>Ga0315910_10003860_pt1 | contig 12630 bp, 13 predicted proteins | sample EdamamesoilMG_FD_204470 | JGI IMG/M metagenome (GOLD analysis project Ga0315910, IMG submission 204470) | Garden soil microbial communities collected in Santa Monica, California, United States - Edamame soil | ecosystem: Environmental > Terrestrial > Soil > Garden | place: USA: California... | reverse complement strand
TGGCGCAGTCGCTGCGCGGGGATGCGCGGGTGGTGGTGATGGAGCGGACGAACGCGCGGCACCTCGAGGCGGACAGCTTGGGGAAGCTGGTAGATTTGGTGGTGGTGGACGCGTCGTTCATCAGCCTCGAGAAGTTGCTCGACGCGATCGTCAAGATTTTGCGACCGGAGGGGCATTTGCTGGCGCTCGTGAAGCCGCAATTCGAGGTGGGACGCGAGCAGGCGAGCAAGCACCGCGGGGTGATCAAGGACGAGGGGCTGCGCGAGGCGGCTATCCAGAGCACGCGCGAGGCGATCGCGGCGCATGGTTTCAGCGTCGTCGGTGAGTGCGCGTCGTCGATTAAGGGTCCCAAGGGGAACCTCGAGCACTTCGTGTTGGCTCAGCTTAGTTGAGAACCAAGACCCAGACGTCGTAGAGGGCGTGGGTCCAGACGACGGGGGCGAAGCCGCGAAACCAGTAGATGAAGCAGAAGACGATGCCGCAGACCCAGCGGAAGACGAAGGAGACGAGCTCGAAGTCGTCGCCCATGGGTCCGACGTAATGCCAGCCGCTGAAGACGGCGGCGGTGATGGCGGCCCACGCTAGCTTCAGGACGAAGCGCTTAGCGGGGACCGGGATGGGGAACAGGTAGATCCAGAGGCGCGCACCCAGGCCGAACAGGATCACGCGGAACATGACCTCTTCGTAGAAGCCGGCGCCGAAGGACATGACGAGGCCCGCGAAGCCGTTGTCGATGCCGCGCGCGAGGGGAATGTCGCTGGCGATGTCGTTGGCGATGTCGTTGGCGACGGCGGCGGCGTGCGCGAGACCGAGGTTGCCGACGACATTGGCGGCGATCAGGCGCATGGTGAAGGCGTAGACGATGCCTTCGATGCCAACCCACAAGAAGCGTTCCCAGCGGAGCGATCGACCGCGTCCGGCGACCCAGAGCACGCCCACGTAGACGGCGGCGATGGCGAGGGTGAGCGCGCCGTAGGCAGCCATGTTGTTGTTGGCGAGCGTGATGAGCTCGAAGGTGACTAGATCCGCGGCATTGCGAACGGGGAGCAGGATGACGCCGAGGTGGTAGCCGACGAAGATGGGGAGCGTGAGGCCGAGATCTGTCCAGGGGCCGCTGGCTTCTTTCCAACCCGTGGCCGGGGCTTCGGTGGGGGTCGACAACAAGCCCGGAAGTTACCCTCTCGGGCCGAGAATGCCAGTGGGTCCCCCGCGGCGCGGCCTGTGCTAGTGGTCGGACGGCGCGATCATGACTCAATCCAAAGCAGCCCAGCGCCACCAGAAGCTCGTCACGGAGCTCCGAACAGCCGACTATCGCTACTATGTACTCGATGATCCGGAGCTGACCGACCGCGATTACGACGCGCTGTTCACGGAGCTGAAGGCGCTCGAAGCGGCGCATCCCGAGCTCGTGACGCCTGATTCGCCGACGCAGCGCGTGGGGGATCGGCCGCGCGCGGATTTGGCGAGCGTGGCACACGCGGTGCCGATGATGTCGCTCGACAACACCTATTCGCGGGCGGATCTCGAAGAGTTCGTGCGGCGGGTCCGGGACGGTTTGCCCGACACCGCGACGCCGCGCTTTTGCGTCGAGCCGAAGCTCGATGGCGCGAGCGTGGAGCTCTTGTATCGCGGCGGTCAGTTCTTGGAGGGGTCGACGCGGGGCGATGGAAAGACGGGCGAGCTCATCACCCAGAACCTGCGCACGATTCGTTCGGTGCCGACTCGCATCCAGTACGAAGAGCCGTTGACGTTGCGCGCGGAAGTCGTGATCTTTCGCCGCGATCTCGAGGCGATCAACGAAGAGCGCGCGGCGCGCGGCGAGGCTCGTTTTGCCAATCCGCGCAATGCGGCCTCAGGCAGCTTACGCATGCTCGATCCGCGCATCGTGGCGGAGCGGCGGCTGAGGGCATTCGTGTGGCAGGTGGTCGAGGTGGAAGAGCTCGGCGGGTCACATTCAGCGGCGCTCGATCGTCTGGCCGATCTGGGACTGCCAACCCACAGGAACCACACAGAGTGTGGATCACTCGAAGAGATCTGGGACGCGATTTCGAAGATCGAGCAGAAACGCACCGACTACCCGTATGAAATCGACGGCGCAGTTATCAAAGTAGATTCTCGCGCGCACCAGGACATTCTGGGCGCCACGGCGAAGTTTCCGCGCTGGGCAATAGCCTACAAGTTCGGGGCCGAGCGCGCGTATACCAAACTGATCGACATCAAGGTTCAGGTAGGGCGGACGGGGACTTTGACGCCGGTGGCACAGCTCGTGCCGGTGGCGCTTGCGGGCACTACGGTGTCGCGCGCGTCGCTGCACAACGAGCAGGTGATCGAGAACCTGGACGTGCGCATCGGCGATCTCGTCGGCATCGAAAAAGCGGGCGAAATCATCCCGCAGGTGGTGCACGTCGACACCAGCGCGCGCACGGGCGACGAGCGGCGCTTCGTGATGCCCGCCGAGTGCCCCGCGTGTGGTGCGGCCGTCGAACGGGTGCCTGACGAGGTCGCCGTGCGCTGTCCCAACCCGCGCTGCCCCGATAAGGTCGAGGGTGCGGTGTTGCACTACACGCGGCGCTTCGCCATGGACATCGATCATCTGGGTGAATCGCTGATCCACCAGCTGGTCGAGAACGAGCTCGTGAAGGACGTCGCTGATCTCTACCAACTGACGCACGAACAAGTGCTGAGCCTCGAGCGCATGGGCAAGAAGAGCGCCCAGAACGTGATCGACTCGATTCAAGGCTCGAAGGCGCGTCCGCTATCGCGGCTGCTCACCGGGCTCGGGATCGAACACGTCGGTCAGGTAGCGGCGACGCAGCTCGGGCAGGCAGCGGTGAGTTTGCCGAAGCTGCTCGAGCTCGACTCGACGGGCGTGGGCGAACTCTTGGGCAATATCTCTGGCTTCGGCCCCAAGTTGACCGAGAGCGTGCAGGCCTACTTGGCGAATGAGGTTTCGCGCGCCCTCCTCGAACGCTTGCTCGAGCAGGGCGTTTCGACGCCAGAGCCGCTACCCGAACGCTCGGCGGAAGGCCCGCTCGTGGGCCTGTCGTTCTGCGTGACTGGCGTGCTCACGAAGAAGCGCGAGGACGTGCACGCGGCAATCCGTAGTGCCGGCGGCGAAGTGCATGATAAGGTCAAGAAAGGGACCAGTTACCTCGTCGTCGGTGAGAAGGTGGGCAAGGCAAAGCTCGATGCAGCCACGAAGCGCGGTGCCAAGTTGCTCAGCGAAAGCGAGCTCGAGGCGATGATCGCCGGGAAAGCGCCGGGGTGAGCCAGGCGCGCTGGCCGCAGATCTTGGGCTTGCTCGGTGCCCTGGTGCTGGCGTGTTTCGCACTCGCCGCGGTGATCTTGATCGCGCTCCGGTTTCGCACCGATTCGAACCCTTGTGGCTACGAGCTCCAGGCACTGGGCCCAGTGTGCTGTGCACCCGGACAGCTCTTGAACCACGGGCACTGCGTCGGATCTGACTTCAGCTGCCCCGAAGGCATGCTGCGCGTCGACGAGCCTCACCCAGGCTGCGTGCTCGAGAACCAGGTTGTCGAGTTCGAGCCCGGGCGTCTGGTGCTGGGACCGATGGACTGGGAGGCCGAGGGTCGCGTCGCCCCGCGCGACGTCAAGATCGGTCCCTTCATGCTCGACTCGCTCGAAGTCACCGTAGCCCGCTGGGATCTCTGCGTAGCCGCAAAGACGTGCGCCAAACTGCCCGGCTACCTCGAACCCGGGCAACCGGTGACGAGCATCACACCGGCGGTGGCCGAGCGCTTCTGCCTGTACAACGGCGGCCGCCTCCCCACGAGCGACGAGTGGCTATACGCGGCGAGTGGCTCGCCCGCACGGCGCTTTCCCTGGGGCAACACCGGCCTCGTGTGCCGCCGCAGCGCGTTCGGCCTGGTGAAAGGCCCCTGCGCCGAGGGAGCCGTCGCACCCACGCTCGCCGGATCCAGGCCCGACGGCATGACCCCCGAAGGCCTCCATGACATGGCCGGCAATGCCGCGGAGTGGACGCGCGAGGGCAAAGGCTTCGTCGCGCGCGGCGGTTCGTTCCGGTCGGAGCAAGCAGCAGATCTGAAAGCTTGGGCCAGCGAAAAGACGAGCGCTCCGAGCGCGCACATCGGCTTCCGCTGCGCCTACGATATGCCGAAGGGGTGAGCCCACGAGGCTAGTACTCGTTGGTGTAGATGCCCGCTGTCGGTTCTGGTGAACGCTGCGAGACTGCGCAGTGTCCACTCTGCTGTTCTGCTCTTTGTTGGCCATCGACATGTCACGGGGCGGTACCACCAGCTAGACTTCAAGGCGCGGGGGCCATGAGCGGACGCTGATTCGCTCAGCCCACCGCTACCAATCTAGCAACGGGAGGGTGCTCCAATGGATTGCAGGAAGCCGCGCGACAGCTGGTACCGAGGACGGGATTCCCGTCGAGTATCGTTCGGAAGCGGGAGGTGGCCGTGAGCGCAGCCACTATGCCTCCCCCGAGCCCTGATCAGCCCAGCCATCCACCGGCGAGCGGGCCCGCGCGACGGCCAGGCCCCGAACGGCACAAGAGTGGCGAATTGACCGGGCGCAAATGGCCACAAGGCGACCGTCGATGGGTATGGGCGTACGCCGCTGGACCTGTGGTCTTGCCACTCGCAGCAATTGTTATCTTCGCGGTTGTGACCCAGGGATTGCGCTTGGATGGGACGTTGATGGACCAACTTGCGACGTCCAAACCCATCATCCTGGCATCCACAGACGTGGCTGTAGCAACGACGAACTGGCTTTGTGCTTTTTTTCTGGCCTGGGTCTTGATGGCTCTCCTTATCGCCCGCACCGTTGTGATGCTGTGGGACGCCGATTCCGCTGAAGCTGCCCCGCACCGTTCGCTCACCGAAGCTACCCGATTCCCGACAGACGCGGTGCGGCCCAGACTCGCCGCAGCCGCCAAACATTGTCAACTCGCTGAGGAAGCTGTAAGGGCCAGGCTCAGTGGGGCCGTTGTGCGGTCCAGATTCGGTGAGGCCGCCGCGCAATGCCGACTCGCCGATTCCGCAGTGCGGTCCATGTTCTCTGAAGCTGCAACTGCGGAGGTGTTGAGCCAGCGCTGGTTACTTATGGCTATCCCAGTCGTTGCAGCCAGCATTTATGGCCTAACCGAGCTGGGTTGGCCGAGGTTTGTCGGTCACCTGGTCGTCTTGTGGTCCCATACACTTCTGGACAAAGGGGTAGTCTTGCGAATCCACTTCGCCTTTATGGGAGTTACTTGCGTGCTAGTTGGGATAGCGCTGGCACGCATCGCATTTCGAGCGATGAGCAACAACCCAAACATTGAGCGGATCACACGCTTGCAGTGGGCCTCACGTGATCTTCTCGTGCTAACCAGCGCTGCGCTCATTGTCGGTGTCACCGGGGATAGTCTCTTTAATCGAGTCGTTGTCGCCGTACTTCACGGAAACGACGCGCTTGCTGCTCACGCCCTCGGTGGCACTTCGACGACGTTGTTCGCCGTCTTCTACTCAACCCTGATCGCTACGAGCTTCGGACCTGCCGAGTTTGTCTTGCGTAAGTCGGCTGAGGCTCGCGCCCCTTCGTTGGATCGGCCCCTAGCTGTGGAGTGGTTGGCGCAACGTGGCTTCGCCACTAGCGCATGGAGCCTTTCTGTCCGGGTGCTGGCTGCGGCCGCCCCCATGCTCGCAGACCTTGTGCCAGCCTGGGTCGCCCGCCAAACGTAGCCGGTGACGTGGGTGCCAGAATCGTGGGGGCAACGAACTTGCACCTGATGCGCGGGTGAAATAGAAGCGGGCTTGGACGCTCGATGCCCTTTCCCCTGCATCCAAGCTGCGTGGCTCGCGCAGAAGCGAAGCTCGGCGCGAAGCTTCCCCCAGCGTACGTCGCTAGCATGCTCGATGCAAACGGTGGCACAGTTGAGATCGACGGGGAGGAATGGGAGCTCTACCCGATACTCGATGAGACCGATGCGAAGCGGATCGCTCGAACATGCAACGACATCCTTTACGAAACCGAGCAGGCGCGCGAGTGGGACGGGTTCCCCGAGGCGGCTCTCGCAATCGGTGGCAATGGCGGCAGTGACCAGCTGGTGCTGCTTCGAACCGCTAACGGAGAGTACGACGATACCCTTCACATTTGGCTGCACGAGACGCGAGAGGTGGTGGTGGTCGCGCCGGCCGCGCAGGTGTTCCAACGTGGAAAGCAGGTTCCGTGACGTCGACGCAAGGCAGGGAGGCTACGTTCCGTGACCTTGAGCGTCTGCTCGACGGCCTCCTCATTGCTGCACGATCGACACTAGCGGCCCTCGGTGTCGAAGTCATAGACGAGTCGGACCGATCGGGACGCGACGGTCATAACTGGCACTACTTGTTCGACTGGGCGCGCGAAGAGAATCCGATTCGGCGAGTCTGGGTGAGGGTGAGCTACAGCGAACCTTGGACGAACGAGACGACTGTCAGCATCAAAGTTCGTTCGCGCGTGGAGACGTTCCGCCGGGGTCAGCGTTCCGACTTCGCTTTCGACACTGAGGAAACACTGAGCCTCGAAGACTTGATCGCCGCTGGGCTTGGCGAAGTCGTCCAGCGCCTGATCGCGGCCGGTCGCGAAGTCCTCGAACGAGCTCCCGATGCGGCAGTGCCTTTCGATCCCGATGAACCATGATCTGACCTGTGAATCCTGTCAGTCGGCACCTGCCGTGCTCGAAGTGGCGGACATTTCCGATCCCGGTAGACCGTTCCGCGTCTGCTCCGAGTGTGAACGGCGCCTGCAAGCGCTCGCGCTTCGTCCGCTCGAGTGGTTTCGGCTGGCTGCACTCCACGGCTGGGGCAGCTACCTGCTCTGCGACGACTTCTACGACGACGATGGCGCGCGCATGCAGCTCGAGAAGCGGTAGTCGGCGCGGACGCCTTGCCGTACCCGCCGGAGGACTCATGGTCCAGCTCGATCGCCCTGGCGCTCGACGTCGCGTATACCAAGTGGGCGCTGCCGTCGTCGCTGGTCGGAGCCTTTGCTGCGGCGCCCGACGCCACGCTCGACTGCATTCGCTCGACTCTGGCGATCCGAACGAGTCCGCACTTCCGTGCGTGCGCCTACGAGATCGCCGCAACGTCGCTCGGAGCGCACGCGGAGAGCTGGGTCCGCGACCAGTGGACCACGCCTGAGCTAGGCGCGCTGCTCTCCTTGGCTCAGGCATCGGCGGCTTGTTTGCCGGCTCCGGAGGGTCTCGACCGGGTCGTGGACGCCGTTGGCTCCCTTCCGGCGGAACAACGACACGAGCACATCTCAGCCTTGTCGTGGTTCCGTTGTCCCCAGGCGTTGGATGCGCTCGAAACGCTGGTTCACCCTCCGCTTACCGAGAGTTGGGGGCGTGTTGCTGCGGCCTGTGGGCTCGACTGGGCGCGTGCGTGCACCTGGTTCGATGCTGGGCGCCCGCTGAGCCTCGTCGCTCTGGACGCGCTGCACGCCTTTCTTCGCTACGAAACCGTCCTCTTGCGCACGTTGAAGCCGAAGCTCATGGGTGCGCCGGACGTCGACGAAGTCGAGGGTTGCCTCGCTCGCGTTGCAGAGCGCGACCCGGTTCCGCGCGTGAAGCGCGCGGTCGGCTTCGTCCTCGCGAACGTTGCTGCGCTGACCTCCGGTAGAGTCGCTGACTAATCAGCCGCCCTTGCGAGCTTCGAGCCACAACTTGGGCGAGCCGATCTGAAAGGGTGTGTTGGTGTTGCTCATGCAGTTGAAGCTGGTGAGGCCGCCGCGCTTCAGGATGCTCAGGAGTTCGTGGCAGGTGTAGACGCGGATGGATGAATCGCGGGTTTCTTCGCGCTGGTTTTGGGTGAAGGTCCAGCGGACGTTGATGCGGGCGTGTTCGGCGTCCCAGGTTCGCTCTTCGCAGATGCGGACGCGATCGTCGCCTTCGCCCCACCACCACCATTCGCGCGGAGAAAAGCGCAGGCAAAGGCTCTCGAGCACGACGGCTTCCAGAATCAGCGTGCCGCCTGGTTTGAGGGCCTTGGCAAGATTCAGCAGCGCGCGTTCGTTCTCGTCGTCGCTGAAGTAGCCGATGCTGGTCCAGAGGCAGAGCACGGCGTCGAACTCTTCGTTCGCACTGAGGTGCCGCAGGTCGTGCTGCTGGAAGACGGCGACGGCGTCGAGGCCTTGAGCGCGAGCGGTTGCCTGCGCCGCCGCGAGGACCTTCGGATTGAAGTCGATGCCGACCACGTCGTAGCCGCGCCGGGCTAGCTCTAGGGAGTGACGCCCAGCGCCGCAGGGGGCGTCGAGGATTCGTCGTGGAGCGGGTCCGATCGCGCTGACGATGCGATCGACTTCACGCACCGTGGTTTGGACGCGGTCGTCGCGGATCTGGAGCTCGCCGAAGGGCCCGGCGAAGAAATCGACCCACCATGTCTCAGAAATATTCATGGTTCCGTTAGCTTACACCAAGATGGGGGCTAGCCCGAGCTCGTGGTGGTCAGCGAGATGTTGTGGGTGCCGACACGCAGTTGCCCGGTGCCGCGCCGGCGTTGGACGACCGAGGCGCCGTTGGGCACGCCGCTGCGGATCATGTGCTTCCGGATGCGGTAGACTTCGACGTTGATGCGCTCGATCGACTCGAGATCGAGCCAGGTGCAGAGGTCGTCGGCGTAGACCCAGCCGTGCTCCGCGGGGTGAATGCGGGGGTCCTTCTCGTCCATCAGCCGAAACTCGACGAGCTTTGCGAGCAGGCGCTCGCGCCGCCCGTGCGAGCGGATGACTTTGTCGCCGAGGCGAACGATGAGCTCCGCAGTCTCGAGCTGTGGTGGTGCGTAGAGCTCGAGTTGTGCGCCACCGAGCGGAGCGCCGGCGGACGGATCGGGGGAGTCGTTTTCTTGGGTGGCTGCGACGCTGCTGGCGATGTGAAGGTGCCAGCGGGTCTCGTTCAGGACGAAGCTGTCGCCGTCGCGCAGGAGCTCGGAGCGCTCGCCGGCTTCTAGCCACCAGTCGCCGTCGACGTGCTCGACGACCGTGGCTGGACTCGTGTGGTAGGGCGTCAGATCGAACATGCCGCTCTGTGCCCGCAGCACGTGGCCAGAGTCTTCGCGGCGTAGCTCCGGCGCTGGCGGCGAGCCGCACGCCATTTCGAGGCAGGCAGATCCGAACACGAGCTTGGCACCCACCAGCACGCGTGCCCGCTCGCCGGGGGCCAGGCGTACGCCGTCGATCTGCGTCCCGTTGGCAGAACCGGCGTCGCGCAGTTCCCAACAACCGGCGTTGGACCACGAGATCGTCGCGTGGAGGTTGGAAACACTCCCGTCGCTAAGCACTATGTCGCTCTTGGGGTGGCGTCCGATAGAAGTCAGGCTACCGAGCTCGAGGATTGACCCGGTAGAACTTTTCAGATGACCCATGGTTAGTATACGAGCCGCTCCACATAGGCTTTGAGTCGTGCAGGAGCATTCTCGCGTAGGGCCAGCTTGAAGGTCAATGCCAAGTGTCCCCGCGACGATAACGGCAGCGAGTGCTTCAGCGGAGCAGGTGATGCCGAGTGTCCTTGACCTGCGGCCGAGAGCAACGCGCGAAACCCCTGGAGTTCTTCGCGAGTGAGTAGGCGGTCGCCGAGCGCGCGGTCCAGAAACGCGCGCAGAGCTGCATCGGACCAGTCCGGGTTCGAGAAGCGGCAATAGAAGGCGAAGTAGTCATCCGTGCCATCGGCCACGAGCTCCAAGTCGAAACCGATGCTCGTTTCTTGCGAGTAGCGTGACAGCAGCTGCTCAGCGCGAACGCGGTTGTGTTCGTTCAGGGCTGCCAAACGCAGCGCGACCGCGCGCGGCCCACTCAGAATCATGCGCAGGCCCGCGCGTGGCCCAAGGCCCCGCGCACCCAGCGAGCTCATCATGTTCAAGCGCGTCCCTGCTGGCAGCTGTTCGATGAAGGATCGGAACTGCGCGAGGACGGCGTTGGGCGGCGGCCAGTCCGGGAGGGCACGAAGTACAGCGAGCCCTGTTGCGTAGTCCTGTTCGTTGCTGGAGCTGGTTTCACCCCCGTCGCGAAAGTTGGGTCGCGTGGCGGGGCCCACCCATTGCAGCGGCTCGCCGTTCACGATGTCTTGCTCGAGCTCGACGTAGGGGACGCGTGACAACGGACCTTTGGAACGGAGCCAGGCAGTCAAGAAGCACACTGTCGATCGGGGGACGCTGCGCGCGGCCGCCAGCGTTTCTCGCGCTCCCATGGGCCACAGGCGCACCGTGAGGTCGCGTTGCGAGAGCCCTCCCAGGTGAATTTCTACTACCGCTTCGCCGGCGCTGACGGCGAAGGGCTCAGCAGCGACTCGCAGGTGTGTTCGCTCGCGCTGACAGACCAGGCTCTCCGGCAACACTTCGAGCACAGCCTCGAGCAACGCGCTCACGCGCGGCGTTTCGGGCGTGAGCAGCGCCGGAGCACCTGAGCCTGTCATGCCGAGTTACCGGTCGTGCTAGGGTTGAGGCTGGGCTTCCAGAATGACCAGCGCCGAGCGAAGCACGTGAGCCTCGTTCGTGGCTACGCCATCGTCGTCGAGGCTCGGCGACCGATAGGCGATCAAGTCGTAGGTCCCGGGTGATCGCTCGCGAAGCATGCCCTTGGCAGTTGCCATCTGCGAGTTTTGGGTGTCGATCTCGATCAGTGGGATGATGTCCGCTGGGCGTAGCCCTCCGAGCACTAGCTCGCCTTGGTTGGGCAGAAGATGAATGCGGGGATCGCGTCTCACTAGGATGAGCCGCAACGGGTCGTTACCCGAAATCAGGTTGGTGCCACGAACTTCGAAGTCCACCAAAGTGCTGTCTTGGGGTGCCGCCGGCAACTGTGCTGGGATCAGTGCGTTGACTTGGAGTGTTGGTTCATCCCATGCCATGAGGTAGTCCTCCTTCGAGAATGCGTGTTCGGTTGTGGTTGGTGCTAGCGTGGTTCTGAGACAAAGACGCCGTCCCCCTTGCGGTCGAGAGCAACGAGGACGGGTCGCTTGTCAGCGAGGAAACTGAGCTCTGCGCTGGGGCAGGGCGAAGGAAGCTCGGGGATCGTGACCAGCCGCGAGTCGGGAACCCAAGTCAGCTTCGGAGCCTTCGTGGGGTTGCCGCCGCAGCGCAGCGTTGGCGCGAAGTGTAAAGGATAGGCTGCCGTTTGCGTGCCCTGCCTCGCCGGAACGCGCAGTTCGTCTTGCTGCGCACGCGGTCGGAGGCTGACGACCGCCAGGTCCTGCACCGAGATCGCGCGTCCTGGAATCTGCGCTGTGGATTGCGATCCGGTCTTGTCGACTACGAGCACACCGCCCGGGGCACGTTGGAGCTTGCAGCTACCATACTTGGAGTAGGCCAAGGTTTCCTCGAAGCCGACCGCCCAACGGTTGGGCCCGAGGTAAACGAGCGACTTCCACTCCCCGTTCTCTTTCGCCAATCGTCGCGCTATCGTCGGTGGAGCTGTCGCAGCGATGTCGTGCAGCTCGGGCGCCGCATCCGGGGTACAGGCGTAAGGGTGCTGGTTGCTGCCGGTGCAGTGGCTATGCGCCGATGCCAGGCCAACCTCAGCGCTCGCGGTACCGAGGGCGAAGTCGATGACCCAGCGTGCTTTCTCGGACTCTCCCGAGGCTTGCGTCTCGATATCGTACGTTTGCCAAGAAATAGTGTCGGGGATGGTGAGCATGCCAACGGGCTGACGTTGCTTTGCGCTCGCGTCCGAGCGCTCCCGGGTCCCCCCGAACAGCAACCCGAGCCCACCATCCCCCGTGAAAGGTCCGACTTCTACCGCGAAGCTGTGGGTAAGCTTCTGGGCGAGCGCCACGATCGACGGGTGCCAGCTGCCGCCGTCGACCCGACCCGTCATGATGATCGGCGCGAACGCCTTGTCCGGGTCCTTCAGCGAAGCGACGGAGACTGCGATGTCGAGGACGCCATCCTGATTCAGGTCTGCGATCCGGAAGTCGGTTGCTTCGGCACCTGTCGGCGCGCCGGCTTGCTCGAAAAGCGTGCTGGGCTCCGCTTCGGACCTGGCCTCGACCTTCAGCAGGCAAGGGTGACCGTTGCAACTGGAGGCGCCCAAGACATCTGGGACGCTGTCCCGTTCCAGATCGGCAATGGCGACGCGTGTGATCGGCTGCGAGACTTTGAGAGGCTCGGGGCAGCCCCAGCTGCCGTCGGCGCCTGTGCGCCGCATCACGTGGAGCCCTTGGCTATGCTCGATTTTCAGCGAGCTGAAGACGATCTCGGGCACATCGTCACCGTCCAGGTCTCCGACCGCCAAGTCAGAGACGTCTTCGAGTTTTGGGCAGCTGTCGATGCCCGCGGAGCGCCACGCGGAGTAGGCCTGGCTGGTTGGGTATTGCTCGGAGATTTGCGGGATGAGCAGATGCGCGGGACAGGCGGTAGAAGCCGCGCCGGGGCTCGGCGGCGAAACCGGTATGCCAGAGCTCAGCAATCGGGGAGCGGTTTCGGCGCCCGGCGCGGTTGTGTTGTCGCAACCCGAGACGGTCGTGAGACCCGCGACGAGGGCGGCGGCTCTCCACTGAAGGTGGCGACACATGCTGTGGCGTTATTCCACACTGCCGGACGATCGAACATGACTGGTCATGACAGGTCGCCAGCGAGATCGCGCGTATCACACTGGGTCTACTCGAAACCCAAATTGGCTATTCACAGGGAGCTACCT
>Ga0315910_10003859_pt1 | contig 12630 bp, 9 predicted proteins | sample EdamamesoilMG_FD_204470 | JGI IMG/M metagenome (GOLD analysis project Ga0315910, IMG submission 204470) | Garden soil microbial communities collected in Santa Monica, California, United States - Edamame soil | ecosystem: Environmental > Terrestrial > Soil > Garden | place: USA: California... | reverse complement strand
CGCTCGGCCCCGCGCGGGTCGATGTGGGGTACAACCCGTACGACCGGACCTCGGGGCCGCTCTATCAGGTCGATGACGCCGGCGAACTCACCTTGGTGAAGGACTCGTTCTCCTCGCCGCGGAACCGGCGCTACTCGCTCCACATCTCGGTGGGCCAGCCGTTCTGATGCGCCACCTCTCCCTCCGGGTCTTCAAGGCCCTCGCTATCGTCTGCCTCGGTCTCTTCGGGACCGTGGCGGGGTCGATCGGCGCGGTCTTCCTGACCCCGGCGGGACGCGGCCTCGCGGGACGCACCCTCTCCGAGCAGCTCGACCAGATCGTGGCGGGGGACATCGAGGTCGGCGCCGTCGGTGGGCCGCTCTGGAGCGGGCTCCAGGTGGAGCACGTGATCATCCGCGACACCGCGGGGGAGCGGGTGCTCGAGGCGCAGCGGATCGAGGCCCGGTACCACCCGCTCGACCTCCTCGCGGGGCGGATCATCCTGAGCGATGTGACGCTCGATGGCGTCCGGCTCAACCTGGAGCGGTCGCGGAGCGGGGTCTGGAACCTCACCGCGCTCTTCCGCACCGAAGGATCCGCGAGCGCGCCGTCGGCACCGCCGCTGGTCCGCCTGGAGCGCGTCACGATCACGGACGGCCGGGTCCGGGTGCTCCAGCCCTGGGATCCCCCCGACTCGATGCGGTCCGTCGCCGGCACGCAGCGAGCGCTCGCCGTCGCGCGGCGCCAGCCGGGGCGCGTCATCGAGATGGGGCCCGAGGGGTACCGCTCCATCGTCACCTTCGACCGGTTCGGCGGGATCTTCCCGCGCCTCCAGCTCTCGTCGCCGGCGCACGAGCCGATCACCGCCCGCATCGACTCGCTCGCGGTGCGGGTGAGCGAGCCCGCGGTCGACCTCCGCAACGCCCGCGGATTCGCCTCCCTCGCCGGCGACACCCTGCGCGTCGACCTGACCGACGTGACGCTTCCGCAGAGCATCATCTCCGGGAAGGGGACGATCCGCCTCGGTGCCTCGGGGACCCGCTTCGCCCTCGACGTGGTGGCGCCCCGCGTCGCGCTCCGCGATCTCGAAGGGCTGGTCCCCGGGATCCCCGACCTGCACGGCTCCGCGCGCGCCACGCTCCGCTCCCGCCCCGACGGCCGCCTCGCCGTCGACATCCGGGACCTCGTCGGCGGCGGACGCCGCGGGCGGGCCACCGGGAAGCTCGTCGTCGTCACCGGCGGGCCGCAGGGGGTGAGCTTCGAGCAGCTCGACCTGGTCGTCGCCGAGCTCGACCCTCAGGTCTTCACCGGCTGGCTCGATTCCATCCCGCTCCACGGCCGGCTCGATGGGCACATCGCCGCCGACGGGCCGCTCGGCGCGCTGATGATCGACGCCGACCTGATCTACCGCGACGACCGGGTGCGCGGACGCCCCGCCAACCACCTGAGCGCGATCGGCCGGCTCCGGATCGGGGGCCCTGAGGGACTCACGTTCGATACCCTCACCATCCGCGAGTCCGATCTCGACCTCGCGACAGTGACGGTGCTCCTCCCCAGCAATCCGCTGGTCGGCCGCGCGGAGGTGGACGGGGAGCTCACCGGGCCCTGGCTGGCGTTCACCTGGCGCGGGAACGCGGTGCACCGCGACGGCGAGCGACCGGTGAGCGCCATCCGCGGCCGCGCTACCATCGACGCCCGGCGCCCCTCCACGCAGTTCGATGTCGACGTCGGCCTGATGCCGCTCTCCCTCGCCGGGATCGAGGGGACCTGGCCCGACCTCCCGATCAACGACAACCTCCGTGGCACGGTCCGCCTCACGGGGACCGCGGAGAGCTTCCTCCTTGACGCGGTGCTCGACGGCGGCGTGGGCCACATCGTCGGCGGCGGGAGGCTCGGCTTCTCCGCCGAGGGGATGGTGTCGGACTCGCTCAGCCTGCGGTTCGACTCCCTCGACCTGTCCGCGCTCCGGCAGTATCCCACCCGCACCCAGCTCCTCGGCACCTTCGACGCCCGCGGCCGCCAGGACACGCTCGGCGTCTTCACCGGGGCGTTCGAGCTCGCCCTCGGGACGGGGTGGGTGCGCGAGGTGCCGATCGATTCGGTGGCGCTCCGCCTCTCCGCCGACGCCGAGCGGATCACCGTCGATACCGGGTTCGTGCACTGGCCTGGTGGCACCGTCCGCACCGGAGGGCAGGTCGCCCGGCACGCCCCGGGTCGGAGCTCGCTCGGGTTCGCGGCGGAGATCGAGGATCTGGGGGTCTTCGACTCGCTCGTGGCGCGCCTCCTCGAGCTCGAGCCCGACACCCTGGCGGAGAGCCGCCCCCTCGGCGGACAGGGGACCCTCTTCGCGCTGCTCACCGGGGCGCTCGACTCGGTGGCGCTCGCGGGTCGCCTCGATGTGCGGGACCTCGACTGGCAGTTCCTGCACGTGAACGCCGGGACCGCGGAGCTCGACTGGGGCGGCGGGACCCGGAGCCTCTTCACGGCGCAGGTCACGGTCGACTCGGCGGCGTGGAAGGGGTGGACGCTCAATGAGACCCACGCCCGCGCCGAGGGCCGTCGCGACGACCTCCGCTGGCTGGTGGCCGGACGGATCGGCCCCACCGACACCATCGACGCGTCCGGTCGCTGGGCCACCCGCGGCGACACCCTGACCCTCGGGGTGGACTCGCTGGTCGCCGCGCTGACCGCGCACACCTGGCGGACCGCGCGACCCGCGACCCTCACCGGGGTGGGGACGCAGTGGACCGTCGATACCCTCGCCCTCTTCGCCACCGACGGCTCCGGCGAGGTCCGCTTCTCCGGGACGTTGCCGAGCGACCGGCCGGGGCACGCGGTCCTCACGGCGCTCGGCGTCGACCTCCGCGACCTCTTCGGCCTCCTCGAACGGGACACCATCGGAGTGCAGGGACGCCTCGCCGCCGACATCACCATCGGCGGCCCCGCCCGCGCGCCCCTCCTCCGCGGCACCTTCTCCCTCGCGGAGGGGGGATACCGCGACTTCCGCGCGCCGTACCTGCAGGGGGCGCTCGATTACGCGGCCCAGCGGCTGCAGGCGACCGCGATCCTCTGGCGCACCGGGCGCCAGGCGCTCTACATCGAGGCCGACACCCTCCCGATCGACCTCGCATTCACCGGGGTGAAGGACCGCTTCCTCCCCGGGCCGGTCTCGGTCCGCGCCACCGCCGACAGCGCCGACCTCGGGATGCTCGAGGCATTCACCAAGAATCTCCGGCGGGTCCGCGGCTCGCTCGATGCCGACGTCACCGTGAAGGGGTCGTGGGACTCCACCCGGCTCGACGGGCGCGTGCGCCTGGTCGAGGCGGCGGCGACCCTGCCGGGGATCGGGGTCCGGTGGGAGCGGATGAACGCGGCGCTCCGCCTCGTGCGGGACTCGGTGGTCCTCGACTCCCTCTCGATGCGGGGCGGGGAAGGGACCCTTCGCGCCACCGGCACCGTGCGTTTCCCGCGCCGGGCCCAGCCGGTGCTCGACATGCGGATCGTCACCAACCGCTTCCGGGCGATGGATGTGCGGAACTACCTGACCCTCGTGGCCTCCACGCCGCGGTCGACCCCCATCGTGATCCGGGGCCCGCTCTACGGCGCCACCCTGACCGGCGGCGTCGTGGCGGACGAGGGGGCGCTCTACTTCGCCGACCTCATCACCAAGCAGATCGTCGACCTGAACGATCCCGCCACCGCCGATCTCGTCGACACCGCGCTGGTGCGCGAGGCGCGGCTCGGCCCCTCGCTGCAGAACCGGTTCCTCGATTCCCTGCGGATCAACGAGTTCCAGCTCGTGGTCGGCGAAGGATTCTGGCTCCGCTCCACCGACGCCAACGTCAAGCTCGGCGGCGTGGCCCGCGTCGGGAAGATCGGGCGCACCTACCGCCTCGACGGCACCCTGACCGCCGACCGCGGGCAGTACGTGCTCAAGATGGGTCCCATCGCCCGCGACTTCGAGGTGGAGCGGGGGACGGTGCGCTTCCTCGGCACCCCGGACCTCAATGCCGAGCTCGACCTCGAGGCGACGCACCACGTCCGGCCGATCGACGGCTCGTCCGCGATGGACCTGCAGGCGCGGATCACCGGGACGCTCCTGGTCCCCAAGCTCACGCTGAGCAATCCTGACAACCCCCAGATGTCCGAGACCGAGATGGTCTCGTACCTGATGTTCGGGCGCGGCACCTCCAACCTCGCGAGCGCCAACACCGCCGAGGGGGCGCAGCAGCGGGCCGGGATCGACGCGAGCATGAACTACATCCTCCCGATGCTCTCCAGCGAGATCGAGCGCACCCTCATCTCCGACCTCGGCGTCCCGGTGGACTACATCCAGATCCGCGCCGGCGGGTTCGGGACCAACTCGATCGCCAGCTCGCAGACCGGGCTCGCCACCATCACCGCCGGGTGGCAGGTGGGGCAGAAGACCTTCGTGGCCCTGAACGCCGGGATCTGCACCAACGTGTCGGAACTGAGCTACCGGAACTTCGGCGCGAGCCTGGAGCAGCGGCTGCACAAGGACTGGCGGGCGATGCTGAGCGTGGAACCGGTGATCACCTGCAGCAGCGCCCCCGGTGGCACCACCCTCGCCACGTCGAGCATCTACCAGCTCGGCCTCGATCTCCTCTGGGACCGGGAGTACTGACGTGACGCGCGCGCTCATCATCACCAATCCCGCCGCCGCCCGCACCCGCCCCGAATCGGTGGAGACGGTCACCCGGGTGCTGCGCGACGGCGGGTGGGAGGTGCAGGTCCTCGCGACCGGCGGTCCCGGCGATGCGCGCCGCCTCTCCGCCGAAGGGGTGGCGGACGGGATCGATGTGGTCGGGGTCTTCGGCGGCGACGGCACCACCATGCAGGCCGCCGCCGCGATGGTGGGATCCCGCACCGCGCTCGGCATCCTCCCCGGCGGCACCGGGAACCTCCTCGCCGGGAACCTGCGGATCCCCACCGATCCGCGCCGCGCCGCCGAGACCCTGCTCCAGAGCGTCCCCCGGCCGTTCGACCTGGGGCGGATCCCGCGCCACGATGGCGACCACTACTTCGCCGTCGCCGCCGGGGCCGGGGTCGATGCGCGCATCATGGCCGAGACCCGCTCGGCCGACAAGCAGAAGTGGGGGATGGGGGCGTACATCGCGACGGGGCTCCGGCTGATGTCGGACATCCGGAGCGAGGTGTACCAGATCACCATCGACGGCCACGAGTACGAGATGCGGGCCTCGGTGCTGCTGGTGGCGAATTGTGCCGAAGTGATCCCCCCGTTCGTGAAGTTCCGTCAGGGGGCCACGCCGGACGATGGGCTCCTCGACGTGGTGGCGCTCCGCGCCGATACGTTCGTGGAGAGCGTGCAGGCGCTCTGGGAGTTCTTCAGCGAACGGGACCGGGCCACCGGGGTCGCGGGGCTGGTGGGGCACGCGCGTGGGCGGTCGATCCGCGTCGAGACCGCCGCCCCGGTGCCGATGCAGTACGACGGCGACCTCGCCGGCGAGACCCCGTTCACCGCGGAGGTCGTCCCCGCCGCCATCCAGGTCCTCACGCCGCGGAAGGAGCCGGGGTGACCACCCCCTTCGCGCCCGGGGTCCTCCCGTCGGAGGTGATCGCCGCGCTGGCGCAGGCCGCCGCGTTGCTCGCCCCGCCGGAGTCCCTCTTCGAAGTGATCCGCCGCCAGACGGAGCGGCTGGTCGACTCCGACGCGTTCTACCTGGCGCTCTGGGACGAAGGGACGGGGGTGATCCGGTTCGTGGCGAACTACGACGACGGCGTGATGGAGTCCGCGTTCGAGCACCCGCTGGGGGATGGCCCCACCAGCTGGGTGATCCGGAACCGGAAGACGCTCCGCTTCGAGGGCGCCGGGGCGCTCGATGCCCAGGTGAGCTACGTCCCGTTCGGCGCCGAGCGCCGTTCGGCCTCCGGGGCGCACGTGCCCCTCCTCTTCGCCGACCGGGTCGTGGGCGTCCTCTCGGCGCAGAGCTATCGCCCCGGAAGGTTCGGGGACGAGGCGATCCAGGCGCTCGAGGCGCTGGCCGCCCACGCCGCAGTGGCGCTCGAAGTGGGCCGGCTCGCGCGCGCGGCGGCGGCGGACCGCGCCGCGGCGGGGCTCGAGCGGGCGGCGACCCACGAGCTCCGGAGCGAGCTCGACCGGCGGCTCCGCGAGGTGGAGGCACTCCGCCGCACCGCCCACGCCCTCGCCGTCACCGACGACGCCGAGTCGACGATGCGCTACCTCGCCGAGGAGGGGATGCGGCTCTTCCGGGCCACCCACGGCGGGGTGGTGCTGATCGACGCCGCCGCGCGCACCGCCCGGCACGCGGTCGCGATCAACGTGCCCGAGAGCTACACCCGCGCGATGGACGTGGCGATGATGACCGGGCGCCTCGGCGAGCGGGTGCTCCGGGGCGATACCATCGTGGTGCCCGACATCAGGGTCTACGAGATCCCCGGGATGGGGGAGCATATCAAGGAAGCAGGGTTCCTCTCGGTCATCGCGCTCCCGCTCCGCTTCGGCGAGGAGGTGATCGGGGTCCTCGCCTTCGGGCACGACGCGCCGCGGGAATGGGCCGCGGACGAGGTGACGATGGGACGCGCCTTCGCCGACCAGGCGGCGCTCGCCATCGGCAAGGCCCGGCTCCTCGACACGGTGCTCCGCGCCAAGACCGAGTGGCAGGTGGTGTTCGATGCGGCGCCGAGCGGACTCGCCGTGGTGGATGCCGAAGGGAGGGTGGTGCGCGGCAACCGGGCGCTGGCCCGGCTCACCGACGTGCCGCTCTCGGGGCTCGCCGGCCGGGCGCTGAGCGGACTCTTCCCCGAGTGGCCCCGCGGGGCGGAGGACCCGTTGCTCCAGGCGCGGACCGGCGTCACGGTGTCGCGGCTCCTCCCGGCGCGCGCCGGACGGATGCTGGTGCTGACGCTCGCTCCCGAGCAGGACGGCCGCGTGGTCGCGGTGCTCGATGACGTGACCCGGGAGCAGGAGGCGCTCGAGGCGCTCCGCCGCTCCGAGTCGCGGTTCCGCGCGCTGCTGGCCGCGGCACCGGTCGCCATCCTCACCGTCGAGCGCGACCACGCGATCAACGCCGTGAACGCGGCGGCGGTGGAACTCCTCGGCGTGGCGGCGGCCGGCACCACGGTGGCGCTCGCCGACCTCCTGGTCCCGGGGGAGCGGGCCCACGTCGAGGGTCACCTCGCCGCGGCGTTCGCGGGGGAGACGCGGGAGTGCCTCGCCCGGCTCCGCCGCCCCGACGGCGCCACCCGCGAGGCGCACATCGTCGCGGTGCCGCTGGAGGAGCGGGGCGGGGTGCGGACCATCCTCGCCATCGCGCGCGACGTGACCGACGAACAGGCGCTCCGCGAGCGGGTGGCCCACGCCGAAAAGATGGGCGCGCTGGGACAGCTGGTCTCCGGGGTGGCGCACGAGTTGAACAACCCCCTCGCCGGGATCAACGCCCTGGCCGAGGCGCTCGCGGTCGACAGCAGCGACGAGGGGACCGACCGGATCCTCGACACCATCCGTCGCGAGGCGCGCCGCGCCGCGCGGATCGTGCAGGACCTCCTCCTCTTCGCCCGGCAGCGCCCACTGGTGCGGCGCGACGTGGACCTGAACGAGCTGGTGCGCGAGGTGGTCGCGATGGAGCCCGCGGGACAGGCCCCGTGGCGGCTGGAGCTCGATCCGGCCCTCCCCCCGGTCGGCGCCGATCCCGACCAGGTGGTGCAGGTGGTGCGGAACCTGGTGCGGAACGGCTCCCAGGCGATGGCGGGGGACGTCGCCGCCGGCGGCACCATCCGCACCTGGACGGAGGGGGACGTGGTATGCTGCGAAGTGCTGGACGAGGGCCCCGGTATTGCGCCTGACGTGCTGGGCCGCATCTTCGAGCCATTCTTCACGACCAAGGCCGCCGGGGAAGGGACCGGCCTCGGACTTTCGATCTCCCACGGCATCGTGCGCGCGCACGGCGGGGAGATCCGCGCCCAGAACCGCCCCGAAGGGGGCGCCCGGTTCTGGTTCGAACTTCCGCGCGGCACGGCCGCGCGCACGAGGGGATGACCATGGCAGATACCGTACTGCTCATCGACGACGATCCGGATATCCTCCGGTCGATCGGCAACTACTTCGAACAGGTCGGCTACGAGGTGGGGCGCGAGCTCACCGGCGAGGCCGGGCTCGAGGCGCACGAGCGGATGCGCCCCGACGTGGTCCTCCTCGACCTCGGCCTCCCCGGGATGGACGGGATGCAGGTGCTGGAGCGGCTGCGGGAGCGGAACGCCTGCGTCATCCTCCTCACCGGGCAGACCGACATTCCCACCGCCGTCCGCGCGATGCAGCTGGGGGCCGAGAACTTCCTCCCCAAGCCGGTCGACATGTCGCACCTGGTGGCGGTCACCGCCAAGGCGGCAGACAAGGTGCGGCTCCGTCGCGTGAACGAGCTCCTGCTCGCCTCGGTGGTGCCCGGTGAAGGGCTTGAGTCGCTGGGGCACTCGTCGCGGATGCAGGAGTTCGCCCGGCAGGTGAGCCTCCTCGCCCAGAGCGACCGCACCACGGTGCTCCTGGTCGGCGAGAGCGGCACCGGCAAGGGTTGGGTGGCGCGGATGATCCACAACCTCTCGCCCCGCGCCAAGATGCCGTTCGTCGAGGTCAACTGCGCCGGGCTCTCCTCCACCTTCCTCGACTCCGAGCTCTTCGGGCACGAGAAGGGGGCCTTCACCGACGCGAAGGACCGGAAGCAGGGGCTCTTCGAGATCGCCGATCGCGGCACCATCTTCCTCGACGAGATCGGCGACCTGGCCGGGGAGCTGCAGCCCAAGCTCCTCAAGGTCCTCGAGACCAAGACCTTCCGCCGGCTCGGCGGCACCCGCGAGATCACCGTCGACGTGCGACTCGTCGCCGCGACCAACCGCGACCTCCCCGGCGACGTCGCCGCCGGCCGCTTCCGGGAGGACCTGTACTACCGCCTCAACGTGATGCCGCTGGAGCTTCCCCCGCTCCGCGAGCGCTCCCGCGAGGACCGGCTCTCCCTCATCACGCGGCTTTTCCAGGACCTCCGCTCGTCGGTGCCGGGGGCGCCGAGCCTCATCGCCCCCGAGGCGCTGGAACGGCTCCTCGCCCATCCGTGGCCCGGCAATGTGCGCGAGATGCGCAACGTGCTGGAGCGCGCGCTGATCCTGGGGCGCGGCAACGTCTCCGTCACCGCCGACCACCTCCCCGGTGAGTTCAAGGCGCGCGGCGGGGCGAGCGAGCGCAAGCACGTGCCGCTCAGCCTCGATGACCTGGAGCGCCAGCACATCGAGCGGACCCTCCGGCACTACCAGGGGAACCGCACCAAGGCGGCCGACGAGCTCGGCATCTCGCGCGCGACCCTGATCAACAAGATCCGTCGATTCTCCATCCCCAGCTGACCGAGGCGGCGATGAACAAGATCGAGGAAGTCGACATGATGGTGTGCCGCGCCTGCGGCAACCCGGAGCGGGCGTCCGAGGGGTATCCCTGCCGCGAGTGCGGCACCTTCCTCTGCGTGATGTGCAACAACCGGGGCGTGGTGCTCTGCGCGCCGTGCCAGGAGAAGGTGAACGTGCCGCCGCTCCCCCAGATCCCGTGAGGCCGCGATGAGCACCGCCGTCGTCGCGAGCGCGCCGGTCGCGCCGGTCCAGTCGGAGCCGAACCTCCGCGCGGAGCAGGTGTCGCAGTTCCTCTTCGGCCGCGTGGCCGACGTGGTCGCGGCGCAGGGGGATTGGCGCCGGGTCCGGATGCGGCTCGACCTGTACGAGGGGTGGGTCCACGCCGGCTACTGCCGCGAAATGGAGGCCGAGGAGGCCGATGCCTGGGAGCGCGCCGCCACCGGATGGAGCGAGGGCGCGGTGGGCGAGGTGCGCGATCGCCTCATCCGCATCCCCCCCGGCGGCCGGGTCCAGGTCGATGCGACCGGAGGATTGGTCTTCCCGGGCGGGCGGCGCGGCAAGCTCCTCAATGGACGGGTGCCGACCGCCGAGATCCTCGCCAAGGAGACCCGCACGACGCCGATCGACAAGTGGCTGGTCCGCTTCTTCGGCGGCGCACCCTACCAGTGGGGCGGGATGACCCCCTGGGGGGTCGACTGCTCCGGCCTGGTGCAGGTCGCCTTCGCCGCCCGCGGTGTCGCCCTCCCGCGCGATTCCTTCATGCAGGCGGAGGTCGGGGAACCGGTGACCCTCGACACCTCCCGCGTGGGGGACCTCCTCTTCTTCAGCGAGAACGGCCGTTCGGTGACCCACGTCGCGGTGGTCGGTTCCAATGAGACGATCGTCCACTCGACCGTCTCGGCCGGCGGCTTCCTGCAGGAAGTGTGGGGGCCGGACAGTCGGGCCGGGTTCCTCCGCGACATCTTCGTCGGCGGGCGCCGTCTCCCGCGCGGAGAGGGCCCCGCGCTGTGAAGCGACGCCTGGTCCTCTTCGACATCGACGGTACCATCCTCCTCACCTCCGGCGCGGGGCGCCGGGCGGTGATGCGTGCCGTGGAGGAGCTCCACCCCCTCACCCCGGCGGCGAAAGGGGTCCGCTTCGACGGAAAGACCGACCCCCTCATCGTGATGGAACTCCTGGCCGCCTGCGGCCACCCGGACCCCCAGGACCGCGGTGTCGTCGACGGGCTCTGTGAGCGCTACGTCACGCACCTGGAAGAGGAACTCGCCGGGGGTGACCACACCACCACCCTCCTCCCCGGCATCGTCGAGCTCATCGACGCCCTCGAGAACGATCCCTCGGTGGTCCTCGGCCTCCTCACCGGAAATGTGGTCCGCGGCGCGCGGCTCAAGCTCCGGAGCGCCGGCATCGACCCCGAACGGTTCGTGGTGGGAGCCTACGGTTCCGATGCCTATTATCGCCCCGAGCTCCCCGCCATCGCCGCCGAGCGCGCACGCCCCTTCCTGGGCCGGGTGCCGAGCGGGAGCGAGGTCGTGATCATCGGCGACACCCCGGCCGACGTCACCTGCGGCGCCGGGATCCGCGCGCGCCCGGTGGCGGTGGCGACCGGGAGCTACTCGGTCCAGGACCTTGAGGCCGCCGGCGCCGCCGCGACCTTCGCCGACCTCTCGGACACTGCGCGCGTGGTCGAGGCGATCCTGTGGGGGTGATGGAGCTCGAGTTGAAGGGAGTGGTCCCCGATCCCGCCGCGACCCGCCGGGCCCTCCACTCGGCCGGGGCCGAACTGACCTTCCAAGGATCGCTCCACGACCTCCGCTTCGACCGGAACGGCGAGTTCACCGCCCGTGACGAGGTGGTCCGCCTCCGTACCTACGTCCCCGTCGACGGCCCCTCCCGTTCCCAGCTCGGCTGGAAGGGACCGACCAAGCTCTCTCCCCGCGGGTACAAGGAGCGCGAAGAGCGAGAGCTCGACACCACCGGGGCCGATCCGGCGTCGTTCTATGCGGCCCTCGGCCTCAGCGTCGTCCACCGCATCGACCGTCAGATCGAGGTGTACGCGGTGGCCGGAGGGACCGCCCGACTCGAGTGGTACCCGCGGATGGATGTCCTCATCGAGGTAGAAGGGGACGCCGCCGCGATCGAACGGATCATCGCGATCACCGGGATCCCCCGGGGCTCGTTCACCGCCGAGGCCCTCACCGCCTTCACCGCCCGCTACGACGCGGCGCATCCTGACGCCCCGAGTCTGGTGGCGCAGGAGGACTGGAAGGGCCCGATGCGATGACCACGCAGTCCCCAGTCCCCGGTCCTCAGTCCCTTGTACCCGAACTCGGCCCCGCGCTCGGCCGCCTCACAGCGCTCCCGGGTGCCAAGGTCGGTGCGCCACCCCGTCCGCGGGTGGAGCTCGCCGATCTCCGCCTCGCATTGGTGGGACGGATCTTCGAGCTCGCCGGCGCCGCGCGGAACGGTGCCGACGCCGCGGCGGTCGCGTCGATCCTCTCCTCCGACCGGCTCCGGACCGAGTGGGAGCGCGCGGCGGGCCAGGTCGCGACCCGGACGATCCTCCGGATCCAGGAGTCGCTGACGAGCGCAGCCCAGCGGTCGGGACTCCCCGAGCGCCGGCTCCGGAAGCTCGGGGTCGCGCCGGAGGAATCCGCGCTCATCAACGCGCGACTGCAGGGGGCCGGGGTCCCGTTCGTCGACGCGCTCACCGCCCTCGATGTCGCGGAAGACGGGACACCGGCTTGGTCCGAGGCGCTCCTCGTCTCCGCCCGCTCCCTCGAGACCTGCTGGCTCGACCTCGAGCAGCGCGCGCTCGCCGAAGAGGAGGCCTGGGTGGGGGAAGCGGCGCGGATCGCAGCGTGGCGTCCCGCCCGCTGGCCCCGCTGGATCGCCGCCACCCTGATCGCTGCGCTCTGTGTGTACGTCGGCCTCGTCCTCGGCGGCTACCTTCCGGTCCCACCGGGAGGCGGTGCCGTCGCTTCCTGGTGGTGGAGCCACGAATGAGCCTCAGCGTCATCTCCTCCCGCTCACCTCTCACCGCTCACCGCTCACCATGAACGTCATCGGCGTCGGGATCGACCTGGTGGACATCCACCGCGTGGTGGAGATGCTCGACCGGCGTGAGGAGCAGGCGCTGCAGAAGCTCCTGACCCCCGCGGAGCGGGAGTTCGTGCTCGCCCAGCCGGTCCCGGCGCGGCACGTCGCCGCACGGATCGCCGCCAAGGAAGCGGTGTACAAGGCGCTGCAGGCGCTCCCCGACGC
>Ga0315910_10003858_pt1 | contig 12631 bp, 4 predicted proteins | sample EdamamesoilMG_FD_204470 | JGI IMG/M metagenome (GOLD analysis project Ga0315910, IMG submission 204470) | Garden soil microbial communities collected in Santa Monica, California, United States - Edamame soil | ecosystem: Environmental > Terrestrial > Soil > Garden | place: USA: California... | reverse complement strand
CCGGAGGCAATAATGTTGGAATAAAGGCAGCCAAAGGAGATTATATCTTCGTGGTTAACAACGATACCGAAGTTACCGAAGACTTGCTTGAACGATTACTTGAGCCGTTTTATGAGGACAGTTCGATCGGTGTAACCAGTCCGAAGATCAGGTATTTCCACCACCCTTCTATCATTCAGTATGCAGGTTTTACTGAAATCACCCCAATCACCGGCCGGAACAAATCCATTGGTGACAAAGAGGAAGATCAGGGGCAACACGATACCCCGGGGTATACCGCCTATGCGCACGGTGCCGCCATGTTATTGAAGCGTGAAGTCATCGAAAAGGCCGGTATGCTGGCAGATATCTTCTTCATCTATTATGAAGAACTCGATTGGTCTGCACGCATAAGACGGGCGGGCTATAATATCTATTATCAACCTAAGGCACTGATCTATCACAAGGAGTCAATCACCATGGGAAAGGAAAGTGCTATCAAGGCCTATTATCACAACCGGAACCGCATTTTGTTCATGAGACGGAACAGCACGCCTGTTCAGTTTTCCCTCTTCCTCATCTTTCTTACTTTCGCAGTTATTCCAAAGACCATATTTAAATACGTTTTCCGCAGGCAGTTTACCCATTTGAAAAATCTGTTCCGTGGTTTAGCGTGGAACTTAAAATACAGTAACTCTTAAATATCTTTCAATGAGCAAGATCAATTCGTTAGTTACCGGAGGAGCCGGTTTTATTGGTTCACATGTCGTAAAACATTGCCTGGCTATGGGCCATCAGGTGGTAGTACTTGATGACCTGAGTGGCGGCTTTGAAGATCATATTCCTGAAGGAGCGATTTTCGTGAAAGGATCCGTAACTGATCATGCCCTTGTCACCGACCTTTTTAATAAGTACAAATTTGATTACGTATATCACCTGGCCGCTTATGCAGCCGAGGGGCTTTCGCACTTTATCCGGAGATTTAATTACAACACCAATCTTGTCGGAAGTATAAACCTGATCAATGAAGCTGTGAAGCATGAAGTGAAGTGCTTTGTATTCACATCGTCCATTGCCGTTTACGGACCGGGGCAACTCCCAATGACGGAAGACATGACGCCAATTCCCGAAGATCCTTATGGTGTATCGAAGTATGCCGTAGAGTTGGATTTGAAATCAGCACACGAGATGTTCGGATTGAACTACGTTATTTTCCGACCGCATAATGTGTATGGAGAAAACCAAAACATCGGAGACCGTTACCGGAATGTGATCGGTATCTTCATGAACCAGATCATGCAGAATAAACCCATGACTATTTTTGGAGATGGTACACAAACCCGCGCATTCAGTTATATAGATGATGTGGCTATTCCAATTGCGAAATGTGTGAATGTTAAAGATGCTTACAACGAAGTGTTTAATATCGGTGCCGATAAGCCCTACACCATTAACGAATTGGTGGGCGTGGTTTGTAAACACCTGAATGCTTCGCCTAATGTTCAGCACCTGCGTGCACGGAAAGAAGTAATGCATGCCTATTCCGATCACGCAAAAGCACATCGTGTATTTGGTTCGTCAGGCGCAGTAAGCCTCGATGAAGGTATTGGCAAGATGGCTGCGTGGGCCAAAGTTGTCGGGGCCAGAAAAGGCCAGGAGTTCTCTAACATTGAAATAAAGAAAAATATGCCGGAGGGGTGGTAATACCCCTCTAATTTTCCGAAAAACCGCATTTTCGGGCGATAGCTGGTGACTTAAGTGGCTCAATCAGGATTTATTTTCGTATTTTTAAAACCCTCAACCCCTGTGAAAAAGCCAACCTCAATAAAATCTATTGCTTTAACAGCAATTCTGCTGACGTTGACCTATGCTCAAGCCGTTAGCCAACAAGTGCCGAAAGTCAGCGTCCGTGGACGAGGATATCTGGAGTATCTCCCCCCAGGCTATGCTACGTCAACAAACCTCTACCCATGTATCATATTTCTGCACGGCTCAGGTGAGCGTGGAAACGGAACAACAGAAATAAACAAAGTCACCGCTCAGGGAACACCCAAGTTCATAAAGAACGGTGCCAACATGTGCTTCACCGTGAATGGGGTGACCGAGTGTTTTATTGTCCTTTCTCCTCAACAAACCACGAACCGATGGGGTTGGCAAGGTGATGTAATTCCATACATCCAGGATATGCTTGCTGTCTACCGCATCGATCCCGACCGGCTTTACATCACCGGGTTAAGTATGGGTGGTGATGGCTCATGGGACACTTCGTATGATGCAGCCAATGATCCGAATTTCATTGCTGCAATGGCACCTGTATCGTGTAAGGGTGACTACAACAAAGCAAAAACAACCGCAGCACGAAAAATCCCCGTGTGGGCTTTTCATGGTGACAAAGACACTACTGTGCCGATCTCAGATGGTCAAAGGCCCGTGAATGGTATGCTCTCAGTGGCCGCCAATCCAGCGCCCGTTTTTACATTGGTTGCCGGTGGTACACACAGCGGAAGTACCTGGGACAAAGTTTATTCTCCGACACACACCTACTACAACCCCAACGTTTATGAATGGTTCCTGACCTGGAAACGGGGTGTGGCAACACCGAAGCCTCCTACCGTTAATGCCGGTGTCGATAAAACTATTACACTACCAACCGTCACGGTGTCTGTAACCGGAACAGCAACCGACACTGACGGAACAATTGCATCCACTCAATGGACGCAAGTTAGTGGACCTAACACAGCAACCATTGCCACGCCTGCCGGACTTACTACGAATTTAACCGGGCTGGTTGCCGGTACTTATACATTCAGCTTAACAGCAACAGACAACAGTGGACTTACAGCAAGTGATGTTATGACGGTACTGGTTAATCCGGCTCCGCCCCCCATCCCTCCAGTTGCAAATGCTGGCGTTGACAAAACCATCACCGAGCCTGCCAACTCCGTCACCTTTAATGGTACGGGTACAGACACAGATGGCACCATCTCAAGTTACAGCTGGGTGCAGACAAACGGTCCAAACACCGCTACATTAGCCGGGGCTGCTTCGGCCAACCTTACGGCAAGCAATCTGATAGTTGGCGTTTATACCTTTACCCTTACCGTTACCGATAATTCTACGCTCACCGGATCAGATCAGGTAATTGTTACTGTCCTAGCCGCACCACCCAATGCACCACCTACCGCCAATGCGGGTGTGGATAAAAGCATTACGCTGCCGGCAAGCTCCACCACCCTCGCGGGCACCGGAACGGATACCGATGGAACTATCGCATCCTATGGTTGGGCTCAGTTCAGCGGGCCATCAACTGCTGTGATCACGCCTAACAACGCGGCTAATACAACCGTTTCAACATTGGTGGCGGGCGTGTATGTCTTCACATTAACCACCACCGATAATAAAGGCGCAACCGGTACTGATCAGATCATCATAACCGTACTTCCCGAACCCCCTAATGCACCGCCATTAGCTGTGGCAGGTGCGGACATCACGATCACGTTACCGGTTAACTCAACAACATTAACCGGATCAGGCACGGATACGGATGGTACAATTGCCAGTTACGCCTGGGCTCAAACCAGTGGACCCAATACAGCAACCATTGCAGCCGCTACATCAGCAACAACCGGCATCTCGAATTTAATTGAGGGTAATTACCTCTTTACATTAACCGTCACTGACAACAAGGGCTCTACCGGCTCAGATCAGATCCTGGTTAAAGTATTGCCCCTTCCTCCTAACAGTCCCCCTGCAGCTAATGCAGGGCCTGATAAAAACATTACACTCCCGACCAGCACGGTTAGTGTTACCGGTGTCGGAACCGACACGGATGGAACTATTGCTGTCTATGCATGGACTCAGCAAAGCGGTCCCTCAGTTGCAACCATTGCAACACCTGCTGCAACAGCAACTCAGCTCAACAATTTGGTAGTGGGTGTTTACACGTTTGAGTTTACCGTAACCGATGACGATGGTGCAAAAGGATCTGACCTGGTAGTTATTACTGTTTTCCCCGCTGCCAACATTCCCCCAACAGCTAACGCGGGCGCTAACCAATCGATCACATTGCCTGTGAACTCCGTGGCGCTGACCGGCACAGGTACAGATACGGACGGAACCATCTCAGCCTTCCTGTGGGAACAGGTAAGCGGACCTTCCGCAGCAACGTTTTCCAACGCAACTGGTGCCAATACAAACGCCAACAATCTTACCGATGGAATTTACGTGTTCTCCCTCACCGTAACGGATAACAATGGTGCAAAAGCATCTGATCAGGTTCAGATAACGGTGCTGCCCGAGCCGCCCAATAATCCTCCGACCGCCAACGCAGGTGCAGACCGGACCTTGGTACTTCCAACCAATTCAGTCACGCTGAATGGATCCGGTACAGATACCGATGGAACAATAACCGATTATCAATGGACTTTCATCAGCGGTCCCTCTACCGGATCAACCGGACCAACTGATCAGGCTTCTCTTAGTCTTTCGGGATTAACGGTTGGTATCTACGTATTCCAGTTAACCGTTACCGACAACCGCGGGGCAACGGCTAATGACGAAGTGAAAATTTTCGTTGATGCACAGAATCTGCCACCGGTTGCCAGTGCAGGAACTGACAAAACCATAACCCTACCGGTTAATTCAGTTGCGATAGTCGGCAGCGGATCAGATACGGATGGTACAGTTGCTTCCTATGTGTGGGAGCAAATATCCGGACCCAATACAGCCACAATCAGCAACCCACTTGTAGCCTCGGTAACCATGTCAGGATTAGTACAGGGAATATATGTATTCAGCCTTCGCGTAACGGATAATGACGGTGATACTGATACCGACCAGGTGACGGTAACTGTAAATCCCGCACCACCGAATAGTCCTCCTGTAGCCAATGTTGGAACCGATCAGGAAATTACGTTACCAACCAGTTCGGTATCAGTAACCGGTTCGGGATCCGACAGTGATGGAAGCATAGCGTCTTATGCCTGGACACAGGTTAGCGGACCTAACACCGCGACAATAACACCAACCAATCAACCCGCAGTTACTTTTAGTAATCTGATTGCAGGATCCTATGTATTCAGGCTTACCGTGACAGATAACCTCGGTGCAAAAGGCCAGAAAGACCTGAATGTAAAAGTCAATCCTCAGCCCGTGAACATTCCTCCTACAGCGAGTGCCGGGGTGGATCGCGAAATTACATTGCCTGTAAATTCGGTTGCACTCACCGGATCAGGCAGCGACACGGATGGAACAATTGCATCCTACTCATGGCAACAAATCAATGGACCATCCATTGCTAATTTTTCTTCACCGGCAAGCGCTTCTACCAATGCTACTGATCTGGCCGAAGGGATTTACGTATTCCGTCTTGTCGTTACCGATGATAAAGGCGTTTCCGCTTTTGATGAAGTAGCTGTAACCGTAAAGCCGATTCCGTATAACCTTCCTCCTATTGCCAATGCCGGGGGAAACAAGGTACTGACCCTACCGGTATCCTCAACAACACTGAGTGGTTCAGGTACGGACGATGATGGCTCAATTGCAAATTACACGTGGAGCCAGCTAAGCGGACCTAACACGGCAACAACATCGGATGTTACTCAAGCGTCCCTTAACGTATCTGGTTTGATTGAAGGTATTTATCTCTTCCGTCTCACGGTGACTGACAACCAGGGGTCAACCGGATTTGATGAGATTAATATTCGCGTACAACCCATACCTGCAAACCAGCCGCCAACCGCAGACGCAGGAGCCAACAAGGTAATTACATTACCCACCAGCACCACAACGTTCACCGGAAGCGGAACCGACCCGGATGGCACGATTGCCTCGCATGCCTGGGTTCAAATGAGCGGACCTTCTACAGCTGCTTTAACCGGTCAGGCAACATCATCGCTCACTGCGAATGGTCTTCTGGAAGGTACCTATGTATTCCGGTTAACAGTCACCGACAATGCCGGAGCCGAGGGATTTGATGAAGTAAACGTTCGCGTGAATCAGGAGCCACCCAATTCGCCACCTACCGTTTCTGCGGGTGGTGATATAACATTGACACTTCCAATCAACAGCACACCGGTAACCGGTACATCCACCGATCCGGACGGAACGATAGCCTCAACAGTCTGGACACAGCTGGCGGGGCCTTCTACAGCAACGTTAACGGGCGCTTCTACGCTTACACTTGGAACAAGTGACCTGATCGAAGGATCGTATGAATTCCGTTTAACCGTCACGGACAATGACGGAGCCAGCCTCTTTGATGATGTTATCGTTGTGGTTAATCCAGCGCCACCCAACAATCCTCCCAACGCTGATGCCGGAGCGGATAAAGAAATCATCGTTGTTGCTCCGGGAACCACAACGCTCACCGGCACGGCAACCGACAGCGATGGAACAATCAGTTCGCGACTTTGGGAACAAGTATCGGGACCAAACACCGCTACACGTACCAACGAAACTACACTGACCGTAACACTGTCTAATCTTGTTGCAGGTACTTATGTATTCCGGTTTACAGCAACAGACAATAGCAGCAACACAGACTTTGATGAAGTGACACTGACTGTTTTAGAAAATCAGGCACCCACAGCTTTCACGGGTGATAATCCACTGCAGGTATTTCTTCCCGAGACTACGGCTGATCTGGTTGGTGGCGGAACTGATCCTGACGGAACCATTGAAAATTATTCATGGGCCTTCATATCCGGACCGACAACATTAACGGTGCCCCCGAACCAACAGAACATTACGGTAAACGGCCTTGTCTCCGGACAATATATTTTAAGCCTCACGGTAACGGACGACTTTGGCGATACCGGTACAGACGAAATCACGATCGATGTTAATGCAACCAACCAACCTCCGGTTTCCGATGCCGGTGCTGATATCGACATCGAATTACCTAACAGTGAAGTAACGTTCCTGGGATCAGGTACAGACGTGGAAGGACCAATTGCAACTTATCTTTGGGAACAGGTTTCCGGTCCCGCTGCCGCGACCATCACGGATGAAGCCTTTCCCCAAGCCGCGGCAAGCAATCTGGTAGAAGGTACCTATGTGTTTTCCCTGACTGTAACCGACAATGGCGGACTTATCGATACCGATGAAGTAACCGTGAATGTTGGTGCAGCACCTGCTAACCTCCCCCCTGTAGCGGAAGCCGGTGATGATATCACGATAACCTTACCCGAAAGCACGACAACGCTTCAGGGATCGGGAACAGATGATGATGGTACCATCGCGTCATATGCGTGGACCCAGATTTCAGGGCCGGGCACCGCGGTGTTCGATGATGCTTCAGTGGCCCAACCCAACGTCAGTGAATTACTGGTGGAAGGATCATACTTGTTTGCACTGACCGTTACCGACAACCTCGGCAGCACAGATGCCGATGAAGTAACCGTTACCGTACTACCCACAGAAGTTATTGCCGGTGTATTTCCAAAGATATTCAGCCCGGATGGTACGGGTGACATTACCACCGAAACCTGGAATTGGAATGAGTCGCTGACCGTAGAGTATGAAGGATGCCTCCTATCAATCTATACACGTTTTGGTAAGAAAGTATTTGAAATGACTTCCTACGATAACAGTTGGGACGGGACCGATCATGGAACTCCGCTGGAAGCGGAAGCATATTACTTTACCATCAAATGTAACAATGGTAAAGAAACAACAGGTGGAGTAAGGATTGTCAGATAAAACCGGAAGACATGAGGAGATTTCTATTTACGTTCTGCATACTTGCACCATCCCTTTGTTTTGCACAAAGTGCTTCTCCGTTCAGGCAGTTCTTTTTTAATCCGTATTTATACAATCCGGGGTTTACCGGAATAAATGGTACTACCGAAATTTATGTAGCCTACCGCAAACAATGGATTAACTTCAATGATGGCCCCACAACCATGGGCGTCAATCTTCAATACCCCACACATAAAAAAGTGGCACTGGGCCTGAATATCATCTCGGATGAAACCGTAGCGCTTCGAAATTCGACAGCACTCGCTACGTTCGCCTATGTGCTTCCCATTGCCGATGAACAAACATTACGTTTTGGTATTTCCGGTGGTGTTGGCATGAATGATCTGCACCTGGAAGAAGGCGAGTTTGACCCGAACGATCCTACTATCGCGAAAGCTTCGCAGAACAACGCCTACATGGATGGAAACTTCGGTGCTGTTTATACCTATAAAGGTTTGCGTATCGGTTTTTCACTTCCGCACATATTTGAGGGAAACCAGTTCTCGGCTTCAGACTATAACAAAGTAACTGTTTCATCCAACTCACTTGGCAACCGCTTCTATTCGGCCAGTTATCGCTTTCAACTGGGCGCAGGTAACATTGCGCTGGAGCCGTATGTACTCTTCAATCAACGGGCAGATAAGCAAAACAATTGGGAAGCCGCCACGCTCGTACATTTTAAAGACAAAATCTGGGGCGGTGCTGCGTATCATGAAACAAACGGCCTTGCTTTTTTTCTCGGCATGAATGTGAAAAACTTATTCCGCTTCAGCTATAGTTATGAGTTGCCTCCGGTTGATAAGAACTTCGTCAACACCAGTTCACACGAAATTCAACTCGGCTTACGTCTTGGAAAAAAACGTGATCCTATCCTGACCAAAAAAGCGGCTAACGCCCAGCAACAAACACTGGCGCAAGAAGAACCCTCAGAATCCAACGTAAAAGAAGAAACCGTTGAAGAAGCAGTAACCGACCCGGCCAGCGCTACTAACGGAAGAAACACCGCTCAAAATGCGGCAGTAGTCAATAGTACTAACAATGCCGACCGTGAAGCTATTGCCGACAACACCAATGAAACTACCACGGCTACACCGGGTAAGGAAACAGCGGCAACTACAACGGCTACCAGTATCGCGCCTTCCGAAACCGGAAAGTCTGAAGTTAAGTCGACAAGAAAAACTTCGAAACCGCCTATGAGCTTTACATTAGCCAGTGGTCACTACGTGGTAGTAGGTGCATTTAAGATCATGGACAATGCACTCAAGTACTCCATGGATCTGCAACGTAAAGGACAAGGAGCACCGATGGTTGCCATCAGTCCTAAAAATAGCCTGTACTACGTATACATCTTTTCCACTTATGATATTGAAGAAGCCCGGAGGGAACGAAATCAATATCGGTTGAGAAGACCGTTCAGCGAGGCCTGGGTTCTCACAATAGATTAACCATCAAAAGATATACAAAACAAAAAAAGGAGGCATGACAGCCTCCTTTTGTTTTTAAGAATACCCGCACTATTAATTACTCCTTAAGCAGCTTTTCAGTTGCTATTCTACCCTGGCGATCCGTTACTTTTAAAATGTACAAACCTGCTGGCAGTTGTGAAATATTAACCACCTCATTGTTTACGGTGTACGAATGAGAAACACCCCGTATATCAAGAACTTGCAGGGATTGAATCGGTACCTGTTTCCTGAATTTTAGTATAAACTCCCCACGCGAAGGATTCGGATAAATCAGAATGTCGCTTTCACCATATCCGTTCTCGGTCGAAAGAACCGGTGGCGTATCAATCTGCACGTCCGTGAAAAGCTTATAAGCTCCCGGAGCAAGTTCCATCGTCAGTGAGGGGCCGGTAACTTCCACAGGAGTGCCCTGGGCATAATGCTCATACCAGGTACCTGCGTGTGGGAACGTGATGGTTGCATTCTGTTTAAACACGTCAAAGTTAACAGCTACTACAGCATTCATTTCACCCGCGTTCGCAGGCGTTGCCGTATAGGGATTATTCTTAAGAATGATCTGTTTGATTGCTGTATTTCCGGTATTCAGTGTTGCCGTTGATTTCGAAAACACATCATATGTACTCCGCAAATGAAGCAGGTCACTGATGTGGTCATGCAATGCAAATCGTTGCGCGTTGTCATAGTACTCCCACTTCACCGGCTTGGGATCAACGCGGCAGTTGGAACTATTGCTTCCATCGGGGCAGTGATTAATGCTATAATCGTAACCAAGTTCACCAAATTGCCACAACATCTTTGGCCCCGGTATGGTGTAGAAAATAGTAGCTGCTGTTTTCATCCGGTTAAGTGCCACCGATACATTCTTCGTATTGTATCCCGACACATTTCTTCCCGACTGCTGATTACGGTACATCATGCGTTCCTCATCATGACTTTCCATATAGCCTACTACGTGCGCGTCAGCCCAGCCCCGTGTTCCATGATATACCCAGCTGATATCGGAGTTGGTGAGATAGCCCATTGTATTTTCATTGTAAGCATGATTCAGGTTTCCCCATAACATAAAGCCGTGATCCGATAATTCTTTTTCTTCGGTGTTATCAGCAAAGTGTTCCAGGATCAATAGCGCATCCGGAGTGTGACTCCAGATAACATCGGCCATGCGGTTAAGAATCGCGATGCGTGAATTGTCCTTTTGTGAAATACAGGCTTCATCAGTAGTACTTCCACCACACTTGTCATTCTGCGTAAACCCTTTACTCAAATCGAACCGGAATCCATCTACTTTATATTCATTCAGCCAATGGTAGGCTATCGTGTCTACGTATTTCTTGGTGTACGCACTTTCATGATTCATATCAAAGAACACATTATAGGGGTGCCTTGCTGTGACATTGAACCATTTGTTTTCAGGTTTGGGTTTTGTTTCTGCGAAGTTGAAATCCAGCAGCAAATACGAGTTAGGAAGATCCTGGTGATTTAAAGCGATATCCAGAATTATAGCAATACCATTCTGGTGGCACTTATCGACAAACTCTTTGAATTTATTTTTAGTGCCGTAGTACTTATCGGTAGCAAACATGAAATTGGGATTGTATCCCCAGCTTTCATTTCCACTGTATTCCATAATGGGCATGAGTTCAATGGCGTTTACACCAAGCTGCTTGAAATACGGAATCGTGTCGATGAGATTCTGATACGTGCGCTGATCGCTTGCAAAAAAATCACGGATCAGCAATTCATAAATAACCAACCCATCCTTATCCGGTTTCTGAAAATCGGTGACCTGCCAGTTATAGGGCGTTTGGTTGGTTTGAAAAACCGAAGCGCGGTTGAAATACCATTGACCATGTTTGGCGCCTTCCGGAAAAGGCTTTAACCCCGGATAAGACGATGCAGGAATGTACTGATCATCCGGGTCGATGATTTTATCCGCATAAGGGTCAGCAATGTAGATACTCTCATTAACAAGGTATTGATAGGCATACTCCTCCCCCGGAGTTAATCCATCAATTTCAATCCAGAAGTGTTCACCATCCTTTTTCATCTGATAATCCGAATCTACCTGCCAGTCGTTGAAATCTCCGATTACATAAACCGAAGTTTTCCCCGGAGCCCAAAGTCCCAGTGTAACCTGGGTATGATCGACTGCATAATTGATACCATCGATAATGCCTGCTGGCCGGCCTTCATTCACCGTTGCTGTCCGAACGGTGTAGGCAAATGAAACTTCTTTTACTTCCTCACCATTATCCGCCTGAACAACAACAGTAGAGGTTCCGGTCTCCGCTGTGACCGTATGCGTATGCGATATCGAACTGACACTATTCTGCGAGGCTACAGTTGCTCCATTAATTTTTACCAACATATCCGCAGACGCTGAAGCCTGGGCACTGATTGAAATCTGTTGTCCGTTGTTTACAAATATTGGAAATACTGTGGGTGAGGTTAGCGTGAGCGAAAATTCATCTGCCTCATAGATATCGATAAACACATCACCGTTTGTCGGTGACTTGCCTTCTTTACAGGCTGTTGAAACCCCACCGAAGTTTCCGCAGGGTCCTGCCTCGCGAAACACAACACCTAACCGGTAAACCCGCGCATTGGCAGGTAAACCCGCAGCAGCGTAATATTGCCTGGGCGTAATTGTTATTGACCACTTGTTACTTCCCAGCGAGGTCAATTCGCCCGGAGACGCAGGATCGCCCCAGTTCCCGACAACATGTTGCCAGCCTGTTCCCGTAGGTCCGCTAAGAACAACACCGGAGTGCATAAACACACGGGAAGCTCCGATTAACCCGGTTGTTCCCTGTGTTGCATCATAGGTGATCGTTATCGGTTCATCCGCAGTAGGGAACGATGGTGAAACCGTTACTTGCGCCAGGGCACAGGTAGCAAAAAACGTGAAGGCGAATAGAAGGCTTGATTTCATAATGTTGTTAAAAAAAGAAATAGCGTAAAGTAATCTTTACGCTATCTCAGTTTAGGTTAATGAATTATTGTGGCGTGACCGTGTAGGTATAGCCGTTCACCGGATCGAGGTTCATCTCCACTTTATAATCATCTTCAGCGGCAATAACCATGTTAGTGCCCGAATTGAAATCAAGTGTACCGTTCAAATCCGTATCACCGAAGTTAATAGCCCAATCGTCATTGGCTCTGAACTTGAACTGACCTGCAAACAAATGCATGGTAACGGACAGCTTATGACCACTTACAAAAGTCATATCGTTATCAGCATTCCATCCACCGTCCTCACCGGTACGGGCAGATCCAACAAGACCGAAGTTAGTAGCTTCTACAACATAGGTGAAATTCGAGAAGTCTACAGTTACTCGGTAAAATCCGGTTGCCGATACCGTCACATTGCTTTCGCCTTCCTGAACAAGTGTACCATCGGTAGCGCCCTTACCCCAATCGCCAGTCCAGGTTTTTCCCTGAAGGAA
>Ga0315910_10003857_pt1 | contig 12634 bp, 9 predicted proteins | sample EdamamesoilMG_FD_204470 | JGI IMG/M metagenome (GOLD analysis project Ga0315910, IMG submission 204470) | Garden soil microbial communities collected in Santa Monica, California, United States - Edamame soil | ecosystem: Environmental > Terrestrial > Soil > Garden | place: USA: California... | reverse complement strand
AGCACCCTTCGACTCAAGCGCGACTCGAGAAGCGTACGCCCGCCATGAGTGACCGCCTGAGAGCCTGGTCTCACTGGCCCGGCGGCGAACTAGACGCAGTTCACTAGCTCGCGAGCAGCGCGACCCGCGCCGAGCCCGGAGCGCCGTACCCTTTCTAAGGTGCCGCGTTCTGCAACGGATGAGTCGGATGACTCGCGTTGGGTTGGTAGAACGGCTGCATCTGAGGCACGAGCTCGGCCAGCCGCTCCTGGCGATTGCCCGGGCTCGGATGCGTGCTCATGAACTGGGGCGGCCCTTCGCCTCCGACTTGCGCCATCTTCTGCCACAGCGTCACCGCCGCGCGCGGATCGTAGCCCGCCTTGGCCGCGAGCTCGATACCGATTTCGTCGGCCTCGCTCTCCGAAGCCCGACTGTTCGGCAGCTGGATCGCAAACTGAGCCGCGATCGCGGCAGCGCTCATCGCAACCCCGGGCTCTTCTGACACGATGCCCGCGACCGCGACACCCGCACTCGTCGCCATCGCCACCGACATGCGTTCGGCAGTGTGATTCGCGAGCGCATGACTGATCTCGTGTCCCATGACCTGCGCGAGCTCGTCGTCGGTGGGGTCGATTTTCGACAGCAAGCCCGTGTAGACCGCCATTCGGCCACCGGCCATGCACCACGCGTTGACTTGCTCGGGATCGTCTATGACCTCGACGCTCCACTCCCAATCCGCAGTGGCAGGCCGGAGCATGATGGCCTGTGCGACGAGACGTTCCGTGATCCTCGTGACCCGACCCGTGATTCTGGAGTCCGTCACGATCTTGCCCGCCTTGCTGAGCTCCGACATCTGCGTCAGATACGCTTCACGCGACGAGGCGATGGCCTGCTCCTCGGATACGAGCAGGAACTGCCGGCGGCCGGTGGGACTCGTGGCACACGCCGAGATCGAGGCTGCAACGAGCAGCCACGTGCAGGCATTGCGAAGGCGCATGTGCTTGACCCTCCGGTGTTTTACAGATCTTACCGCCGTGTCGTCGGGGCCGGCCATCGCTTTTGTCCTACACGCGGTCGAACATCGGCGACGCCGTGCACGCGAAGTGCGTTTTTCCTTGCCAGGATTGGAAGGGTACGGCGCGCAAAGTTGCGCAACTCTTGCGTGCGCCAGCGCGACGACGTCGCGATTGCATCCCCGAGTCGCGCACCTTCTTGGTGCGGCGCGGCGCGCTGAACCTACTGATCGCATCGGCGCGCACGATTTTGAAGCCGCATCATCGTGCCCCGAAATCGCGCACGCCCGGTTGCTTTTTTGGTGCATCGCATCGTGCGAAGCGCAAAATTTCTCTCGCTTGACGCAGAGGCGCACGCGTGGCGATGCTCTCGCGAACACTGCTGTGTTTCGCGATTAGAACGACACAAGGCGAACAACACCAATGAGTGGGTCGGTGCGGCAGGCAGCAACGGCAGCGGCTGACGCTCCCGGGCTGGACGACATCCAGCTCGCATTGAACTCGGCGTACGAGCGAGCGCTCGCCGCCACCGAAGGCGCGCTCGCGGATTACATCCCCGAGCTCGCGCGCGTGGCTCCCGATCGCTTCGGAATAGCGCTCGCAACTGCGAAGGGTCGTGTTTACACCGTCGGCGACGTCGACGTGCCGTTCACGATTCAATCCGTGTCGAAAGCATTCTCCTATTGCCTCGCCATCGAGCTCCTCGGAGCCAAGGCGGTCCGCGAGCGCGTTGGCGTCGAGCCCAGCGGCGACGCGTTCAATGCCATCGAGTTCGATCCCGTAACACGCCGTCCATATAACCCGATGGTCAACGCTGGAGCCATCACGGTTTGCGGAATGCTACGCGAGTGCTTCCAAGACCAAGCGTTCGAAGCGGTGCTCGATCGATTCTCGAAAGCAGCCGGACGGCAGCTCGACCTCGATGAGGCCGTATACCGTTCCGAGGAAGCAACCGGGCATCGCAACCGTGCGATCGCTCATCTGCTCTGCGCGGCGAACGTGCTCAGCGAGCCGGTCGCGCCTTCGCTCGATTTGTATTTTCGACTCTGCTCGATTCGTGTGACAGCGCGCGACCTCGCCACGATGGCCGCGACGCTCGCGAAGATGGGCCAAAACCCCGTTACCCAAGAGTTCGTCTTCGACCTCAAGGCCGTGCGCGACACGCTGTCCGTGATGTTCACGTGTGGAATGTACGACTACTCGGGCAACTGGACGTGCGACGTCGGCATCCCGGCGAAGAGCGGTGTCGGCGGCGGCGTCATCGGAGTCGTGAATCGCCAGCTCGGCGTGGGCTCCTTCGCGCCGCGTCTCGATGCCAAGGGAAACTCCGTGCGCGGCGTGAAGGCCCTGCGAATCCTGTCCGACGAGCTCGGCCTGCATGCTTTCGAGTGCACGAATACCGGCTCGACCTTCGTCGAGGGACTGATCGGCTAACCCAATGGAGCAAACGTGGAACTGACGATTCAAGAACAGAGCGATACGCTAACGCGCGTGGTGCTGATCGGGCGCCTCGACACGATGGGCGTAGAGCGCGTCGAAACGCAGTTCAACGCCGCGATCGCTCCGCGCGGCCAGAATGCCGTCCTAGACTTCTCCGGCGTCTCGTTTCTGTCGTCGATGGGCATTCGCATGCTGCTGACGATGGCACGCACGCTATCGCGCCGCGGCGCTCGGCTCGTGCTGCAGGCGCCGCAGCCGTTCGTGCTCGAATCGATACGCCACGCCTCTCTCGAAGATCTGATACCCGTCGCCGGCAATGAGGCCGAGGCCCTCGCGCTCCTTCAAAAAGCATAACGATACGTTCAGCGCTCACGCGCGGGGGATTTCTTGGATCAGCAGGCGGGTCGGACGGTCTTGGCGACCGAGGCCACTTTCAGCGAAGCGATGGCACTGCGCGGCGATCAGCGCAGCTATCTCGTCGTGGTCCACGATCACGAGCCGGAGGGACGTTACACGGTGGGCCTCGAGCCCTTGACCGTCGGGCGCGACACGGCACGCGACATCGTACTGGCCGACGACAAGGTGTCGCGGCTGCACCTGCAGGTGGCCATCGTCGGTGGCGAGCTCGTCGTCCACGACTTGGGCTCGAGCAACGGCACGTTCCTCGACGGCCGCCGATTGACGAGCCCTACACCGTTGCCGGTCGGGCAATGGATCCAGGTCGGCAGTCGACAGCTCGTGCACGAGCGACGCAGCTATCGCGAGGTCGAGCGCGAGGACGAGCTCTCTCGCGAGATCAGCAAGGCGCGTACGTATGTGGAGGCGCTGCTACCTGCTCCGGTTCCGGCGGGACCGATCCGCACCGATTGGTTCCACCGCCCTTCCCTGCAGCTCGGCGGCGACGTGTTCAACTACGACGTGCTCGATGACGAGCATGTCGTGGCCTATCTGATCGATGTCTCCGGTCACGGCGTGAGCGCGGCGATGCACTCGGTCAGCGTGCTGAACGTGCTGAGGCAACGCGCGCTCCCGGGCACCGACTTCCGGGATCCGGCGCAGGTGCTCACGAGCCTGAACGCGATGTTCCCGATGGACGCGCACGACGGGATGTATTTCACGATCTGGTACGGCGTGTACTCGGCAACGCGCCGAGAGTTGATATTCGCGTCCGGCGGCCATCATCCCGCGTACCTACATTCGCAAGGTCAGCCGCTCACTGCGCTGCGCACGAAGGGCAGGATCATAGGCGCACTGCCGGAGTCGAACTATGCGGCCGACAAAGTAGCCGTACCGAGTGGCGCCGTGCTCTACCTGTTCAGCGACGGTGCTTTCGAAATAACCGACGCGGCGGGGCAGCAATGCACGCTCGCAGATTTCTTGCCGCTGCTCGGGAGCGAACGTGCGGGTTCCCCGGGAGAGACCGGCGAGATCTATCGCGGCGTGCGCGCGCGGGCGAAGCCCGGACCGCTCGACGACGATTTTTCCTTGCTGGCCGTCGGCTTCGAATGAGCTCGACGATCTCCAACCTGACGCTGGCTTTTCCGGGCACGCTCGCCGGCTTCGAGCGCGGCTTCGCCGAGCTGCGCGCTGCGCTGGGGCGCTCTCAGCTCGAGCCGGCCACACGCTACAACGTGGAGCTCGTGTTCGAAGAAATCGTCGCGAACATCGTGCGGTATGCCACGCAAGGACGCGCCACCGATATCCAAGTCGCGCTCGACGCGGGCGAAGCTTCGCTGACGCTGACGTTCGAAGACAACGGCCCCGCGTTCGACCCACGCACGCGCAACGATCCGAAGCCGGCGAAATCGCTTGCCGAAGCGAGCATCGGCGGCCGCGGAATCATGCTCGTTCGCCGCGTGTCCACGGCAATCGACTACACGCGCACGCCGACACAACGCAATCGGCTCGTCGTGACACTCGCACTGCCCGCCGACAAACAACAAGAAAACGAATCGCAGCTTGCTTGACTAAGGAAATAAGGACGATGACCTCCGAACTGCGCCGCAAGGCCCGTATGAGCTCCGTTGGCGCGTTACTAACGTTGTGCGTGATCGTCACGCCGCTCGCGACCGCGCAAGAGCTGACACCATTCAAGAACTACCTCGTGACCGGCGACTACGTCGCGGCAGGCGTCGGCCTCCGCGGGCGCGGCGTCAACGGTTTCGCGACCGGGGACATCACGATCGAGGAAGGTGTGGGCGCCAACCGTATTCCTGCGGGCGCGGAGGTTGTCGCGGCTTATCTGTACTGGCAGACGATCACCACGCGTGCCGCGCCGGTAAACCCGGAGCCGGCAGCCGCCGGTGCCCGCTTCGACGGCTACGACCTGAGTCAGATCGCGGTCCGCCTCGGCGCCGGCACCGCCCCGTGCTGGAGCGATGGCGGGTCGACGGGCGCGTCGAACGGGTCGAAGGTCACGGCGTCTTTCCGCGCGGACGTGCTGCGATTCTTCCCGCGGCGGCGTCCGGCCACCCCGGATCAACCGGTCACGGTCCAGGTCGCGGGCACGCACACGGTGACGTTGCCGGACCAAGGCAACAGCAACCAGCTGCCGTCGACGCTCGGCGCCGGGCTCGTCGTCGTGTATCGCGTGCCGGGCTATGCGGCGCCGGATTACCGTACGCCGAAGCAGCCGTCCAGGTACGTCGTGCTGTACGACGGCGGCTACACGCTTAACAACGACCAGCGCCAGCTTGCACTGACGCTCGAAGGATTCTACGAGGCGTCGCGCACGGCACCGGCCGCGCGTATGACGCAACTCGTGGCCGACGGCCAAGCGAACAAGACCGAGCGAGTGCAGATCCGCAGCACGACCTCACCGGCCGACAACACCGTCGTGGCCGTCAATCCGTTTCGTGCCGACACGGGCTTCGAGGCGGTGACGTTCGAAGGCCTGCCGCTCGAGAACGGCGCGATGAAGGCCACGCTCACCGTCGACGGCGGCGGCAGCGGCTCGTTCGATTGCTTGAGCTGGAGCTCCGTCGTCATGAGCACGGAGGTTCAAGACCTGGAGGGCGACGGGTTGCTCGACGTTTGGGAAGCACGCTCCGAATGGGCAACGAAGCCGAACCGGTTGAGCTCGGTGTACGCCGCGTGGCCGCTGGCCGATCCGGAGGGCAATCCACTCCCGAACCTCGAGCTCATGGGCGCGAATCCGCGAATCCAAGACGTATTCGTGCAGGTCGACTACATGACGGGACCGAGCCACTCGCACCTGCCGTCCCGCACGGCGCTGCAATCGGTCGCGACGGCGTTTCGCAATGCGGCGCCGCGGCCGTCGCTGGTCGCGAAAGGCCTGTGCACCGAGAACGCCGCCCCCGGCCAGTGCCCGATCAACATTCACTTCGACGTCGGCACGAGCTATCAGCCACCGGCGTCGTGCGCGACGTGGACTCCTGACTGCGCGTTCGTGCCATCGAATGTCGCCAAAGGCGGCAACGCGATCCCGGAGGTCGCATGCACCGATGCGTCGTGCGCATTCCCGGGCATGGGCGGAGTCGTGCGCTGGAAGACCGGGCTGCGCGCGTTTCGCGACGCGACCGTGAACGGCGAGCCGCGTTTCGCTCGCTCGCGCAAGGACACGTTCCGTTACGGGCTGTTCGCGCACGCGCTCGGCATTCCGTCGCTGACGAATCCGCGCGTACCGCGCAAGACCTCGGGCATCGCGGACAGCTTCGGCGCCGACTTCGCCGTAACGCTCGGCCTATGGGACAACCAGACCGGCACCGCACCCGTTCAGGCTGCCACGCTCATGCACGAGCTCGGCCACACGTTCGGCTTGGGACACGGCGGCATCGTTCCGTCGAATCAGGTCGAGCCGAACTGCAAGCCGAATTATCAGAGCGTGATGAACTATCTCTTCCAGGTGCGCGGGCTGCTGACGTGGCAGGGCCAACCGACGCTCGACTACTCGCGACAACAGTTGAGCCCGCTCAGCGAGACGAGCTTGTCGGAGCCGATCGGATTGGGCGTACGCGCGGAATACTTGCCTCGCTGGTATGCGCCGAGCAGCACGAGCTTCATCGACCGCGCGCTGAACACATCGCCGGCGACACGCCGCTGCGACGGCACTCCAATCACGGATCCGCTCGCGATCGGCTATGTCCGCGTCGATGCGGACACACGCAGCGGAGTCGCCCTCGATTGGAACGCGGACGGCACGATCCAGAACACGTGGTCGCAAGACGTGAACTTCGACGGTAAGCCTGGGCAGGCGCTGGCCGGCGCGAACGACTACTGGACGATGGACCTGCGCCAAGTCGGCGCGCGCCGCGCCGTCGGCAGCGAGTCGCTGCACGAAAGCGTCGTGGATCGGATCACCGGCGAATCGGTCGGCGGCGGCCTGTCGCTCGACACCGGTTATGGCGACCTCGGGTATGGAGATCTCGGCTACGGCGACTTGGGCTACGGGGACCTCGGCTATGGCGACCTCGGCTATGGCGACTTGGGCTACGGTGACCTCGGTTACGGCGATCTCGGGTACGGCGACTTGGGTTACGGCGACCTCGGCGTGCCGGCCGACGTCGACGATCCGCTGGCCGCGCTCGGCGATCTGAACCTCGAGACGGCGGGTGCGCTCGCGAACGCGCCGAGCGGGCTCGTGGGCACGAGGCTCAAGGGCAAGGCCGGCATCAAGCTCGATTGGCTCGCGCCGACGGTCGGCAACGTGGTGGCCTACCAGATCTACCGCGTCGTGGGCACGGGTGTAACGCCGGCAAACTTCGCGCAGCGCGTGCTCGTCGCGAACATCGGTGGCGGGATCACTTCACTGACCGACGCAACGCTACTGAAGAACAACACGGCTTACACATACTTCGTGGTCGCGACACTCGCACCGCTGCCGGACTGCGGCACGAGTTGCAGCAACCTGCAGAGCGGTGTGTCGAACTTCGTGACCGTCGTCTACTGAGGCGCGGCCGCCAACCGCCGGCGAACATCCTCGAGCAGAGGATCTTCGCCGGCGGCGCCGCGGATATCGAGGTAGCGCTGATACGACGCCGCGTAACTGCCCGTGCCGAGACCCTCGCGCACACGGCCCTGGAAGTACTCGACCGCCGGGACGAAGGCGAACGTCGGCTCCTCGTCCAGGAATAGAGCGAGGGCTTCCCCGCGTCGCGTCATGCAGCGGTCGAACTCCGAGTCGGCTTGTGCATAGGCCTGGGCCGCGAGGTAGGCGCGGCCGAGCGTGAAGCGCCCGATCCAGGTGTCGAGCAGCGCGTTCGCCGCATCGAGCGCGGTGATCGCGCCGCGCGCATCGCCCGACGCCAACGCGATCTCTCCCTCGATGATCTTGCCGTGCGCACGCGGCTCCGCCTGCAACCCCGAGCCAAGCTCGGTGGCAAGCTCCTGCGCCGCGTCGAGCTCGCCGGCCAATGCGAAGATGCGCGCAGCGAGAAAACGAATCTTTGCAGTAGGCGCGTGCTCGAGCGCGCGGCGCGCCGCCGCGACAGCCGCCTCGTTCCGCCCACGCGACTGCTCGGCATAGGCGATCGCCGCCAGTTTCGCGGCCGCACGGTCCGGCTGCTCGGCGGCGAGATCGGTCGCGGCGCCTCGTTCGAGTAACTCGATTGCTGCGGCGAATTGCCCCTGGTAGATCGCGATATCGGCAAGACCCGACGCCGCATGCGACGCGCCCAACGCGTCCACGCGCGAGAACTCCTGTAACGTCGCGCGTGCGTCGTCGAGACGACCAAGGCCGACCTGCGCGAAACCGAGCGGCACATACCCGAACGGGCTCATCGAACGAGCTTCGAGCGCGGCCGGCTCGGCCTCCACGAAATTACCGGCGTATGCCGAGTAGACAGCGAGGTTCACTCGATACAGCGCGCGCATCGGCAAGATCTCGACAGCCGCGCGCATCTGCTCGAGCGCAGTGCTCATGTCGCGGAGCCGCGTTGCGCACAGGGCCAAGTTGTTGCGTGCCGCCGCGTCCGCTTTGAAGCGCTCTACGAGCGACCCATACTCCTTCACGCACGACGGATAGTCGGCCGTCACGTAGTAATACAGGCCGCGCGTACGAAACCGCTCGCGCTCGGTCATTCGATCGACGTGACGCATCGCTTCGGTCGCGTATCGTTCGGCGTCCTGTTGGTTGCCGAGATTCGCCGACGCGATCGACAGTCCGGCGAGCGCCAGCCCGAACTGCGGATCGCGCGCGACCGCCTGTTGAAAACGCGTGCGCGCCTCGTCGAAGCGGCTGTTCGCGAGCGAGTCCATCGCGCCCGCGTAGTCGCGCACGACATCGAGAGACACGGCGGTCAAAGTATCCATTGCGAAGCGCTGCTGCGCATCGGACTCGTCGTCGCCGAGGGCTTCGCGAACTTCGTCGGCTAGCCGGGCGGCTGCGGCCAGCACGTCATCCGTTCCCGCCGCCGTTGCCGACGCTTCGCTCACGACGGTGCCCGTAATCGGCTGCGTCGCCGCAACGCGCAACCGGAACCTCGAGCCGTCGCGTTCTATCGAACCGGCCAGCACCATGCCGAGCCCTTGGTTCACGGCGAGCTCGGTCGCGGCCGAGCCGTCGAATCGATCGGGCACGGCAACTCCGAGCGAGCGACGTATATCGGTGCGCGCGTACGCCGCGATGAAGTCCGCCGTTTCCAGAGACAACTTGAGCACGGGCTCGATCGTGCGATCGAATGCCGCGTCACCCGTCCTGTTTTCGAAGTCGGCGATCACCACACTCACCGGGTCGTGTGCGACCGGTACCGGTGGCGGCCGGAAATACCACCATGCCGCGCCCGTCACCGCGATCGCGAGCGCGGCGGCCGCCAGAACGCGCGGCAATCCGACCGTGCGTTGCACGGGCAAAGGCACGCCTTCGTCATCGAGCCGAGCGAAGGCGGCTGCAAGCTCGGCCGAGTTCTGGAAACGATGAGCCGGATCCGGCTGCAAGCATTTCGTGAGCAACGCTTCGAGCGCGACCGACACCGTGGGCCGCTGCAGGCGAACGCCCGGCGGCGGCGCGAGCTTGCGCGCTTCGAGCTCGGCTGCAGAGCTCTGCGCGTTCCTGAGGCGCGAACGCCCGGTCAGCATGTCGTACAAGATCAGGCCCAGCGAGTAGATGTCGGCGCGCTCGGTGATCGCTCCGCCGCGGGCCTGTTCCGGCGGCATGTACTCGATCGTGCCGACGACCGACCCGATCCGCGTGAGGCTCGCGTAACCGAAGCCGAGCGCAGCCGGCGAGGGCCCGCTCTCGATCTCGTCGCGCTCGAGCTCCGCGTGCCGGTCCGTGGTCAGGCGGGCGATGCCGAAATCGGTGATCAACGCGTCGTCGGCCTTGTCCACCATGACATTGGCGGGCTTGAGGTCGCGATGCACGACGCCGGCCGCGTGTGCCGCGGCCAAACCATCGCAGATGCCGCGCGTGATTTTCAGCGCCCGACGCGTCGGTAACGAGCCCAGACCGTTCAACAGCGTGGCGAGGTCCGTCCCGTCGACGAACGACATCGTGATGTACTTGATGCCGTCGATCTCGCCGAGGTCGTGAATGCGCACGACGTTGCGGTGCGAGACCAACCGCGCGAGTAGCAGCTCGCGCTTGAACCGGCGCTGGATATCCGCCGCCTGCGCGGGGTTCGACATGATGCTCGGTTTGATGACCTTGATCGCGACCTCGACGCCGAGCTCGGTATCCCACGCCTGATAGACGGCCCCCATGCCGCCGACGCCGAGCGTGCGTTTGATGTGATAACGCCGGCCGAATGACTGGCCGGGCGCGAGCGGCCCCGACTCGCCGGCCGTTGGCGGTGCAGTCACGGCGCCGAGCTCGCCGGAAGGGTTCGTGTTGGCCGCGGGCGGGACCGTGGGTGCCTGCGGCGACGTGGCGGGCGGCGCGGTATTGGCCGTTCCGCCCGTCGCTTGGGAGACCGCTACGCCGTCCCGAATGTGCGAGACGTTGGCGCCGCACGCCTCGCAACGAATCGCAAGGAGTGGCAACGCAACGCCGCACGATCGGCAAGCGGATGAAGGTCTGGGCGCGATGGGTCGTTCCGCAGCTGGACGGGAGCGACGAATCTACACGGAGTCATGGCGTCTTGGACAGGCGCACAGCCCGTTTTGCCCAAACCTTGGCGCTGCCGGTCGACCTTAGGGTGCCCCTACGCCGAAGTTCACGACCGTCGTGTTGCCGGTGTTCGTGACCGGATTCGTCGTATTGACCGGGTCGTGGAACGTGATGACGTCGTCCAGTGCCTCGGGATCGTCATTGCCCGCTTCGCACGTGAACACGACGGTGTACGTGCCCGGCGCGATGAGCGTTCGATATGAATAATCCCCGCTCGAGGTACGTGTCGCTTCGACCGTCGCCACGGGGTCATCCGTGCCATCGATGTCGTCCAACGGCAGGGCCGGTGTGCCCGAGTAGACGTAGACGACGTTACCCTCGTCGATGTCGAGATTGTCGTCGGTGGCGCAGTTGTTCGCGGCCGCGTCGAGGTTCGTGCCGACCAACGCTCCGGCGATCGTGCCTTCCAGCCTGCCGTACGACGTGACGTCGATCATGCGAAACGCGGGTTTCAAGAAATAGCGACCCTGGCCAGGCGGGAAGACGAGGCCTTGGCGCATGTCCCAATCGAACAGCAGACGCACGGCCTCATTCGATTCCACGTCGAAGCCGCTCACGAGCCGCACTCGGCCGCTCGGCACACGCAGGTCGATTTCTTCCTCGCCGCCGGTCTCGGTCAGCACATACGAATCGCGCATGTTGGGCTCTGCTGCGATATCCATCGATAGCCATTCGTACCGCCCCGGAGGTATCACGGCCTCGTTCACGAGAATCGCGGCGTTCGTGTCCGTCAACGCCATTAGATTCACGGTCATTGGAGCGGTCGTGAGCAGCAGCGGAAACGCGGGGCCGCCCTCGGGCTTGATCGACATCGATGTGATCTTCACGTAGACGGCCGTGACGCCGTCGACCGGGGCATCCATGAGCGACACGCTGATCCGGGCGTCTTGCGGCGCAGCATCGCCACCGCCCCCCGAGCATCCAACGAGCGCCGCGACCGCGAACGCGCAGGCGGTTCGGCTAAAAACCTTCGTACGGTGGTGCATCCTTGTACCCCCCACGCCTCCTAGGCGCGAAACAAGCTCGTCGGGTCGTTATACGCCCCGACCTTGTAGGACACTCTGCCAATGCGACATAAGCGGTCGCGAGCTGGCCGTCGAATTGTCACCTACGCCGTCCCGCTGTAGTTCTTACAACCCATCCTGCCGCCGGCACATGACGGTTCGACGCGCGTCGGATCGGTCCTACGCTCATGCGGCGCTACGAATAACGCTTCCATGTGCTCACACCTTCGGGCCTCATGCCCTCGAGCGGCGGGGGTGGCACCAATCTTGCTACCGACCCACACGCGCCCCTCGGTCCTTCAGCGACGCATCCTTTGACCGCACACGACAAGAACGCCCTCTCTGCAAGAGCCACCGCGCCTGCGACGCTGGGCGAGATCGTGTGTCGCGACCAAACCGACGACGAGGCTCTGGATGAGCGCGCCTGGATCGTGCTCGTCAACTACGTTGCCGCCGGAGATCAGCGAGCACTGCGCCAGCTGTACGAGCGAACCCACCGACTCGTCTTCAGCCTGATCGCACGCATCACGAATAGCCGCGACGTGGCCGAGAACCTTACGGTCGAAGTCTTCAGCGACGTGTGGCGCCAAGCCTACGCCTATGATCCCGCAGCCTATTCCGTGCTCGGCTGGATCCTGAGCCTGGCGCGTACCCAAGCGGAGGCGTGGTTGCGGTTCGACCGCGAGCTCGACACCGAAGTGCTCACGCCGCGAACGCCGCTCTGGGCCGTCGTCGCCTATCGCATCGTTTCCGAGTTCGGCGTGCCGCCGGCGTTCACCGCGACAGAAGAGTGGACCGACCCGGATTGGAGCGAGGTCGCGGCGGGCATGTGGTGCAAGATCCTCTCGACCGACAAGCAGCGAGATCGCGTGAGCATGCTCGTGCGGTTGCAACCGCGGGTCGAGTACCCGGCACACATGAACGCCGGGGTCGAAGAGCTACACCTATTGCAGGGCGAGCTCACGATCGATGGTCGGACGCTCCAACCGGGCGATTACCATCGCGCGGAGCCCGGCACCTCGGACATGCACGTCTACAGCGAAACCGGTTGCGCGTGCGTGCTGATCACGTCCCCGCGCGACGTCTTGCGTTAGCTCTCGCTCGCTATTTCAGCACGGCCGCGATCGCGTCCG
>Ga0315910_10003856_pt1 | contig 12635 bp, 8 predicted proteins | sample EdamamesoilMG_FD_204470 | JGI IMG/M metagenome (GOLD analysis project Ga0315910, IMG submission 204470) | Garden soil microbial communities collected in Santa Monica, California, United States - Edamame soil | ecosystem: Environmental > Terrestrial > Soil > Garden | place: USA: California... | reverse complement strand
CGGATCAGTCTGGCGGAGGCTGGGCGGGGGCGGTGATTTCGCGCACGCTGGCCCACTTGTAGACGAGGCCGTCGGGGCCGACCTGGTCGCTGCGGAAGTAGACGCTGATGTTGGGTTTGCCGCTCTCGGAGCCGGGGCGGTCGGGGCTGGCGCGCAGGGGGAGGTCGGGGGGGATGCCGGGGCGGCAGCTCGGGCCGTTTGCGCCGAAGCCGGTGCCGGCGTCTTCGTGGGCGTTGAGCAGGCGGAACTGGCCGCCGGCGTCGCCGTCGTTCTCGTCGAGCCAGAGCTCCTGGCGAACGCGCCCGTCGGGCAGGTCGTAGACGACGTGTTTGTATCCGAGCCACGACGCGAAGGGCAGGCCGCGCTGCCACTGGAGCTTGCGGGCGCGGGGCTCGGACTGGGGGTGGTTGACTTCTTTTTCGAAGTCGACCGCGCCGTCGTAGCGCATGCGCGCGCCGATGCCGCGCGTGTCGCACTTGTCGATGTCTTCGTCGCCGGTGGTGCCGTGGTTGGTGCGCGCGACGGAGACCATGCCGCCCCAGGGCACGGCGCCGTCGGCGAGGCGCGCGAAGTAGACGGTGATCTCGACGTTTTGCCACTGGCGCGCGCGCGCCGGGTCGTGGACGTACATGCGGGGCACGGGGCCGCTGATGCGGAGCGTGCCGTCGCCGGGTATGGAATAGCTCGCGTCGCCGTGAGCGGCATCGAACCAGGGGTCGTGGGGGTCGACGCCGCTGAAACGGCGCGGGAGGTCGTGCCAGCGGGCGGCCCACGCGAGCCCACCCTCCGCCGAGGGATAGAGCATGCGAATGCCGAAGGCGTCGCGCTCGGGGCCGGGGGGGCGCGTTGCAACGGGAGGCAGGCCGGGCAACGGCGCGACGTGTGGGGATGTGGCTGGCGTGGCTGCCGGCGGTCTGGCTCGGCCGCCGCAAGCAGCGAGCGGGAACACGAGCGCCAGCGCGAAGACCCGGCGTCGGCCGAAACACATCGGAGACGGTATACACCGGGGCGAACTGCCGCTTGCAAAACATCGCGCTGGAGCTGCATGCAGACGCTGGCGCCCGCGGGTGACGGACACCTCGCGCGGCGCGGGAGGACGACAATGCGATACAAAGTTCTGGGGAAGACGGGCCTTTTCGTCTCGGAGATGTGCCTCGGCACGATGACGTTCGGGGGCAAGGGGTTCTGGGAGGTCGTGGGGCGGCTCGGCAACAAGGAGGCGGAGGGCCTGGTCGGCAGCGCGCTCGACGCGGGGGTGAACTTCATCGACACGGCGGACGTCTACTCCGAGGGCGAGTCGGAGAAGCTGCTCGGTGGGGCGCTGGCGGCGCTCGCGCGCCCGCGCGAGCAAGTGGTGGTGGCGACCAAGGTGCGCGGCCGTGTCGGCCCGGGCGTGAACCAGGTGGGGCTCTCGCGCGGGCACATCCACGCCAGCATCGATCTGAGCCTGAAGCGGCTCGGGCTGGACTACGTGGATCTGTATCAGATCCACGGCTTCGACCCCGTGACACCGATCGAAGAGACGGTGCGTGCGCTCGACGACGTGGTGCGCTCGGGCAAGGCGCGTTACGTGGGGTTCAGCAACCTGTCCGCTTGGCAGGCCATGAAGGCGATCGGTTATGCCGAGGCGCACGGGCTGGCCCGCTTTCAGAGCGCCCAGGTCTATTATTCGATCGCGGGTCGCGACATCGAGCGCGAGATCGCCCCGCTGGCGCAGAGCGAGCAGGTGGCGATCTTGCCGTGGAGCCCGCTCGCTGGCGGGCTCTTGTCCGGCAAGTTCCAGCCGAACCAGAAGGGGCCGGAGGGGGCGCGGCGGACGTCGTTCGATTTCCCGCCCGTCGATCGCGACCGGCTGCCGCGCGTGCTCGATGCCCTGCGCGAGGTGTCGAGCGCGCTCGACGTGTCGGTGGCGCGCGTGGCGCTCGCCTGGCAGCTGACCCGGCCGTTCGTGACGAGCGTGATCATCGGCGCGAAGTCGCGCGAGCAGCTGCAGGACAACATCGCTGCGACGGAGCTCGTCCTGTCACCCGAGCAGGTGAAGCGGCTCGACGAGGCGAGCGCGCTGCCCAGCGAATACCCCGGCTGGATGCTCGACTGGCAGAATCGCGAGCCGCGCGGCAGCGTGCAGAAGACCTGAACACCAGACGGGCTCGCACGTTCTCCCGCGGGGCGGGGCGCCCAGTTGGAGCGTCACAATCTGGTCGTGCGAGTCAAAAAATCCGTACCAATCCGTACCAGCCCGTACCAACGGCGGTGTGCAAGGCGCCGCACTGGTGCGGTACTGGTGCGGTGCTGGTGTCGATCGGCGCGCGCGCTGCAGAACGTTTGGCGTCCAGGCGCTCGCGAGGCTAATCTGATATCCCCCATGAACGTGACGCCAGCGCAGAGCCCCCCGCCGCCGGGGTTGGCCCAGAGTGTCGCGCTCGTGCACCTGCCGGGGACGGCCGAGCACACGGGGGCGATCATCGTCGCGAGCGAGAGCCTGCGCACGCGGCTCATGTATTTCGTGCGCACGCTGGTGGTCGGCTTCTGGGCAAACGTGGTCGACTTCGCCCTGCTCGCCGCCTGCGTGCGCTGGCTGCAGATCGAGGCGATGCCCTCGCGCACCATCGCGCTGGTGCTGAGCGGCGTGCTCACGTTCATCGGCAGCCGCAGCTTCGTGTTTCGCGCGCAGGGCGGCAGCGTGCCCAAGCAAGCCGGGCGCTTCGTGGCGGCCGAGATCGCTGGCCTGGTGCTCAACCTGGTGTCGTTCCGGTTCTGCGCGCTGTTCGCGCCGCTGGCCGCGCCCGAGGTCGTGAGCTTCTTCGCCAACGCGCTGGTGTTCATCGGCTTCTCGTACCCGGTGCGGCGGCTGCTCGTGTTCACGGCGCGCTGAGCGCCAGCGGCCGGGCGTCGGCGCTGAGCCGTCAGGGCCCGTCGCTGTCGCCCATGTCGCCGGAGGCGGGCTCGCCCTCGGCGTCGTCTGGGCTCACCTCGAACGATCCGCTCGGCAAGGTGTCCACTCGATAGAGGACGTCGAAACCTTCGGCGTGGCTGGGCACGACGAGCTTGCGCGCCGCCGCGAAAATCGCGACGGCCGGGACGCGCGCGGCGCCCTCGCGCTGGGCGTTGCGTGCCACGCACTCGTGCGGCTCGGCCGTGAAGTGATACACGACGACTCGGGCGTCGTGGGCACGCGCGGCCGCGACCAACGGCGCGCGCTGCTCGGGGGTGACGTTGGTGTCGTCGACGAGCACGGAGCGCCCGGCGCGCAGCGCCTTGTGGATGAGCTCGGCGTGGCGGCGCTGGGGCTGTTTGCTCTGGCGCAGCTCGTCGCGGCTGACGCGCTCGTGGCTCTGCGCGAAGCGCTGGGCGAAGGTGCTCTTGCCGGCGCCGGGAAGCCCGACGAGGACGATGAGCTCGGGCGAGGTGGGCGTCGCCGATGTCTCGAGCGTCGCCTCGGCCGTGGGCGCGCCGAGCGTCGGCGCCGCCGCATTCGCGGCCGCTCGTGCCCGTCGCGACGGTGACACGCCGGCCGCGCGCGCCCCGCGCCGGTCGATGCCGAGCACGGGCGCGTAAGCCAGCTCCGCGCCGCTCTGCGCCGCCTGCAGCATGAGCGAGCCGCGGCTCATGTCGCCGCGCCCGACGAACTCGGGCGGGAACAGCAGCCGCTCGCCGAGCACGCGCGTGAGCGGCACCACGTACTTGTCCGTGGCCACGCTGCCGAGCAACACGAAGCGCGCGCTCGCGCCGAAGCTCTGCGCGAGCGCCTCGGCGTGCGCCACCAGCGGCTCCACGAAGCGGGGCTCGCGCTCGTCGACCGGGACCTCGGCCCAGCGCTGCAAGCGCTGGACCGTGACGGGCTCGTGCAGGAAGCGCAGGCCTTCTGCAGGGCTGATCACGAGCCCGGGCGAGAGCCCTGGCGGGGCGCGCCCGAAGGCCTCGGCGTAGGCCTTCTTTCCGCGAAAATACAGGCCGCTGATGAAGCTGAAGACCTCGCCGAGGGGGGCGCCGTCCGGGCTGCGCAGCTTCTCGGCGAGGGGGAAGGCCGCCGCGGGGTTGAAGACGAGCTTGCCGCGTTGCCCGCTCAGGTTGGCGGGCGACAGCAGGAACAGCGTGTACTCGGGCAAGACCTCACCAGACGCGCACGCGCTGGCTCGGCTCCAGGTACAGCGCCTGGCCCGGAGTCACTTCGAACGCATCGTACCAGGCGTCGATGTTGCGCACCGTGGCCGTGCGGTACTCCTGCGGCGCGTGCCCGTCGACGATCAGCTGCTGGCGCAGCGTCGGCTCGCGCTGCTTGCCGCGCCAGGCCTGCGCGTAGGCGATGAAGAACTGCTGCTCGCCGCCCATGCCGTCGACCTCGGGCGCGGGCGTGCCGCCCAGCGAGGCCACCCAGGCGTCGTGCGCTGCCGCGAGGCCGGCGAGGTCCGCGATGTTCTCGCCGAGGGTGAGCTTGCCGTTGACGTGTAGCCCTGCCAGAGGCTCGTAGGCGTCGTACTGGGCGACGAGCGCCGCGCCCGACGCCGCGAAGTGCGCTCGATCATCGGCGGTCCACCAGTCTGCGAGCTTGCCCGTCTCGTCGAACTGCGCGCCCTGGTCGTCGAAGCTGTGGCTGATCTCGTGCCCGATCACGGCGCCGATAGCCCCGTAGTTGACCGCCGCCGTGGCCCCCGGATCGAAGAAGGGCGGCACCAGGATGGCGGCCGGGAAATTGATGGCGTTCTGCAGCGGCAGGTTCACGGCGTTGACGAGCTGCGCCATCATCCACCACTCACCCTTGTCGACCGGCTGGGACAGCTTGCGCAGTTGACGCCGATAGTGGCCGAATTCCGCGCGCTCCGCGTTGCCGACCACGTCCGCGGCGACGATCTCGACCCCCTCGTAGCTCACCCAGCGCTCGGGATAACCGATGCCCACGTACAGCGTGCCGAGCTTGGCCTGCGCTTTGGCTCTCGTCTCTGGCGCCATCCAGTCGAGCGCGTCGACGCGGCGCCGGAACGCCTGGATGATGGTCTGCACCATCTCGCCCAGCAGCGCCTTGGACTCGGGCGGGAAATGCCGCTCGACGAACAGCTTGCCGACCGCGTCGGGCAGGAGCGCGTTGGCGAACGCGACGCCGCGCTTCCAGCGCTCCTCGAGCTGGGGCGTACCGCGCATGGCGCGCGCATGAAACGCGAAGTGCTCGTCCACGAACGCACGCGGCAAGAGCGGGCTGCGGCGATCGAGCGCGTGAAAGGCGAGCCAATCCTGCCAGCTCTCGATCGGCTCGGACGCTACCAGCGCGGCGGTGCCGGTGATCGCTCCCGGTTGCCAGACGCTGATAACCGGGACCTCGGCCAGCCCGGCGGCAGCGAGAAAGACCGACCAGTCGAGCCCGGGCGCGCGCTTGTCGAGCTCGCGCGTGGGCCAGGGGTTGTTCGCCTTCGATACCTCGCTCGAGTCCTCGCGGCTGGCGTGCGCCCGCGCGATCTTCGTCTCCAGCGCCAGCACGCGCCCGGCGCGCGCTTCGGGGTCACCGATGCCGGCCAGGCGCAACACCGCGCCGACGTGCGCGCGATACTCGTCGCGCAGCTTGCTCATCCGCGGCTCGCTGGACAGGTAGTAGTCCCGGTCCGGCATGCCGAGCCCGCCCTGCAGCAGGTAAGGCACGTTGCGGGTCGGCTCCGAGAACGCCGGCGACACGAACAGGCCAAACAGGCGATCGGTGTGCATGTCCGTGTTGTTGAGCGGATCGACGTCGGCGCGCAGCAGCTCGCCGAGAAGCCGCGCGAGGTCGGTCTTCGTCCGCAGCGCCGCGATCTGACCCAGCTGCGGCGCGAGGGGGTCGGTGCCTTTCGCCTCGATGCTGCCCTCGTCCATGAAGCCGGCGTACACGTCGGCCGCCTTGCGGGGCTCCGTCCCCGCCGCGCTCGGGCGAGCGCTCTCCAGCGCCGCGCGCAGCTTCAGCGCCGTCTGCTCCGAGAGCTCTCCCCAGACCCCCCAGCGCGAGCGATCGGCAGGGATCTCGGTCGTTTTCGCCCAGGTGCCGTTGGCGTAGCCGAAGAAGTCGTCGCCCGGCGCCAGCGCCGTGTCCATGCCGGCGCGATCGACGCCCGTGGCGGGGGTGGGGCTCGCGGCGCTCGCGGCGCTCGCGGCCAGAGGCGCAGGGTTTGCGGCGCTGGCCGGGTCGCTCGCGGGGTGGCAGGCGAGAGCGAGCAGCGAGGTCACCGCCATACGACGGGCGAAATCGGGCGCGTTGGGCATGCGCGGGAGTATCTCAGCCGGTCTCGTGTGATGTCCAGCGAGAGGCCCCGCCGCCCCTTGGCTGCCCGTAAACCCAGCTGCGCCCGTAAACCCAGCTGCGCCCGTAAACCCAGCGGAGCCCCTTCACCTTGCTGCGCCTGTCGACTGACGGTAGTGGTAGTGGCCATGACGGACACGGTCGACCCGAGCGCTACCGAGGACTTGCCCGAGTATCTGCCCAAGGCGCCGGTGCCGCGCGTCGAGGCCCTGCTCGAGCAGATGACGCTCGCCGAGAAGGTGGGCCAGATGACGCAGGTGTCCCTGTTCGAAAACCAGCAGGACGCCGACGTCGATCGCATGCTCGATCTGGTCCGGCAGGGAAAAATCGGATCGTTCTTGAACGCGCCCGATCGCGATACGCGCAACGAGCTGCAGCGGGCCGCCGTGGAGACGTCGCGCCTCGGCATCCCGCTCCTGTTCGGTCGCGACGTGATCCACGGCTACCGCACCATTTTCCCGATCCCGCTGGGCCAGGCCGCGAGCTTCGACCCCGGGCTGTCGCGGGCCATCGCCGCCGCGGCCGCGCGCGAGGCGAGCGAGAGCGGGGTCGACTGGACCTTCGCGCCCATGGTGGACGTCTCGCGCGAGCCGCGCTGGGGCCGGGTCGCCGAGGGGTACGGGGAGGATCCGCTCGTCGCCTCGCGCTTCGGCGCCGCCGTCGTGCGCGGTTTTCAAGGGCCACGGCCGGGCGCCGAGGGCAGCGTGGCCGCCTGCGCCAAGCACTTCCTGGGTTACGGCGCGGCCGAGGCGGGCAAGGAATACAACACCACGTGGATCCCCGAGGGGCTGCTGCGCGACGCCTACTTGCCCCCGTTTCGCGCCTGTGTGGAGGCGGGCGTGTTGACCGTGATGTGCGGGTTCAACGACCTCAACGGCGTGCCCATGAGCGCCAACCGCTGGGCGCTGCGCGATCTGCTCAAGGGCGAGCTCGCTTTCGACGGCGTCGTGGTCAGCGACTGGGCCTCCACGCACGAGATGATCGCCCACGGCAACTGCGCCGATGATCGCGACGTGGCGCTCGCCTCGTCGCTGGCCGGCGTCGACATGGAGATGGTGTCGAGCGCTTACGACCAGCACCTGGTCGAGCTGGTCGAGTCGGGCCGCGTGCGCCGCGAGCTGGTGGACGACGCCGTGCGCCGCATCCTGGTCGTCAAGCACCAGCTCGGCCTGTTCGAGCGGCCGTATACGGCCGTGCCCGCCGCCAGCGTCGCGCTCTCCAAGGGCCACCTCGACCTGGCGCGCGAGGCCGCGCACGCCTCGCTCGTGCTCTTGAAGAACGAAGCGGCGCTGCTGCCGCTGCGCCGCCACCCGAGCTCGATCGCCGTCGTCGGGCCGCTCGCCGACGACAAGCACAACCCGCTCGGCTGCTGGGCGTTCGACGGTGACCGCTCCGCCACCGTGACGCTGGTCGGCGCGCTGCGCGAGCGGCTCGGCGCGCTGACGCGCGTCGAGCACGTGCCGGGCCTGCCGGACGCGCGCTCGTTTGACACCAGCGGCTTCGAGGCGGCCGTCGATGCCGTGAAGAACGCCGAGGTGGCGATCGCCGTGCTCGGTGAAGACGGTAACATCAGCGGCGAGTGCCGCAGTCGCGCGTACCTGGAGCTGCCCGGCGCGCAAGCGGCGCTGCTCGAGCGGCTCGCCGCGACCGGCACTCCGCTGGTGCTGGTGGTGATGGCGGGCCGCCCGCTCGCGCTCGATCGCGAGCTCGCCCACGCTCGGGCGGTCGTGTACGCCTGGCATCCGGGCACGATGGGCGGCCCTGGCATCGTCGACGTGTTGTTTGGCGACGTGCCGCCCAGCGGCAAGCTGCCGATCACGTTCCCGCGCACGGTCGGGCAAGTGCCGATCTACTACAACCACAAGAACACCGGGCGCCCTCCCAAAGGCACCGAGCGCGGCGTGCCGCGCGGCACCCCGCTCGATCCGGTCGACATGGTGGCGAGTTACCTCGACGTCGAGGTCACGCCGCAGTTCCCGTTCGGGTTCGGCCTCTCCTACACGACGTTCGAGTACAGCGACGTGCAGGTCACGCCGAGCCGGGCCAAGCTCGGCGAGCGATTCGAGGTGAGCGCGACCGTCGCGAACACCGGCGAGCGCGGCGGCACCGAGGTGGTGCAGCTCTACGTGCACGATCGTGTGGGCTCGGTGACGCGCCCGGTGCGAGAGCTCAAGGGCTTCATCAAGCTCAGCCTGAAACCCGGCGAGTCGCAGCGCGTTCGCTTCACGCTCCACGGCGCCGAGCTCGCGTTCGCGGGCCAGGACCTCGTCTCGCGCCCGGAGGCGGGTCTCTTCGACGTGTACGTGGGCGGCGACAGCCAGGCGCGGGCCAGCGCCGAGCTGGAGCTGGTCGCCGGCTGAAGGCACGGGGCCGTCGGCAGCGCGGATCGCCGCCGCTGTGGCAGCACCGCGCCGCGGGTGCGCGCTCGGGTTAAGTTGCCTCGGGTTCGTCGGTCCGCAGCCGATGGAAGTTTCTCGAGGCCGCGTCGTCGCTCGAGCGCACCGAACCGGCACGACCCGCCCCCCACCGAGCGCGTGCGCCGCACGCCGAGGAGACGTCAATCACGGCATGAGCCCGCGGCCCTCCAAGCACATCGAGTCCCCCCCCACGCGCCGCTCGTCGGGCGTGCTGCGCATCGACACCAGCGCCGTCGCTCCCCATCGGGACAACCCGCGGGAGAGCCTGGCGCCTCTGTCGGCGCCGCTGTCCGCAGCGGCCCCGGGGGGCTCCAAGGTGCGCCTGATCCTGGGGACCAGCTCGGCCACGCTGCTCATCGTGTCCCCCGCGACGCAGAACCATGGCCTGATCTTCGCCTCCTTGCTCTCGCGCTCCGGCGCGCGTGTGGCCGAGTCGGAGACCTGTAGCTCTGGCGACGGTGAGCACCTGTTTCAGCGCATCCACGTCGATAGCTCGCGCGTCCTGCGCGGCGCCTCCGGTGTCGAGCAACGGGTGCTGGACGCGGCGCGATTTGGGCAGCTCACGATCGAGGTGGAGCGCGTCGAGCGCCGCCGGCGCGTGGCGCTGTTCGTGTCGAAGGTCGACCACTGCCTCTACGATCTCCTGCTGCGGCACCGCGCCGGAGAGCTCGACTGCGACATGCCGCTGGTGATCAGCAACCAGTCGGAGCTCGGGCCCGTGGCGCAGCAGTTCGGCGTCGAATACGCCGTCGTGCCCAAGAACGGAGCCAAGGCCCAGGCCGAGCGCGCGGAGCTCGAGCTGCTCGAGGCCCGGGGTGTCGACCTCGTCGTGCTCGCGGGCTACAAAGAGGAGCTGAGCGCCGAGTTCATCGCGCGCTGGCAGGGCCGGGTCATCAACATCCACCAGTCGTTCTTGCCCGCCTTCGCCGGGGCCAACGCCTACGAGCAGGCGCGCGAGCGCGGCGTGAAGCTGATCGGGGCCACCGCGCACTACGCGACGGCGGCGCAGGGCGACGGCCCGATCATCGAGCAAGACGTGGTGCGCAGCTCGCACCGCGACGGTGTCGCCGACCTCGAGCGCAAAGGCCGCGACCTCGAGCGCCAGGTGCTGGCTCGCGCCGTGCGCTGGCACCTGCAAGACCGGGTGCTCGTGCACGGCCAGAGCACCGTGGTGTTCGGCTGAGCGGCAGCCGTTAGCGGAGCAGGCCGCCGCCTCTTCGCCAGGTTCTGCTCAGTCGGGCAGCGGCGCCCCGTTCGCGCCGAGCGTGATGCCCGGGTCGTTCGGGAACAGCCCGTCGAGCTCGCGTACGCTGTCGGCGTTCGTGGGGCGCCCCTCGAGCGGCCCCGGCGTCGTGAACATGCCGTCGAGCTCGGTGTTGTCCCCGCTGCTCCTGGCGACCTGCGCCTGCGCCACCGGCTCCGACCGCGTCGCGCGTTTGCGATACGTCGGCGGCGGCTTCGGGTTGCGCGCGGCGTTGGCGCGCGTCGTCGGCGCGGGGCGCGAGGTCGTCGGCGCCTTCGGCGACAGCTCGCCGATCCGGTCGTCCGCGAGCCCGGGCGGCGCCTCGGAGAGGCTCTGCGGCACCGCCTGCGTGAGGGCGCCGTGCCGCTCGAGGGGCTGCTCGAGCGGGTGGACCGGTGTGCTGTGCTCGGGCGGCGCGACGCCACGCGGGGGCACCGAGAGCGCCGAGACCGTGCGCGCCTCGGGCGAGTGCAGCACGTACGGGGCGACGAACACGCCGGCAGCGACGAACGCCACCGCCCAGGCCAGGTTGCGCAGCGACGCCCAGCGCCGGCCGGGGCTCGCGAAACCAGAGCCCCTGAAGCTCGTCTCGTGCCGATGCTCGGGGGCCAGCAACATCAGGCCCGACGGCGAGTCGCCCAGCGTCAGCGCACGGCCGCTGCCGAACGAGCGCGCCCAGATCGTCTTGGTGCGCTCGTCGCCGATGGGCCAGATGGCGCGGCCGAAGTCGCGCAGCGAGTCGAAGCGGGCGCTCGGGTCGCCGTTCATGGCGCGCAAGATCGCGTCTTCCAGCGCGATCGACAGCTGCGGGCGAATGGAGCGCGGCTCGGGCACGTCACCCACGGCGATCGCCTTGAGCAGCTCGAGCAGCGTCTCCCCCTCGAACGGGGGGCGGCCGACCGCGCACTCGTAGAGGACGGCGCCGAGCGCGTACTGGTCGGCGCGGGGCCCGACCTCGCGCGCGCCGTTGAGCGCCTCGGGCGCCATGTACGTGGGCGTGCCGATGATCTCGCGCGTCTTCGTGCGCCCCTGGACCGGCTCCTCGAGCGCGTCGTTGAACTTCGAGACGCCGAAATCGAGCACCTTGGGGACGATCTCACCGTCTGGTCCGGCGGCGAGGAAGATGTTGCTCGGCTTCAGATCGCGATGGATGACGCCAGCGTCGTGTACGGCCATCATGCCGGCGATGATGGGCAGCGCCAGCGAGGCGACCTCGGCCTCACCGAGCCTGCCACACTGCGCGAGGTGCGTCTCCAGATCGGAGCCGCTGAGCAGCTCCATCACGATGTACGGGCGTTCCTGCCAGACGCCGACGTCGACGATGTCGACCACGTTCGGGTGCTTGATGGCAGCGGCGGCGCGCGCCTCGCGCAGGAAGCGTTGACTGCCCTGGGGCTTCTCGAGCACCCAGCGATCGAGCACCTTGAGCGCCACGGGACGATTGAGCGCTGCTTGCTCGGCTCTGTAGACCCGCGCCATGCCACCGCGTCCGATGCAGGCGCGGATCACATAGTTGCCGAACTCGAAGTTGGGGGGAAGCTCGTCAGGGAGGGGGGCTGACACGCCGCGTAGCGTATCCGGATTCCACGGCCTCGGAAGCATAAATTCCGCGCCATGCCGGCGGATATCGAGGGCAGCCCGCACGGCTCGCGCGCCGTGCCCATCGCGTTTATTAGCTGGCCGGGGGGCATTTCCGTTCCTGGCCCAGAGCCCGTAGAGCGCTCGCATTGGCAATGATCGAGCGTTCGTAACGCGGCTGTTACACGCAAGCCGTGTCAAAAACGGCCGCCGATGGCCATGAAGCACGGGTTCGTCGCACCGGGGGGCCAACATGCGTCAATGGCCGGCGTCGTGGTCGATGGAGCGCCGATGTTACGTGCGCGACCAACATCGGCCGGATGCGGCGGGCTCGGGCGTCCGGGCTGCGCCCGTGGTGTAGCTTTGGTGCGGAGGCGCCGCGCTCGGCTGCTGGCCGCGCGCGTCAGCTCGTGCGAATGGTCACCGAGCAGTCGAGCGTGGAGTTGACGCTCGGCCCCTGGAAGTAGAACCCCCCCTCAATCGGCATCGTGGCCGCTTGCTCGGGTGCCGCGCACAGGGCGACGTGCCCGTCGCCCACGCGCAGGCCATGCATCGGGTCCCAGCCGCGCCAGCCCGCGCCGGGCACGAGCACCTCGGCCCAGGCATGCAGATGGCGCTGCCCATCCGGCGTCTGCGCCTGAGCTTGGTAGCCGCTGACGAAGCGGGCCGGCAGACCTTGGCTGCGACAGACATCGCGAAAGAGCACCGTGAGATCGCGGCAGGCGCCGCTGCCGAGAGCCAGCGTCTCGTGCGCGGCGCGCGCCTCGCCCGTCGGACGGATGCCGCGCTCGAGCCGCACGAACAGCGTGCGCGTCAGGTGATCCAGAAAGGCGACCGGCTCGCGCCCGACCTCCGCGGCGAGCCCGCTGGCGAAGGCCTCGACCTGCGGGTGGATCGACCCGCCGAGATAGAGCGCGTGCTCGCCGCCGTTTGACGCGACCGAGCCCGGTAACGGCAGGCGCTCGCTCACGGGCGCGAGCCCCGGCGGCAGCAGCGTGTCGAGCTCGATCTCGCTGAGCACGCGCAAGTGCTGCGTGCTGCTCCCGAAACCGAGCCGCACGACGCTGTTACCGAACGCGTCCGTCTCGTGCGTGTTGCGGACCGGCTCCGGCTCGACCGTGAGGCGGTGCGACGC
>Ga0315910_10003854_pt1 | contig 12637 bp, 10 predicted proteins | sample EdamamesoilMG_FD_204470 | JGI IMG/M metagenome (GOLD analysis project Ga0315910, IMG submission 204470) | Garden soil microbial communities collected in Santa Monica, California, United States - Edamame soil | ecosystem: Environmental > Terrestrial > Soil > Garden | place: USA: California... | reverse complement strand
CGACGCCAGCACGTCCTGCGTCGCGATCCGCTCGAACGCGGCCGCGATCTCGCGCGCGGCCTCGGGGTCCGCCGGCAGCGGCTCGGGCGCGGGCGCGGCGGCGAAGAGGTCCTGCCAGTACCACTCGGTCGCCGGGAAGGGGAGCGGCGTGCCGGCCGCGTGCCACGGCGTGAAGGGCCGCGTGTCGCGCGGCGCGGAGGGGGCGACGCGCGGCGGCGCGTGGTCGCGACGGTCGCACGCCGTCGCGCCGAGGAGCGCGGCGAGCAGGGCAGCGGAGAGGAGCGCGGCGCGGAACGAGCCGTCGCGCCACGCGCTGCGGTCAGCGCAGCGGCACGACCTGGTCATGGACGCGCACTCCTTCGTCGTCCTTCTGGATCGGCGTCAGCTTGTAGATCAGCTCGATGCGCGCGCGCGCCACCGCGGCCGGATCGAAAGGGACCTCGAACGAGACCGTCTCGCCCGAGACGATCTGCGTGTTCTCCTTGCCGAACGTCTCCTTGTTGGTGAGGCGCTCGACCTCCTCGCGGTAGGGGTTGCGGAAGCGGCGGCGCGCGGTGCCGCGCTCGCGGCCGAAGCCGCGGCCGAGCTCGCGCGGCGGCAGCTCGACGCCGTCGTCCTGGATCAGCGTGATCACGAGGTCGAGCGCGCGATGGCGCGCGTCGGCCGGGAAGTTGTGGCCGGCGCCTCCGTTCACCAGCGTCACGACGAGCTTCTTCGGGTCGCCCTCGCCGCCGCTGCCGACGACCGCGTGGGTCAGCGTCGCCGCGAGGCGCAGCGTCTCGAGGTCGTGGCCGCCGAGGAAGCGGTGCGACCGGCCGGCGCGCGTCGAGCCGTCGGCGTTCGTGCGCGTGACCGGCTGCATGTGGCAGTCGAGGCAGGTGACGCCGGCGGCCGGGAAGCGGCTCGCCTCCCACTCGTCGACGGTGTTGTGCTGGTTGTGGCACGGAGCGCAGAGCGACGGCGACGCGAGGTCGGCGGTCGGACGCGGCTGGCACGGCGCGCCGGCGGCGCCGGCCGACGCGTTCGCCGGCCCGACGATCGCCTCGTGGAAGCGGTGGCAGGAGAGGCAGTCGACGCCGTGCTCGCGCTGCGGGATGCGTTCCATCACGCGCTCCTTGCCGAGCCCCGTCTCGAAGACGGGCGCCGGCGCGTGGCACGGGATGCACTCCTGCTTGCGGAAGTTGTTGCTCTGCTCCTTCGCGACGACCAGCGGATCGGTGAACGACTGCGCGTGCCACGAGCCCGACCACTCGGCCCAGACATCGGCGTGGCAGCCGCGGCACGAGTCGGAGGTCGTGAGGTCGATCGGCGCCGCCGCGCCCGACGCGGAGCCGCCGCCCTGCTCGAGGAACCAGAGCGCGCCGCCGAAGAGGAGCAGCAGCGCCAGCGCCGCCGCCGTGCGCACGGAGCGGCTCATCGCGCGCCTCCGGCCGCGATCGTGCCGTCGGCCTGCAGCACGTGGGTCGTCGTCGTCAGCTCGGCCGCCTCGCGCGGATCGTGGGTGACCAGCAGCGTGGTCGCGCCGCTCTCGGTCGTCCAGCGGACGATCTCGCCGCGCAGCTCGGCGGCGAGAGCCGGGTCGAGGTTGCGCAGCGGCTCGTCGAGCAGCAGCAGCGGCGCCGCGCTCGCGAAGGCGCGCGCCAGCGCCAGGCGCGCCTGCTCGCCGCCCGACAGCTCGCCCGGCAGGCGGTCGGCGAGGCCGCCGATGCGCGTCCGCTCGAGCCAGCGCTCGCCCTCGCTCCGGTCGCGCGCGACGAGGCGGACGTGGTCGCGCGCCGTGAGGTGGGGCCAGAGGCCGTAGCTCTGGAAGACCATGGCGACGCCGCGCTTCGACGGCGCGACCGCGGTCGTCGCGTCGGCCACCAGCGTGCCGCCGATGCGGATCGAGCCGGCGCGCGGCGCGACGAAGCCGGCGATCGCGCGCAGCAGCGTCGACTTGCCCGAACCGCTCGCGCCGACCAGCGCGGCCCGCTCGCCCGCGGCGAGGCGGAGATTCGCGCCGCGCAGCACCGGCGCTTCGCCGGCGCCCGCGACCAGGGAATCGACGTCGAGGAGAGGAGTCGTCAAGCGCGCTCCAAGCGGCGGGCCATGTTCACCGGCGGAGGTCGCGGTGCAAGCGGCGGGCCCGTGATGTCCGGGACCGCGGCGCAAGCGCCGGGCCCGAGGCGCGCGGGGCAGCGGCGGCGGCGCGCCGCGCCAGTCGTGGCCGTCGGGTGACGTCGACGGCTACTTCACGGGCGCCGGGAAGAGCTCCTTGTAGTTCGGGTCCTTCGCCATCTTCTGCAGCACCGGGTAGGTCGCCAGCAGCTCGGCGCGGCGGTCCGGATGGATCTCCTGCAGGAGTTGCTTCGCCTGGCTGTACTTCCCCTGACCGCAGAGCGCGACCGCCTTGAGCTCGTCGATGTCGGTCGTGCGCAGCTTGCGCGAGTCCTCTTCCTTCGCCTTCTTCAGCGCGTCGAGCGCGCGGCCCCACGACTCGAAGTGGAGGCGGTCCTGCGCGAGCTCGAGGTAGCGCATCGTGTTGGGCTGGTCGACGCGGCGGTTCATCGCGATCGCGGCGTCGATCTCGTCCTCGAGGGACTTCAGCGCCTCGTCGTTCTTGTAGGGGCCGAGCTGCCCGCGCGCGTGGTCGCTCACGACCTTCTTCGACTCGCGCAGCTTCTTGAAGGTCTCGACCATCAGCTGCTCGGCCGGGCTGTGGGCGTCGGTCTCGCGCAGCCCGATCGCCTGCACCGCGTCGACCGCCTGCTTGAGCAGCGTCTCGGGCAGCGTCGAGCCGGGCCGCAGGAGGAGGGTGCGGAGCGGCTCGATCGAGGTGCGTCCGCCGAGGTCGCCGACGTAGCCGACGCCCGCCAGCAGCAGCGGCAGCTCCTCGCTCTTCGCGACCATCCCGTGGACGAGGTCGAGCGCGCTCTTGTCGCCGAGCGCGCGCAGCGCGGCGACCACGTCGGCCCACGGCGCGCCCTGCTGCTGGAGCAGCGGCCGCAGCTGCGCGCCGACGATCTCGGCGCTCCCGAGCTGGCGGCCGAGCACGCGCACCGCGCGCGCGCGCAGCGCCGGATCCTTGCTCTCGAGCAGCGGCGCCACGATCTCGACGACCTGCGGATGGTCGAGCGTCTCGAGCCCCTCGAGCGCGCCCATCTTCACGGCCGGGCCGCACGCCTGCACCGCCTCGCTCAGGCTCGCGAGGATCGCCTTGTTCTTGGTGCGGTCGAAGATTCCGCAGAGCGCGCGCGCCGCGGCGCCGGCGTAGGCGGCGTCGAAGCTCCCCTTGTCGACGTCGCGCAGCACGTCGAGCAGCAGCGGCACTGCGTCGGGGCCCTGCAGCACGACGTTGTCGAGGAACCCCTTGCCGCGGTCGGCCGCCGTGTCGCGCTGCAGCGCGAAGTTGCGCAGCATCCCGAGGATGCGCTCCTTCATCGCGCCGGTGGAGCGCGCCGCCTCGGCCTCGGCGACCGGCAGCAGCCCGCGCGGCGTGCCGCCCGCGACGGGCGGCGTCTCGGCGGGCGGCGCTTCAGCGGGCGGCGAACCCTGGGCGATCGCCGTCGCGGCGCAGCTCGCCGCCGAGAGCAACCACGGGAGGACGTAGCGAGGGCGACCCATCGTCCGCGGATCCTCGTGCAGGGAGCGACGCCGTCGCAAGCGCGGCGGGGGCGGGATGATACGACGCCTCCGCGGGCGTCCGGTCACACCCATAGATCCGCCGCAACCGCGCGTGGTAACGGACGCAGTAGTCGCGCACGAGTGGCTCCCGTCGTCGCCCTCTCGGAAGAGGGGATCGGACAGAAGGGTCGCGCAACTTCTGGAGCGCCCTCTCCCTCCGGGGCGGAGCGCTGCCGACGCGCAGGGACGGGCGGCGGCGCGCGGCGGCGGGCGGCCGCGGGCGGCGGCGGACAGTTCAGCGCGAGGCGCTGCGGCTCTTGAGCGCGGCGCGCAGCAGGACTTCGACGCGCTTCTCGTCGGGCTGAGCCTGGACGACCGCGCGCGCCCGCTCGCCCGCCTCGCTCGCGTCGAGGCCGAGGCTCTTCAACGCCTGGACGAGCAGCTCTTCGTGGCCGGCCGGCAGCGTCACGGCGAGACCGGCGCCGACCTTCTCCTTGAGCTCGAGGACGAGCCGCTCCGCCGTCTTCGAGCCGATCCCCTTGATGCGGGTCAGCCCCTTCACGTCGCCGGCGCGGATGCGACCGGCCAGCACGTCGGGCGGCTCGTGCGAGAGGAGGGCGAGCGCGACCGCGGGACCGACGCCGCTCACGCTCTGGAGGGTCCGGAAGAGGACGCGCTCCTGCTCGTCGACGAAACCGAAGAGGCGCGGGCCGCTGGTCTCGGTCCAGTGGAAGTGGACGAACAGCGTGACGGCGCCGCGCGGCGGGAGGGCGGCGAAGCACTGGGCCGAGATCGAGAGGAGCCAGCCGACGCCGTCCACGTCGACGACCGCCTCGGTCGGCCCCTTCCGCGCCAGCTCGCCTTTCAGGAAGTCGTACACGCCGCGGCGATCACTCCACCTTCAGGCCGAGCCCGTACGCCTCGAGCTTCTTCTTGATCTCCATCAGCGACGTCTGGCCGAAGTTCTTGCAGGCCAGGAGCTGCGTCTCGGTCAGGCTGCCGAGCTCGCCGAGCGTCCGCACGCCGAGCGTCTCGAGCGCGCGGCGCGAGCGGACCGAGAGGTCGAGCTCGGCCACCGGCTTGTGGATCGCCGTGCTGCGGTCGACGTCGAGCGCGCGCAGCCCGATGTTGCTGTCGGGCTTGGGCGGCAGCATCCCGAGGGTCAGCCCCTTCTGCGTGAGGATCTGCTTGATCTCGGTCAGCGACGTCTCGCCGAAGTTCTTGAACGCGAGGAGCTCCGGCTCGCTGAGCGAGATCAGGTCGCCGAGCGTGCGCACGTTCATGTTCGCGAGGCAGTTGCGCGAGCGGACCGAGAGCTCGAAGTCGGTGATCGGGATGCCCAGCACCGCCGCGTGCTTGTCTTCGTTGCGCTTGCGCTCCTCGTCGTAGAACTGCGACGAGCTCGCGCTGACGTCGGAGAGGTAGAGGCGCGCGCGCGGGTGGTTCGGCTCGAAGTCGAGGATGCGCTGGAAGCAGTTGCGCGCGAGCTGGTAGTCCTCGTCGTCCTCGAAGAGGATCCCGAGGTTCAGCAGCGCGCCGACGGGCGCCGGCTTCTGGTTGCAGAGGCGCTCGTAGAGGTCGATCGCCGTCTCGGTGTCGCCGCGCAGCGCCTGGTGGTAGGCGAGGTGGAAGAGCGCGCCCTGGTGGTTGGGCTCGACCGCCAGCGCCTGCTGCCACGCGCGCACCGCCTCGTCGTACTCGCCCTCGATCTCGCGCAGGAGGCCCATCACGTAGGGCGCCTCGGCGCCGTCGGCGTGGCTCTTCTGGATCTCCTTCCACTCCTTCTCGAGCGCCGTCGCGTCGCTGGTCTGCGCCAGCGCGTCGGCGCGCGCGAGACGGGCCGGCAGGCAGTTCGGCTTCTTGTCGAGGATGGGCGCCAGCTCCTTCAGCGCGCGCAGCGCGTCGCCGCGGCCGAGCAGCATGCGCGCCCGCATGTAGCCGGCGAGCTCGCCCTTCTGGTCGGCCAGCAGGTCGGCGGCGCGCGACTCGTGGCCGAGCAGCCAGCGGCAGAGTCCCGCCTTCTGCTTCGCCGCGTCGTCGGCCGGCTCGCCCGGCGCCGCCTCGTAGAACGCCGACTCGAAGCCGCGGTAGAAATCGCTCTCGCCCAGCACGCGCTGGCGAGCCGTCTCGAGCTCCTCGATCGTCGTCGGGAGCTGCGTGACGAGCTTCGGGGCGGAGTCCAGGCTCGGCATCGATGGTCCTCTCGTGTCGTGCGACTTCGCCGAGCCGCTTGAAGCCCGGCGGAAAACCGGGGCAAGCTATCGGGCTGCCGGGACGAGTCAAGCCGAGGGGGGAGGAGCCGACGATGGCGTGGTGTCCGAAGTGCCGGAACGAGTACCGCGCCGGGATCGCGGTCTGTGCCGACTGCGGCGACCCGCTGGTGGCCGACCTGGCCGCCCATCAAGCGGCGGCCAAGGCGGTCGCGGCGGCGAGGACGCTGCGGATCGTGGCGCCGGGCGGGACGCTCGACGCGCTGGCCCAGGGCTTCGCCGCCCGCCGGATCCCCTGCCAGCGCGATCCGCAGGGCGGCGCCCTCCTGGTGCCGGAGGCGGCGGCCGAGCTGATCGAGGCCGGCCTCGCCCAGGTGGCCGAGTACGAGCGGGTGGGCGACGTCTTCCACGTCTACGGCCCGCGGCAAGACCAGGAGGTCGAGCTGCCGCGCGACCCGAAGTGGCTCGAGCTGCCGATGGCGACGCTCGCGTCCGATCTCGCCGCCGCGGTGGGGGGGCTGGTCGCGTGGCTCGCTGCGCCGGGACGGCCGGCCGCGAAGGCGGCGGCGCGGCTCGACGAGCTCACCGCCAGCGGCAAGGTCGACGTCGCCGACGTGATGCGTTGGGCTGCGGCGGAACGTCTGCACAAGCCGTTGAACGCCTGGGCCGACCACCTCGCGCAGCGGCCGCCGGCCGGGCTCGCGCTCCGCCTCGCGCAACGCGCCGCGGCCGGCGAACCGGCGATCGCGCGCGCGCTGCTCCACGTCGTGGCGAAGCTCCGCGATCGTGGCGTCGCGCCGCTGATGCTGCCGCTGCTCGACCACGACGATCCCGAAGTGCGCGGCGAGGCGGACGAGGTGCTACTCTCCGTCTCCGGCATCGACGTCGGCTTCGACGCCGATGCGGAACCGGAGGTCCGCGCGCGCTCGGTCGCACTCTGGCGGGAGTGGATCGGGAAGCACGGATCGCGCTGAGGCGGCGACCTGCTTGGCGGTGGGTCGAACCTCGGCGACGCAGTGGCGTCGGCACGGGGAGGGGAGAGCGTGGATCGCTTCGTCATCACGGGCGGCCAGCGGCTGACCGGAGAGGTCGCCGTCGGCGGCGCCAAGAATTCCGTGCTGCCGATCATGGCGGCGGCATTGCTCACCGACGACGAGGTCGTGATCCGGCGCGTGCCGCGATTGCGCGACGTCGCATCGCAGGTGAAGGTCCTCCAGTCGCTCGGCGCGCGCGTGCTGCACGACGAGAAGCAGGGGATCCTGCGGATCCGCTGCGACGACGCGACGCCGGTCACGGCGCCGTACGAGCTGATGAAGACGATGCGGGCCAGCATCTGCGTGCTCGGCCCGCTGCTGGCGAAGCGCAAGCGCGCGCGCGTCTCGATGCCGGGCGGCTGCGTGATCGGCGTGCGGCCGATCGACCTCCACCTGCGCGGCATGGAGCAGCTCGGCGCGACGATCGAGGTGAAGGCGGGCTACGTCGAGGCGCACGCGACGCAACTGCGCGGCACGATCCAGTTCCTCGGCTCGAGCGCCGGCTCGACCGTGCTCGGCACCGCGAACGTCGTGATGGCGGCGACGCTCGCCGACGGCGAGACGATCCTCGAGAACGCCGCGCAGGAGCCCGAGGTCGTCGACCTCTGCCGCGTGCTCCAGAAGATGGGCGCGCAGATCGACGGCATCGGCAGCCACTGCCTCCGCATCACCGGCGTGCCGCGCCTCCACGGCGTCGACCACGCGGTGATCCCGGATCGCATCGAGGCGGGCACCTTCGTCGTCGCGGCCGCCATCACCGGCGGCGACGTGACGGTGCGCGACTGCGAGCCGCGCGACCTCCTCGCGCTGATCGAGCGGCTGCGCGCCGCCGGCGTCGAGATCACGGTCGGCCCGACCTGGCTGCGCGTCGCCGCGCCGCGCCGCTTCCGGCCGATCGACGTCACGACGCTGCCGCACCCCGGCTTCCCGACCGACCTCCAGGCGCAGCTGATGGCGCTGCTCACCACCGCCGACGGCATCTCGATGGTGCACGAGCGGATCTATCCCGACCGCTTCATCCACGTCGCCGAGCTCCACCGCATGGGCGCCCGCATCCGCAAGGAGGGCGCGACCGCGATCATCGAGGGCGTGCCGAAGCTCTCGGGCGCGCCGGTGATGGCCTCCGACCTGCGCGGCTCGGCGGCGCTGGTGCTGGCCGGCCTCGCGGCCGAGGGCGAGACGACGGTCGACCGCGTGTATCACATCGACCGCGGCTACGAACGGATCGACGAGCGGTTGCGCCGCCTCGGCGCGCGCATCGAGCGGCGCAAGAGCGACGTGGCGCCGCTGGCGATGGCCGCCGCCGGAGGCTGAGCCGGCTGCCGGGGGCCTCCCCCGTTTCCCGTCGCTTCCCGCCCGGGAGCGACGCGGCTACGATGCCGCCCCTTTTTCAGCCGCGGCAGACCCCTTGTTCGAGTCCCTCTCCAACGCCCTGCAGCGCGTCTTCTCCCGATGGGGGAAGGAGCGCCAGCTCACCGCCGAGAACATCGCGGCGGGCCTGGAGGAGATCCGCAAGGCGCTGCTCGAGGCCGACGTCCACTTCGAGGTCGCGAAGTCGCTGACCGAGACGGTCACGCAGCGCGCGGTCGGGCAGGAGGTGATCGCGTCGGTCCAGCCCGCGCAGCAGATCATCAAGCTCTTCTCCGACGTGCTCGCCGAGACGATGAAGGGCGCCGCGCCGGCGATCCCCGTCCCGCACGGCCGTCCCGCCGTCGTGATGATGGTGGGGCTGCAAGGCTCGGGCAAGACGACGACGACGGCGAAGCTCGCGCGCCGGCTGCGCAAGCAGGGACGCCGCCCGCTGCTGGTCGCCGCCGACACGCGCCGGCCCGCCGCGATCACGCAGCTCCAGGTGCTGGGCAAGTCGCTCGACATCGCGGTCCACGCCGAGGAGGGGCCGGGCAACGAGGAGCGCGCGCCGCAGATCTGCGCGAACGCGGTCGCGCGCGCGAAGAAGGAGGGGCACGACGTCGTCCTGCTCGACACGGCGGGCCGCCTCCACATCGACGCGCCGCTGATGGAGGAGCTCGCGCGCGTCGAGAAGCTCTGCGCGCCCGACGTCACCTACCTCGTCTGCGACTCGATGGCGGGCCAGGACGCCTACGCCAGCGCGCGCGACTTCCACGGCAAGCTGCGCCTCGACGCGGTGATCCTCACCAAGCTCGACGGCGACACGCGCGGCGGCGCGGCGATCTCGGTCAAGCAGGTCACGGGCAAGCCGATCGCGTACGTCGGCACCGGCGAGCGCGTCGAGGACCTCGACGAGTTCCACGCCGAGCGGATGGCGTCGCGCGTCCTCGGCATGGGCGACGTCGTCGGCCTGGTCGAGAAGGCGCAGGAGGCGATCGACCAGGACGAGGCCGAGGCGGCCGCCGAGCGGCTGATGAAGTCGCAGTTCACGCTCGAGGACTTCCTCGGGCAGCTGCGCGCGATCAAGCGGATGGGGCCGCTCAAGGGGATCATGAAGATGATGCCCGGCGGCCTCGGGGACGCCCTCGAGCAGGCGGGCGGCCAGGAGGAGGCGCTCGCCCGCATCGAGGCGTCGATCCTCTCGATGACGCCCGAGGAGCGGCGCAACCCCGCGCTCCTCGACGCCTCGCGCCGCCGCCGCGTCGCCCGCGGCGCCGGCACCGAGGTGGCGGTCGTCAACCAGCTGCTCCGCCAGCACGAGCAGATGCGCGAGATGATGAAGCGCTTCCAAAGCGGAGGCTTCTTCAGCAAGCTCGGCAAGCTCTTCGGCGGCGGCGGCGACCCCTCGGGCATGGCCGGCCTCGGCGGGCTCGGCAGCCCGGGCGGCGGCGACGCGCGCCGCCAGCAGGAGATGCTCTCGAAGCTTTCGCGCGGCGGCGACGCCGTCGCGGTGAAGGATCCCGACGAAGAGGCGCGCCGGCGCGCGGCGCGCAAGCGTGAGAAAGAGGCGCGCAAGAAGAACCGCAAGCGCCGCTGAACCGCGGCACGACAGGAGACGACCTTTGGCAGTTTGCATCCGACTCAAGCGTTACGGCCGACTCAACCGCCCGTGCTGGCGCATCGCCGTCATGGACAAGCGCAACGCGCGCGACGGCGAGGCGATCGAGGAGATCGGCACCTACGACACCATCACCGACCAGAAGAAGGAGAAGGTGACGGTGAACGGCGACCGCGCGCGCTACTGGATGAGCAAGGGCGCGCAGCCGTCGAAGACCGTGCACCAGCTCTTCAAGCGGCACGGCATCTACGCGAAGCCCGACGCGGCGGCGGCTCCGGCCGCGGCGGCGCCTGCGGCGAAGACCGGCGGCAAGAAGTGACCGGAGCTCCCCCGTGAGCGAAGCCGCCGCGAAGGCGAAGCTCTCCGACGTCCTGCGCGCGCTCGAGAAGCCCTACGGCAAGGTCATCGTCCTGCCGGAGGAGCCGATCCTCGACCACGCGGTCTTCCTGCTCCTCCGCGAGGGGTGGGATTACCGCAAGGCGCAGCGCGCGCTGCGGATCCTGCAGAAGGAGTTCGTGGACTGGAACGAGGTCCGCGTCTCCTCGCCGGCCGAGCTGAAGAGCGTGCTGAAGGAGCTGGGCGACAAGGATCTCGACGTCAAGGTCGAGAAGCTGCGCGCCCTGCTCGCATCGCTCTGGAAGGAGCGCAACGCGACGGCGCTCGAGTTCCTGCGCGAGATGCAGCCCGAGTCGCGCCAGCGGCTGCTCACCAACCTCGGCGTGATCCACCAGGGGATCGTCCAGGTGCTGCTGCACGGCATCGCCGGCGCCGACGCGACGCTGCCGGTGCCGGCCGGCGCGGTGCGGACGCTGACGCGGCTCGGCCTGATGGACCGCGTCCACAGCGACGGCGCCGCGCGCAAGGTGCTCGAGAAGCTGGTCGTTCCCGAGGACCTCCACCCCTACCTGCTGCTCCTCACGCAGCACGGCGAGGAGGTCTGCCAGGCGAAGTCGCCGCGCTGCGGCGATTGCGTGCTGGTCGAGATGTGCAAGTTCAAGCGCAAGGTCGGACTGCACGACGGCGACGCGGAGACGGAGGAGTAGCCGTCTCCCCGGCGTCCGCCGCCTCGGCGGCGGGCGCCGCGAGCCCGACGCAACGCTGCGCCAGCGCGCGCCGCACCGCCTGCTCGTCGCCGCGCCGCACCGCGCGGCGCAGCTCGGCGAGCAGGCGCGCGACGACCGCCGGATCGGGCGGCGGCTCGGCGTCGACCTGCAGGCCGGGCCGCTCGGCGACTTGCTCGAGCACGCCGCTGCCGGAGAGCTCCTCCTGCAGCTTCTCGCCCGGCCGCAGGCCGGTGAAGCGGAAGCGCGGCGGCGGTCCGCCCGCGACGCGCGCGAGGTCGCGCGCGAGGTCGACGATCCGTCGCGGCCGTCCCATCTCCAGCACGTAGGGGCCGCGCGGCGACGGCAGCGCGCCGGCCACGAGGACGAGCTGCGCCGCCTCCGGGATCGAGAGGAAGAAGCGCTCGACATCGGGATGGGTGATCGTCAGCGCGTCGCCGCGCCGGATCTGGCGCAGGAAGGTCTCGACGACCGAGCCGCGGCTGCCCAGCACGTTGCCGAAGCGGACGACGACGAAGCGCGTCGCGACGCCGCGCCGCCGCGCGCGCGCGCGCACGACCAGCTCGGCGGCGCGCTTCGTCGCGCCCATCACGCTGCTCGGCCGCACCGCCTTGTCGGTGGAGATCAGCACGAAGGCGCCGACGCCGGCCGCCGCCGCGAGGCGCGCGAACTCGTCGGTGCCGAGCGCGTTGTTGGCCGCCGCCTCGACCGCGTTCTGCTCCATCAGCGGCACGTGCTTGTGCGCCGCCGCGTGGAGCACCGCGTCGGGCCGCGCTCGCCGCAGCAGGCGCGCGACGCCGCGGCGGTCGCGCAGGTGGAGGAGGAGGAGCTCGCGGTCGAGCCCCGGCGCGAGGTCGTCGAGCTCGCGGCCGAGCTCGAAGAGGCCGTTCTCGTCCTTGTCGAGCAGGAGCAGCTTCTTCGGCCGCAGCGCGACGAGCTGCCGCACCAGCTCGGAGCCGATCGACCCCGCGGCGCCCGTGACCAGCAGCGTCTTGCCGCGCCACGCGCCGGCGATCGCCGGGTCGCCCGGGTCGAGGCGGACCGGCGGCCGCCCGATCAGGTCGTCGAGCTGCAGTTCGCGCAGCGCCGCCGCCGGGGCGTGGGCGCGCTCGAGCAGCGACGGCACGATCTTGATCGCGCAGCCCGCCAGCGCGGCCGCGTCGATCAGCGGCCGCAGCTTCGCCTCGGGCAGCGCGGCGATGGCGATCAGCAGGTGGTCGGGCCGCTCGCGCGCCAGGAAGGCCGGCACGTCGGCCAACGTCCCCGCGACCGCGACGCCGCCGACGCGCGAGCGGCGCCGGCCGGGATCGTCGTCGAAGCAGGCGAGCAGCCGCACATCGCGGCCGCCGCCGCGCGCGAGCTCGTGCACGACGGCGTGGGCGATGCGGCCCGCGCCGACGATCGCGACGCGGCCGGAGAGCGCGGGCCGCGGCTTCGCGCGCCGCTCCGCGCGCGAGGTCGCCGCCGTCCACGCGCGCCGCAGCGCCGCGCCGGCGAGCAGCGCCAGCAGGTACGACAACGCGATCACCGACCACGGCGCGCGCAGCAGCTGCAGCGAGTCGGGCAGCCGCGCGCGCCACGCCGCCAGCGCGAGGTGGGCCGGCGCGAGGTGGAGCGCGAGGCGCCAGAACTGCGCCGCGTCGAAGCAGCGCCAGATCGCCGTCGCGCTGCCGCACGGGAAGGAGAGCGCCATCGTGATCGTTGCCAGCGCGGGAGTCAGCGCGAGGAGGCGCTCCTCCTCGACGCCGCGCGGCATGCCGT
>Ga0315910_10003853_pt1 | contig 12638 bp, 9 predicted proteins | sample EdamamesoilMG_FD_204470 | JGI IMG/M metagenome (GOLD analysis project Ga0315910, IMG submission 204470) | Garden soil microbial communities collected in Santa Monica, California, United States - Edamame soil | ecosystem: Environmental > Terrestrial > Soil > Garden | place: USA: California... | reverse complement strand
CGAAGGAAATTATTCCTTTTACTTACAGGAAAAAGAACTGCGACAGGAGATCCAGCAGAATGCATTTGAAAACCAGCAGCAGAAAATCAAGCAAACCGAACGGTTTATCGAACGATTCAAGGCAAAGGCAACTAAGGCACGGCAAGTACAATCGCGGGTGAAGGCACTCGAAAGACTAGACTTAATTGAAGAAGTTATAGATGATACTGCCGCAGTGAATTTCCGTTTCAAATTTAATCAGCAACCGGGCCGGTACATTGTAAACCTGAATAACGTATCCAAATCATACGGTTCCCTTGACATTCTAAAAAACACGACAGCATACATTGAACGCACCGATAAAATCGCATTGATTGGTGCCAATGGTAAGGGTAAATCAACGTTACTCCGCATTATTGCCGGTGATGAACCTGTCGATGGTGAAAGGATCATGGGCTATAATGTAATCAAGGCATTTTACGCCCAGCACCAGTTGGAATCGCTTCGGGTAGACAATGAAATTCTGGAGGAACTTCTTCAGGCTGGGTCTGGTAAAACAGAACAGGAACTCAGAAATGTATTGGGCTGCTTTCTCTTCTCGGATGAAGATGTATTCAAGAAAATAAAGGTTCTATCGGGAGGGGAAAAATCCAGAGTTGCGTTGGCCAAAACATTGATCTCTGAAGCCAACTTTTTGCTGCTTGATGAACCGACCAACCACCTCGATTTTATTTCTGAGAATATCCTTATCCAGGCCCTTCAACAGTATAAGGGAAGCTTTGTTGTGGTTTCACACAATCGCCATTTTGTAAGCCAGATAGCAAACAAAATCTGGTACATTGAAGACAAACAAATCAAAGAATATCCAGGTACCTACGAAGAATATGAATACTGGAGAAAGAAGAATGAAGCAAACGGAGTAAAGGTGGACCCACCTAAGGTGGAGAAGAAACCGGAACCCGTTAAACAACCAGGTAGCCCGTCAAATCAGGTTGACGCAAGTCGTAAGTTGCTTGAAAAAGAATTGAAAAAGATAGAGGACCAAATTGACCAACTTGAAAAACAAAAGGTTGAGCTCGAAAGCGAAATGGCAAAACCGGAAATATTCGGAAATTTCTCTTCCCTTCAACCGTTACAGAGTGCATTTAATAAAATCACTGATGATTTGACGACTGCTACGGCAAAGTGGGAAGAGCTTGCCATGAAAATTGACGCTTTGTAATTTCTTTTTAGTGGAGCCGCCAACTCCGGGGCAGAGCCTTATTCCCCGGAGTTTGGCTGCACTCTCACTAATAGACGCATCTCTTTTAAACCTTAAGAGCATGCTTCTTTAAACATCCTGGATTCACCCTTCAAGCCGTCTATTAAAATCCAGGCGGTTAAAAGTTCATCAACGAATTAACAACGTATCAACTGAACATTCATTGTATCACCCGGAGTGAACCGCGTGAAAATGATCAGCATCGATTTTAACTTTTGAATTCTCCGAGCAGCTTTCCAGCAAAACGCTCAACCCTAGCAACGCAGTTAAAAACATTAATGCGTATAGAGAGGTATGCATCCTGCGTTCAAGTCTCCTTTCTAAAGTTTCCATTAATCGCGGGGTCTTTGGTCATTAGACCATCTAACCCGGCAAAAGGTTGGGAGCCGCTAGTGAAAAATGTAGCGGAACTTCAACCCTACATCGAACGTGAGTGGCATAGCCTTGATACCCAGCTCAGATTTGTAAATCGAACTGAATGGATAGCGGATTCCCGGGTTAAGCGCGAGGCGGTAGCGATCCCCTAGCCGATAACTTAGTTCAGTGCCTAGCAGTCCACTGAAATTCAATGGCCGGTAAGGAGAGTCATCTCCCCTACCCTGCGTTGTTCTAGATAAGGCGTCACTCTCGGGCGTTAAGGTGTTTTGTAAAAATAAGTCTGTGGATACACCTGCGTTAATCTGAATTCCAAACTTTCGATCAACAACCAGATATCCAGCCTGGAGGGGTATACCCAAATACTGCAAGCTGTTATTTACATTGTAAGGCGCTGAGGCTAAGAACTCAGCATCTGTTGATTGCATTTTATTAACCGAACCAGCTTGAAAGGTCTGATAATCCGAAGTAACTACAGCATCAGCTGTATAGTCAGACGACTGCGCCATATAATTCACTCCTCCCTGCAACACCCAACGGTTCGACAATCGAGTGCCCATGCTAACACCAGCCGTATATGCCACTCCGGAAGCCTTCGTCTGGTGATCGGCAACATTATTATTTGCAAAGACACCGGCAAATGAAGAAGACTGAGCAGGTGTCCCTGAACTTACCGTGTTGAATCCACCTGCAGAAAAGCCCACGGATGTCCATAGATTCTCTGACTTAAGCTTCTTCTTTTCCTTCGTATCTGCCGCCTGCATTTCAAGTTCCTTCTGGCGTAACTTGAGCATCATTTCATTAAAAGGATCGGACTCGTCTTGAACTGATGCCGTCATTATCGCTGGAGAAATTGTTTTTGGAAGATGTTGAATGTGCGATGCGTAAACGGCTGATGATTCCCGGGGATCAGAAGAATTAGTGACACTGCGAATTCTCGAGTTAGAAGACTTACTTCCATCATCTATCAATTCTGAGTTGACAATCTTATCTGTACTTCCCGACTGATTATAACGGGCGTACGACACGTTACTGTTATTGGTATACTTCACAACTCCTGTTTTGGGTTCGCCATCGCTTACATTCTCAGCAACGGTCAAAGATGATGAGCGATCAGTGGGTGAGATTGTTAAATCAGCCGCTCCCTTATCCACCGATTTTTCGCGAAGAGTTTGCTCCGCCATGAGCGATTCAATTCTGCTTTGTTGTTCTGCCAATATTTCAGAGCTAACTGCATCATTATTCTGAACTACATAATAGCCAACTCCAGCCACGCACATAGCAAAGGTTACTGAGGCCGCAGCCAGCAGTTTAAAAAACAATATTCTACGCTTTAATTCGCCTCCTTCTGCCCGGGCCAAGTCAAGCTCGATGTTGTTCCATACATTTTCGGACGGATCTACTTTAGCCTCAGCAAAAGCATCCTTAAATGCACTTTCAAATTTTTGACTCTCCATATCGTCCATAGTACATTGATTCTTTTTGAAGTCGCTGCTGAAGCAGACTTTTTGCACGCGAAAACTGTGACTTTGATGTTCCCTCGGAAATCCCCAGTTGTTCAGCAATCTCTTTGTGACTAAATCCTTCTATTGCAAAAAGGTTAAATACGATCTGACAGCCCTGGGGAAGCGTCTGGATCATTTCTAAAAGTTGTGTGAAGTGGATACCCGAAAGACTTACCTCGTCTTCCGGCAAATTCGTTTCCTCAATATCTACCATGGGAAATAAATAGAGCTTCTTGCGTCTGGCATTGAGTGCCGTATTTACCATGATGCGGGTTATCCACGTTTCAAGCTTAGATTCCTTTCTAAAATTCTTGATTCCCTGAAAAACCTTGACGAACGCCTCCTGAAGGATATCCTCAGCCTCAGCAGTAGATTTTGAGTATCGTAAGCAAACAACCATCATTTTTCGGCAATACGCTTCGTACAAGGCTCTTTGCGAAGCCCTGTTTCCCTTCTGGCATCCATCTATTAGCTCGTTTTCGTTGAGCATGAACCCGATTGTTCGGCCGTTTTCAGTCTTTGACACACTCGTATGCGCAAAAGTTGGAAATGGTTATATCTTTAAGACTTCTATGCGATTTAATGTACTGATTGTAATACTCTTATGTAATGCGTGCGCTCCTCTTCCGCAAAGTTCATCCATTTCGGATAGTAATCCTAAGGCCCTGAGACTTATCGACAAAGCCTATGAATCTCAAATAAAGACTGTTCTACTTTACCCTTTTGGAACCCCTATCGCCCCAGCGGTAACAAATCTTGGCCAAAGTAATCTCATATTGGAATTTGACGATTTGCGGCCTGACCTGGATACTTACTACGCAAGAATTGTGCACTGCACGTACGACTGGCGCGAGTCTGACTTACAGGATCTTGACTTTCTGAAGGAGTACAACGAGTTTCCGGTTAATACTTATGAATTTTCGGTTGACACACATATACCTTATGTGCATTATACTTTTCGGGTACCTAGCGTAAGACTTCCCGGCAATTATGTGCTCGTTCTGTATCGCAGTACCAATAAAGAAGATATAATCTTAAGCAGGCGGTTTATGGTCTATGATTCGCGGGTTACCTTCACTAACGAGGGGAAACTAGTTGGTTCAGGAACGGTAACGGATATCAACCAGCAAATAAATTTCACTGTTAAGTATAAAAACATTGAAATTCAGAATCCCTTAAGTGATGTTCATGTCGTTATCCGGCAAAATCAACGATGGGATAACCTCGCATTGGACGTACGTCCAAGTTTTGTACATGAAATTGACAAGGAACTAATATACCATGGCTTTGATGAATCAAAGATGTTCAGGGGAGGAAATGAATTCAGGTTTTTTGATTTGCGATCGCTGAACTATCCCGGCCGAAATGTTTCGAATGTCTTCAAGACCGCAAAACCATTCGAAGTTTTTGTCGCTCTTGATAAATCCCGACAGGGTGATGCCTACTCACAGTACGATGATCTGAATGGTAATTTTTACATCGATAACTATGATTACAGAAATCCGTCATTTACCAACTACGCCAACGTGCATTTTTCGTTGCAATCTCCACGTATTGATGGAGAAGTATTTGTTACCGGTGCATTCAATTATTGGAACATGGATGAACAGAATAAAATGGTTTATGATTCAGCTCAAGGCATTTATACCACGCACGTTTTACTTAAACAGGGTTGGTATGATTATCAATATGTCGTAAAATCACCCGAGTTGAATTTGAATTTCATAGAAGGTAATTACTTTCAGACTGAAAATTTTTATGAGGTGTTTGTGTATTACAAACCCTTTCAACCTCATACCGATCTGTTAATAGGCTACATTAAATTCCAGCAGAACGCGCGTTAAGCGTATACCATTTCATGCTGCGTGGCTCGTTGAATAGAATCGTTGTTGGCTACATCGAGCATACCAAAGCCTTTATGCGTAAAGTATCCTAAGCCGTTTTCATATACAAACTGCTGAACTTCTTTGGCTGCGTACAATGTGAATGGGAAGGTGTAACCCCTTACCTCAAACTTGACATCATTGTCATATAAGGGATAAATGCGTGCAAATTTTTTATGCGAGGCCTGGATCCGCTGAATGTAATCGTGATCTGGAACGATTTGAAATTTGTAAAAAGCAGCCAATTGATCTGCCGTGTACTTACCCGCAGCTTCCATTCTTGAAATTGTACTATCATACAGCAAGTCAGAAAACTCATCTCCTTCGGGAGAAACAAATTTCTTTCCGCTTTCATCATTAAAGCTGGCGGGTATCACCACTACGGGAGAGATGCAGAGTAGTCTCGATTCATCACCTATCACTACAGGAGCCTCTTCTTCAATAGCTTCAGGAACCAGGTGAAGATTACCAACGATCACTTCCTTCTGTTCAAACAATCGTGTAACAAAATAGTCCATGAAGGTTTTATCCGAGCATGCAAATACCAACGTGACCTTAGACGAAAAATAATGAAGGCCTTTGCGGCTTACTTTGGTCTGGCCTTTAAGCCCTGAGAAGTTATATTGATTAAAGTCCAGGAAACTTTTCTCCGGGCCAAAAATCAATAACCCTTTGATAACCTGCGCCAATAGGTATTGATGATGAAAAGGAACATAAGCCCCTCTATTTTTCAGTGAAAAAATTATCCTGGCTCTCAAGCCTAAAAAATTTTAATTGGAGAATACCCAAACAAAAAACTTGCTCCGTGCTGAATGTGAGCAGTTTATAAAACTAACAAAAAATCAGAAAGGTTCTGCAGATTTCGGCAGGAATCTTTAAACATTAAAGCGGAAATGCATGATATCCCCATCGCCTACTACGTATTCTTTGCCTTCAATAGCTATTTTACCTGCTTCTTTACAAGCTAATTCGGTCTTATAATGTTGATAATCAGATAATTTAATGACTTCAGCCTTAATAAAGCCTTTTTCAAAGTCCGTATGAATTACACCAGCCGCCTGAGGCGCTTTCCAGCCCCGTCTGATAGGCCATGCCCTCACCTCTTTCTCACCAGCAGTGAAATAAGTAATGAGGTCAAGCAGGTGATAAGACGCCCTAAGTAGTTTATTCAGACCAGACTCAGTGAGTCCGTATTCCTGTAAAAAGACCTGGCGGTCTTCTTCGGTTTCCAACTCTGCAATTTGCGCTTCGATAGCTGCGCTGATGATAACTACCTCAGCATTCTCGCCCTTAACGTGTTCCTTTAATGCTTCAACATACTTGTTACCTGTGTGTATTGACGCTTCGTCAACATTAGCCACATAAATCACGGGCTTTGCCGTAAGTAACTGCAAGTCTGCTACGGCCTTTTTGTCTTCTTCATCTACATTTACCGAGCGGGCATTCTTGCCTTCGAGAAGAACGTCCTTAAATAGCTGAAGAGTCGATAACTCTTTTTTAAGTTTTGCGTCACCGCCCTTCGCAGATTTTTCGACCCGCGCTATTTTCTTTTCAACTGATTCCAGGTCTTTAAGCTGTAGTTCAGTATCAATAATGCCTTTATCTGAAACCGGATTAACCCTTCCATCAACGTGCACGATATTGTCGTTATCAAAACACCGAACGACATGGACGATGGCATCAACTTCACGAATATTCGCCAGAAACTGATTACCCAATCCCTCACCTTTACTGGCTCCTTTTACTAACCCCGCAATATCAACAAACTCAATAGTAGTTGGAACCACCCGCTGGGGATTTACAAGTTGTTCAAGAACTTTAAGCCGTGGATCGGGCACGGATATCACACCTACGTTTGGCTCTATTGTACAAAAAGGAAAGTTCGCAGCTTCCGCCTTGTTATTTGATATGGCATTGAAAAGGGTTGATTTACCAACATTCGGAAGACCGACTATTCCACACTGAAGTCCCATTGCTTACTGTTATATTTTGCGGCCGCAAATATAATTAAGTCTTGAAAGTTTCAAGTCAGGCCAGTCTAAAGATTAACGCAAAGCGAGCTAAAAAAGAAAGCCCCGGCAAATTGCCAGGGCTTCCAAAAGGTATAGGTTAGGTAGGTTAGTCCCATTTAAGTTCCGTGTCGAGGGTTGTCGGTTTAGCCGTTGTGGCCACTTCTGTTTCCTCTGGATCGTGCATATGATCGAACTGGTTAAAATCCACATTCGGCATAAGTTCGGTCTTGACGTGATTTACCGTGTTAGTGAGTGCTTCTATGAACTTGTTAAAATCTTCTTTGTATAAAAAGATCTTATGTTTTTCATATGAAAATCCATCCTCTTTGAAACGCTTCTTACTTTCAGTGATGGTTAAGTAGTAATCGTTAGAACGAGTCGACTTTACATCAAAGAAATAGGTCCTTTTTCCGGCTTTTACTTTCGCTGAGTAAATTTCATCCCTGCCGCTTGTCTTGTTTTCTTCCACAATCCTTCAATTTAAGAGTTAGGTTTAAAGTTTGGTTCCGACTAAGTTAGTATTTTGAATTCTGGAAACAAATTACTGAATTAATATTTAAGTAACGTTTTCGGGTGGTTTGGACGGTAATTGGACAATATTTAGGAAAAAACTCGTGTTAGAGCATTGTGAAGGCAGATTTAAGCACCATTAATCCCAACAGCAGCCTCGAAATTCTGGCTCATCAGCTGGTTGAAGGTTTCATAACCGGCCTTCATAAATCACCTTACCATGGCTTTTCGGTAGAGTTTGCCGAGCACCGACTTTACAATGAAGGCGAAAGTACCCGCCATGTAGACTGGAAGGTTTATGCCCGAACGGATAAGTTGTTCTCCAAAAGGTATGAGGAAGAAACCAATTTAAGGTGTCTCATCGCGATCGACACGTCAGCGTCTATGTATTACCCTGCCGCTACCAACGCGAAGATACGGTTCAGCAAATATGCTGCTGCTGCACTTTGTTATCTGTTAAACCGTCAACGTGATGCGGTAGGCCTTTGCTTGTTTTCGAATACCATCCAGAGCCTTACGGCAGTTAAATCTACGCCTACTCATCTCGACAAAGTATTAAGACACCTCAACAGCCTTGAAACCCACAAACCTCCTTTAGGAAAGAGTGAAGTGGCCAAAGTACTTCATGAAATTGCCGAGAAAATTCACAAGCGTTCACTGGTAGTTATATTCAGTGACATGTTTGATACAGGCGAAGACACAACAGAACTATTCAAAGCTTTACAACATTTGAAACATAACAAACATGAAGTGATCGTATTTCATGTTATGGACATGTCCACCGAGTTGCAATTCAACTTTGAAGACCGCCCCATGGAGTTTATTGATCTGGAGAACGGGAACCGGGTACGGTTAAATCCGGGCGACATACGGACTCAGTACCGCGAAGAATCAGAACAATTTTATAGAGCATTAAAGATAAAATGCCACCAATATAAAATTGATCTGATCGAAGCAGACGTGAACGGTGATTTTGCTTTGATCCTGCAAACCTATCTGATCAAGCGGGCTAAGATGAGATAATTAAGCCTCTACTTCCTGGTGTAACCACGCTTTCTTGGCAAGGAGTTCCTCCTTGGTTTCTACGTAGTCAGGATCAGGAACACAGCAATCTACAGGACAAACTGCAGCACATTGCGGTTCCTCATGGAAACCTGTACACTCGGTACATTTGCCGGGTACGATATAATAGAATTCATTGGAAACAGGTGTCTGCGTTGACTTTGCATCGACAGCCGATCCGTCTTCCAACTCCACTTTCTCCAACTTAGTGCCCCCGGCCCAATTCCACTCACGCCCTCCTTCATAGATTGCAGTGTTGGGGCACTCCGGCTCACATGCACCACAGTTGATGCATTCGTCCGTAATTATTATTGCCATGCTTTTTCTATTTTTGGTCCGTTACAAATACAAAAATAATCGAATCATCCGTAAAACGGGCACGTCCAAATAAAAGTTTGCGCTGTAATGACAAGAAATGAGCGGGTTAAAGCCTTTGCTTCTTTAGGGGAGTTTTTAGACCATCTATCGGCAACTGATTTTCAAACGATAACGTCAAATACCGGGGCGCAAAACCCATGGTTTACCGAAGAGAACGTTCGTTTGGCCCTTCACGGGATTTCGTCCTTTTTGAAAAAAGAGAAGCTGGCGCGCTGGCTGGATGAATACACTTTGACAGAAGGTCCACCAAAAAAAGTGGCGCTGGTTCTGGCGGGCAACATTCCAATGGTGGGGTTCCATGATATACTGTGCGTATTGTTATCCGGTCACTCCGCCATGCTAAAACTCAGTACAAAGGATACCTACCTGATCAAGACCATTCTCAATAAGCTAATCGAAATAGAACCAAGATTTGAGCCACTGATTATTTATGCTGATCAACTAAAGGGATTTGACGCTGTGATTGCCACCGGCAGTGATAATTCAGCACGATATTTCGACTACTACTTTGGAAAGTATCCTCATATTATCCGGAAAAACCGAACGTCCATTGCTGTTCTGGACGGTACCGAAACCCGTGACGAATTGGAGGCCCTTGGGCATGATGTCTTCAGCTACTTTGGGTTAGGATGCCGGAATGTATCAAAGCTCTTTGTACCGGCCGGCTACACGTTCAACACGTTGTTTGAAAGTTGGAAACCCTTTGAAAACATTATTCATCATCATAAGTATTGTAACAACTATGACTATCAGAAATCAATCCTGCTGGTCAACAAGATTCCATTCCTCGATAACGGTTTTGTTATGCTGAATGAAAATGAAAGACTTGTTTCTCCGATCGCAGTTGTTTACTACTCGCAGTACAACGATAGCACGGATTTAGTCAACCAACTCACGTCATCGGCCGAAAAAATTCAATGCGTTGTCGGTAAGCGTAAGCCGGCATTCGTGGCGTTCGGCAAAGCGCAGTATCCTGAACCCTGGGATTATGCTGACCAAGTTGACACGCTTCGTTTTCTAACCACCCTCTAAGCAAAGAAGGGGATGTACTCCCCTTCTTTTCAACTATCATTTGTGCCTTAAGGCTTATTTCCTCTCATTACTTCGATCCATCCCGAGATAGCCTCTCCACCCTCTTTCGGTTTCAGTACGTAGAAGTACACCCCATCACTTACATCCTCTGCATCCCAGTTATTCTGGTAATTTTTGGAAGAATATACTTGCTTACCCCAACGATTAGAAATCACTAACTGAGCGCCTGCCTCCGGAAGATTCCGGATAAAGAAGACACTGTTTTCCGTGTCACCATTCGGTGTAATTATGTTCGGAATATAGATATCTGTATCCAACGGAACGACCCCTGGAGGATTGATTTCCAACACACATTCATTGGTATCTCTAACCAGCACCTTGTATCTACCAGCAGGAATGTTATCATACTCCTTCACGTATTGAAGGTTACTATTCTGCAATACTTCTTCCCAATCTGTTTCGTAAAACTGACCAGGAACGGAAGGAAGATCGAGTTCAATTTTGATTTCATAAGGTACTGCTCCCCCGCTGAAATTAATAACGCTCATACTACCAGTAGGGATATCCGGATAGGATTCCTTAACAGCACCGATGAAGGCCTGTAATGGCATTCCAACAATGTAGTCAACCTCAGGTGACTGCACGGGACCCGAGCAGGTGAAGCTGTTCGACTGGAATTGTTCAATGCGAATTGAATACTCGCCCGGAGTCTGCAAAAACTCGGGGAATAAATCATACGACAAGAAGTACGAATCGTTATTTGAGTTATCCGAATTCATCTGAATAGTTACCGGAGGATCAGAAGAGAACTTTCTCTGAATAATAATATTGAATGGACCCTGACCCGGATTACTTCCATACTCACCCGTTATGTTATCGATGAGCAGTGACAATTCATTTCCGGAACAATTGGGCACGAGGTCAAATGAAACAGCAATGACGCCATTAATAACCCATGGGCCACTCTTCGTAGGACACTCCGAAGTCGTTGACTTAGCAAAGACGTAATAGTTATTGCCAGCAACCAGGGAATCGAATACAAACTGAGAACCGTTCAACGGATCATCGCGGTACGATGTCGGCTCGATTAACGGATCCCGGCTTAAACCGACCTTGAAATTACCTGGAATACCAAAGTCAACAATCAGTTTACCGCTTCTTCCATCCAATGAGCAATCAGCATTAACAGACGTAACATCAAAGTCAATAAAACCCGGGAAGGTGATAAAGAAGGATGAAGAATCCACACATCCGGAAGGCGTGTGTATCACCTCAAGTGAATGACTTCCTCCGGCAAGGCCTTCAACGGAATTTGAAGCGTCTACCAGGACATCATCCACAAAGAACTCGAATGGACCGGTGCTGCTTCCGCCAATTGTTGCCGCAAGATTAAATATACTTCCGTCATCGGAGCTACACGTAGCTTCGGTAGTTGAGAAGGTTGGTACAATTTCAGGATTTGTGTGGCGTATCCTTACCATAACCGTATCCGGACAACTCATAGCGGCCGACTGATCCACTTTTACAATTATAAAATCGTCATCATCAGCGGTAAGTCCACCTGGCAAAACTGCGCCTGGCGTAAACTGTAGTGGAGTTGATTCAATACCGTTATTCACATAGCTAAAGAAATAACTTCCTGTTGTTGAACCACTGACCGCGAGTTTCAGGTTGCCGTCATGCCCGCCAAAACAGAAGACATCCGTGATCTGATATGCACTGTCGATGACCACCTGCGTTTCGGTTTCCAATTCATATTCTGCTTTGAACACGCATGTATCGCCACTAACAAAATTCTTGATCGTATAGTAGTAGGTTCCAGCAGTGAGTGGTTCAAACACCACAGTACTATCACGTTCGGTAAGAATCGAGCCATCAAACTTTTCCAAAATCACGTCATAGGAGCTTGATCCCAGATTAAATGTGAGCACGCCACCATCCGGTGTTGAGCAGGCAGGAAGTATCGGATCGATGTCAATTGTAGTCAGTGCACCGCATGTACCACCAACACCACCACCGCCTCCGCAGGCTCCGGTGTTAGAGACATTGACAATGATCTGTGAACCGGGGCTTTCGCCACAAGTATACATTGCTGTTACTTCATAGGTCACCAAGCCAGGTGTCGAAAGATCGAGTTCTGCGCCAGGCGTAAATGTACCGGTTGCTGTATTGGCAAGTAACGTTCTTGTAGCGCCTACCCTTAAGTACCAATTATAACTGATAGCTCCGGTTGCATTGGCAGTTAGAACCGGTGCAGCTGCATTCACACATGTCGTAACGGGGCTTGCAGCTACAGGTGATGCTGCGAAGTTTACGATAACAGTATCAATACTCGGTGCGCAGCTTCCGCTGACAACGATCCAGCGAAGTATATAGGATCTTCCAACTCCGCCAATAAACATTGAGGTAGGACTTGTAGGCGACACCACAAAACCACTTGGATCGTTGGCCACTTGCCATGTACCGATTCCAGAGGTTACCGGAACCGCATTCAATGTCGTTGTAAATGCGCCACCGCACAGGATTTGGTCTGGTCCTGCTTGCGCCAGACTCGGCCCCGGAGTTACATTCATTGTAACCGTAGCCGTATCATTTGCGCAGGTCGTACCCGCCACAACATAGTCGAACGTATACGTTCCTG
>Ga0315910_10003852_pt1 | contig 12640 bp, 9 predicted proteins | sample EdamamesoilMG_FD_204470 | JGI IMG/M metagenome (GOLD analysis project Ga0315910, IMG submission 204470) | Garden soil microbial communities collected in Santa Monica, California, United States - Edamame soil | ecosystem: Environmental > Terrestrial > Soil > Garden | place: USA: California... | reverse complement strand
GCATCCGTTACATATCGTCTTCGATCTCAAAAATATTTGGAGTAGAGCCGGTCTCACTCCTGGGGAGAAGTATTTGTGATTTTGTTGGTCGTGAGAAAGTTGAAGTCTGGAGGGAAAGGCTTGAGGCAGGATCTCATCCGTTGAAAGATGAGACTATTTTAAAGTCTAAAATTGGTCAAAAAGTTTACCTCGACATTCATGTTTCAAATTTCCTTAATCGCTTTCCAGTTCAAGGTTTGGTATTGAAATTAAACGATATCACGCAGAAGAAAACCCGTGAGTTGGAATTGGTGCGCACCAATCAACAGCTTGATCAGGTGATTTATAAAACCACGCACGACTTAAAAGCTCCTATTATGTCGGCCCTTGGTCTGGTTAAACTAGCCGAGCAAGTGCCCGACAACGAGAAAGGTCAGTACATTGGGATGATTAAAAAGAGTCTCCTGAAACTTGACTCGTTTATCGAAGAAATGAATGATTTCTTTCGAAACGGTAAACTGGAAGTTCAACGCGAACGCATCAGTGTATTGGAGTTGTTGCATGACGAGCAGAACCTGTTGGAGAACTTGTATCCGGAAATCAAGATTACGATCACCACTACAATTGATGAATCGGTAGAATTTTTTTCTGACAGGATAAGATTAAGAACCGTCATTACAAATATTTTTTCGAATGCGATAAAATACAGTGATCGCGGAAAAACTAATCCGTTCATCAAAATCTCTGGGCGAATTACACCCGAGTATTGTGACATTTGTTTTATCGATAATGGTATTGGAATCCCTTCGGAATATCAGGATAAGATTTTTGATCTGTTCTTTCGGGCAACTGACCAGGCGAAGGGTACAGGCTTAGGATTGTTTATTGTTAAAGATACTGTGGAGCGGCTCAATGGAGTAATTGAACTTCATTCAAAGCCAGGAGAAGGAACCATGTTTAACGTGCGGATTCCAAACCAACTTCACCAACCGCAGCTGGTTGAATAATACACGCACGGAGTCGCAGAGTTTTTACAGAGAGGGTCTTTTCTTTGCGCGCTCTGTGCGTTTTTTTAGGAACGGAACAATCGGATCGAGGAAGTCGAAACGATTTGAAGGATACAAACACACGGGGTTACAGAGTTTATAGAGAGGGTCTTTTCTCTGTGCCCTTTGTGTTTTTTAAAGTAAGCAATCGATTTGTATGCAGATCGATTACAATGACATCGCACGGGAGCGTGGAGTTTTATAGAGAGGGTCTTTTTTCTCTGCGTTTCCTGTGCGTTTTCACATGCAAGAACGTAAGCACGGAAAAGATGTTTCCGTTTTACTCAAGATATCGCATGGAGCCGCAGAGTTTTTAGAGAGAGGGTCTTTTTCTTTGTGTGCTCCGTGCGTTTTTTTATGCCCTTCAGCGTTACCTTTGATCATGTTGCGAAGGGTTTATGTCGATCAGATGAGGCTACCTCTTGAGTTGCCCTTTCCACCTTCCCGAATTATTTCACTCGTCCCTTCACAAACTGAATTACTTGCCGATTTAGGGCTGACCAACGAAGTAGTAGGCATCACCAAATTTTGTGTTCATCCGGAGGGTTGGTTAAAATCGAAAAAGATTATCGGAGGCACCAAGCAATTCGACTTTGACAGTATTGATGCCTTGAAACCTGACCTAATACTTGGCAACAAGGAAGAGAATTATCGTGAAGGCATTGGGAAACTCCGAACGAAGTATCCGGTGTGGATGAGTGATATTGTTTCGGTTGAAGATGCGCTGCGCATGATCGAATCCGTTGGAGAGCTTACCAGTCGACTACCAGAGGCTCAAAAGATTACGTGCTCTGTTCGCGAGGCATTCGAATCCTTAACGCCATTTTCCGGACAATCAGTTTTGTATATGATTTGGAGAAAACCCTGGATGGCGGCAGGACCGGCTACCTTTATTCATGAAGTGCTCACAAAACTTGGATTGGTGAATGTTATTACTGAGCCTCGTTATCCTGAACTAGCAACAACCGTTTTGAAGGAATTGAATCCGGATTATGTTTTTCTTTCATCCGAGCCCTTTCCATTCCAGGTAAAACATGAAGAAGAAATCCGACAGGTATTTCCTTCATCAAAAATTGTTCATGTTGATGGAGAAATGTTTTCGTGGTATGGCAGCAGGCTTATCCGTGCAGCTCCTTACTTTAAAAATCTCGCTGCTCAGATTTAACGGATTACTACTTCATTGGAAAGCCAAAGGAAAGGATATCGTTCCAAAAGTTAGGGTATGATTTCCGTACAACAGCCTTATCTTCAATCTCCACATTCATCAACGTTGCTAACGGAGCAAAAGCCATAGCCATGCGATGGTCTTTGTACGTGTTAAACGATGCCTGCTGTGGCAAGTGGCGTGAAGGCTCAAGCGTCCAGTGGGCGCTGTCCAACTCAACCAGGTTTCCTCCGATTTTCTGCAATTCATGCTGGAGAGCCGCAATGCGGTCGGTTTCTTTTATTCGTAAACTTTCCAACCCCGTGAAGTTACCCTTAATCCCTTTTGCTGCACAGACCACGGCCACTGTCTGTGCGAGATCCGGGCAATGCGTGAAGTCCCAACTGATTTCCTGCTGACTTTCTTTTTTCGTGAGCTTCAGCAATCCGTTTTCCATGGCTGCCGAAACCCCAAGCGACTCCATAATCTTTACGATGGCACTGTCACCTTGCAGCGATGCCAGCGAGAGACGGGGCAAAAGTATCTCAGCTTTTTCTGAAAGGGCAGCGAATGCGAACCAATAACTCGCAGCCGACCAGTCAGACTCCACCGTGAAGGGAGCGGGCTTATAAACCTGCGGCAGGATGATCACTTTATCTTTTTGAAGTGCACACGACACGCCAAAGTGCTTCATCATCGAAGCGGTCATTTCAATGTAGGGAAGGCTTCCTACTTTTCCTTCGAGCTCGAGGGTTAACCCGTTGGGAAGTGTTGGGGCAATCATCATGAGCGCAGAAATAAACTGACTGCTTACATCACCCCGGATGCGAAGCGAATCTGTTTTTTGTTCATCGAATCGTACTATCTCCAGTGGAGGGTAGCCGTCTTTTTCGAGGTATTTTATGTCGGCCCCAAGGGTGCGCAGTGCATTAACTAAAATACCAATCGGGCGTTCTTTCATGCGTGACGTTCCCGTGAGAACTTTATGCTGGTGGGTAACGGTAAAATAGGCCGTAAGAAAACGCATGGTCGTACCGGCATCTTCTACATCGATGATTTGCTCTGTGGCATTGATGCGCTTCAGCATCAATTGGGTGTCGTTGGCATCGGATAGGTTATGAAGCTCTGAGCTTCCTCCGGCCAGGGCATTAATGATGAGCGCCCGGTTAGCAATACTTTTTGATGCAGGAAGAAGCGATGCAGTACCCTTCAAAACATTCGTTCGGCTGATGATGATGTTACTATTCAAGAATGAAAAAATTTGGATGGGCAAATTACAATCTTGCTTAAGATTTTTTTTAATCGGATGTAACATTTCGAACCAAAATCAAGTTATTTGTAGTATGAGCACAACAAGTAAAATAGCGATCGGTGTAGGACTTGCTTCGGGTGCTTTGTTAGCAGCATGGTTACTTACCGGTAGCCGTAAAGAAAAGACCAAAGAGTTTGTTGCTAAGAAAGCACAAGACCTGAAAACGTCTTTGAAACACTCGAAAAAACCATTTGATGATTCAGAAGTTCACTATGTCTGAAGAGACTGGTAAAATGACAACGCTTCCGTTATCTCATCGAGGCTGATTTCATCATCCCATCGTGCACTTCCAATACCGCTGAGAAGTACGCATAGAATTTTGTTGCCTTTATTTTTCTTGTCCTGCAACACCAGTTTGGCGGCAGCCTCAATTTCAGCATGCTGAAGTGGTACTTTGCCAAACACATTTAATATGTAGGCGGTAACGTCATTAAAGTCTTGCTCGGCTAACAGCCCTCTTTTTAACGCGATGAAGTTTTCGGCAATTAACCCTATGGCAATGGCTTCGCCATGCAGAATGCGCTGATCGCTTGCCAGCAAGTAACTTTCTACCGCATGGCCAATGGTGTGGCCTGCATTCAGAATTTTTCGGAGCCCCTTCTCCGTTGGATCTTCGGTAGTAACATGGGCTTTAAATTCTACCGAATGCCGAACAAGGGTACTCCAATCTTGATCGGCCAGCGATTTACTCCTGACCTGCTTCCACATAGCCAGGTCTGAGATGAGACAGTGTTTGATTACTTCGGCAAACCCCGACCGAAGTTCGGCAGCCGGCAGCGTTTTCAAAAAAATGTCGCACACCATGGTAAGTGCGGGTTGTTGAAATACGCCAATATGATTTTTGAAGTGATTAAAATCTACGCCCAGTTTGCCGCCAATGCTGGCATCCACCTGGGCCAAAAGCGTAGTAGGCACCAGGATAAAATCAATTCCTCGTTTGTAGGTAGCGGCACAAAAGCCACCCATGTCGCCCAATACACCACCCCCCAGCACAACCAAGGCCGAATGCCTGTCGAGGGCATGCTCAGTCAGGGCCTGCCAAATAGTGGTGCAGGTGTCAAGATTTTTTTGTGTTTCCCCACTGGCTACTTCAATGATGAAGTGCTCCGGTAAATTTTCTTGTACGATCGGGTAGCAATGTTTTCGGGTATTTTCATCCACTAAAACAGCCAGCTTGCTGTATTTTTTCTTGCTGATAAAACCCGACAAATCGTTGGCGGGAGAGGAGGAAAACAAAATGTTATCAGGCAGCATCGAGAATTTGATCTTCTTTTTTTCGAAAGTTATCAAAAACAATACAAACACAAGAGTGGGAGAATGGTAAACGGTTGTTAGCCTGCGATTACGGATTATATTTGCCCGATCTTTTTTGATGCGCTATGGAAGCAGAACCTAAAATTTCATTCGAAGATACTGCGGTAGCCTTCTCGTATAAATCGGATGCCGCCCTTAAGAAAGCCAACTTCATTTTTTCATTAGTTAACCATCCGTGGATATCAGCCCTGGCCACCGGTTCGGTAAAGTTGGCGTTGAAATTAAGATTGCCGGTTGAAGGTCTTATACGAAGTACGGTGTTTGATCATTTCTGTGGTGGAATAAGCATCGACAACTGCGATGAAGAGATTGAAACACTGGGCAAGTATGGTGTAGGCACTATTCTCGATTACTCCGTAGAAGGCGAGAATTCCGAGCATGGTTTCGACCAGACCCTGGAAGAAACCCTTCGAACAATCGATAAGGCAAAAGGAAATGTTAATATTCCGTTTTCTGTTTTTAAAGTAACAGGCTTGGCCTCGGCCACGCTCCTGGAGAAGGTTCAACAGAAAGTGACGCTGACGAATGATGAGCAAAAAGCATTCGACCGTGTTCGTGTTCGAATCGACAGGATTTGCGCGCGCGCTCACGCCAGCAATGTGCCGGTGTTGGTGGATGCAGAAGAAACCTGGATACAAGATCCTATAGATGCCCTTGCTTACGAAGCCATGGCAACGTATAACCAGCAGCGTGCTATTGTATTCAATACATTTCAACTATATCGCACGGCTTCGATGAAAAACCTGCGTGAGGCACATCACAATGCCACCATGCATAACTACTACCTGGGCGCAAAACTTGTTCGTGGTGCATACATGGAAAAGGAACGCGAACGGGCGCAGCAGCTTGGTTATGAAAGCCCGATTCATGTCGACAAGGAAGCAACCGATCAGGATTTTAACCGGGCCCTGGCTTTTTGCATCGACAACAAACAACGGGTGTCTGTTATGTGCGGTTCGCACAACGAATACAGCAACTATTACCTAACTGTGCTGATGGAGAAGCACAGTATGAAGAATAGCGATGAGCGCGTTTGGTTTGCTCAATTGTACGGCATGAGCGATAACATTTCGTTTAACCTGGCTAAGGCAGGATACCGCGTGGCGAAGTACGTTCCGTATGGACCGGTTAAATCAGTAATGCCCTACTTGTTGCGAAGAGCGGACGAAAACACCTCCGTAGCCGGCCAGAGCAGCCGCGAGCTTTTGTTGATACGCAAAGAATTGACGCGCAGAAGGTCGGTCGAATAGCAGGCTCATTGTCAGACATTTTTTTTATCTTGATCGAAATGATGAAGCTATGATCAAGGTTGTGGGTACGCTAACGACTTTATTAATTCTTCTGGCGAGCCTCCTTCAGGCCCAGCATCAGGTGGTTATTTTGAAGAAGGGTGAGGTGATGGCCCGTTATAACGTGGATGATCGTATCCGGTATTCTACATCCACCAAGCGGCATCTTGTGCAGGATATTATCATTGAACTTACCGACACTACAATCATCACCCGAAACGATACTATCCCATATCACCATATCCGACTGATTGATGTTCGGGCTAAGCAAGATGCTGGTATTACCATGCGAAGTATTGCTTCTTACATGATTGCCGCGGCCGTGCTGCTGCCGGTAATTGATTTGATCAATGTAACAGCAATCCAAAAAGAGTCTTACGACTTTAACGAAAACCTGGGGTATACCTCACTGGCGCTGGCTTCAGCGGGCGCGCTCATCCTGGTACTCGATAAACCCTACCAAAAAATGGGCAGGAAGAAAATCGTCCGAATTGTTGATTACAAATCAACACTGTATAAACGTCCTGCTTTGATTCAACAGGACCCATTGCTCAACCCGCTTAAAAATTAGATACTACTTTCGTCTCTTCGGAAGAGAAGTTTTTTTCCGCTTAGGTTGTGTCTTCCGCTTATACGTTTGGCTTGATTTGACGCCTAGCTTCTTGATACTCTGGTAACGCTTGTTGGGCGAATAAGGCGACAACTTCTTTTGTTTGCGATGAGCTTGCTGCGGACTCTTTACCCCTACTTTGCCAACAGGAGCGCTAAGCGTTTTTCTGCGATACGAAAGCGCTGATTTGTAATCGGCCTGAAAGCGATTTTTATAGCTTTCGTTATTAAAGTCGTAGCGCAGGGTAAATTCATTGGCAGAGCCTACAAAACCACCAACACTTCCTAAGATATTTTCATGGGAGTATCCCAACATCAGGTATTTGGAAACATGAAGGCCCAGGGTTGCACCAATTACGTTACCACTGCGCCAGGCTACACCGGCTGTTATCTTTTCATTTAGGGTGTAGTATAAACCAACGTCAACCGTGCTGTTGGTAGGTGAAAGCTGACGATAGGCCACATAAGGTTCCAGCAGATCATTACCACCCCGCACCGGAAGAAGCCCCTGCATAAACGAAGAGTAGTAGTTCGATAATGTTGGTGTTTCTTCAAACCAACTTGCCTTCAGCCGATTGGCCGCTACACCGGCTTTTACATAGCGGTTTTGAAAGTGAAGGCCGAATGAAAAGTCGTACGCATTTTGATTGCCTTGTTGCAAGGCAATGTATTCCGGGTCCAGTTCAGAACCCGAAAGCTTGGATCCGTTAAGCCCGATGGAATTGTACTCACCCGAAACACCCATGGAAAGCTTGGTAAACCGATCATCAAACTGGATGTGGTACGCGAACGCTGCCGAGGCATAGGTGTTCCGTAAAAACGTTACATCCTCCTGAAAGAAATTGGCACCAATACCGACTTTATGATTGGCAATAGGTGTATGAACGCTGAGAAAATAATTGGTGGGGGCACCACTTACTTTACCATAATTCTGACGGTAGGATAGTGTAACCGATCCAAAGGTGTTTCCGGCAATTGCCGGATTGTACATAAAGGAGTTTGTGAGCTTTTGGCTGAACAGCGGAATATCTTGCGCAGTTACTTTGGTGGTAACAAGAAGTACTGAAATAACAACGAGGTGTAGAAATCTTTTCATAGTATCAATTGGTTTTCAGTACCGAAATCATTTGTGATATCTTTTTTGACCCACCTCCTTCATCACCATACTCTACAATGCAGATGTAACTGCCCGGACTCAGTTTTGTAAAGTCATAGCCATCGGAGTTTGGATTGATGGGATCATCGTAGTTGGTAAAATTTCTCCATTCATTAACGGGTACACCCCATCGGTCAAGTATCGAAACTTTATTGATACTATACTTGTCGATGTTTTCTATGTACAGGTTATCGTTGAATCCGTCTTTGGTAAACGGTGTAATAATATCATGAACTTTCACAACAACTTCTTCGGACCCCCCAATGGCCAGTATGGCTTGGGTAAACGGTCTGCGACTGGTAACAAAGCTGGCATCGTTGGATGAACTTCCAAGGCTGACGGCTGTTCCACCGGTACTACTACTTTCCACGACAACCGGAGAAAGTCCGCTGCTGAAATCAGCAATATTGTTGAGGCTTAATGACACACGCGAACTTACAGCCACAGGATTCGTGGCCGATACCGTCCAGTATCGTGTGTTATCGAATTCAAGTGCTACGGGTTCGCTGGCGTCAGGGGTGAGTGCGGCATTGCCTTTCGTTACCGTTATGCCAATCTCATCCGAAGCACTACCCGATTCGAGACGGGCGGGCGCATAGAGCGCGTCACCGGTTCCGCCAAGATCACCAACCGGAAAAAATATCCGACCACTATGCCTCACCGTAAAAATTCCATCGACAAAAGAATTCAGACTAGCTCCCTTCAATTCGTTTTCTGAACCTGTATATAAAAGTTTACCACTTGCGCCTGGTTTCAGAAAACCCGATGTAAAGGTTATGCCCCTGGTAACGGTGAGATTTCCGTTAATAAATTTGTTCATTCCACCTTCAACATTTACTTGCGCGGCCACAACCGTACCGGTAAGTGTTTGGTCGTTACTTTTAAGATCCAGTGTTAGCGTTGTTGTTGCAAAATCAAAGGCGCTGCCATTCGAGAAGTTACCGATGGCCTGAATGACTATATCGGGTGTTCCGCCTGAATTCATTTCTGTACCCGGAGCGATGACCAGCTGGCCGAATACGGTTAAGGGTAAGATACCCGCGATCAGAATGAAGAGTCGTTGTGCTTTCATGATGCTTATTGCTTTGAAGCGTTAGCTTGAGCGCCTAACATCCTTTTTAACGCTTCAACATCTTTCAGCAAGGCTTCTTGTTGTTGTGCGATGGTTGTTACCCTGGTTTCAAGGTCACCGTTTTCTGATTTTAGTTTTTTGTTTTCAGTTTCAAGAACCTCAATTTTCTTTAGCAATTCCTGAATGGATAGTAACGCAACACCGGCAGGATCAATCGTAGAGATTGACGTATCATCATTTCCTGTTTTAAATGCTTGATAGAAATCCTGAGCCATCGGACCGATGTGAGTAACGGAAGCGGATTCTCCTTTGTAATTCCAGCGTGTGATCGGAAGTTGCTTTACCTTTTCTAAAATTTCGCTTCCGTTCAAGGATTCGAAATTCTCTTTCTTGTTGCGGTCTGAAGCGTTAGTCCAGGTACCTCCGGTAGTAAGGAAAGCACCATTTCCATTAGATGCAGTTGAGCCTACTACGATCGCCCGGCCGGCTACGGGTTGGGCGCCAAAACCCCAGCCAATAACACTGCTGTTTCCAAAGACCATGTTGTTATTTGCATTGACCGATGTGCTATAACCAATGGCTGTTGCGTTGAGCAATCCAGGACCGGCAACATCTGCATCATAGCCAATGATGGTATTTTGTGCACCGTTGTCGTTGGTATTGCCAGCAAAATTTCCAACAAAAACATTTTGAGTACCCGTACGGGTTAATAGGCCTGATTCAGCACCAATAAAGGTATTAGGACCACCGGTGGCTATTTCACCTGCACGCGAGCCTACAAATGTATTCGAATTGAATGAGCCTGTGGTTGTTGCCTGGCCGGCATTAAAACCAACAATAGTATTTGAGCCACCGGTAGCATTGCTTTTTCCTGCGCCTGCTCCAACCATCACATTGAAGCCACCGGTGGTGTTAGCAGCGCCAGCGGAGCTACCGAAAAATGCATTGTCGGTTCCTGTACCTCCACCCATGGGTGATCCTGCAAATAAATTTCTTGTTCCGGTATTGTTAATTAATGCGCTGCCACTGCCAACAACCAGGCTCTGCCAGGATGATCCGTTGTTAAATTCAGGAAGACCTGTAGTGGAATTATAACGGAAGTATCCAGCAATCGCACTGGGGCGCTGTGCTGTTGTGCCCGTTGGTATTTTAATAGCATCGGTGCCATTAACTTCTAATGTTACTTGTGGATTTGCACCATTTACGGATGTCTTGCCATTTTTCAGCACAGTGAATGCATTGCTTCGAACGGAAAAGTCAGAACCATTACCTAATTCGAAAAGCGGATCGGTTACTACCCAACTGTTGGCTGTTCCTCCGCTGATGTTGAATCGTCCGAAAGCCACACCACCATACGAACTCGCAGTGGTGTACTCACCACCGGTTACGGAGTAATATCCTTCGCCTGTTGTTCCTAACCCGGTGCTGAACGCGTGTGCACCGTTGGCATTAACACCATCACCAAATCCAACAGCACTGAACCCTGGAGCTTTTGCACGCTTTCCGAACGCGATGGCATTGGTACCCTGAGCGCGCGCGTTGTAGCCCATCGCTACAGAATAATCACCAATGTTGGCTTCATTCCAAAGTAATTCTTCGCCACCTCCTTCACCAACAATCTGGCCGGCACGGATGGCTCCTTTTCTGGGATGCCACATAAAGCGTGTACCCGCTCCGGTAGCCGGGATCGTTCCTGAACCAAATGTACCGCTGGTTACAAATCCATTCGCCAATGCGAAATCCATGGCATTTGTTCCGCTAACCGTATTGCCCACATCGTAGGCACCCTGCAGGTTAGTGGCGCCTGGAATTGCCTGCGTGCCGAGTACTCCGGCATTATCAACCACTACCATTTGTGCACCGCTGCCACCAAGGGCGGATAGTGTTGTAGGTCCGCTCAAGGTTGAGGCTCCGGCAATGCTTAACGTTCCTGTTCCGGTAGTTGCAATGTTTCCTGTTGTACTGATTGAAATATTGGTGGCCAGGTCAGCGCCTGTGATGGATGACTGCGTGGTGAGAACACCAGACGTAAGTTTTGCAAACCCGGATCCGGTACTTCGCTTAAGAAGTTTGCCCGTGGTTGCACTGAACAGGGCTACCTCGCCATCAACCGAAGTTGCTGTGTTGGTTGAGGCATCACCACCCCCTGATGGAGTTGCCCACGTACCATCTCCACGCCAGAATGTTGTGGCACTGGCGCTGGTACCACTGTTTAAGCTGGCTACGGGTAAGTTGCCTGTAACATCGCTTGCTAAGTTGATTGATGCTTGAGTTGATAGTACGCCCGCATTGAGTTTTGTAAATCCCGTACCGGTTGATCGCTTAAGGAGTTTGCCCGTGGTTGCGCTGAACAGGGCTACCTCTCCATCAACAGAGGTTGCTGTGTTGGTTGAGGCATCACCACCACCTGATGGGGTTGCCCACGTACCATCTCCACGCCAGAATGTTGTGGCACTGGCAGCGGTGCCACTATTGAGTCGTGTAACCGGTAGGTTGCCCGTTACGCCTGTTGCCAATGGCAAGCCAGTGGCATTTGTTAACGTTACAGCAGAAGGTATACCCAGTGCCGGAGTAGTAAGGATGGGAGAAGTCGACAGCACTACGCTGCCTGTACCTGTACTGGTTGTAGTACCAGTGCCTCCATTAAGAACAGGAAGAACAGAAGTACCTACCTCTGACGCCAGGTTAATGGAAGCTTGCGTTGATAGAACCCCAGCATTAAGTTTTGCAAAACCAGTACCGGTGGCTCGTTTAAGAAGTTTACCGGTGGTTGCACTAAACAGCACAAGCTCATTGTCAACCGATGCGGAAGTGTTAGTTGATGCATCTCCGCCTCCCGCTCCGGCATTGTCAGTCCCCAGTACCCAGCGCTTGTTGGTATTATCCCACTTCAGCACCTGGCCTTCGGTTGTACCTTGAATCATGCCAATGGACAGTGGACTTGCCGTGGTACCAGCCCCGGTAAGTTCCAGTCCACCGCGAGAAACATTCACCTGTGTTACTTCATTACCGATAATAGCATCAGCGTCTGCAGCACCGCCTGCAGAGCCGGATTCAACCCATGCACTTCCCGTGTGATAGTATATTTTTTTGTCTGTACTGTTGAAGACGATCATCCCCTCCTTGCCGAATTGGGAGAGACTCGAGGTAGTAACGACAGGGATAATCAATCCTTGACTCCCATTGCCTTTCAGGAACAGCACAGCCTGTTCATCAATGGTTTGGGTACCGATGGATACGGATTGATTTTGACCAAAAGAGATAACGCTTACGCATAACAATGTGATGATAAGGGATAACTTTCCGCTACCGGGGAGGTTTTGAAGGTTCATAAGCCAGCTAGGTTTAGACTAAAATCTAAAGTAGCGATAAATCAGCATTAATTCCGTTGAATGGCTATTAGAGAAGATTAAAAATTAAAAAGCTAACTAATTTTTAACAGACAGGATTCTGAGAACCGACTAGCCTGAGGTATGGAGAAGAAATCAGACGTTAAAGATTGGAGTAAGTGTACCGAAGAAACCGTCAAGACTTTCAAGACCATGTTCCCGATAGCTTATCGGGGCCATCTCAGTTATCAGGTAAATAAAAAAAGCTGACCATGAATGTCAGCTTCTTGTACCGAAGGAGGGACTCGAACCCTCATGTCTTGCGACACACGCCCCTGAAACGTGCGTGTCTACCAATTCCACCACTTCGGTCTATTTGTGATGTGTCTA
>Ga0315910_10003851_pt1 | contig 12643 bp, 11 predicted proteins | sample EdamamesoilMG_FD_204470 | JGI IMG/M metagenome (GOLD analysis project Ga0315910, IMG submission 204470) | Garden soil microbial communities collected in Santa Monica, California, United States - Edamame soil | ecosystem: Environmental > Terrestrial > Soil > Garden | place: USA: California... | reverse complement strand
ACCCGCGCCTCGTGCGAGGCATGGACTACTACAACCTGACCGTGTTCGAGTGGGTCACCGACCAGCTCGGCTCGCAAGGCACGGTGTGCGGCGGCGGCCGCTACGACGGTTTGTTCGAGCAGCTCGGCGGCAAGGCCTCGGCGGCGGTCGGCTTCGGCCTCGGCATCGAACGGCTGCTGTTGCTGCTGCAGGAACTCGCCGTACCGGTGCCGGACGCCGCGCCGCTCGCCTACGCGGTGCTGCCGTCGCCGGCCGCGCTGCCCCAGGCGATGGCGGTACTCGAACAGCTGCGCGCGCGCGGCATCGCGGTGCAGATGCACGCCGGCGGCGGCGGCATGAAGGCGCAGTTCAAGCGCGCCGGCGCGAGTGGCGCGCGCTGGGCGCTGATCTTCGGCGACGACGAGGTCGCGCGCGGCGAGGTCGGCCTGAAGGACCTGCGCGACGCCAACGCCCCGCAACGCTCGCTGCCGCTCGCGCACGCCGCCGACTGGGCGGCCGAACTGCGCACCGCATAATCCCGCCTTCCGCGAAAGACGACCCGAAAGCCGACCTCATGGCGACCCATCTCGACCTCCAGGAACAGGAACAGCTCGACCAGATCAAGGCGTTCTGGAAGCAGTACGGCAACCTGATCACCTGGACGCTGACGCTCGCGCTCGCCGCCTTCGCGGCGTGGAACGGCTGGAACTGGTGGCAGCGCGAGCAGTCGGGCCAGGCCAGCGCGATGTACGACGAACTCAGCCGCGCGGCGCTCGCCGGCGAAGTCGAACGCACCGCCGGCATCTTCAAGGACATGCGCGAGCGCTACCCGCGCACTGCGTTCACCGAGCAGGCCGGCCTGCTGACGGCGAAGGTGCAGGTCGAGAAGAAGCAGGCCGACGCGGCCCAGGCGACGCTCGCCTGGGTGGCCGACCACGCCGTCGAGACCGAATACCGCACGATCGCACGTCTGCGCCTCGCGGGCCTGCTGGCCGACGCGAAGAAACACGACGAGGCGCTCAAGCAGCTCGACGGCGCGGCCGGCAAGGAGTTCGAGGCGCTCGTGGCCGACCGGCGCGGCGACATCCTGCTCGCGCAGGGCAAGACCGAGGAGGCCAAGGCCGCCTACACCGTGGCGTGGAAGGCGATGGACGACAAGGTCGGCTACCGGCGCCTGATCGACGCCAAGCTCACGTCGCTGGGCGCGCCGCCGGCCGCCTCGGCGCCCCGGACCGGCGCGGCCGGCACGACCCCATGACGGCGCGCCGCGGCGCGGCCGTCGTGTTGCTGGCCGCGCTCGTCGCGGCCTGCGCGAGCGGCCCCGAGAAGCCCAAGCCGACGCCGCTGCAGCCGGTGACCGCGACGATCGCCGGCCGGCAGGTCTGGAGCCAGCGCTTCGAGGCGGTCCAGTTCCCGCTCGCGGTGGCGTCCGGCGGCGGGGTGTTCACCGTCGCCGGCAGCGACGGCACGGTGCTCGCGCTGCTCGCCGACAGTGGCCGGGAGGCCTGGCGCGTCAACGTCGGCGCGAAGCTGGGCGCCGGCGTCGGCAGCGACGGGCGCTTCACGGCCGTCGTGACGCGCGACGGCGAACTGGTCGTGATCGAGGCCGGCAAGGTCGCCTGGCGCAAGACGCTCGGCACGCGCGTCAGCACCGCACCGCTGGTCGCCGGCGAACGTGTCTTCGTGCTCGGCGTCGACCGCACCGTGCGGGCCTTCGACGCGCTCGACGGCCGCCGCCTCTGGCTGGTGAAGCGCCCCGGCGACCCGCTCACGCTCGCCCAGGGCGGCGTGCTGATGCCCTACAAGGACACGCTGATCGCCGGGCAGGGGCCGCGCCTCGCCGCGCTCGATCCGCTGCGCGGCGCGGTGCGCTGGGAGGTCGCGGTGGGCACGCCGCGCGGCACCAACGAGGTCGAGCGCCTCGCCGACCTGGTCTCGCCCGCGGTGCGCATCGGCACGACCATCTGCGCACGCTCGTTCCAGGCCGCCGTCGGCTGCGTCGACGCCGAACGCGGCACGCTGGTCTGGAGCAAGAACGTCGGCGGCACCGAGGGGATCGCGGCGGACGACCAGATGCTGGTCGGCGCCGATGCCAGCGATCGCCTGTCGGCCTGGCGCACCCCGAACGGCGATGCGGCCTGGACCAGCGAGGCGCTGATGCACCGTGGCCTGAGCGCACCGCTGGTGGTCGGCCCGACGGTCGTGTTCGGCGACGTCGAGGGCTACGTGCACTGGCTGTCGCGCGACAAGGGCGAGGTGCAATTGCGCCTGCCCACCGACGGTTCGCCGGTCGTCGCCGCGCCGGTGCTGTCGGGCACGACGATGCTGGTCGTGACGAAGAACGGCGGGCTCCACGCCTTCCGTCCCGAGTGATGACCACCCCTCGACGCTTCGCGTCGATCCCCCGGGGGGATCGGCGGCCGGCTTCGGAGCGGCCGGGCGCCGGCCGCCGGGCGCGTCGATGAAGCCTGTCATCGCCATCGTCGGCCGGCCGAACGTCGGCAAGTCGACGCTGTTCAACCGGCTGACCAAGAGCCGCGACGCGATCGTGGCCGACTTCGCCGGCCTGACGCGCGACCGCCACTACGGCGACGGCCGCGTCGGCGACCGCGACTTCATCGTTGTCGACACCGGCGGCTTCGAGCCGACCGCCGAATCGGGCATCGTGCGCGAGATGGCGAAGCAGACGCGCCAGGCGGTCGCCGAGGCGGATGCGGTGATCTTCGTGCTCGACGTGCGCACCGGGCTGTCGGGGCAGGACCAGGACATCGCGCGTTACCTGCGCACCACCGGCAAGAAGGTCGTGCTCGCGGTCAACAAGGCCGAGGGCATGGTCGACTCGCCGCTGCTCGCCGAATTCCACGAACTCGGCCTCGGCGAGCCGATCCCGGTCTCGGCTGCGCACGGGCAGGGCATCCGCAGCCTCGCGGAGGCCGCGCTCGCGGACTTCCCGGCCGAACCCGAGGAGGCCGAGCCCGGCGAGGGCGCACCGATCCGCCTGGCGGTCGCGGGCCGGCCGAACGTCGGCAAGTCGACGCTGATCAACACCTGGCTCGGCGAGGAGCGCCTGGTCGCGTTCGACCTGCCGGGCACGACGCGCGACGCGATCCATGTGCCGTTCGAGCGCAACGGCCAGAAGTTCGAGCTGATCGACACCGCCGGACTGCGGCGCAAGGGCAAGGTGTTCGAGGCGATCGAGAAGTTCTCGGTCGTCAAGACGCTGCAGGCGATCGCCGATGCGAACGTCGTGCTGCTGCTGCTCGACGCGACCCAGGGTGTGACCGACCAGGACGCGCACATCGCCGGCTACATCCTCGACACCGGCCGTGCCGTCGTCGTCGCGGTCAACAAGTGGGACGCGGTCGACGACTACCAGAAGCAGACGCTCGAACGCTCGATCCAGCAGCGTCTCGCGTTCCTGAAGTTTGCCGAGGTGCTGCAGATCTCGGCGAAGCGCCGCCAGGGGCTCGGACCGGTCTGGAAGGCGATTGCCGACGCGCATGCCTCGGCGACGCGCAAGATGCCCACGCCGGTGCTGACGCGGCTGCTGCACGAGGCGGTCGAGCACCAGACGCCCAAGCGCGCCGGCATGTTCCGCCCGAAGTTGCGCTACGCGCACCAGGGTGGGATGAACCCGCCGATCATCGTGGTGCACGGCAACTCGCTGGAGCACGTCACCGACGCCTACAAGCGCTTCCTCGAAGGGCGCTTCCGGGCCCACTTCAAGCTCGTGGGCACGCCGCTGAAGATCGAGATGCGGTCGGGCAAGAACCCCTTCGATCCCAAGGACTCGTAGGGGCATCGCGCCCAGGGGCCGATCAGGGGCAACCCTGTGTTAACGTGTCCCACTTCCAACACTCATCACGGAGCATATCGTGAGCAACAAAGGGCAACTCCTACAAGACCCCTTCCTGAACCTGCTGCGCAAGGAGCACGTGCCGGTCTCGATCTACCTCGTGAACGGCATCAAGCTGCAGGGCCACATCGAGTCCTTTGATCAGTATGTGGTGCTGCTTCGCAACACGGTGACGCAGATGGTCTACAAGCACGCCATCTCGACGGTCGTGCCGGGCCGCGCGGTGAACTTCCACGCCACCGAGGCGCCCGAGCAGGCCTGAGGCCGCCCGACCCCACGCATCGCCTTCCTTCCACCTTGAGTTCAGTGCCATCCTCCGGCGCGGCCGCCGGGACGGAGCCCGCCCGGGCGATCCTCGTCGGTGTCGACTTCGGCGGTTCCGCCCCGTTCGATGCGACGCTGGACGAACTCGCGCTGCTCGCCGAGTCGGCCGGGGACGCACCGGTCGCGCGTGTCGTTGCGCGCCGCAAGGCACCCGACCCGGCGCTGTTCGTCGGTTCGGGCAAGGCCGACGAGATCAAGGCGCTCGTCGAGGGGCACCGGGCCGAGGCGGTGCTGTTCGACCAGGCGCTGTCGCCGGCGCAGCAACGCAACCTCGAGCGTCACTTCGGCGTGGCCGTCGCCGACCGCACGATGCTGATCCTCGAGATCTTCGCCGCGCGTGCGCAGAGCCACGAGGGCAAGCTGCAGGTCGAACTGGCCCGGCTGCAGTACCTGTCGACGCGGCTGGTGCGCCGCTGGAGCCACCTCGAACGCCAGCGCGGCGGCATCGGCACGCGCGGCGGTCCGGGCGAAGCGCAGATCGAACTCGACCGGCGCATGATCGGCGACCGCATCAAGTCGGTGAAGCAGCGGCTCGAGAAGGTCAAGCGCCAGCGCGGCACGCAGCGGCGCGCACGCGAGCGCAACCAGACCTTCCGCGTCTCGCTGGTGGGTTACACCAACGCCGGCAAGTCGACGCTCTTCAACGCGCTCGCGAAGTCGAAGACCTACGCGGCCGACCAGTTGTTCGCGACGCTGGACACCAAGACGCGCCAGCTCTACCTCGAGGAGATGCGCCGTTCGGTGTCGCTGTCCGACACGGTCGGCTTCATCCGCGACCTGCCGCACAAGCTCGTCGAGGCCTTCGAGGCGACGCTGCAGGAGGCGGCCGATGCCGACCTGCTGCTGCACGTGGTTGACGCCGCGAGCCCGGCGCTCGACGAGCAGATGGCCGAGGTGCAACGGGTGCTGGGCGAGATCGGCGCCGAGGCGATCCCGCAGGTGCTCGTCTACAACAAGGTCGACCGCCTCGAGCCCAGCCAGCGGCCGCGCCTGCCGCGCGACGTGCTCGAGATCGATGGCGCACGCGTGCCGCGCGTGTTCGTCAGCGCGCTCGATGGCACGGGCCTCGACGCGTTGCGGGCCGTGCTCGCCGAGGCGGTGGCGGCCAGCGGGCAGGACTTGAATGCGGCGCCTGCGGACCCATCTTCGGCCCCGTCCACCGCCGAGGATCTCCCGGATGACGTCCGGCAAACCGGCACCTACGATTCAGCACCATGAGCCCATCGCCCTCCCCATCGAGCTTCCTGCAACGCCTGCGCGCGGTCGGCGTGGCCGGCAAGCAGCTCGTGCTCAACAGCGGCGGGCGCAACGACGGCCCGCCCGACCTCGACGAACTGTGGCGCGACTTCAACCGCAAGCTCGGCGGCCTGTTCGGCGGCAAGCCGCGCGGCGGGCGCGGCAACGGCTCGGGCGGCGACGACGGCGGCGGCTCCGGCGGCCCGAACTTCCAGCCCGACATGAAGAGCGCGGGCATCGGCGTGGGCCTGATTGCCGGCGTGGTCGCGCTGATCTGGCTCGGCAGCGGCATCTTCATCGTGCAGGAAGGCCAGCAGGCCGTCGTCACGTCGTTCGGCAGATTCAGCCACACCGTCGACGCCGGCCTGAAGTGGCGCATGCCGTACCCCTTCCAGGCCCACGAGACCGTCAACGTCACCCAGCTGCGCACGCGTGAGGTCGGGCGCAACTCGGTCGTGCAGTCGACCGGCCTGCGCGATTCGTCGATGCTGACGCAGGACGAGAACATCATCGACATCCGCTTCACGGTCCAGTACCGGCTGAAGGATGCGCGCGCCTTCCTGTTCGAGAACCGCGACCCGGAGGAGGCGGTGACGCTGGCCGCCGAGTCGTCGGTGCGCGAGATCGTCGGCAAGAGCAAGATCGACTCGGTGCTCTACGAGCAGCGCGACGCGATCGCCGCCGAACTCGTCAAGGCGATCCAGGTGCAGCTCGACCGGCTCAATGCCGGGATCATCATCGCCAACGTCAACATGCAGAGCGTGCAGCCGCCCGAGCAGGTGCAGGCCGCCTTCGAGGACACGCTGAAGGCCGGCCAGGACGGCGACCGCCTGATCAAGGAAGGCCAGGCCTACGCGAGCGACGTGATCCCGAAGGCGCAGGGCACGGCCGCGCGCCTGCGCGAGGAGGCCGAGGGCTACAAGGCGAGCACCGTCGCACAGGCCGAGGGTGACGCGCAGCGCTTCCGCCAGGTGCTGGCCGAGTACCAGAAGGCGCCGGGCGTGACGCGCGACCGCTTGTACATCGAGACGATGCAGCAGGTCTACGGCAACGTCAGCAAGGTGCTGATCGACAGCCGCAACAACTCGAACCTGCTCTACCTGCCGCTCGACAAGCTGATGCAGGCCGCCGGCGCGACGGCCGTGCCGGGCGCGGCCGCGACCGCGCCGGCCGCCGACGCCGCCCCGGTGGGCACGACCGACCCGCGTTCGCGCGACGGCCAGCGCACGCGCGACCGCGAGAGCCGCTGAGCGCAAGGAGAACAAGAACATGAACCGCATCGGATTGATCGTCGGCGCCGCGCTGCTGCTGCTGATGCTCGCCGCCTCGACCCTGTTCATCGTCGACCAGCGCCAGATGGCGGTGATCTACGCGCTCGGCGAGATCAAGGAAGTCATCATCGAACCCGGCCTGAAGGTCAAGCTGCCGCCGCCGCTGCAGAACGTCGTCTTCCTCGATCGCCGCATCCAGACGCTCGACAGCCCGGACACGCGGCCGATCTTCACCGCCGAGAAGAAGAGCCTGGTGATCGACTGGCTCGTCAAGTGGCGCGTCGCCGAGCCGCGCCAGTTCATCCGCAACAACGGCACCGACATCCGCAACCTCGAGGCGCGCCTCGCGCCGGTGGTGCACGCCGCGTTCAACGAGGAAGTCACCAAGCGCACCGTCGGCGGGGTGCTTTCGGTCGAGCGCGACAAGGTGATGCAGGACGTGCGCGCGCGCCTCGAGGACGATGCCAAGGCCTTCGGCATCCACATCCTCGACGTGCGCATCAAGCGCGTCGACTTCGTCGCCAACATCACCGACTCGATCTACAGCCGCATGCGCTCGGAGCGCCAGCAGGTCGCCAACCAGCTGCGCTCGACCGGCAGCGCCGACGGCGAGAAGATCCGTGCCGACGCCGACCGCCAGCGCCAGATCATCGTCGCCGAGGCCTACCGCGACGCGCAGAAGGTGAAGGGCGAGGGCGACGCACGTTCGTCGGCGATCTTCGCCGAGGCCTTCGGCCGTGACCCGCAGTTCGCACAGTTCTACCGCAGCCTCGAGGCCTACCGGGCGAGCTTCCGCAGCAAGGGCGACGTGGTCGTCCTCGACCCGGCCAATGACTTCTTCAAGGCGATGCGCGGCGGTCCCGCGCCCGGCCCGTCGAAGTAGGCCGCCGGTGTGACCGCCGGGATCTGGGACCTGCTGCTGGGCGCGTGTGCCCTGATGCTGGTCGTCGAGGGGCTGCTGCCGTTCTTCAGCCCGGCCGCATGGCGGCGCGTGTTCGAGCGCGCCACCCGCCTCAGCGACGGCCAGATCCGGTTTCTCGGATTGAGCAGCATGCTCGCGGGCCTGGTGATGCTGTTCATCTTCTGGCATTGACGGTCCGGTGCCGCGCCCGGCCGACGGGCCGCGATGGGCGGCCGGTACAATGCGGTTTTTAATCCCCCGGCGTTTGCCCCATGCCCTCTGCTTGGCTGCTGCCCGAGCACATCGCCGACGTCCTGCCGGCGCAGGCCAGACACATCGAGGAACTGCGCCGCGGTCTGCTCGACGTGGCCCGTTCGTACGGTTGCGAGCTCGTGATGCCGCCGCTCGCCGAGCACATCGAGTCGCTGCTGTCGGGTACCGGCGGCGACCTGGACCTGAAGACCTTCAAGCTCGTCGACCAGCTGAGCGGGCGCACGCTGGGCGTGCGCGCCGACAGCACGCCGCAGGTCGCGCGCATCGACGCGCACCTGCTCAACCGGGTCGGAGTCACGCGGCTGTGCTATTGCGGTCCCGTGCTGCATGCGCGGCCGTCGGGCATGCAGGCGAGCCGCGAGCCGCTGCAGTTCGGCGCCGAGATCTACGGCCACGCCGGCCTCGAAGCCGATCTCGAGGTGCAGGACCTGGCGCTCGACTGCCTGCAGGGCGCCGGCCTGACCGGGATGGCGCTCGATCTCGGCGACGCGCGCATCGTGCGCAGCCTGCTTGCCGGCGTGGAGTCGGGCCTGCCGCAGCGCGACGCGATGCACGCGGCGCTCGCGGCCAAGGACATCACGGGCCTGCGCGAGCTGGCCCGCGGCCTGGCTCCCGCGGTGCGTGACGGCCTGGTGGCGCTGCCGCGCCTGTATGGCGGCGTCGAGGTGCTCGACGCGGCGCGACGCGTGCTGCCGGCACATGCCTCCATCGTCGCGGCGCTCGACGACCTCGCGTCCCTCGCGCGCCACGCGCAGCAGGCCCATGCGCAGGTCCAGGTCGGATTCGACCTGGCCGACGCCGGCGCATCGGCGTACTACAGCGGTGCCCGTTTCGCCGTCTACGCGCGCGGTTCGAGCGATGCGATCGCACGCGGCGGCCGCTACGACGAGGTCGGCGCCGTCTTCGGCCGCAACCGGCCGGCGGTCGGCTTCAGCCTCGACGTGAAGGAACTCGCGGCGCGCGTCGAGGGGCAGGGCGGTCGCCCCGCGATCCGTGCGCCCTGGGCCGAGGACGACGCGCTGCGCGGTGCGGTTCGCCTGCTGCGTCGGCAGGGCGAAACCGTCGTGTGCATCCTGCCCGGGCACGAACACGAAGGCCAGGAGTTCGACTGCGACCGCGAACTGGTCGCCGCCGACGGCCGCTGGGTGGTGCGTGCGCTCTGAGCGCGCGAACCTCCGAACGACAGAACATCCACATGCAGCAGCAAACGAATTCCAGGGCCCCGGGCCACAACGTCGTCGTCGTCGGCACCCAGTGGGGCGACGAAGGCAAGGGCAAGGTGGTGGACTGGCTGACCGACCACGCGCAGGCCGTGGTGCGCTTCCAGGGCGGCCACAACGCCGGCCACACGCTCGTCATCAAGGGCGTGAAGACGGCGCTGCAGCTGATCCCCTCGGGCATCATGCGCGACGGCGTGACCTGCTGCATCGGCAACGGCGTGGTCGTCGACCCGACCCACCTGCTCGGCGAGATCGAGCGCCTCGAGGGCATCGGCCTGGAAGTGCGCTCGCGCCTGTACATCAGCGAGTCGTGCCCGCTGATCCTGCCGTTCCACGTCGAGGTCGACCGCGCCCGCGAGGCGCTGCGCGAGACCAGCGGGGCCGGCAAGATCGGCACGACCGGCAAGGGCATCGGGCCGGCCTACGAGGACAAGGTCGCGCGCCGGGCGCTGCGCGTGCAGGACCTGAAGCATCCCGAACGCTTCGCGCAGAAGCTGCGCGAACTGCTCGAACTGCACAACGAGGCGCTCGTCGGTCACCTGCGCGCGAAGGCGCTCACGTTCGAGCCGATCTACGACCATGCGATGAAGGTCGCCGAGGCGCTCAGGCCGATGATGGCCGACGTCGGCTACATGCTGCACACCGCGCACCGCGCCGGCGCCAACATCCTGTTCGAAGGCGCGCAGGGCACGCTGCTCGACATCGACCACGGCACCTACCCGTACGTGACGTCGAGCAACTGCGTCGCCGGCAACGCGGCCGCGGGCTCGGGCGTCGGGCCGGACCTGCTGCACTACATCCTCGGCATCACGAAGGCCTACACGACGCGCGTCGGCAGCGGGCCGTTCCCGACCGAGCTGCCGATGGACGTGGCGGGCACGGTCGGCCACCATCTGTCGACGATCGGCCAGGAACGCGGCACGGTGACCGGTCGGCCGCGCCGCTGCGGCTGGCTCGACGCCGCGGCACTCAAGCGGTCGATCATCATCAACGGCATCTCGGGCCTGTGCATCACCAAGCTCGACGTGCTCGACGGTCTGGCCGAGATCAAGGTCTGCGTCGGCTACGAACTGAACGGCAAGCGCATCGACATCCTGCCGCTCGATGCCGACGACATCGCCGCGTGCAAGCCGATCTACGACAGCTTCGCGGGCTGGACCGACAGCACCTTCGGCGTGACGGCCTGGGACAAGCTGCCGGCGAACGCGCGCCGCTACCTCGAGCGCGTGCAGGAATTCATCGGCGCGCCGATCGACATGGTGTCGACCGGTCCCGACCGCGAGCACACGATCCTGCTGCGCCACCCCTACCAGGCCTGACCCGCCGCTCCCGTTCAGGAACCCCTCGACATGCTCACCGACGACGGCAAACACCTCTACGTCTCCTGGGACGAGTACCACATGCTCACCGAGCGCCTCGCGCTGAAGGTGCATGCCTCGGGCTGGGAGTTCGACCAGATCCTCTGCCTGGCGCGCGGCGGCATGCGGCCGGGCGACGTGCTCTCGCGCGTGTTCGACAAGCCGCTCGCGATCATGTCGACGAGTTCCTACCGAGCCGAGGCCGGCACGATCCAGGGCCGGCTGGACATGGCCAAGTACATCACGCTGCCCAAGGGCGAACTGGCCGGCCGTGTGCTGCTGGTCGACGACCTGGCCGACTCGGGTGTGACGCTGCGCGCCGTTGTCGACCGGCTGCGCAGCATGCCCTCGATCAGCGAACTGCGCTCGGCCGTCATCTGGACCAAGGGCGTGTCGAGCTACACGCCCGACTACTACGTCGAACTGCTGCCGACGAGCCCGTGGATCCACCAGCCGTTCGAGGAATACGACGGCCTGCGGCCCGACGGACTGGCGAAGAAGTTCGCCATCTGACGCCGCAACCAAAAAGGCCAGTGCAATGCACTGGCCTTTGTCTTCTAATCTGGTGCCCAGGAAGGGACTCGAACCCCCACGGTGTTACCCGCTAGTACCTGAAACTAGTGCGTCTACCAATTCCGCCACCTGGGCATTTCAGGAAACCAGGATTCTACATCATCAAAACACAACAACAACTGACCCCCCCGCCCGCCGTCGGCGCCGAGCTGATGAGCGAGGTCGAAGGCACCGTCCAGGGCCACCGCGACGGCCACGGCTTCCTGGTGCGCGACGACCGCCTGCCCGACCTCTACCTGTCGCAGCAGGAGATGCGCGCGGTGCTGCACCGCGACCGCGTCAAGGCCCGCATCATCCGCTACGACCGCAAGGGCCGGCCCGAAGGGCGTGTGCTCGAGATCCTCGAGCGCAAGAAGGCGCCGATCATCGGGCGGCTGCTGCATGAAAGCGGCATCTGGCTCGTCGCGCCCGAAGACAAGCGCTACGGCCAGGACATCATGGTGCCGAAGAACGCGATCGCGAACGCGACCGCGGGCCAGGTCGTCGCGATCGAGCTGACCGAGCCGCCGTCGATGTACTCGCAGCCGGTCGGCCGCGTCACCGAGGTGCTCGGCGAGATCGACGACCCCGGCATGGAGATCGAGATCGCGGTGCGCAAGTACGAAGTGCCGCACCGCTTCTCGTCCGAGACGCTGGCGCAGGCGGCCGGGCTGCCCGACAAGATCCGCCCGGCCGATCGCAGGCACCGCATCGACCTGACCGACGTGCCGCTCGTGACGATCGACGGCGAGGACGCGCGCGACTTCGACGACGCGGTCTACTGCGAGCCGGCGACGCTCGGCAAGGCGAAGGCGCCGAATGCCTGGCGGCTGGTCGTGGCGATCGCCGACGTCAGCCACTACGTCAAGCCGGGCGAGGCGCTCGACGACGACGCCTACGAACGCGCGACCTCGGTCTACTTCCCGCGCCGGGTGATCCCGATGCTGCCGGAGAAGATCTCCAACGGCCTGTGTTCGCTGAACCCGGAGCAGGATCGCCTCGCGATGGTCTGCGACATGCTGGTCGACGCCAGCGGCGAGGTGCAGGCCTACCAGTTCTTCCCGGCGGTGATCTGCTCGCATGCGCGCTTCACCTACACCGAGGTGGCCGCGATCCTCGCCAACACGCGCGGCCCCGAGGCGGCGCGCCGCAAGGAGCTGGTGCCGCACCTGCTGCACCTGCACGAGGTCTACCGTGCGCTGCTGAAGGAGCGCGCGCGCCGCGGCGCGGTCGACTTCGAGACCACCGAGACGCAGATCGTCTGCGACGACAACGGCCGCATCGAGAAGATCGTGCCGCGCACGCGCACCGAGGCGCACAAGCTGATCGAGGAGGCGATGCTCGCCGCCAACGTCTGCTCGGCCGACTTCATCGCCCGCGCCAAGCACCCGGCGCTGTACCGCGTGCACGAAGGGCCGACGCCGGAGAAGCGCACGCTGCTGCAGAACTACCTGAAGGCGCTCGGCCTCGGCCTGTCGGTCAGCGACGACCCGAAGCCGGGTGAGTTCCAGGCGATCGCGGCCGCGACCAAGGACCGCCCCGACGCGCTGCAGATCCACACGATGCTGCTGCGCTCGATGCAACAAGCGATCTACACCGGCACGAACAGCGGCCACTTCGGGCTCGCGTACGAGGCCTACACGCACTTCACGAGCCCGATCCGGCGGTACCCG
>Ga0315910_10003850_pt1 | contig 12648 bp, 10 predicted proteins | sample EdamamesoilMG_FD_204470 | JGI IMG/M metagenome (GOLD analysis project Ga0315910, IMG submission 204470) | Garden soil microbial communities collected in Santa Monica, California, United States - Edamame soil | ecosystem: Environmental > Terrestrial > Soil > Garden | place: USA: California... | reverse complement strand
CCCGGGCCGCTGACGAGCACCAGCGGGAAGTGCCCGAAGACCGTGGCGGCCGAGGTCATCAGCACCGGGCGCAGGCGCGTGAGCGAGGCCTCGCGCAGGGCCGCGGCCTTGGCGAGGCCGCGCTCCTGCAGGGTGTTGGCGAACTCGACGATCAGGATCCCGTTCTTGGCGATCAGGCCGACCAGCGTGATCAGCCCGACCTGCGAGTAGATGTTGATCGTGGTCAGGTCGAGGAAGGTGAAGACCAGCGCGCCCGAGATCGCCAGCGGGACCGAGCCGAGCAGCACGATCAGCGGGTCGCGGAAGCTCCGGAACTGGGCCGCCAGCACCAGGTAGATCAGCACCAGCGCGAAGCCCAGCGTCCCGGCCAGGGCCGAGCCCTCGCGCCGGATCTGGCGCGACTCGCCGGCGTGGTCGAGCGTGACGCCCGGGCCGAGCGCGGCCACGGCCGCCTCCTCCAGCACGCGCAGGCCCTCCTCCTTGGTCACGCCCGGCTGCACGCCGCCGAAGATGCGCACGGCGTTGCGCTGCTGGAAGCGGTTGAGCGTGCGCGGCGAGGTCGAGTCCTCGATGCGCGCGAAGGTCGAGACCGGCACCAGCTCGCCACCCGGCGTCTTGATCTTGAGGTCGAGCAGCGGGCCGAAGGTGGCCCGGTCCTCGTCCCCGATCTGCGGGATGACCTTGTAGCTGCGGTCGAAGTAGTTGAAGCGGTTGACGTAGGCGCCGCCCAGCAGCGTGCCGAGCTCGCGGCCCACGCCCGCCAGGTCGAGGCCCAGGTCGGCCAGCTGCTCGCGGTCGATCACCACGCGCGCCTCGGGCCGGTCGATCTTCAGGTCCGTGTCGACGTACAGGAACTTGCCGCTCTGCCAGCCGGCCCCGAGCACGGCACCCGCGGTCTCGAGCAGCTCCTCGACCGGCTCGGGCGTCTGCAGCACGAGCTCGACGTCGTACTGGCCGGCGTTCGGGAGCGGCGGGTCGAGGCGCGGGAAGATGCGCAGGCCCGGGATCTGCGAGACGGCCCCGAAGACCTCGCCGTAGATCTCCTCGGTCGAGCGCGTGCGCTCGCGCCAGTCCTTGGCCTTCATGCCGCCGAAGCCACCCCAGGCGGCCGAGAGCGACCACATGAACTCGGCCTCGGGGAAGGCGGTGACGGTCTCGACGACCTCCAGCGACTCGCGGTTCACGGCCGCCAGGGTCGAGTCGGGCGCCGCGTCGAGGTAGAGCGAGATGTGCGCCTGGTCCTCGACCGGCGCCAGCTCCTTGCGCGACCAGGCGTAGAGCGGCCAGGCCGCGAGCGTCGCCACCAGCGCCGCTCCCGCGATGGCCCAGCGCATCTCCAGGGCCCCGTCCAGCAGACGCGCGTAGACGCGCCGCACACCCTCGAAGCCGCGGTTGACCAGGGCCGTCAGGCGCCCCTCGCGGCCGTGGGCCGGCACGAGGCGCGAGCTCATCACGGGCGAGAGCGTGACGGCCACCAGGCCCGACACGACCACCGCGGCGGCCAGCGTGATCGCGAACTCGAGGAACAGCGTGCCCGTCAGCCCGCCCTGGAAGCCGATCGGCGCGTAGACCGTGGCCAGGGTGATCGTCATGGCGATCACGGGCCCGACCAGCTCGCGCGCGCCGACCAGTGCGGCCTCGATGCGGGACTTGCCCGAGCGCACGTGGCGCTCGACGTTCTCGACCACCACGATGGCGTCGTCGACCACCAGGCCCACCGAGAGCACGATCGCCAGGATCGTCAGCAGGTTGAGCGAGAAGCCCGCGGCCAGCATCACGATCGCCGCGCCGACCAGCGAGACCGGCATGGCCACCAGCGGCACCAGGGCCGTGCGCAGCGAGCCCATGAACAGGAACACGACCAGCCCGACGATCGCGATCGTCTCGATCAGGGTCTTGGTGATCTCGCGCAGCGCGTCCTCCATGAACTCGGTCGCGTCGTAGGCGAGCTGCATGTCGATGTCGGCCGGCAGGGTCGGACGCAGACGCTCCATCTCGGCCCGCAGGCGGTGCGCGACCTCGATCTCGTTGACGCCCACCAGCGGCCAGATGCCCAGGTACACCGCCTCCTTGGCGCTGAACTTGGCGACCATGTCGGGCTCCTCGGCCCCGAGCTCGACGCGCGCCACGTCCGCCAGGCGCACGACGGCGCCGTCGCGCTCGGCCACGATCAGCTCCTCGAACTCGGTCACCGTGCGCAGGTCGGTGTTGGCCAGCAGGTTGACCTGCACCAGGTTGCCCTTGGTCTGGCCGACGGCCGCCAGGTAGTTGTTGCGCTGCAGGGCCGAGTGCACGTCGCCCGGGGCGAGGTCCAGGGCCGCCAGGCGGTCCGGGTCGATCCACACGCGCATCGCGATCGGGCGTCCGCCGACGACGTCGACGCGCTGCACGCCCTCGAGGGTCGCGAGCTGCGGCTGGAGCGTGCGCGCCAGCCAGTCGGTCACGGCCGGGATGCCGCGCTCGCTCGAGGTGAACGAGAGGTAGAAGGAGGCGTAGGGCCGGTCGGCGCGCTGCACCTCGACGATCGGCGGCTCGGCCTCGGCCGGCAGCTCGGAGCGCACCTGCTGCAGGCGCGCCGTGACCTCGGCCAGGGCCGCGGTCGCGCTGTGGTCGAGCTTCAGGCGCACCGTGACCGTGCTGATCCCGGCGCGGCTGGTGGACTCGAGGTAGTCGACCCCGCTGATGGCCGAGACCACGCGCTCGATCGGCGTGGTCAGGAAGCCGCGCACCGTCTCGGCGCTGGCGCCGGTGTAGACGGTCGTGATCACGACCGAGGAGCTCTCGATCTTCGGGTACTGCTGCACCGGCAGGGCCGCGAGCGCGCGCCAGCCCACCAGGACCAGCACGAGGTTGACGACGGCCGCCAGGACGGGGTGACGGATGAAGACGTCGGTGAAGGAGCGCATCGGAGGATCTCGGCGACGACCTAGTGCTTGGCGGGCGCGGTGCCCTCGGGATGGACGACGAGGCGCACGCCCTCGCGCAGCTTGAAGGAGCCGGAGGTGGCGACCTCCTCGCCGGCCGCCATGCCGGCCTCGATCACGACCTCGTCGCCGAGCAGCGCGCCGCCCTCGACCGCGCGCAGGCGCGCGCGCGGCTGGCCCTGGGCGTCGGCCTCGACCACGAAGACGTGGTCCCCGGCCGGTCCCTTGCGCAGCGCGCTGACGGGCACGACCACCACCGCGCGCGGCGCGCCCACGGGCACGTGCACGCGCACCGAGGCCCCCGGGGCCGGCAGGTCCGGGCCTCCGAGCTCGGCGCGCACCAGCGCGTTGCGCGTGCTCGGATCGACGCGCGCGTCGAGCGCCACGATCGTGGCCATGCGCGTCGCCCCGGGGGTCGGCGTGACCTCGACCGAGAGGCCCTCGCGCAGCCCGGCGGCCACCGCCTGGGCCACGGTGAAGTCGACGTGCACGCGCTCGTCGAGGCCCTGCAGCGTGGTCAGGACCGTGCCGGCGTCGAGGTACTGGCCCGGGTGCACGTCCGCCAGGCCCACGCGCGCGCGGAACGGGGCGCGGATCGTCTTGCGCTCGATCACCGCGCGCGTGCGCGCCACGTTCGCCAGCGCCACGTCGCGCTCGGCGCGCGCGCGATCGACGTCGGCCTCCGAGGCCCCGCGGTTCGCCTGCGCGCGCTCCATCCTCCCGAGCAGGGTCTCGGCCAGGGCCGCCTGGGCCTGCTGGGCCTCGAGCTCGGCCTCCTCGACCGCCACGTCCAGCGCGACCAGGAGCTCGCCCTCCTCGACCACCGCGCCCGAGACGAGCGCGACCTCGCGCACGGTGCCGGCCAGCTCGTTCTGGAGCGTGACCGAGCGCAGCGCGCGCACCGTGCCGATCGCGGTGGTGGCCGGCTGGTGCATGCGCTCGCGCGCGCGCGCCGCGCTGACCACCTCGGTCGGCTCGGGCTGGGCGGCCGAGGCCTGGGCCTGGCGTTCCAGGTCGGAGCGCTTCCAGGCGGCGAGGCCGGCGCCGGTGCCGGTCAGGAGGAGCAGGAGGAGGCCCGAGCGGAGGGGGATGGAGAGCGTCATGACGGGTGGAAGGCGGGCGTTTAGTAGACCGGTCGCCTAGGTGGTGGGAGCGAGAACGGGAGCGGTGGACGGGGTCGGGAGAGCTCGGACTCAGCGTCCGGACTGGAGGAGCGCCCCGAAGACGAACTCGAGGCAGTCCTCGACGGGCTGCAGGCTGCGGTCGATCTGGCTGCGGATCGTGGCGCCCTCCCACAGCATCACGAGGATGCTGGCGAGGCGATCGGGGTCGTGGCTGCGGGGGATCTCCCCCTCCGCCTGGGCCTCGCGCACGACGCGCGCGAGGATCGCGGTCCACTGGTCGTAGGCGTGCTGCAGCGCGGCGTGCACCGTCTCGGAGAGCTGCCCGGTTTCCAGGGCCATCTTGGCGATCAGGCACTGGCGGGCCGAGCCCTCCTGGCGGCACTCCTCGCGGCCGTGCTCGAACACGGCCCGCAGGCGCGCCAGGGGCTTGTTGCGGCGCTCGGAGAGGATCGGGCCGAGGGTCTCGAGGTGGAGCGCCATCTGGCGCTCGATCAGCGCCACCCCGAAGTCCTCCTTCGAGGCGAAGTAGTGGTAGAAGGAGCCCTTCGGGACGCCAGCGCGCTTGAGGATCTCGGCCAGGCCGCAGGCGTTGAAGCTCTTCTCGGCCACCGCCTGGGCGCCGACCTCGAGCAGGCGCTCGCGGGTACCGGTCTCCTTGGTCGTGGGGCTCATTGGGGCGCCAGAGTAGACCAGTCGTCTAGTGGCGTCAAGGGACTGGAGGTGGTTCCCGGGAAACGATGCCGGACGGGTTCGCTCGGCTCCGTTGGCGAGCGCGGGCCGGGGAGCGGGTCGCAGGCGGGTCACGGCGCCGGAGACGCACATGCCCCCGGCCCCTTACTCCCGCTTCCCCACTTCCCGCAGCCTTGCCCCGGGCCCTCGCGCGAGATCGTGCAGCAGCACACTGCGCACTCCAAGGCCAGGGCGGTGCGTCCTTGTGCGGATGGGCCACCCACGTGGCCCCCCGATATCTCAGGGCGCCATGAAACCCATCCTGCTCACCCTCCCCTTCCTGGCGCTCCTCACCTCCCACACCGTGCCGACCGGCCCCGCCGCGGCGGCGCCGCGCGGCGACGAGGTGGGCATCGTGCGCGGCAAGGCCGCCTTCCAGGGCGAGGCCCCACGCCGGCGCAAGGTCGACATGGGCAGCGATCCGGCCTGCCACCAGCTGCACGCGGACGAGCCGCTGCGCGACGAGTCGATCCTGGTGGACGACAAGGGCGGACTGGCGAACGTGTTCGTGTACGTCAGCAAGGGCATCGAGGGGAAGTTCACGCCCCCCACCGAGCCGGCGGTGCTGGACCAGAAGGGCTGCTGCTACGCGCCGCACGTGCTGGGCATGCAGGTCGGACAGAAGCTGGTGATCCGGAACAGCGACCCGGTCACGCACAACGTCCACTCGTTCGCCAAGAAGAACAAGGCCTTCAACCAGAGCCAGCAGTCGGGCAGCAAGGACCTCGAGCACGTCTTCGACAAGGAAGAGGTGCTGATGCAGGTCAAGTGCGACATCCACGGCTGGATGAGCACCTACGTGGGCGTGGTCGAGCACCCCTTCTTCGCGGTGACGAAGGCGGACGGGTCCTTCGAGATCCCGAAGCTCCCGCCGGGCGAGTACACGCTGACCGCCAAGCACGAGGCCCTGGGAACGCAGAAGACGACCGTCACCGTCGCCGCCGGCGGGACGGTCGAGACGAGCTTCAGCTTCGCCGAGCAGTAGCGGCGTGTCGTCCTCCCCTGCAGCTCCCGCCGCGGCTCCCGGCCGCGGGCTCCCGGTGCTCCTGGCGCTGGCCTTCGTGGCCTGCGCGCTGCTGATCGTGCTGGGAGTCTGGACGCACGGCCGCATGCCCACCCTGGCCAGCCGGCACGGGGCCAGCATCGACGCCGTCATCCGCTACCTGCTGGTGGCGACCGGGATCCTGTTCCTGCTCGGGCACGGGGTCCTGGCCTTCTTCGTGCTGCGCTACGCGGGCGCCGGCGAGCGCGGCTCGCCGCACGCCTCGGCCCGCACCGAGTGGCGCTGGGCGCTGGTCCCGGTCCTGGTGATGTGCGTCCTGGCCGAGGGCGGCGTGCTGATCGTCGGCTTGCCGGCCTTCCGCCAGCTCTACGTGGACACGCCGGCCGATCCCTGGGTGGTCGAGGTGGTCGGCAAGCAGTTCGAGTGGCTGGTGCACTACCCGGGCGCCGACGGCATGTTCGGCGAGAGCCGCGCGGAGCTCGTGAGCGACGCGCGCAACCCGCTCGGGCTCGACCGGAAGGACCCCAACGTGAAGGACGACGTGTGGACGCGCGGGCAGCTGCGCCTCCCCGTCGGCCGGCCGGTGGTGATCCGCCTGCGGGCCCTGGACGTGATCCACAGCTTCACCGTGCCCGAGTTCCGCGTGAAGCAGGACCTGATCCCGGGCTTCCTGGGCCGCACCCAGTTCGAGCCCACGCGGGCCGGCAAGTACGAGATCGCCTGTGCCGAGCTGTGCGGGCTCGGCCACTACCGCATGCGCGGCTTCATCGAGGTCCAGGAACAGAGCGAGGTCGACGAATGGCTGAGCGATCAGGATCCGGCGTTCTGAGCGCGCCCACCGCGCCCGTGGGCCACGCCGGGGCCCATTCCGCGCCGCAGGGGTACCTGCGGCGCTACGTGTTCAGCACCGACCACAAGGTGATCGGCCTCCAGTACCTGCTCACGGCCATGTTCATGGCCCTGGTCGGCGGCGGCCTCGCGGCGCTGATCCGCGTGCAAGTGGCCTGGCCCACGCTGGCCGTGGTCGCGCCCGAGACCTACCTCTCGGTCGTGACCATGCACGGGACGATCATGGTCTTCTTCGTCGTCTCGCTGGCGCTCGTCAGCGGCTTCGGGAACTTCCTGATCCCGCTGCAGATCGGGGCGCGCGACATGGCCTACCCGCTGCTGAACGCGCTCTCCTACTGGACGATCGTGCCAGGGTGCCTGCTGATGCTCCTCGCCTTCTTCGTCGAGGGCGGCGCTGCCGCGGCCGGCTGGACGGCGTACCCGCCGCTCTCGGCCCTGGCGGAGGCGGTCCCGGGCTCGGGCCTCGGGCAGACGCTGTGGCTCCTGGCCATGGCGCTCTTCATCGCCTCCTTCACGATGGGCGGGCTCAACTACATCACGACCATCCTGAACTGCCGGGCGAAGGGCATGACGCTGATGCGCATGCCGCTCTCGGTGTGGATGTTCTTCGTGTCGGCCATCCTCGGGGTCCTCGCCTTCCCGCCGCTGACGGCGGCGGCCCTGATGCTGCTGGGCGATCGGCACCTCGGGACGAGCTTCTTCCTGCCCGGGGGCCTGGTGTTCGGCGAGGAGGTCCTGGCGCACGAGGGCGGGACGCCGCTCCTCTTCCAGCACCTCTTCTGGTTCCTCGGGCATCCCGAGGTCTACGTGATCGTGCTGCCGGCGGTCGGGATCGCCTTCGACGTGATCGCGGCCCACGCGCGCCGGCCGCCCTTCGGCTACCGCATCTCGGTCTGGGCCACGCTCCTGATCGCCTTCCTCTCGATGATCGTGTGGGGCCACCACATGTACGTCAGCGGGATGAACCCCCTGGTGGGCGAGTACTTCTCGATCGCCACGGTCTCGATCACGGCGCCCTTCTCGGTGCTCGGCATCAACCTGATCGCGAGCCTGTGGCGCGCGAAGATCCGCTTCACGACGGCGATGGTCTTCGCGCTCGGGATCATCTCGGTCATCGGCACGGGCGGACTCGGGGGCCTCTACCTCGGCACCTCGACCTCGGACATCTACTTCCACGACTCCTACTTCGTGGTCGGCCACTTCCACCTGATGATCGGGGTCGTGACGCTGATGGGCACCTTCGCGGCCTGCTACCACTGGTTCCCGAAGATGTTCGGGCGCCTGATGGACGAGCGCCTCGGGAAGCTGCACTTCTGGCTGACCTACGTCCCGATGATGGCCGTGTTCGTGCTGATGCACTACCAGGGCCTCTCGGGCATGCTGCGGCGCTACTACGACCACTCGATGTACGCCTTCCAGGCCGAGGGCATCCGGCTGGCCCGGACGATCTCGTACTTCGCCTTCGCGGCCATCGCGGGACAGCTCCTGTTCCTGGTGAACTTCGGCTGGAGCGCGCTGCGTGGCCGCAGGGCAAGCGAGAACCCGTGGGAGGCGACCTCGATGGAGTGGAACACCGCCTCGCCCGCGCCCCACGGGAACTTCGAGGCCGACCCGGTCGCGCGCCGCGGCCCCTACGACTACGCCCCGCCCGGCTCCCGGCAGGACTTCGCGCCCCAATGGACGGCCTGAGCCCCACCCGCAGCGAGCGCGCGGCGCAGACCCTGCTCTTCGCCTTCCTGGCGACCGTGGTGATGCTCTTCGCGGGCTTCACCTCGGCCTGGCTGATCCGCCGCACGGGCTCGGACTGGGGCCGGCTCGCGCTGCCCCGCCTCGCCTACCTCAACACCGCCGTGCTGCTCCTCTCCAGCCTCACCCTCGAGCTCGCCCGCCGGGACCGCCGGGCGAGAGGTCGGCTCTTCCTCCCCCTCACCCTCCTCCTCGCCCTCCTCTTCCTCGCCGGCCAGGTCGGGCTGTGGCGCGCGCTCTCGCACGGGGGCGCCTTCGTGACGAGCACGCCCCAGGGCGCCTTCCTCTTCCTCCTCTCCGCCGTGCACGCCCTGCACCTCCTCGGCGGGATCGCCACGCTGGCCTGGCTCCTCCACCGCCGCGCCGCGCCGCGGCTCGCGGCCGTCTACTGGCACTTCCTGGGCCTCGCCTGGCTCTACGTCCTCGGCCTCCTCCACCTCGCATGAGCCACGCCCACGCACCCGCCCTGACCGCCACCGAGCGCTCCTTCTACGGCGTCGAGTGGCGCAAGCTGATGATGTGGCTGTTCCTGGTGACGGACGCCCTGCTGTTTGCCGGGTTCCTCGGGGGCTACGCCTTCTGCCGGCTGGCGAGCGACCGACCGTGGCCGGACCGGACGCAGGTCTTCGACCTCGGGTTCATCACGGTCATGACCTTCGCGCTGATCACCTCGAGCTCGACCATGGCGAGCGCCGTGCTCGCGGCGCGCAACGGGAACCGCGCCGCCGCGCGCGCCTTCCTGCTGGCCACCGCGGCCATCGGCGTGCTCTTCCTCGGCATGCAGGCCACCGAGTGGACGCACTTCATCCGGGACGGCGGGCGGCCCTGGGAGAACCCCTGGGGCGTGCCGGGCTTCTCGGCCTACTTCTTCCTGATCACGGGCTTCCACGGCACGCACGTCCTGCTCGGGGTGCTCGTGCTGCTGCTCACGGCGACGCGCTCGCTGCGCAAGCCCAACGCGGCCGAGATGGTCGAGGTGGCCGGGCTCTACTGGCACTTCGTCGACCTCGTGTGGGTCTTCGTCTTCGGCTGCTTCTACCTGATCTAGTTCCGGCCCCATGACCACGAACCACTCCTCCCCCACCTACCGCACCTACTGGAGTGCCTGGCTCGTCCTGCTCGCGCTCACGCTGACGATGGTCTACGTGGGCGCGCCGCCGATCCTGGTGGGCGGGATCCTGGCCAAGGCCGGGATCATCACGCTGCTCTACATGCACCTGTGGCACGAGCACCGGCCGCTGTTCTGGACGATCCTGCTCGGGATCTTCCTGACCTCGGCCGTGCTGGTCGCGCTGATGGTGCCCGACGCGCGAGCGATGTGAGCATGCGCTGGCTGCGCATCCTCATGGCGGCTGGAGCCCTGTGGTGCGCGGGCGCGCCGCTCCCGGCCCAGTCCTGCTGACCGCGCTTCGGGGACACCCCCGAGACGGCCCGCCTGGCAGGCGGGTTCCAGCAGGCGACGCTGGTGCTCCTGATCGCCCCCTGGGCCATGGTGGTGGCCGGCGGCTGGTGGTTTGCCCGCCGCGCGCGACGGGCCCCGGCGGATCAGTAGCCGCGCTTCTTGCGGAACTCCTCGAGGGCCGGATCGGTCGGGATCGACGGCTTCTTCGGGAGCGGTGAGGGCGGCGTCGGGAAAGGCGCGCCGGGCTGGCTTGCGCTCGGGGTCGGCCGGGCAGCCGGCGCAGCCGCGGGCGCGCCGCCCGGGGAGCCATGGACGGGTGCGGAGCCGGAGGAGCCCAGCGACAGCGCCTCGTGCCCGCCCTCGCCGCCCTCGCCGAGCTGGGACGGGTCGAGCTTCACGCCGATGTGCTGGAGCTGCAGCAGGAAGGCCTCCTTCTCGATCGACTTCACGTAGGCCTCGGCCGGGTCGACCAGGCCCTTCTGCACGTGCTCGAGCAGCGCATCGTTCAGCAGGCGCATGCCGAACTTGCCGCCGGTCTGCATGACCGACTGGAGCTGGTGCGTCTTGCCCTCGCGGATCAGGGCCGAGACGGCCTTGGTCGCGATCAGGATCTCGAGCGCGGCCACGCGGCCCTTGGGCTTCTTCTTGAGCAGCGTCTGCGCGATCACGCCCTTCAGGGACGAGGCCAGCATCGTGCGGATCTGGGCCTGGCGGTCGGCCGGGAACTGGTCGACGATGCGGTCGACCGTGGTCATGGCCGTGGTCGTGTGCAGCGTGCCGAAGACCAGGTGCCCGGTCTCGGCCGTCTCGATGGCGATGGCGATCGTCTCGAGGTCGCGCATCTCGCCCACCAGGATGATGTCCGGGTCCTCGCGCAGCGCGGCGCGCAGGGCGCGCTTGAAGCTCTCGGTGTGGCGGTGGACCTCGCGCTGGTGCACCAGGCAGCGCTGGCTCCTGTGCACGAACTCGATCGGGTCCTCGATCGTGATGATGTGGTCGTTGCGGCTCTTGTTGACCAGGTCGAGCATGGCCGCCAGGGTGGTCGACTTGCCGCTGCCGGTCGGCCCGGTGACGAGCACCAGGCCCTTCGACAGGAAGCACAGGTCGCGCACGGCCTTGGGCAGGTTGAGCTGGTCGCAGGTCAGGACCTCGCTCGGGATCTGGCGGAAGACGGCGCCCGGACCGCGGTGGTCCATGAACAGGTTGGCGCGGAAGCGCGCCTTGCCCGGCAGCTCGTAGGCGAAGTCCGTGTCGTGCTCGCGCTCGAACTGGTCGCGGTTCGTGGCCGGCGCGATCTCGTAGAGCATGCGCAGCATCTCGTCCGCCTCGATCGGCGGCACGCCGGTGACCGCCACCATGTCGCCGTGCAGGCGGAAGTAGGGCGCGAGGCCGGTCGTGAGGTGCAGGTCGGACCCACCGATCTCCACCAGCTTGCTGAAGAAGGCGTCGAGCTTGGCCATGGTTCCTTTCCGGGAGGGACGCGGACGGGGGTCCTTTCGGCAGGGATCCGGCGCGGCTGAAGCGCTCGTCCCGGGCTCCCGTGGCCGCCGCCGGTCCGCCTGGGCGATCGGGTAGCCTCTCGCCCCATGCGGCTCGCCCTGGCCCAGATCGCGCCCGTCTTCCTCGACCGCGCGCGGACCCTCGACAAGGTCGTGGCCGCCGTGGACGAGGCCGCGCGTCAGGGCGCGCGCCTGGTGGCCTTCGGCGAGGCCCTCGTGCCGGGCTACCCGATCTGGATCGAGCGCACCGACGGCGCGCGCTTCGACTCGGCCGAGCAGAAGGCGCTGCACGCGCGCTACCTGGAGGAGGCGGTCGTGTGCGAGCGCGACCTCGGCCCGGTGCGCGAGGCGGCGCGGCGCGGGCGCATCGAGGTGCTGCTCGGCGCGATGGAGCGCGCCGGCGACCGCGGCGGCCACTCGCTGTACTGTTCGAGCCTCTGGCTCGACGCGACCGGGGAGCTCGTCTCGGTGCACCGGAAGCTGATGCCGACCTACGAGGAACGCCTCTCCTGGGCCACGGGCGACGGCGCGGGCCTGATCGTGCGCGCCGTGGGCCCGTTCCAGGTCGGGCGGCTCCTGTGCTGGGAGAACTGGATGCCGCTGGCGCGCGCGGCGCTCTCGGCCGCGGGCGAGGACCTGCACGTGGCGCAGTGGCCCGGCAGCGCGCGCCTGACGGGCGAGCTCACGCGCTTCGCCGCACGCGAGGGCAGGAGCTTCGTGGTCAGCGCGAGCGCGCTCCTGCGGGCGAGCGACCTCCCCGCCGGCGTCCCGCTGCGCGAGCGCATCGTCACGCGCCCCGACGAGGTCTTCCAGGACGGCGGCTCCTGCGTGGCCGGGCCCGACGGGCGCTTCCTGCTCGAGCCGGTCGTCGGCCGCGAGGCGGTGCTGGTGGTCGACCTCGACCCGCGCGCCGTCCTGGCCGAGCGCCAGAACTTCGACCCGGCCGGGCACTACTCGCGCCCGGACGTCCTGCGTCTGGCGGTGGACCGCCGGCGGCAGAGCGTGGCGGAGTTCCGGGACGGGTGAGGCGGGAGGGGAGATCGAGGCGCGCATCGGGCTGGAGCGCGGGGTGGCTACGCTCCCCGGGGCCCCGACTTGGCCAGGAGCCTCATCGCCGGCCCGGAGGCGCCCGTTCGGCCGAGGCCGAACGGGGAACGGGCCGGAAGAGTCTCCAGGGCGCGCGTCAACCCCGGGGAGCTCCGCGGCCGGGTCCGCCGTCAGGCGGACGCGGACGCGCGCACGGGTTGGGCGCCAGCGGGGAGCTCCAGGAGCCCGATCCGGCCGCGGCGACGCCAGCCGAGGTTGAGGAGCCACGTCCGCGCACGCGCCACCGGCCTTCCTGATTCGGCACCCCAGTCGCGCCAGCCCTCGA
>Ga0315910_10003848_pt1 | contig 12654 bp, 8 predicted proteins | sample EdamamesoilMG_FD_204470 | JGI IMG/M metagenome (GOLD analysis project Ga0315910, IMG submission 204470) | Garden soil microbial communities collected in Santa Monica, California, United States - Edamame soil | ecosystem: Environmental > Terrestrial > Soil > Garden | place: USA: California... | reverse complement strand
GTAGTCGACGCCGTTGGCCGTCAGGGCCCAGATGCGGTCGCCGGCGATCAGCACCGAGCTGGCCGTGATGTTGTGCGGAAAGACCCCGCACTCGTCGATCATGTTGAAGAGCCACAGGATGTCGCCGTCCGTGGGCCCGAGTTCGACCGGTGGCTTGCCGTTGTCGGCGTAGTACTTGGCCTCGTCCTGGAAGCCCTGGTTGCCGTCCGCCAGGCCCTTCACGTCGACGCAGGCGACCTCGCAGCGGTTGGTGAGGAACCACATGCGGTCGCCCTCCACCGCGGGCGAGGAGCAGATCCCGAGGTACTCCCAGTCCGAGACCTTGCCGGTGCCGAGCTTGGGGATGTTGATCTGCCACAGGAGCTCGCCGCTCTTCTCGTCCAGGCAGTACACCGTGCAGCGGTCGCCCTGGTACTTCGGGTCGCGCGGCACGTCGTTGTTCGTGCCCACGTAGACGCGCCCGCCGGCCACCGTGACGTTGCCGTAGCTCTGCGAGCCGAGCTTCGCGATCCACTTCACGTTCTTGCTGGTCGCGAGATCGATCTCGTCGCTCGTGCCCTTGAACTGGCCCGGCGCGAAGTCGGTCGGGAGCCCGGTGACCGTGGTGGTCATGTTGCGCGTCTCGTCGCGGCCCCACATGGGCCAGTCCTGGGCCGCGACGGGCGCGGCCAGGCCGAGGAGCGCGAGCGGGAGGAGGGGGCAGCGGTCACTCATTGGGCGTCACCTGCACGTTGTCGACGTAGGCCTTGAAGCGGTTCTGGAGCGTGAAGCCGTACAGGCCGGCCGCCCCGTTGTGGTGCCCGTGCTCGTGCGGCACCTCGATCGTCCAGCCGCGCGGCTCCTCGCTCCCGCGCGGCCAGCACTTGGCGCGCACGATCGTGCTGCCGTCCGGCAGGGAATCGACGCGCGTCTTGAGCGTGTACCAGGCGCCGGCCTCGAACGCGAAGGGCACGGCGACCTTGAGGCTCTCGAAGTTCGAGCTGACCTCGAGCTGCTGGTAGTTGCCCTTGAGCCAGACGAGGTAGCGCTGGTTGATCGTGCCGACGCTGGCCAGGCCGCGGCGGTTGCCCTCGACCATCACGTCGGCCTGCACCGTGTAGTTCCGGTCCTCGGCGTCGCCGAACAGGCTGATCGTGCGCTGGAACAGCGGGTTGTCGATGGTCCGCGCCAGGACCTTCGAGCCGTCCTTCTCGCGAACGTCCCACTTGATGCGGCCCGAGAGCCAGAAGCTGGGCGGGAAGCCGAAGCGCTCCTCGGCCGGGGCGTCGGGCCTGGGCTGGTCGAGCTTGGTGCCCTCGAAGTCCTCGCGGTAGGGCAGCGAGGGCACGATGCGCACGCGCGCCTGGGCGGTGAGCTCGCCGAGCGTGGCCTTCAGCACGTTCGCGCCGGGGCGCGCGTCGGCCGCCACGCTCCACTTCCCGGGCGCCTCCTGCTTCAGGGGGAGGTCGGTGGCGAAGACGACCCCCTCGGCCGGGTCCGCGACCACGCGGCCCTGCGCGTCCAGCGTGCGCGCGCGCAGCGCCAGCGTGTGCCCGGCCTCGATCTCGAAGTCGGCCGGGATCACCTGCAGGCGCACGGCCGGGCCGCTGGAGCGCGCAGCCGGCGCCGGCGCGGGCAGCGGCTCGCGCGGCGCGCTGGCGTTCGCCCCGAAGCAGTACAGGCGTTCGGTGGTGTGCACGTAGAGGCGCAGGTTCGCCACGGCCGGCGCGCCCAGGCAGTTGCCCGCGAGCTGGTCCTGGTCGAGCACCTCCGGTCCCGCGTCGGTCGGACGCAGGATGTGGAAGCTGCCGTTGTTCATGGGCACGTACAGCTTGCCCTCGGCGAAGAGCGGCGAGGCGTGCACCTGGTCCGGGGCCAGCTTGTGCTTCCACAGGACCTTGCCGTCGGTCACGTCCACGCACACGAGCTCGCCGTCCTCGTCCGTCTGGTACAGGCGCTCCCCGCCCAGCACCGGCGAGCTCGAGAAGGCCTCGACGTCCACGCGCCAGCGCTCGCCCTCGGGGGTCAGCTCGAGCTGCTTCGCGCCCGCCGCCGGCAGGGCCGGCATCGCCACGGCCACCAGGCGCCCGATGCTCGAGTCGTCCAGGTTCTCGTTGCCGTGCACGCCGATCAGCGTGTCGTTCCACAGCACCGGGCTCGAGTTCGCGCCGCTGCCGATGCGGTAGCGCCACACCGGATCGCCGGTGGCGGCGTCGATCACCGCCAGGTGCCCGCAGCCGGTCTCGGCCGCCAGCAGCGTGCGGCCCTCGCGCTCGAACACGATCGGGAAGGAGAAGGAGTTGTCCTGCGGCGCCTCGCCGGGCGTCGAGCCGCCCCAGATGCACGCGCCCGTGCGCTTGTCGAAGGCGTAGAAGCGGTCGCGCGCGGGCCCGAGCGGCCCCCAGCTGGAGATGATCACGTGCACGATCACCTTGTCGCCCACGAGCAGCGGCGCGCCCGTGCGCCCGTTCGGGAAGGTCAGCTTCCCGTACTCCTCCATCAGCGAGTGCTCCCAGAGCTTGTTGCCCTCGCGCGTGAAGGCCATCAGGCGTCCGGGCGAGCTCTGGCAGTAGACGTTGCCCGTCTCCGGATCGATCGTGGGCGAGCTGATCGAGTAGCGGCTGTAGACCACGTCCGAGAGGAAGTCGGGGAAGAGCTCGCGCCACACGATGCGCCCGTCGCGCTCGTCCAGGCACACGATCATCTCGACGCAGGTCGCGTCCTCGCCCTGGTAGCCCATCGCGTAGACCAGCCCGTCGGCCACGACCGGCGTGCCGCGCCCGGAGATCGGCACCGACCACAGCGGCTGCGCCGGGTCGATCGCCACCACCGGGCAGGGGTCGTCGGAGCTGCCGTTCTGGTGCGGGCCGCGCCAGGAGAGCCAGTCCTGACGGGAGGGGCCGCGCCAGGCCAGGGAGGGCCCGGCCTGGGCGGGGGCCGGCGCCGCCGGCGCCGCGCTCCGCCTGGCGTCCGCCCCCTCCGCGCGGCGTTCCGGCCCGCCTCCCTCCGGGGTCCCGCAGGCAGCCGTGGCGAGGGGGAGGGTCAGCAGGAGGAGGGTCGCCTTCATCGTCTGGTCTAGAGGTGGGCCGAAAGGGTGAAGCCTAGCACGCGTGGCGCGCCGCTCTCGCCTACGAAGCTGTTCGGATCCGAGGGATTCGCCTGGAAGGCGAGCGGCACGTACTCCTCGTCGAAGGCGTTCTGGACCCACAGGTCGAGCCCGAAGCGCCCGACCACGACGCCCAGTCCGGCGTTGACGAGGTCGTAGGAGTCGCCGGCGAGGTTGCTCGGGTCGTAGAAGAAGTCGCCGACGTTCTGGTAGTCCGTGCGCACGTACCAGGAGCCGCGCGCGGCCAGCTCGTGCTCGTAGCGCAGGCCGAGGCTCCAGGTCGTCTCCGGCGCCTGCGGCAGGTCCGCGCCCGTGTCGTCGATCTCCGTGTCCGCCAGGCCGAAGGAGGCGCGCGCGAACAGCCCGTGGGGCGCGTCGCCCAGGAGGCGCGTCTCGCCCTCGAGCTCGACGCCCTGGCTCTCGGCCGCGCCCGCGTTGGCCACGTAGCCGCCCGCCATCGGGTCGAAGAGGCTCACCTGCCGGTCCTCCCAGTCGACGAGGAACAGCGCCGCCGCCAGGGTGTGGCGCTGGGCGGCGAAGGTCTGCTTCCAGCCGAGCTCGTAGGTCCAGGCCGTCTCCGCCTCGAAGCTCTCGCTGCCGGACGGCGCGCTCAGGTTGAAGCCGCCCGCCTTGAAGCCCTTGGCCGCGCGCAGGTAGACGAGGGCCTGCTCGCTCGCGTGCCAGCTCACGCTGGCCATCGGCAGGAGCTCGTCGAAGGTCTCGGCCGCGTCCGCGCTGCCCAGCACGAAGGCCCCGCCGCCCGGGTCGAAGGTGTGCACCGTGCTGGCCTCGCGCCGCTCGCGGTCGTAGCGCAGCCCGCCCTCGAGGTCCAGCGCCCCCACCGGCACCGAGACCTGCGCGAAGGCCGCCCAGCCGGTGTCGTCGAAGTCGCCCGCGTTCTCGTCGGTGCCCTCGCTGCCGGGCGGGAAGAAGATCCCGGCCCCGCCCGGGCGCAGCTCGTTGGCGGCCGAGCTCTGGCGCTCCGCGAGCGACCCCGAGGCCCCCACCTGCCAGCGCAGCAGCCCGCGCGCGACGTCGGCGCCCGTCCCGAAGCGCAGCTCCTGGTAGAGGTAGTCCTGGCGCTCCTCGGCCGTGCGGCGCACGCCGTCGACCGGGGTGAAGTCGAAGTCCGAGAGCTCCAGGACGTCCCAGCTCTGGTAGGCCGAGACCGAGGTGAAGTCGTACTGCTCCCCGAGCACGCGCCACACGAGCGCGGGCGAGTACACGTCGCGCTCGGCCTTGCCCTCGAAGTCCTGGTCGATCTGGTGCGACTCGCTGCGCAGGCCCGTGATCCCGAAGGCCGGCACGTCCTCCAGGAAGTTCAGCGCGAAGCCGCCGTCGCGCGCGCGCTCGCCGAAGAGCGAGAGATCGAGCTCCGCGCCGGCGCTGGGCTGGAACACGAGGCGCCCGCGCCCGAAGGAGCCGTGGCGGTCGTCCACGTCGTCGCCGGTGAAGCGGTTGTCGCTGTAGCCGTCGCGCTCGGAGGTGAACAGCGCCAGGTCGCCGGCCAGGCCCGCGCCCAGCGGGCCCGAGGCGCTGCCCGAGAGCTCCCACAGGTCGTGGCTGCCGGCCCCGAGGCCCAGGTCGAAGCGCGGCTCCGTCGCCGGCCGCCGTCCGCGCACGTGGATCAGGCCGCCCAGCGCGTTCTTGCCGTACAGCGTGCCCTGCGGACCGCGCAGGACCTCCAGGCTCTCGACCGCCACCAGCGGCAGGTTCGTGCCGCCGAAGCCGAACTGGGGCACGTCGTCGACGTAGGTGATGACCGCCGGGTCGCCGAGCCCGCTGCCGATCCCGCGCACGAAGGGGAACGAGAGCCGGCGCGAGGTGAACTCGGACACGAATACGTTCGGCACGCGCGCGAGCGCGTCGTGCACGCTGAGCAGGCGCTCGAGCTCGAGCTCGCGGCCGTCGAGCGCGCTGACCGCCAGCGGCACGTCGACCAGCGCCTCGCTCTGCTTGCGGGCCGTCACGAGGGTCTCGTCGTCACCGCCGCCGGAGGCCAGCAGGGCGATCCACAGGGAAGGGTCGGGGAGCATGGGGTGAGCAGGGGGTCGCGGCAGGGCGAGCCGGGCGCCAGGGCGGGGGCGCTGGCCCCGGGCCGCTCAGAGTCTGTGAAGAAGTCCCCCGCCAGCCGAGAGCCAGCAGGATGCGCCGTGGCTAGGCGCGCCGACGACGCGTACTTGCACGGCAATACTCGGAGGAGGCGCAACCATGGCTTCCCGGTGCGCCGAAGGCGCAGCTCGGCGATCCTGCGAATCGCCGAGCAGGGAAGACCCACGGCCCATCCTGCTGAGCTCGAAGGCGGCGAGGGGTTTCTTCACAGACTCTCAGGGGCGGTGGTCGAGGGCCGCCAGCTGGCCGGCGTGGTTGCGCGCGTAGATCACGCCGTTCGCCAGCACCGGCACGGTCCAGCAGATCCCGCCGTCGAAGACCTTGGTGCGGGAGAGCTCCTTGAACTCGCTCGGCGCGGCCTCGGCCACGATCAGCTCGCCGTCCTCGGAGATCACGATCAGGCGCCCGTCGGCGATCGAGAGCGAGCCCTGGCCCAGGCCGCGCGTGCGCCAGCGCTCCTTGCCCTCGAGGTCGATGCACTTCAGGACCTTCTCGTCGAAGCCGTAGAGGTGCCCCTCCCAGGGCACGGCGCCGGACATCTGGTTGCGCATGACCTTGCTCTCCCAGACGACCTTCGGCTCGGCCCCGGCCAGGTCGACCAGCGCGCAGCCGTGGTCGTAGCCCGAGGAGATGAACACGCGCTCGCCGAAGACCAGCGGGGTCATCGCGTTCACGTCGTACTGCGTCTTCCAGGGCAGCACCGAGCGCTCGGTCCCGTCCTCGGGCGAGAGCACCACCAGGCCCGCCCCCGCGAAGACCGCCAGCGCTTCCTTCCCGCCCAGGGCCACCTCGACCGGCGTGGAGTAGGCGTCGCCGTAGCCCTTCTTGGTCTTCCACAGGGACTTGCCGCTCTGCTTGTCGAAGGCGATCACGTGCCCGTAGTTGAGGATGAGCGCGTCTCCGCGCACGACCGGGGAGGCCGAGAAGCCCCACTGCGGCACGTCGAGCCCGAATTCCTTCTTGGCGTCCTTCTCCCACACGACCTCGCCGTCCTTGGCGCGCAGGCAGAAGAGCTTGCCCTCGCGCTCGGAGACGTAGACGTGCTCGCCGTCCACGCTCGGCGTCGTCAGCGTGCCGCCGCCGTGGTAGAGGTCCATCAGCTTCGAGGGGAAGGCGTGCGTCCACACCTCGGCCCCGCTCAGCGCGTCGAGACAGAAGACCAGGTCCTGCTCCAGCTCCTTGTCGTGTCCCAGCGTGTAGAGGCGGTTCCCGACCACCGCCACCGAGGAGTAGCCCAGGCCCAGCTCGGTGCGCCACAGCTCACCCTTCGACTTCGCGCTCCAGCCGCGCTCCTTCGAGACCCCCGTCCGGGCCGGGCCGCCCCACTGGGGCCAGTCGTCGCGGCCGGTGGTGCCGAGGTTGCCGTGCGGGAGAGCGGTGAGGAGCAGGGCGAGGGAAGTCGGCAGCATCGAGGGGCGGGGCCGGGCACCGCGGAGCGGCGCAAGGGGGGGGAGGGGGTCCGAGAGGATAGCCCCGACTCCGCGCGCGCGAGCTTGACCCGCCCGCGCGGACGGGTTTTCTTTGCGTCAACGGGCGCTCCGCGCGCCGCTCCCCGATGCTCCGCGCTCGCCACAGGGCTCGCCAACGCGCCGTGCTCGCGCTCCTGTGCCTCGCGGCCCTGGCCACCGCCTGCGGGCGCACGCCGCGCGGGCCGAACCTGATCCTGATCTCGATCGACACGCTGCGCGCCGACCGGCTCGGCTGCTACGGCTACCCGCGCCCGACCTCGCCCTTCCTCGATCGCGAGGCGCAGCACGGCGTCCTGTTCGAGGACGCCACGGCCACCTCCTCCTGGACCTATCCCTCGCACGCCTCGCTCTTCACCGGGCTCTACCCGAGTCGCAACGGCGCCACCGAGCTGAAGCAGCGCCTGCGGCCCGAGGTGCCGAGCCTGGCCGAGTGGCTCGGCGCGCGCGGCTGGCAGGCCGACGGGGTGGTCTCGAGCACGCTGTTCCTGGGCTACGGCCTGGAGCGCGGCTTCGCGGAGCTCGAGCACGTCGAGCCCGGCGGGCCCGAGCCCTCGGCCGTGACCGACCGGGCGATGGAGTGGCTGCGCGGGCGCGATCGCACGCGGCCCTTCTTCCTGCTGGTCCACTACCTCGACCCCCACTCCGACTACTCGTCGCTGCCGGAGCACGAGGCGCCCTTCCGCGAGCCCTACACGGGCCCCGCGACCGGCACGAGCGAGCAGCTCTTCCAGCACGTGCGCGGCTTCCTGCGCTTCGACGCGGCCGACGCGCGCCACCTCTCGAACCTCTACGACGCCGGCGTGCGCCAGCAGGACGCCGAGCTCGAGCGGCTCTTCGCGTTCCTGGAGGAGGCCGGCTTGCGCGAGGACACCGTGATCGTCCTGACCTCGGACCACGGCGAGGAGTTCCTCGAGCACGGCGGCGTGATGCACGGCCTGGCGCAGTACGAGGAGTCGGTGCGCGTGCCGCTCGTCCTGTGGGGCCCGGGCGTCCCGGCCGGCGTGCGCGTGCCGGCGCCGGTCTCGCTGGTCGACGTGATGCCGACCGTGCTCGAGCTCCTGGACCAGCCGCTGCCGCCGGACCTGGACGGGATCTCGCTCTGCCCGCTGTGGGCGCAGGGCGGAGTCGCCGTCGAGCGCGCGCTGTTCGTCGAGGCCGACATGGACCCGCCCGGCCCGACCGCACGCACGATGGTCCCCGGCGACGACCTGGCCGTGCGGCGCGGGCGCTACAAGCTCGTGCTCGACCCGCGCACGGACACGGCGCGGCTCTTCGACCTCGCGCGCGACCCGCGCGAGCAGAGCGACGTGGCCGCCGACCATCCGGACCTGGTCGCGGCCCTGCGCGCGGAGCTCGCGCGCTTCCGTGCCCGCAAGATCGAGTCCGGCCCGGCCGTCCCGCTCGACGAGGAGGACCTGCGCAGGCTGCAGGGCCTGGGATACGCGGGCGAGGACGAGTGAACGAGAGCAGAGCGACCGCGGAGCCGCGGAGAACACGGAGCACGCGAAGGTGGAGCCTGCGTCGCCTCCCGGGTTCCCTCGCGACGGATGAGCGGAGGGCCCGCTCCACTCACTCCCGCTGGCGCAGGCGGTCCAGTGCCACCGCGGCCACGATGATCGCGCCGGTGACGACCTCCTGCACCCAGTTGTCGAGGCCCAGCTTGGTGCAGCCGTTGTCCACCACCGTCATGAGCAGCGCGCCGACCAGCGTGCCCGCGATCGAGCCCTCGCCGCCGGCCAGCGACGCGCCGCCGATCACCGCGGCGGCGATGCACTTCAGCTCGTAGCCCTGGGCCGTGGTCGGGTCGCCCATCGACAGGTAGGAGAGCTGCAGCACGGCCGCGACGCCCGCGCAGCCGGCGCCGAGCACGTACACGCCGAGCTTCGTGCGCGCCACGCGCACGCCGCACAGGCGCGCCGTCTCCTCGCTCGAGCCGAGCGCCACCGCGTGGCGCCCGAAGACCGTGTGGCGCAGCGCCAGGGCCGCGATCGCGGCCACGCCCAGCAGCACCCACACGCCCCAGGCCAGGCCCAGGAACCCCTCCCCGCTCACCATCAGGGCCGCCAGCCACCCGGTCGAGCCCGGATAGACCGGCTGGTTGTCGCCCAGGCCCTTGGCCAGCCCGCGCAGCGCGCCCCACAGGCCGAGCGTGACCACGAAAGGCGACAGCGGGAGCCGCAGCAGCACGCCCGTCACCAGGACGCCGATCAGGAGCCCCGCCGCGGCCCCGGCCGCGACCGCCGCGAGCGCCGCGCCGAGCGGCGAGCCGCCGGCGCGCAGCACCAGCGCCCCCACCATCGTCCCGAGCGCGATGGTGGAGCCGACCGAGAGGTCGATCCCGCCCGCGACGATGATCCAGGTCGCGCCCACGGCCGCCGTGCCCACGACCGCCGTCTGCAGCAGCATCAGCTCGAGGTTGGCCCAGCTCGTGAAGCTCCTGCCCGCCAGCAGCGCGAAGAGGAGATAGGTGGCGCAGAGCCCGAGCAGCGGTCCCAGGCGCCGGAGGAGCGGGCTCACGCGCCCCTCCGGCCGGTCATGGCGCGCGCCAGCTCGTGCTCCGAGAGCTCGGCCACGGGCCGCGCCGGCCCGAGCTCGCCGCGGTTCATCACGGCGATGCGGTCGCACACGCCGAGCAGCTCGGGCAGGGTGCTCGAGGCCAGCAGCACCGCGCGCCCCCGGCGGTGCGCCAGCTCGTCGATCCAGGCGTAGAGCTCGGCCCGCGCGCCCACGTCGACCCCGCGCGTCGGCTCGTCGAGCAGCAGCACGTCGACCTCGGCCGCCAGGAGCCGCGCCAGGGCGACCTTCTGCTGGTTGCCGCCCGAGAGCGTCCCCACCGGCTGGTGCGGCCCGGCGCAGCGCACCCCCAGGGCGGCGATCCACGGCTGCGCGCGCGCCGCGAGCGCGCCCGGGCTCACCAGGCCGCGCCTCCCGAGGCGCGGCAGGCACAGGTTCTCGGCCACGCTGCGCGCGCGCATCAGGCCCTCGCCCTTGCGATCCTCGCTCAGGAAGCCGGTGCCGCTCGCCCAGCGCTCGGCCGGCGTGCGCGGACCCTCCAGGGTGCCGATGCGCAGCGTGCCCGAGCGCACGGCGTCGAGCCCGAAGAGCGCGCGCAAGAGCTCCGTGCGGCCCGCGCCGACCAGCCCCGCCAGGCCCAGCACCTCGCCGCGCCGCAGCGCCAGCGTCGCCGCGCGCGGCAGGCGCGTGCCGGCCAGCTGCTCGATGCGCAGCACGACCTCGCCCGGCGCGGCCGGGCTGCGCGGGTAGAGCGACTCGACGCTGCGCCCGACCATGGCCGCGACGAGCGCGTCCGGGTCGGTCGCCCCCAGCGCACCGCGCGCCACCGAGCGCCCGTCGCGCAGCACGGTGTAGCGCGTGCACAGCGCGAAGACCTCCTCCAGCGCGTGCGAGACGTAGACGATGCTCGTGCCGCGCGCCGCCAGGGCCCGCAACCGTTCGTGCAGGGCGGCGACGTCCGCGGGGCCGAGGCTCGAGGTCGGCTCGTCCAGCACCAGCACGCGCGCGTCCTGGGCCAGCGCGCGCGCGATCTCGACCCGCTGGCGGTCGGCGGGCGCGAGCGTGCCGGCCGGCCGGTCCAGGTCGAGCGCGCCGCCGACCTCGGCCAGGGCCGCGCGCGCACGCGCGCGGAGCTCCGCGCGCGCAAGGAGCGGCCCGCGGCGCGGCTCGCGCCCGAGCAGCACGTTCTCGGCCACCGAGAGGTGCGGGGCCAGGGCCAGCTCCTGGTGGATCATCGCCAGGCCCCGCCGGCGCGCCTCGAGCGGCGTGCGCGGGGCGTAGGGCGCTCCGTCGAGCTCCAGCGTGCCCGCGTCGGGCGCGAGCGCGCCCGCCAGCACGTTCATCAGGGTCGACTTGCCGGCCCCGTTCTCGCCCACCAGGGCGTGCAGCTCGCCGGGCACGAGCTCGAGGTCGACGCCGTCGAGCGCGCGCGTCGCGCCGAAGCGCCGCGCCAGGCCGCGCGCGACGAGCCGCGGAGCCGACCCGCTCATACGCGCAGCCCTGCTCGTGCGCGCAGCCCTGCTCTTGCGCGCAGCTCCGCCACGCTCATTCGAGCAGCGCCGCGACGGCCGGGTCGGCGAGGTTGTCGCGCGTGGCCAGCGTCGCCCCGGTGTCGATCACGGCCGGGACCGGCTCGCCGCGGATCGCCGCCGCCAGGGTCGTCACGGCCAGCTCGCCCATGCGGCGCGGGTCCTGCACGACCAGCGCGTCGATCGTCCCGCCGCGCAGGGCCGCCACGAGCGGGGGCGAGGCGTCGAAGCCGACGAAGCGCAGCGAGCCCGCCAGCCCCGCCTGCTCGAGCGCGAGCAGCATCCCGTGCGTGGCCGACTCGTTCGAGCAGAAGACGCCCTGGGCCGCGCGCAGCGCGTCGAGCAGGTTGAGGGCCGTGCTCTTGGCCTCGCCCGCGGTCGCGCCGGCGTAGCGGTTGTCGACCGTGACCGTCAGCCCGCCGGCCCGGGCCGCGGCGAGAAAGCCCGCCTCGCGCGCCTCGGTCGAGGCCGAGCCGACCGCGTAGCGCAGCAGCACGGCCTGGCCCGTCCCGCCCAGGAGCCGCGCCAGGTGCGCGCCCGCGAGAACCCCGGCGGCCTGGTTGTCGGTCGCGACGAAGCTCGCGAAGTCGACCCCCGGCGTCCCGTCGAGGTCGGAGTCGTAGATCACCACCGGGATCCCGCGCGCCTTCGCACCCGCCACGGCGGCCACCAGCGCGGTGTGATCGAGCGGCGCCAGCGCCAGACCCGCCACGCCCTCGCTGACGAACTGCTGCACGAGCTGGATCTGCTGCGCGCGGTCGTTCTCCTGCAGCGGGCCCTTCCACTCGAGCGTGAGGCCCGCGGATTCGGCACCCTTGCGGGCACCGCGCTCGACCGCCTTCCAGAAGGTGTGCGTCGTGCCCTTCGGGATCACCGCCACGCGCGCGGCGCCGGCGCGCGCCTCCTCCCCGGCGCAGCCGGCCAGGGCCAGGAGGAGCAGCGCCAGACCGGGGGCGACGAGGGGGACGCGGCGCATCGCCCGAGGATAGCCGCTTGCGAGCGCCGCGGGCCAGCGGGGAGAATCGGCGCGTGCGCCTCGACGCCCACCAGCACTTCTGGCGCTACGACGCGGGCGAGTACGGCTGGATCGACGCGCGCATGGGCCGCATCCAGCGCGACTTCCTGCCGGCGGACCTGGCCCCGGAGCTCTCTCGCGCCGGGCTCGACGGCTGCATCGCCGTCCAGGCGCGCTCCAGCGAGGCCGAGACGGAGTTCCTGCTGGCCCTCGCCCGCGCGCACCCCTTCGTGCGCGGCGTGGTCGGCTGGGTCGACCTGCAGGCGCCCGATGTGGCCGAGCGCCTGGCGCGCCTCGCGCAGGACCCGCACCTCCGCGGCGTGCGGCACGTCGTCCAGGAGGAGCCGGCCCCGGACTTCCTGGCCCGGCCGGCCTTCCGGCGCGGCGTGGCCGCGCTGGCGGCCCACGGCCTCGTCTACGACCTCCTGATCCGCGCCCACCAGCTCCCGGCCGCGCGCCGCTTCGCCGCGGACTTCCCCGCGCAGCCGATCGTGCTCGACCACCTGGCCAAGCCCGAGATCGCGCGCGGCGCGCGCCAGCCCTGGGAGCGCGAGCTGCGCGCGCTGGCGGCCTGCCCGAACGTCGCCTGCAAGCTCTCCGGGCTCGTCACCGAGGCGGTGTGGCGCGACTGGCGCCCGGTCGAGCTCGCCTACTACCTCGACACGGCCCTCTCGGCCTTCGGCGAGGAGCGCCTGCTGTTCGGCTCGGACTGGCCGGTATGCCTGGTGGCGGCCGAGGGCTACGCCGAGGTGCTGGGCCTGGTGCTCGACTGGAGCGAGCGCCTCGGCCCGCGCGCGCGCGCCGCGCTCTTCGGCGGCAACGCTGCGCGCGTCTACGGCCTGGCATGAGCCGCACGGTCTTCCTGACGGGCGCGCTGGGCTGCATCGGGGCCTGGGTGGTCAAGGCCCTCGTCGAGCGCGGCGACGTGCC
>Ga0315910_10003847_pt1 | contig 12660 bp, 10 predicted proteins | sample EdamamesoilMG_FD_204470 | JGI IMG/M metagenome (GOLD analysis project Ga0315910, IMG submission 204470) | Garden soil microbial communities collected in Santa Monica, California, United States - Edamame soil | ecosystem: Environmental > Terrestrial > Soil > Garden | place: USA: California... | reverse complement strand
CGCGGAACCGAACCGGTGTTCACGACCCTGGTTTCTCCCGGCGCTGGGGGCGTTCCGGTGAAGGGGCGCGACAACGTGAAGTACAGCACGACGCCCACGGGTCGCTTTCGGATCACGTTCAAACACCTGGCTCAGGACATGAGCCCCGAGCAGGGCGACGCCCGAAAGTTCTGGATCGCGGACGTGCCGTACACGCAATACTTCGATCCGCCGTTCGCGTTGCACGTTGCCTACTGGCACGAAAACTTCGGCGATCCGATGAGCGCAGGCTGCGTCAACCTATCGCCGCGCGACGGGAAATGGCTCTTCGAATGGACCGGCCCGCGGCTGCCCGAGGGTTGGAACGGCATCGCGCCCTCAGCGCTCAGCGGTCAGGGTACCCTGATCGTCATTACGCGATGAGGGCGGGGGAGCCTCGCTGCGTGAGCGCGTGACTCCCGGTGGCGGGTCGACCGGAAAGGTGATGGTGAACGACGAGCCGACGCCCAGCGCGCTCTCGAGTCTGATTTCGCCGCCGTGCATGTCGACCAAGCGCCGCGCGATCGCGAGGCCAAGGCCAGTGCCCGCGCGCTGCACCGAGAGATCGCCGGACTGGCGATATTCTTCGAAGATCGACTCTTGTTCGTCGATGGCGATGCCGGGGCCGGTGTCTTCCACGTTCGCTTGCACCAGGGGACCCTTCCGGATGACAGTGACGTTGACCGAGCCCGTGCTCGTGAACTTGATCGCGTTGCCGACGACGTTGTTCAGTATTTGGCGCACGCGGCGCGGGTCGGCGAAGGCGATCGCCGTGTTGCCCGAGAGCACCATGCTGAGCGCTTTGGCTTCTGCCGTCACCCGCTGCTCTTTCACGACGTCGTCGGCGATGGCGTAGACGTCGATGTCCTTGCGGCGCAGCCGGAGCTCGCCGGACTCGAGCGCCGAGAGGTCGAGGATGTCGTCGATCAAGGATCGCAGGTGCTGGCCGCTTTGGCGCACCACGGTCAGGTTCTCGCGCGCTTCGTCAGAGAGAGGACCATCGACCTCGCTCAAGAGCACGTCGGTGAAGCCCAAGATGGCGTTGAGCGGGGTCCTGAGCTCGTGGCTCAGCGCCGACAGGAACGCCGAGCGATCGCGATCGTAAGCGAGCGCCCCTGCCAGATCTTGGCGGTAGGCGCGCTCAGCGGCCTCGAAGCGCTCGACCAGCAAATTGAACGACGCCGTGAGCTGCCCCACCTGATCGATCGTGCGCACCGGGATCAAGCGGCCCGACGCCTCGACGCCTTCCTTGGCCATCTGCAGGATACGCTCGCGCACGTAGGTGACGTCGGCGTGCACGTCTCGCGCGAGCGCGAGCGCGACGAGCGCCGCGACCACGATCAGGATGACGGCGAAGGCGCCGACCGAGGTGATCAGCGAGCGCACTGCGTAGGGCTGCTCGGGCGCGTTCACGAACGCCACGACGGAAAGATCTTGCTTCGGACGGCCCAGCGGCGCGGCAAAGAAGCGCGTGCGGCCGACGTTCGTCACGAATTCGCCTTGTCCGCGCACGATGAGATCGACCAGCCGTTCGCGGGGCAGCCGCGCCAGCATGGCGTCGGCGACGATGCTCCCGTCTTGTCGCACCACGACGAACTCTGCCCCCGAACGCTGCGCCGCGCGCTCGACCGCAAAGGCGTGATCGCTGTCGCTGGCGACGCGCAGGCGCTCGGACAGCGTTTGTGCCAACAGGCGGGCCCTGAGCTCGGCGGCTTCGTCGCTTTGACGCCGGACGTCCCGGACGCCCTGGGCGCCAATCACCACGGCCACGGCCACGCCGAGCAGAATCACCACCGCGGGGGCTACGACCAAAAAGGGGATCGAGCGTCGCCGGGGGGGCTCGGGAGACAAGTCCACGGCCTGCCCCTATGGATCCGTTTCGAGCTTGGCGAACACGGCGTGATCGAGCCAGCGCGAAGCCACGAACTCGGCCTCGCGTGCGACGCCTTCGAAGCGGAACCCGAGCCGAGAAATGACGCGGAGGCTGGCGTAGTTGTCGGTCGCTGCGGCGCAACGCACGCGATGCACGCTCATGCGCTGGAATGCGTATTCGACGCAAGCCTGCGCGGCTTCGGTCATGAGACCGCGGCCGGTCGCAGTGAGCTTCAGCCAATAGCCGAGCTCGCACGAGCGGTGCAGGTGGACGCACGAATCGAGCCCGACGACTCCCAAGAGCTCGCGGGTTTGGCGATCGCGGATGGCGAAGCGCACGGCGCGCCCGGCGTCCCAATCGGCGGCGCAGGCTTCGGCGTAGCGCTGGCTGGCTTCTGGGGTGTTGTTGAAGGGCACCCAGGGCAGCCAGCGATCGAGGTGCCAGCGCGAGCCGTCGACCGCTTGCCACAGGTCAGCACCGTCGCTGCTGTCGATGGGATACAAGAGCAGCCGTGTCGTCTCGATCGGTGCCTTCTTCATCGCGGGGCGCGATGGGATCGACAACACTTGGGGGACTCCCGGCTGCGTAGCGGATCGCGGTTGGCGCTTCTGTGTGGGGCTCACTGCTTGTCGACCTTGCACTGGGTGCGCGCAACGAACGCTTCGAGATGTCCAGCTTCGAAGCCGCGCCAAGAAACATACCACTCTCCGGGCTGGTTGCCCGGAATCACTTCGGGGTAGGGCTGATAGCCGCTCACTCGGCCCAGGATGGACGCCTTGCCGATGCCGTCTCGGGTCAGAGCGGCTGCCCGGACCCGTCCGTTCTCGTACCAGACCAGGAGCGTCGAGCCGTCTGGCGCCCGTGCGACGCCCGGGCGTGCGCCCTTCGGGGCAAACTCGCGGTACCAAATGGGCTCACCGGTTTCGCCGTTGACGAACGAGGCCGTGGCGCCTCCGCCTTCGTTGTCCCAGACCACGAAGCAGCCCTCGGGGATGCAGCTGACGCGCGGCTGACCATGGTTGCCCTCGGTCGTGCTCACGTCGATCAGGTGGCCGACGTGCCGAGTCTCTTTGCGCTTGGGAGCTTCAGGCAGGCCGTCCTTCAGCTCTTGGGAGTCGAGCGGTAGCCGCAGCATCTTGATGCTCGCATGCTGCCGGTTGGCGACTTCGAACACGATGTTCAGCGTGTTGTCGACGATGGCGGCGGCAGCCTTGCCGGCCAAGGCCTCTTGCCCCTTGTCGGGGAAGAGATCGGTGAGCTTTACCGTCGGACCCAGCGGTTCGAGGTCCGCGTTCAAGCGACGCGCGACCACGTCCGCGCTGCCCTTGTGCAGCTCCTCCGTCCAGATCGCGAGAAATGTATCGTTCGGAGCGGCGGTCAGCGAGGGGTAGAACTGCGAACGCCCGACTTCGGAAATACGCTGCGCTGCCTTGTCCATGCGACCATCGGGCGTGAGCAGTCGCACGAAGACGCCAGGTTCCGCGCCGGCGTCGTCCCAGTAGATCACCATCAGCTTGTCTTCGACGGGCAGCAGCTGAACGTGGCGAGCGGCGGAGGTCTCCGGAGTGATGCCGCGCGCGGGTGAGACGCGGCGCAGTAGATCGTCGAGCAGGGTGGTGTAGCCCTGCTTCTTCGTCTTCTCTTCGTGGTTGTCGATCCAACCAAAGACCATGCCGCGCTTGGTGAGCGCCAGCGTCGGGCGTGAGGCGGGGCTCACGATTTCGAACGGACGCGGGCGGCTGAGGCCGGTGAGGGAGCAGGGCTGGTCGCGCGCCTCTTCGGCCGCGCTCGCTTGCAAGAGCAGACCCCGCGCCACTTCGGAGCCGCTGGTCTTGAACGCCTCTTTGAACATGCGGATGGCGTTGTCGAGATTGCCCTTGCTGAGCCAGTCTTGGCCGGACCCGATCTGCAGCGCGAAGGGCTCGACCTCTGCAGGCACCGACTTGTTCTCGTCGGGCTTCTCTTGAGAGGCTACGGGTTTTGGTGGGCTCGAGTCGTTGTTGTTGGCGTCGGCGAGGGCAGCGTGAGGCACCGGCGGGTTCAGCACGTAGAGCCACAACGCGTAGCCGCCGAGCGCGATCGCGGCGAGGGCGATCAGCCACACGAAGGCGCCGGTGCCGGTAGCCGTTTTGATGGGGGGAGGGCTGGTCGCCGGCGGATCGCCGTGACTGCGCGCGATGCCATCGCGCCCCACGAAGGGCTCGGCGGGGATGTCGTCTGGCCGCAGTAGTTGCTGGGTGGGCTCTTCGACCTCGTTCTCGGCGAGCAGCGACACCACGCGCTGCGAGCGGGGGTCGAGGGACTGCCCCAAAGACTCCGCAAACTCGTTGGCGGTCTGGTAGCGTTCGGACACCTCGCGGTGCAACGCGCGAGCGAACCAGGCGTCGAACCCCGGCGGCAAGTCGGGGCGCAACTTCGACGGTATTGGGATCGGAGCGCCGGCGATTTGCGCCAGAATCATGGCCACGCCCTGCTCGACGTTCCAGACGGTTTGACCGGTGAGACACTCGTAGACGATGCAGCCGAGGGCCCACAGATCGGCGCGGTGGTCCACGTGCCCTTGGCCCTTGGCTTGCTCCGGGCTCATGTAGGCGGGCGTGCCGAACAGCGCCCCCTCGCGCGTCAGCCGCACGCTCTTTTCGTCCCCGTCCGTCGGCTCGTAGAACTTGGCGAGCCCGAAATCCAAGATCTTGGCGATCAGGCGGTCGTTCTCGCCGCGCGTGAGGAAGATGTTCTCGGGCTTCAGGTCTCGATGCACGATCCCGCTCTGGTGGGCCTTGTCGAGCCCGCGGGCGACGTGGGTGCAGATCTTCAGCGTGGTTTCTGGATCGATGCGCCGGACCCGCGTCATCATGTCGTACAGGCTCTCGCCTTCGAGGAGCTCCATCACGAGGAAGGGGCGCTCGTCGTACATGCCGAAGTCGTAGACGTCGCAGATGTACGGGCTGCGTATCTTCGCCGTCGCGCGTGCCTCGCGCACGAAGCGCTCACGGACGATGCGCGAGGTGATGAGCTCGGCCGCCAAGATTTTCACCGCGACACGCTTGCCGATGTCGATGTTCTCGGCTTCGTAGACCGCGGCCATACCACCCCGGCCAATCTCCTTGGTGATACGAAACTTCCCCTCTAGGACAGTACCGATGGGGACTTTGGACCTGTTCTTCGAGGGCATTACCAAAGCCGGAACGATCGCGGGCCCGATACTATACGTGCGGTCAGCGCGGCAGAAACTGTTTCATCAGCGAGCTTGGAACTTCCAGCTCGCCCGGTGCAGGCGGATGAATGCGGGAAAGAGTATGCCAGTAGAGCACTCGGAGTGGCCGACCCGAAACCCTCAATTGAGCGCTAAGCCGCTCGAACACTTCGCTCGGCTGTCGGCGTGGCCAGGCCTCGGGGTCGTAACCCGGGAAGCGCCCGAGTTCCAACGCTTTCGCGAACGCCTTCGAGGTATATGTGACTTCGAGCTCGAGCCCCAACGCGCGGGCGGTTTCCCGGGCGAGAGAACCTGCGGGGGTGTCGTACCCGTACCCCTTGCCGAAGTAGCTGGAGTCGATCCACAGCTGATCGGCGAGCGACGTGCGTGCCCCTTCGAGGTTGCTGCGCGCGGCGAGCCAGTTGGCGAGCCCTTTGACCAGAAGACTGCTCGCCCGGCCTCCGATGGCGACGTCCACCGCACACACGATGCATTGAAGTTCACAGGCGACAAGACCGGCCAGAAGGCCAGCCGAGGTGCCGCCGGAGCCGAGCGGAACCACCACGACGTCAGGTGCTGGGAGCACGCCTTCGTCGACCTGGCCCGCCAGCTCGCTGGCAGCTCGATAAAACCCCTGGCTGCCGACAGGCCCGCTGCCGCCCGCCGGGATCAGGTAGTCCCCCGGTCGCAAAAGTCTGCCGAGCGCGAAAGGCACCGCCTTCAGGGAACTTACGGGTCGCGCGTCCACACCCGCGTCGAGCATGGCCCGCAAGTTGGCGAGCGCGTGCTCCGACCGAGGCTGAGGGAAGAGCAACGCCGTCAATGGCAGGTTGATGCTTTTGGCGAGCAGCGCTGTAGCGAGCACGTGGTGACTCCCCACCGCTCCTACCGTCACCAGCCGGCGCGCACCGCGCGCCTGAGCATGCGGCAAAATGAACTGAAGCTTCCTGAGCTTGTTCCCACCGTACAGCTGACCGATCGCCCCATCGTCCTTCATCCAAAGCTCGGCACCCTCCGCGCCTGTCAGTGGCAGCTTGCGCACGGGGGAGGGGAGCCCGGTGAGGAAGTTAGGCATCTAGCGGCGGCTCCTGCCCGGTTCGCGGTTCACAAATCGACTCAATTAGTGCTGCGAATCGTTTTTGAAACATTGTAGAAACAGTCGTCCCGTTACTCGAGTGGGGCGCTACACCAGCGTGCTTCTCGGGTGCCCCCGGCTCAGGAGGGGTGGTCCGCGACGTGGGGCAACCTGCCCCCAAACCCGTTTTAGGAGAGCCAAATGAAAAAGGTCGAGGCGATCATCAAGCCGTTTAAGCTGGACGAGGTCAAAGATGCCCTGTCCGAAGTCGGTATCCAGGGCATGACCGTGATCGAAGTCAAGGGGTTCGGTCGCACCGGTGGCAAGAAAGAAGTCTACCGGGGCTCCGCGTACGTGGTCGACTTCGTACCCAAGGTCAAGTTGGAGATCGTGGTGACCGACGACATCGTGAACTCGGTGATCGACGCGATCGAAAAGAGCGCGAAGACCGGGCGCATCGGTGATGGAAAGATCTTTGTTGGCCCTGTAGACGAAGCCGTCCGCATCCGCACGGGCGAGCGCGCCGACGAGGCTATCTGAAGTTTCGTCGAACCGGTGGTTCCGTTCGACTCGGCTGGCCCATGCCTGGCGACGTTCGCTCACACCGGCTCAGCTATTAAGAAAGAAGAATGTTTAAGGAGATACGATGACCCCACAAGAAGTACTTACGCTGATCAAGGACGAAAAAGTTAAGTTCGTCGATCTACGTTTTACCGATACGCGCGGCAAAGAGCAGCACGTTACGGTTCCCTCCTCTGAAGTCAACGCTGGCTTTTTCACCGGCGGAAAGATGTTCGACGGTTCGTCGATCGCCGGCTGGAAAGCCATCAATGAGTCCGACATGATCCTCATGCCGGAAGCCGATACGACGGTCATCGACGTCTTCGCCAAGCACAAGCAGATCAACATTCGCTGCGACGTCGTCGAGCCGAGCACCGGCAAGGGCTACGAGCGCGATCCGCGTTCTTGCGGCAAACGCGCGCTCGAATACCTGAAGTCGACGGGTATCGCCGACACTGCGTTTTTCGGTCCTGAGAACGAGTTCTTCATCTTCGACGACGTCAAGTACGGCGCCGAGATGGACGGCGCCTTCTACCAGATCAACAGCGCGGAGGCGGCTTGGAGCTCCGGTGACGAGATCGAAGGCGGCAACATGGGTCATCGCCCTGGCATCAAGGGGGGGTACTTCCCCGTGCCGCCGGTCGACTCCTTCCAAGATCTGCGCGGCGACATGTGTCTGGCCCTCGAAGCCATGGGGCTCACGGTCGAAGTGCACCACCACGAAGTGGCCACTGCTGGTCAGTGCGAAATCGGCGTGGGCCCGGGCGGCTTGATCCGGAAGGCCGATGAAATCCAGATCCTGAAGTACGTGCTTCAGAACGTGGCACATCAGGCCGGCAAGACCGTCACCTTCATGCCGAAGCCGCTCGTCGGCGACAACGGCAGCGGTATGCACGTGCATCAGTCGCTGTTCAAAGAGGGGCAGACCCTGTTTGCGGGGAACGAAACGGGTGGTCTCTCCGAGCTCGCCCTCTACTACATCGGCGGCATCATCAAGCACGCCCGCGCGATCAACGCCTTCACCAACGCGAGCACGAACAGCTACAAGCGCCTCGTGCCCGGGTTCGAGGCTCCCACGTTCCTCGTGTACTCGGCGCGCAACCGTTCGGCGTCGATCCGCATTCCGTACGTGGCGAACCCCAAGGGCCGCCGCATCGAGGTGCGTTTCCCCGACTCGACGGCAAACCCGTACTTCGCCTTCGTGGCCATGATGATGGCCGGGCTCGACGGCATCCAGAACAAGATCCACCCGGGCAAGAGCGCGGACAAGGATCTCTACGAGCTCTCCCACGAGGAAGAGAAGGAATTGCCGACGGTCTGTTCCTCGCTCGAGATGGCTTGCGAGGCGCTCGAGAAGGACAACGAGTTCTTGACTCGAGGCGGCGTCATGACGAAGGACCTGATCGGCGCCTACATCGACCTGAAGATGCAGGAAGTGACGAAGTTCCGGATGACGACGCACCCCGTCGAATTCCAGATGTACTACTCACTCTGAGGCAGGCACGCCCGTCGGGAGCCCCACTCCTGGCGGGCAGCGCCCAGACAAGCGCAGAGGCTTGCGCCGAGCAGGCTCTTCTGGTGCAATTCGCGAGCGCGGTGACGAGATGGTCACCGCGCTCGTGTCATTTCAGCCATGTTTCCTTCCTTCACATCCTTCGAAGAAATTGCAGACAACTACCGAGCGATCTTCTTCGACGCATTTGGCGTCCTGAAAAACTCGGAGCGCGTCTTCGAAGGCGTGCCGCAGCTGATCCTGGGGCTGGAGGAGGCTGGCAAACAGATCTTCGTGGTGACGAACGATTCGAGCAAGTCACCGTCTCGGTTAGCGCAAGCGTACGTGCACCCAGAACGAGGCCCCGTGGTGAAGTCCGAGCGCGTGATTTCCTCGGGCTTGTTGGCACGCGACTTCCTCGCCAACAAGGTGCGCAAGGGCTGGGTGGCGTACCTCGGCACGGAGGCCAGCGCCTACTACATCGAAGCCGCCGGTCTCTCTCCCGTGCCCATCTCAGAGTGTCGCGAAGAGCACGCGCCCAAGGCCCTGGTCCTGCTAGACGACGAGGGCTTCGATTGGTTCGCGGACATCAACAAGGCCGTCAATTGGGTGCGCCGCTACAACATACCGGTCGTAATCGCGAACGCTGACCTCGAATACCCCAAGAAAGACGCCGAGGTGGGGATTGCGATCGGGGGAGTCGGCAAGTTGATGGAGCATTTGCTACGCAAGACCTTCATCCGTTTTGGCAAGCCGGATCCGATGATGTTCTCGTTCGCATTTCGGCAGCTCGTGAACGAGCACCCGGACTTTTCGATGCGCGATGTCTTGATGGTCGGCGATACCCTCGAGACCGACATTCGGGGCGCCAACGCTTTCGGCGTCGACACCGCGCTCGTGCTCAGCGGCAACACCAGCGCCGACCAGTTCGAAGTCGCAATCCGCGCCTCGGGCATCATCCCCGACTTCGTCTGCGAATCCATCCTCACCTGAGCCCCACCCCCCACCCCCATCGCTCGAGCATTCCGCGTGTCCGCTCGCCCGCTCGTTCGAGAAGTTTCACCGCCCTCTGCGGTGAAAGAGTGAAAGCCCCAGAGTCACCGCAGCGCGTGCTCGTGGCGGAAGCCCTCGCCGCCACCGATGAGCACGTAGATCATCCCGAGGTGACCCTCCGAACCTCCCACGTTGGTTTGCGCGCGGAGCCCCGCTTCCCACTCGCGGCCTCGCGCCGCCATTCGCAGATGCGTGGAGCGGTAGATCCCGCTCGTGGCGTAACCTCCTGGCAGCGCCAGCGTCGGATCGTTGGTCCAGCTGCGCTCGTAGTCGATGCCGCCGGTCAGCACCAACCGAAAGCTGGGGGAGCCGGATTCGAACTCGAGCGCGTCGTAAACGGCGATCAAGCTTTGACCCGTCCCGCCCAAAGCCCCCGTCGCCTCGACACCGACGAGCACTCTGAGCCACGGCAGCGGCAGCCAACTGGGGCCGCCGCGCGCTCCCACGAGCACGCCCGTGCGATGGGGTGCGTAGCGATCGGGGAGGCCGCTCTCCAAAGTGTAACCATTGTCGATCAGCTCGTGCCAGGCGTTCTGCAGCTCCGAACCCCCGTAGTTGCCGGACAACACCAGGCCGAGCGTAGGTCCAAAGGTCCACACGAAGGGACCTCCGCGATGCTCCGTCAACCAGCCGAGCTCGAAGGTGACCTCGTCCGTCCGTCGATCACTCGTGCGTTCGATCATCAAGCGCTGCCGGGCGCGCAGAGAGAGGTCGTCTGTCGCACCCACGTAGTGAACCTGCACTCCCAAGTCTTGGGTGAAGCCCAGGTCATCGCCGTCGCTGCTGTAGAGCTGGTCATTCGCCCACTCGGCGCCGACCCGCAGCGCGGAGTGCCACGGGCGGCCCTCGCTGGGTTCGGCGCTGGCCTGCCCCGGGCACCAGAACCAGCAGAGCGCGAGCCACCTCAAGAGCCCCGACAGGTTCCGAAGCCTGGCCCGCATCGGCGTGCCTCGACTAGCCCAAGAGCGTGTCAGCCAGCGGTCTGAGATCGAGTCGGTCGAGTGTTGGCAGATACGCGTCGGTGGCTTCGGTGAGCAGTCTGCGACAGATGCTGGGCCTGAAGAAGTGCTCCCCGCTGCGGATCACGTAGTTGAGGATGAAGAAGCGATACGCCTCTTTCAGCATCATGATCTCGTTCACATCGAGCGGGTTTATCTGGTGGTAGGCTCGCAGGAACATCAGAAAGCGCGGCTCCGTCAGCGGCGACGTCGAATAGCTGAACACGCTTTGGTCACCCTCTTCGCGCACCACCCGCGCACAAAAGTAGAAATCGAGCACGCGCGGCTCGATGCGAAACCAGTCGTAGTCCCAGCGCGAGAACAGCTTGAAGCCGCGCCCGTCGAAACCGACCGAAAAGTTGCCAATGTTCCAGTCGATCAGCACCGGTATGCGTTGCATGCTGTGGTAGCCGAGGCTGGCGGCATTGCTCAGGAATTGCTCGCACTGATCGCGCAGCACGCCTTCGAACTCGTCGGGGAACTCCCGTTCTGCGCGCCAGGCTTTGCTGCCCAAGAAGTCGAACAATGACGCGATGTCCGACCCAACGCTCTTCCAGGTCGGTGGCAGTTCCTTCGCGGCTTTGGCGGAAGCTTGGTGGAACCGCGCCATTTCTTTCCCCAATGCTATGACTTGTGGGTCAGTCAAGCGCGGCGGCAGGAAGTCGTAAAAGGGAACCTTCTCGTAGAACACCGCCCAGACGTTGCCTTCACGGTACGTAAAAACCTTGTCGTCTTTGGTGAGCACGGGGGCGAGCATCGAGCGGTAGCGCGTTCGCCGCAGCAAGCGGATCCACTCGTTGATGAGCGCGTGATCTTGTCTGAAATGGACGTACGACCCGTAGCTGGAGACCTTGGCGATGACCTGGTGACCGTCGTCGAGCGTGAGCTGGTAGACCCGGTTGGTGGACACCATCGCACTGGTTTCTTTGACGTCCTGCACTGTGCGCTGCTGTCCCAGCGTAACCCACGCGTTCCGCAGCAGTTGTTCCGACCCGGAGTACATCTTTCTGGGACCTTATCCTCAATTGGCTAGGCTTCCATACTTTCGATGGCGCTCGCGGAACCCCCTGATAATTTGGAGCTAGTTGGGGGTGATTAGATTCCTTGACACTTGTCAGGGCGCCCGAATTGAGATCCCAAGGGCCGGCCAGATCTCGAACCGAAGTGCGAAGTATGTTAGAGCGTATATATGTAGGGTTCAGTCGTACCCGCTGAAGGGGAAGGAAGGGGTCGGGTTCGTGCGTTATACTGGGACTAGCCCGTTCAACCTCAGGATTCCCACTCACCAGTCACTCTCGAAGCCAAGTCCGATCTAGCGCGACAGGGCAATGCCAACCTTGAAAGACGAAGATTTCTACGATTCGACCGTCGAGGTCACCGTTTCTCGGGACATGAGCGCTTTGCTGCAGGTCGCCGAGGACCAGCAGGCCATGCTGCTCGTGCTGTCTGGCGCTCGCATTGGTCATCGCGTGGTGTTGGGCGAGCAGCCCCTGAGCATTGGCCGCGGTTCGAACTGCGAACTCATCCTCGATGCCGACTCCGTCAGCCGGCACCATGCCGTCGTCGAGTGGAGTAGCGGGCAGCATCGCTTGGTCGACAAGGGGTCCACGAACGGCACCTTCGTGAACCATCATCGCGTGGGCGAGCGCGTGCTCCGCGACGGCGACCAGATCCAGATTGGCAAGGCGCTGCTCAAGTATCTGGCGGGCGGCAACATCGAAGCGATGTACCACGAAGAATTCCAGCGGCTGATGCACCACGATGGCCTCACGGGCGCGCGCACCAAGGCCAGCTTCGAAGAAGCCTATCGTGTGGCGCTCATGATGGAGCGCGCCAAGCCCAAGCCGGTGAGCTTCATCGTTTTCGACATCGACCACTTCAAGCGGGTCAACGACACGCACGGCCACACCGCTGGCGACGCCGTGCTCCAGCAGCTCGCTGCCATCGTCGAGGCCGTGCTCGCAGGCCGCTACCTTTACGGTCGGCTCGGTGGCGAAGAGTTCGGTATCTTGCTCGAGGGTGAAGGTCTAGCGACGGCCTGCGAACTTGCGGAACAGATCCGCGTGCGCGTCGCAGCGTCGAAGTTCACCTTCGAGCACGTGCACATCCCCATGACGCTCAGCTTCGGCGTCGCCGAACGCGCGCCAGGCAGCAGCGAAGGGGCCGAAGAATTCTTCGAGCGCGCCGACCAGTTGCTCTACGCCGCCAAGTCGGCTGGGCGCAACTGCGTGCGCTGCTGAGTCAGCGTCCCTGAGTCAGCGTCCCACCACGACGACAGGGCCCCACGAGCAGGCTACGATCGGCGCCACGGCCTGCGACAGGCGCCGGGGTGAGCCGTGCGCCCGTCCAGGGCAGGGATGCGTAGCCGCTCTGGCAGAGTCGCCGGCGCTCAGGCGC
>Ga0315910_10003846_pt1 | contig 12662 bp, 12 predicted proteins | sample EdamamesoilMG_FD_204470 | JGI IMG/M metagenome (GOLD analysis project Ga0315910, IMG submission 204470) | Garden soil microbial communities collected in Santa Monica, California, United States - Edamame soil | ecosystem: Environmental > Terrestrial > Soil > Garden | place: USA: California... | reverse complement strand
GTCTCGAAGGACTGCTCCGGCCGGTCCTTCGAGACGCCATTGAAGCCCTTCGACAAGCTCAGGACTTCAACGGCTCCTCAGGATGAGCGATTGAGTTTCAGGGTTCGACAGCCTTAGTCCAAGTGGCTAAAGGCCCGTCCATGAGCGATATCGACCGCGACCTGCTGCCCGAGGGGCTCGAGGACCGGCTGCCGCAAAGCGCGGCCGCCGCGACGCGGATCATGCGCGCCTTGCTCGATGTCATGGACGCGCACGGCTATGACCGGGTGCGGCCGCCACTGATCGAATTCGAGAAATCGCTCGCCGCGCGGATGGCGGGAATCCAACCGCGGCGGATGTTCCGCTTCGTCGATCCCGTCAGCTTGCGGATGCTGGCATTGCGGTCGGACATGACGCCGCAGGTCGGGCGTATCGCCGCTACCGGCCTCGCCGATGCCCCGCGCCCGCTGCGGCTGGCCTATTCGGGCGATGTCGCGGTGATCAAGCCCGATGCGCTCGATCCACGGCGCGAGCGGCTGCAGGTCGGCGCCGAGTTGATCGGCAGCGACAGCGTCAACGCCGCGGCCGAGATCGTGGCGATGGCGGTCGAGGCGGTGAAAGCCGCCGGGGCGACCGGAATCTCGGTCGATTTCACCCTGCCGGATTTGGTCGATACGCTGGCCGCCAAGGCCATGCCGCTCGACGCCGACGCGATCGACGCGGTGCGGCGCGAACTGGACGCCAAGGATGCCGGCGGGCTCAAGGCGGCGGGCGGCGAGGCGTACCTGCCGTTGCTCTACGCCACCGGGCCGTTCGCCGAAGCGATCGAAAAGCTTGCCGCGATCGACGCGGGCGGGGCGCTCTCGGGCCGGATCGCATGGCTCCGCGAAATCGCCGCAAGGGTCGGCGATGATGCCCGGCTGACGCTAGACCCTTCCGAGCGCCACGGCTTCGAATACCAGAGCTGGTTCGGTTTCACCCTCTACGCCGAAGGCGTGCGCGGCGCGCTGGGGCGGGGCGGAACCTATCGAATCCTAGGGCTGGACGAGCCGGCGACCGGTTTCTCGCTCTATCCCGACCCGCTGATCGACGCCGCGACCAAAGGTACGACATGGCGCGATTGTGTGTTCCTGCCTCTCGGTCACGATGCGGCAGCGGCGGCGAAATTGCGCGCCGAGGGCTGGCGGACGATCGCGGCGCTTTCGGCGGATGACGATGCGGCGGCGTTGGGGTGCAGCCACAAGCTCGACGGCAACACACCCATCAAGCTCTAGCTCACCGCTCCACTTTCACCAGCGCATTGCCGAGGCCGGAGAAATAGACCGGGCCGCCGTTGGGCGTGAGGATGACTCCGGTCAATATGCCGGGCATGGGGCCGAACATGCCCGGTCCGAGCAAGTCTGCGGGGTCTTCGCCCGCGACGATCCGCCGCCGCCATTCGACCGCCAGCTCCGCGCTCGCCTTCCTGGTCGGGGCGAAGGCCGACCAGGTCTCGCCGCTTTCCGGATCGACGATCATGATTTCATTGCCGATCGGCGATGCCACCCACAGCCGGCCATCCTCGTCCAGTTCGATATTGTCGGGCGTCGTCACATCGGCGACCACGCGGCGATCGCTCAGTGTCCCGGCTTTCACATCGACGCGGAATCCGAGGATGCGGTTGGCGAGGAGTTCGTTGACGAAGATCTCGCCCCGCTTCTCGTCGATCACGATCCCGTTGGCGAAATCCAGCCCCGACAGCTTGAGTTCGGCAACCGGATTAGGCTTGTCGACTTCGCCGGGAGCGATGCGGAACACGGCTCCGTCGGACAGTGACTTGGTGACGGCGGCGAACATGCGCTCTTCGGACTTCGCGCCGGGCGGGTTCTCGGTCGACTGGGTGAACCAGATCGCGCCGCTGCTGTCGCGGACGGCGGCGTTCACGCCATAGGGGTGGTCGTAGATCTTCGTGACCGCCTGCGTCACCGTATCGGCGCGATAGATGGCGCCGGTGAAGATATCGGCGACCAGAACGTGCCGGCCATCGGGTTCGAAGGATATGCCGTTTGGCCCACCGCGGTTGGGCGAGGGCGCGTACTCGAAACCGACCTTGGCAAAATCGCCGAACGGTTTCCTGGTCCCGTCGGGCGCAAGCGTGACCAGCCCGTATTTGAAATCGCCGACCACAAGCGTGCCGTCCGCCAACACGACGCCGTCCTCGGCGTGGGTCAGAGTCCGGTCCGCGGGGAAGAACGATCCCTTCCCCACCGCCCATCTTGGCAGCTCCTCGGGCGCGGAAGCTTGCTCTGCGTTGCAGCCCTGCAGGCCGAGCAGGACTATCGAAGCCAGGACCAATCGCCGCATTCCGCATCCCCCGTCTCGTGGTGTTTGCGGGATGATAGGAAGTTCCGCACGGGCTGGATAGCGGGCAATCGCTAGCGGTGGCCACCCAAACCCTCCCCCTTGATGGGGGAGGGATACGCAGGCTTACCGGCTGCGCCGGTTAGCCGGAGTTGGGTGGGGGTGTTCTCTCGGCTTGGGACAACGCCTGCGGCGACGTCACCCCCTTCCAGCTGCGACTAGGCGGCAAAGCCGCCAAGTCTTCGCATCCTTCCCCCATCGAGGGGGAAGAAGTGAAGTGGTTAGCCAAACACCCGCTTCAAAAACGCATCGACCACCGGCGTAGCGGGATAATCCGCTTCGCCGAGCTTGCGGTTGATCTCGGCGTGACCGCGCAGCCCTCGCCCTTTGAAGGCCTGCACCTTGGCCGGCGTCCCCGCCTGTTCGAGCGCGGCGGCGAATTCGCGGCTTTGCACTTTGGCATCGTCGCGCTGGACGTGGAGGATCAGGAATTCAGGGGCGTTGGGCGAAGCCGCCTGCAAGGTCGGCGAGAGCTCCTTGTGGCGCGCCGGATCGGCGCCGAACGCGTCGCGATACTTCCCGCGCATCAGGATCCCGGCATTGTCGAGCTGGTACGTGACATCGTAGCACGCGCCATCGAGCGGGACGATCCCGGCGACATCGCCAAGGCTGAGCCCGGCAGCGAGGAAATAGGCGGGATCGGTTCCCACCAGCGCCACCAGATGCGCCCCGGCGCTATGGCCGATGAGCGCGATGCGTTTCGCATCGAAGCCCAACCGTGAGGCATTGTTCTTGAGGTAGGCTACCGCGCTCGCGACATCGGCGCCCTGGTCCTCGACCGTGTTGTCGGGGACCAGTCGGTAATTGACCGAGGCGACCGCGTAGCCGAGGCTTTGCCAGTGTTCGAGCTTGGCCGAGCCGTCCATCATCGTCTTGTCGCCCGCGCTCCACGCGCCGCCATGGACGAACACCACCAGCGGGGCGTTGGCCGACCTGCCCGCCCAGTAATCGACCTTCTGGAGCCGGTCTTTGCCATAGCTCACGGTTTGCTTGGCGCGTTCGGCAACGCGGCTGTCCTCGCGCGCCGCCGATGCGGCATCCGAGACGGCGAGGGTGATGCTGGAGGCGAACAGCAGGCTGGCTGCGAGAGGAAGGAAATTCATCGCATCGTCCTTTCATGCCCCCTGGCCGAAACTTATTCCGGCAGTATTGGAAAGCCAGTCGCGGAATGTCGCGTTTTGTCGTCGATTGCAGCTTAACCTGACCTTGCCCCGCGGGAAATCACCGGACGATGCAGCGGAACCCCATGTGCGATGTCGAGGTATCGACCGGCTGGGCCATGCGCGCCGCCGGGCGATACCGGCGGCAATAGTTGGGCGCGCAAAGATGCGAGCCGCCCTTCATGACCTTGCGCGGGATTCTGAGCTGGGGCTGGTTCGGATCGAAACTCTCCTCCAGCTTCGCGCCCCGCGGATTGGCGAGCGTGCAGCATGGGCTGTCGATCGCGCCGTGATCGCGGTACCAATCGGCGGTCAGTTCCCAGACATTGCCGACCATGTCGTAGAGACCATAGGCGTTCGGCGGAAAGGCGCCGGCAGGCGAAGTGCCCTCGAAGCCATCCTCGGCAAGGTTCTGCCAAGGAAACTCGCCCTGCCAGGTATTGGCGAAATGCTTGCCCCCCGGCGCCAGTTCGTCGCCCCAGGCATATTCGGCGCCGTCGAGCCCGCCACGCGCGGCAAACTCCCATTCCGCTTCGGTCGGCAGGCTCTTGCCGGCCCATGCCGCATAGGCCTCGGCATCGGCGAAGGTGACATGGACCACGGGATGGTCGGCGAGGCCGTCGATCGAACTGCCCGGCCCTTGCGGATGCCGCCAGTCGGCCCCCTGCGCATAGGTCCACCAATTGTAATGGTTGCGCAGGTCGACCCGTCCGGCGGTCTTCTGGAACACGACCGACGACGGGGCGAGCATCTCGGGCAAGGCGCCCGGATAATCTGCCGGGTCCGCGGGGTGCTCGGCCGAGGTGATGTAACCGGTCGCTTCGACGAAGCGTGCGAACTCGGCGTTGGTGACGGGGCGGGCGTCCATCCAGAAGCCCTCGACCGAAACCCGGTGGGAAGGCGCTTCCTCGGGGTAGTGGCTATCCGAGCCCATCAGGAACGCACCGCCCGGTATCCGGACCATGTCCGGAAAGGGAGCGTCTCCCGAAGTTTCGGAGTTATTCTCCGGTTGAGCCTTTTCCATTGCCGTTTGCGATCAATTGCCGGGCGAAATCGCCTCGGGATAGATGCTTTTCCAGTCGGCTTTCATGTCGACCACGGTCCAGCCCTTGGCGGCGGCCTCGTCAAGCCCCTTGTCGAGCCGTCCGATCGAGGATTCGCGGTCGTAAGCCCATTCGCGCGCGGCATCGGTGTGATGGACGTAGAGGCAGAAGCGCCCCTGTTGCGTATCGCATGTCCATTGCAGCATCTGCAAATCGCCGTCGGAATTGCCGAATGCCGCGATCGGCCGCCGGCCGATATATTGGTGGATGCCGACCGGCTTGCCCGCCTTGTCGTCGAAGAACGCGAGTTCCGGCTGCTTGACGAGCACCGGATTGCCGTCGCGCATTTCGAAGTTCACCTTGCCGCTGCTGCCGATCACCTGCTCGGGCGGGATGCCATAGACCTCTTCGGTGAACACCCGCATGAAATCGACGCCGCCGCCGGAGACGATGAAGGTCTTGAAGCCATTGGCGCGGAGATAGGCGAGCAGTTCCAGCATCGGCTGGTAGACCATCTCGCTATACAGTCGCCCGGTCTTGGGATGCCGGGCAGTTGTGATCCAGGCGCGTACGGTGGCGGCGAATGCCTCGGTGGTCATGCCGGCGTGCGTGGCCATGACAATTTCCTGGATCGCGTGTTCGCCGCCGGCGAGCGCCGCCTTGACGTCGCCCTTGAGCAGCGAGGCGAACGGTTCCTGCGTGTTCCACTCGGGGTGCTGGGGGGCCAGCACCTTGACCCTGTCGAGCGCGAAGGCGAGCTGGAAGTAGAGCGGCTGCTCGCTCCACAGGGTCCCGTCATTGTCGAACACGGCAATGCGTTCGGCCGGCGGAACGAAGCGCGGCCCGTCGGCCCGGGTCACCTCGGCGACATACTCTATGATCGACTGCCTCGCCGGCCCCGCGTTCCACGAGGGCAGGTCGTCAGCCGCGAGAGCGGGCGCCGCTGCCACGCCGCAGGCAAGCCCGGTGAGCAACAGGCGGCGGGGGAACCTCGACATCATCCGCGTGGACTCCGTTCGCGCGTCAGTTCCTGGCCGGCTCCTGCAGCTTGGCGAGAACCTGGTCGAGCGCGAAACTCCCGGGCTTCTGCCGTGGGGGGAACTCGACATAGGTCTGCAGGTGCTGAGCGACAAAGGCTTGCGCCGGGACGAGCAGGAACAGATGCTCGACCCGCCACCTGTCGTACTCGCCGGCCTCGTCAGGCGCGCGTTCGAACGGATCCGCCTTGAGGTCGATGAGCTTGGGGAACCGTAACGGAACCAGCGGATCCTCCCAGACCTCGAGGCCTTCCGCGCGTTGTTCGAGGAACACCAGCTTCCAGCGGTCATAGCGCAGCCCGGCGAGGTTGCCGTCGTCGGTCCAGTAGAAGAACTCCCGCCGCAGTCCCATGCTTTGGCCAGACAGAAGCGCGGTCTGGTCGTAGCCATCGAGATGGACCTTGAAGGTCTTGCCTGCCGCCTGGTAGCCGGTGAGCAGCTTCTCGACCACGTTGGGCTCGCCTGCGGCCGAGACAAGCGTCGGCACCAAATCCTCGTGCGAGGTGACCCCGTTTATCTCGGTCCCCGGCTCGATCACGCCCGGCCAGCGCATCACCAGCGGCACGCGATAGCCGCCTTCCCAGTTGGTGTTCTTCTCGCCCTTGAACGGGGTGGTGCCGCCGTCGGGCCACGAGAACGTCTCCGCCCCGTTGTCGGTGGTCCACACCACGATCGTGTTGTCGGCGATGCCGAGGTCGTCGAGCTTCTTCAGAAGCACTCCGACCATGTCATCCAGCTCGGTCAGCGCGTCGGCATAGATGCCGTTGCCGGTCCTGCCCCGCGAGGCTTCCTTGAGGAAGGTGTAGATGTGAGTGCGTGTCGAGTTGAACCAGGTGAAGAACGGCTTCCCCTCGGCATGCGCGCGGTCGATGAAATCGAGAGTGGCGGCGAGGAACTCCTCGTCGACGGTCTCCATGCGCTTGCGCGACAGCGGCCCGGTGTCTTCGATCGTCTGTTTGCCGACGCGCCCGAAGCGCGGATCCTCTGTCGGATCGTCGCGCGTGGCGGCTTTTGTCTTGAGTACGCCGCGCGGGCCGAACCGGGCCTTGAACGCCGGATCTTTCGGATAGTCGGGATGCTCGGGTTCGTCCTCAGCGTTGAGGTGATAGAGATTGCCGAAGAACTCATCGAACCCGTGGACCGTGGGCAGGTGTTCGTTGCGGTCACCAAGGTGGTTCTTGCCGAACTGGCCGGTCTTGTAGCCCTGCGGCTTGAGCAGCTCGGCGAGCGTCGGGTCCTTGTCCGAGAGGCCTTCCTTGGCGCCCGGCAGGCCGACCTTGAGCAGCCCGGTGCGGAAGCACGATTGGCCGGTGATGAAGGCCGCGCGCCCAGCGGTGCAGGATTGCTGCGCGTAGTGATCGGTGAAGATCGCGCCTTCCTTGGCGATCCGGTCAATATTGGGCGTGCGGAAGCCCATCATCCCGCGGTTGTAGGCGCTGATGTTCCAGTAGCCGACGTCGTCGCCGAAGATCACGAGGATGTTGGGCTTCTTCCCGCCCGACTGCGCCATCGCCTGCGTGGAAGCCGATGCAAGCGCCGCCAGCGCGACAGCTGAGCTTCCCGATTTCAACACATCCCGCCGGTTCAAACCTGTGTTTCCGCTCATCCCCGGATCTCCTCAGAATTCACATTTCCCGAGTGTGAGCATCACTTGCGGGCCGCATGAATCAAATCAGGTATTTCCCTAAGAACGACGGGGAGCCATAGTAGATCGATCCTAGTGTTACGAAGCGGAATCGTCCCCAGCGTGATCCCGCAAGCGCTTGCCCTGCCGCACCGCAGCGACTAACGCCTCGCCCGGATTCCCGAGCACCTCAGAAAGCAGCACATCTTGGCCAATGTAACCGTGATCGGCGCCCAGTGGGGCGATGAGGGCAAGGGCAAGATCGTCGACTGGCTCGCCAGCCGCGCCGATGCTGTGGTCCGTTACCAGGGCGGGCACAATGCCGGCCACACGCTGGTGGTCGGCAACACCACATACAAATTGAGCCTGCTGCCCTCGGGGATCGTCAGGGGCACGCTTTCGATCATCGGCAACGGAGTGGTGCTCGATCCGTGGCACCTGCGCGACGAGATCGAGAAACTGCGCGGCCAGGGGCTGACGATCACGCCCGACAACCTCCATGTCGCCGACAATTGCCCGCTGATCCTGCCGTTCCATCGCGACCTCGACGGGCTGCGCGAGGATGCCAGCGAGTTCAAGATCGGCACCACTCGCCGCGGGATCGGCCCCGCCTATGAGGACAAGGTCGGCCGCCGCGCGATCCGGGTGTGCGACCTTGCCCATCTCGACCAGATCGACCCCCAGATCGACCGCCTCTGCGCGCATCACGATGCGGTCCGCGCCGGCTTCGGCGAAGGTCCGATCGACCGCGAGCGGCTGAAGCGCGACCTGGCCGAAATCGCCCCGGTGGTGCTGCCTTTCGCCCGGCCGGTGTGGCATGAACTCAACGAGGTGAGGCGCAGCGGCAAGCGCATCCTGTTCGAAGGCGCGCAGGGCATGCTGCTCGATGTCGATCACGGCACCTATCCTTTCGTCACCAGCTCGAACACCGTCGCCGGGACAGCTGCGGCGGGTTCCGGGCTCGGCCCGGCCGCGACCGGCTTCGTGCTCGGGATCGTCAAGGCCTACACCACACGGGTCGGCGCCGGGCCGTTCCCGACCGAGCTCGAGGACGCAGTCGGCCAGCGGCTTGGCGAACGCGGGCACGAGTTCGGCACCGTCACCGGCCGCCAGCGGCGCTGCGGCTGGTTCGATGCGGTGCTGGTGCGCCAGAGCTGCGCGATCAGCGGCGTCACCGGGATCGCGCTGACCAAGGTCGACGTGCTCGACGGGCTGGAGAAGGTGAAGATCTGCACCGGCTACCGGCTCCGCGGCGAAACGCTCGACTATTTCCCCTCCCATGCGGCGGACCAGGCCGCGGTCGAGCCGGTCTACGAGGAAATGGACGGGTGGAGCGAATCCACCGCCGGCGCGCGCAGCTGGGCGCAGCTCCCGGCGCAGGCAATCAAATATATCCGCCGCGTGGAAGAGTTGATAGGAACGCCGGTGGCGCTGGTTTCGACCAGCCCCGAACGCGAGGACACGATCCTGGTCAGGGATCCGTTCATTGACTGAGAGCGGCGCACGCCACCGATTGCGAGGGTACTGCACTCCATGACGTCGCAATTCAGGACTGGCGCGCTTCCCCGGGCGGCGACGATCCCGGCCCGACCGTTTTGGGAAAAGGCCTTCACCTTCCTGTGGGGCGCAATCCAGTGGCCATGGCTGGCGCGCAGCCTGTGGGGCGGGCGGCGCAAGCACAAGCTTGCGCTGCTCGACCGGCTGGAACTGCCGCACGACGCGCTGCCGCATCTCGGGAGTTGGAAGGCCGACACCTGGTTCCTGTGGCGGATCGTCGAGGCGATCGAGCGGCTGCGGCCGCAAACAGTGGTCGAGCTGGGCTGCGGCGCATCGAGCCTGGTCATCGCCCGCGCGCTCGAACGCAATGGCGGCGGACGGCTGACCAGCTTCGACCAGCATGCGCAGTTCGTGATCGAGACTGGCGAATGGCTGGCCGGGCACGATCTTTCGGCTTCCATACGCCATGCCCCGATCGTCGAGGATTCGAGCGGCTGGTCGCATTGCTGGTACGAACTTTCAGGGGCGCCGGCGCAGATCGACCTGCTGGTGATCGACGGGCCGCCCTGGACGCTCAACCCGTTCATCCGCGGGCGGGCGGAGATCCTGTTCGAGCGGATCGCGCCGGGCGGGATGGTGCTGCTCGACGATGCCCTGCGCCCGGGCGAGCGCGTGATCGCCGCGCGCTGGCGCCGCCGCTGGCCCGACTTCCGCTTTCGCCTGTTCGGCGGGGTCAAGGGCACGCTGGTGGGAGAGCGCTTGGGTTGAGGCGGCGCGGGGTGTAGCATGTCGGCCATGCGCCGCCTTGTCGTCCTTGCCCTGACCGTGCTCGCGACCGGTTGCGCCACAGACCCTCACCCTGAGATCGTTCCGGCCCGGCGGGCCCTGCCCATGCCTGCATCGCAGGTCGATCTGGTCTTGGTCGACAAGTCGGATCGCACGCTCGCGCTGATGGGGGGCGGACAGGTGATCCGCACCTATTTCGACGTCGCGCTGGGCGATGCGCCGAGCGGGCACAAGCGCTTCCAGGGCGACGAGAAGACGCCCGAAGGGCGCTACACCATCGATTACCGCAACCCGCAGAGCTCCTATCACCTCTCGCTCCACATCTCCTATCCCAACGCCGCCGACCGCGCCCATGCGCGCGGGCTGGGCCGCTCGCCGGGAGGCGACATTTTTATCCACGGCCAGCCCAACGGGATGGACGTGCTGCGCATACCGGGCGACTGGACCGACGGCTGCATCGCGCTGCGCAACAATGAGATCGAGGAAATCTGGAGCATGGTGGCCGATGGGACCCCGATCGAAATCCGGCCGTGATACGTAAATGTACTTGACGTAGACCCGTTTTGTTCTCAACCTGTTCTTAACCATGAACAGGAGTCGGGGCACATGGCGCAGGCCGATTTCGCTTACCAGCCGGCAAACGATGCGGCGGGGATGCCGCTTGCGGTGTCGATCTTCGCCGACCGCGCGCATTTGCGCGAAACCCTGCGCGAGGATGCCGGGGCGGCCGGGTTCCGGATCGCCCAATGCGGCGAAGTCGCGGAATTGCTCGCCGGTGAAACCGCGGACGAGGTCCGCCCGCTGGGCGAGGTGGTGCTGGTCGATTGCCCCGCCGCCGATGCCGGAATTCTCGCGGCGCTTGCCCGGCTCGATATGCGCGCGGCGCGTTCGGGCGCGCAGCTGGTGGTTTCGACCAGCGTCGCCGCGCTCGACGAGGTATTCGCCTGCCTCGACCAGTCGTGCCCACAGATACTTGTCGATCCGACGCGTGCGGAGCGGGTGATCGCGCTCGGCCGGGTACTGGCTCGGCTGCCAAACCTGCGCCTGCGCGAATTGTCGGAGGACGATCGGCTGACCCTGCTGCGGCTGACCGAGCAGGTCGGCCAGATCGCCGAGCGGCTCGAGCGGATGGGCGCGGGCGGGGCACTCCCACCGCGCGGCCTGGTGTCCGAAGACAGCGTGTTCCGTTTTGAATCCCCCGCGCCGGCTTTCTCGGGGCAGGACGATGATCCTTCCGAGCGTTTGGTGCGCGCGGCGCGTCCGCCGCTGCCGGATCCGCGCCTCGTGCGCAGGATCATCCGTCAGCGGCAATTGCGTGCGCGGTTCTTCGATGGCGAGCTGTTCGCCGATCCGGCGTGGGACATGCTGCTCGATCTCACCGCCGCGCGGGTCGAACACACGCGGGTTTCGGTGACGTCCTTGTGCATAGCCTCGGGCGTACCGCCGACCACCGCGCTGAGGTGGATTTCGCAAATGACCGAGGCCGGCCTGCTCACAAGGGTCGAGGACGAGACCGACCGCCGCCGGGCGTTCATTGCCCTTACCGACCGGGCGATGGATGCGATGGCGCGCTATTTCGCCGAGATCGGCAAGGCCGCGGCGCAGTTGCTCTAGGCTTCGGCCCGCGCAAGGATCGCCTCGACGATCCCGTCGGTGGTGAGGTGGGCAAGGTCCTTGTCGATCTCCGCCTGGAGGCGGCGCGTGGTTTCGGGCCCGTAATGCTTGCGCAATTCGCCCAGCGTGCGCGGCGCGGCAGCGACCACGATCGGCGCATCGGTGTGATTTGACGCCGCCTGTTCGAGCAATTCGGCCGCGCGGCGGGCGAAACGGTCCTCGGATTGCTGGTGCCAATCGGTCTCGCCGTATGAACTGCGATGTGCGCCGACACTGGCATGGGTGCGGCCGGGCGCGTCGGCGCCCTGCTCGTGCGTGGCGGCCCGGGTCGCTGCCTCGTGCGCCAGCGTTTCGAGCACCGGGAAAGTCTCGTCGCCCTCGTTGCGGAACAGCAGCAGCCGCGATCCGTCGGCAACCAGCACCAGCGTGTCGTGTCCGATCATCATGGCCATTTCTCCGGTGTTGCGGCGTGTCTCCTTCAGAACATCCCAAAGGCAGGCGTCGTTCCTGATCGGTCACGCAGGTGAGGCGGCGCGGTTGCGGCGGTAGGCGAACCGATCGCGGATGTGATGCTGGAAATACCGCCCTTTCGAACGCGCGCCGGCCAGCCCAGCGATCACCTCATCGGGCACCTCGAAATAGCTGTAGGTCTCTCCGCTCACGAAATCGATCTCGAGCCGGCGGTGGCGCTGGTCGTAGCGATAGCGGCGGATCACGCTGGAGGGCATGCGAGTATAACGCGCCAGGGCGGCGCGGGTTGCCGGGCTCGCGCCACTGCGCTAGGGGCGCGGCCTCGCTTTAACGCGGGCGGTTAGCTCAGTTGGTAGAGCATCTCGTTTACACCGAGAGGGTCGGCGGTTCGAGCCCGTCACCGCCCACCAGGTTTCGCGATGCGAAACCTGTCAGGCGATCCCGACGCTCACCTCACCGCGATAGCCACCCGTCGGATTTCCCTCCAGTTTCACCGTTTGCCACGCCGCTTCTTCGGCGCTTTCGCCCGCCAACATCCAGTCGCGCTCGATCGGCCAGCGGCGCAAATTGGCAAGGCTCTCGCCGTAACGCGGGTCGGCATATGCGCGATTCAGTTCCGCGGTCGGGAATGCGACCTGGCTGACCAGCAGGCTGTTCGCTCCATGGGTTGCGGCCTCGATCGATTCGAACGCTTCGAAATGGAAATGCGGAGCGCGCCCGCCGTAGCAGCCGGGGATGATCGAGGTGAACCGCACCACGCCTTCCGCATCTGCCGCCTGCACCCCGCGCAGGTAATTCTCGCTCTCAAGAGTGTAGAGCGAATATTCGCCCAGTGCATCGCATTGCCACAGATAGATCGCCGCGCCCGCCAGAGGCGAACAACCGTCCACACCGACCACGCGCAGTTCGAGTTCGAGCGGGATACCCTCGGCGGCCCCGGTCATCCCGGCGAAGCTCGGGCGGATGTCGCGCCGGACGAGCCCCTCCTTGCCGAACACGCTGATCGTGGCGCGCCCGCCATTGGTGCCGTCGGCGGGAAACGGGCCGCGGG
>Ga0315910_10003845_pt1 | contig 12664 bp, 11 predicted proteins | sample EdamamesoilMG_FD_204470 | JGI IMG/M metagenome (GOLD analysis project Ga0315910, IMG submission 204470) | Garden soil microbial communities collected in Santa Monica, California, United States - Edamame soil | ecosystem: Environmental > Terrestrial > Soil > Garden | place: USA: California... | reverse complement strand
CTGCTCGGAGAGCACGAGCTGCGCGTCCGCCGCCACGCGTACCAGCACCTCGTCGAATTCCAGGTTCCCGCCCGCCCCGCCACGGATCACCCCGCGCTCGCGCAGCAGGTCGATGAAATTCCCGAACAGCGACCGGTCGAAGAACTCCGGCGAGTTGTAACCGTAGAGCATGTTGATGCGCTGGGCGGCCTGCTGGCAGTCCTCCTCGAGCGCCTTCTGCGTCATCGTGCCGCTGCCGGATTTCACCAGCAGCGAGATGGCCAGGTAGTAACGCTCGATGGTCTGGATCGTGCCCTGCGCGAGCATCGACAGCTGCAACGCCGCGGGCGAATCGGGTGGCGGCCGCATCCAGGCAGTCCGATCCTCGTTAGACTGCAGCACGCCGTTCTGCGCCAGCGCAGCAAGCACTTCCTCGACCACCTTCGCCACTTCCTCCTCGCGCCAACGCAGGAAAAGCTCGGATGCCACGTACGGGTACACGCGCCAGGCGAGACGCTGGATGTCCTCGGTGCGCAGCATGGAATTGCCGATGAACGCACAGGCCACCAGCGACGGCAGCGCGTACAGGTGCAGGATGTTGTTGCGGTAGTAGGCGATGAGCTGCGCGCTTTCGTCGCTCATCTTCACGATGTCGCCGAGCTTCTGGGGGACACGCGATATGAGCTTGAGCGCTTCGCCGTATTCCACGATCTCGGCCGGGGTCGCGTCGGTGACCGTGACCCGCGGGCTGTACGGACAGGTGCGCAGCAGTTTCTGGTAGAGCTCGAGCTGGCGCAGCAGCGCGCTTTCGGGCAGGGCACCCCGCGGCGTGGCCAGCAGCGCCGTGGCCAGCAGGTTGATGGGGGTCACGGCCGCCGCCGCGTTGATGCCACGCATGATGTCCACGGCCAGTTCGCCCACCAGCGAGTTCACCGCGGGCGAGCGCGTGTCGTCGTCGAAGCGCTGTTCGCGCCACTTCGGCAGGTGCCGCTCGAGCAGGTCGTTGAGGCGGATCGGCTCGCCAACGTTCACGTGCACGGTGCCGAAGCGTTCGCGCAGCACGCGCAGCGAGCGCAACACGTCGAGCCAGCTCTCCTTCTTCTTGGCCGCGCCGGACAGCTCCGAGATGTAGGTATTGGCCTCGACGATGCGCTCGTAGCCGAAATACACCGGCAGGAACACCACCGGGCGCACCGGGTCGCGCAGGAAGCTGCGCACGGTCATCGACAACATGCCGGTCTTCGGCTGCAGCAGGCGCCCGGTGCGCGAGCGGCCACCCTCGATGAAGTACTCGATGGAGTGCCCGCGCGCCATGATGGCGGCGAGGTACTTCATGAAGACCACGGTGTACAGCGAGTTGCCCGCGAACGAACGGCGGATGAAGAACGCGCCGCCCTTGCGCAGCAGGCGGCCGACCACCGGGATGTTGAGGTTGATTCCCGCGGCGATGTGCGGCAGCGCGAAGCCCTGGTGGTAGATGATGTACGACAGCAGCAGGTAGTCCATGTGGCTGCGATGGCAGGGCACGTAGACCACCTCGTTGCCCTCGGACACCTGCTTGAGCGTCTCGGCGTGGTTGAACTTCACGCCGTCGTAGACGCGGTTCCACACGCGGCCCAGCAGCCTCTCGGCGATCTGCACGAACGCGTGTGAGTAGTTAGCTGCGATCTCGAAGGCGTACTTGCGCGCCTGCAGCAGGCCCGGGCGGTAGCCGGCGTGTTGCTCGCGCGCCTCGGCCGCGACCACCGCGCGCACCGCGCGCGCCCGCAATACCCGCGCCACGATGGTGCGCCGGTGCGAAAGGTCGGGACCGATGCGCGTGGCGCGCTGCCGGCGGAGCACACCCCTGAGTACCCGCGTGATGCGGCGCGCCTGGGCACGCGGTTGCGCGGCATCGAGCAACGAACGCAGCGGGATGGGCTCGCCGAACTCCACCAGCACGTTGCGGCCGTTCACCAGCACCGTGAAGAACTTGCGGGCGCGCGAGGTGAGCGTCCAGTTCTCCGCGAACAGCAGGCGCAGCCACGAACCTTCCTTGTGTGGCGCGCGACCCCAGTACACCGCGGTCGGCACCAGCAGCACGTCGCGCACCGCGTCGGCACCCAGGGTTTCGACGAGCGCCAGCAGGTGTGAAGGCACGCGGCGCGTGTCGGTGGCATCCCAGAAATGGCGCCGCCGGCCGACGTCGAAGTAGGTGCGGCGCTGCTCGACCGGCAGGCTGCCGGAACGCCTTTCCGGGTAGGTGAGGCGCAGTTTCTCGGTCACGTTGCACAACACCGCGAGGTCGGTGACCGAATCGCGTTCGAGCACGTAGCACACCGGCCGATCGGCCGCGCCCAGCCCGAATGGCGGCTCGGACGGTTGCACCGTCGCACGCACCCAGAGCTTGAAGAACCGGCGCAGCAGCCATCCCATTACTTTGTACCCGGTGCGTCCGACTATGATGTTAGGCGGCCCAGTGTAGCCGACTGGGCCACGGCCGACTCGGCGGAGGATCATGCATGAAGGGGCGAAGAATCATTCTCACCGGCGCGTCCGAGGGCATCGGTCGCGCACTGGCGCTGGAACTCGCCGCGCGCGGTGCACGCGTGGCGCTCGCGGCGCGCGATCGTGAGCGACTCGAGACACTCGCGCAGGAATGCCGCACGCGCGGCGGCGAGGCGCTGGCGATTCCGACCGACGTCACCAACCAGCAGGACCTCGAGTGGCTGGTCAACGAGTCGGTCAAGACCTTCGGCGGGCTCGACGCGGTGATACACAACGCCGGCATCACGATGTGGAGCCGCTTCGATGCGCTCGCGGATTTCTCGATCTTCGAGCGGTTGATGGAGGTGAACTACCTGGCGCCGGTGAGACTCACCGCGCTGGCGCTGCCGCATCTGAAGAACTCGCGCGGACTCATCGTGGCCGTCGCCAGTCTTGCCGGGCTCACCGGCGTGCCGGAACGCTCGGGTTACGCCGCCAGCAAACACGCCATGGTCGGCTTCTTCGATTCGCTGCGCATCGAGCTCGCCGGCACGGGCGTGGACGTGAGCGTGATCGCGCCGGATTTCGTGGTCAGCGAAATACACAAGCGCGCGATCGGCCCCGACGGCGAGCCGCTGGGTGCCTCACCCATGATGCAGTCGAAGATCATGACCGCGGAGCAATGCGCGACGCGCATCGTGCGCGCGATGGAGAAGCGTCAGCGGCTGCTGCTGATGTCGACCCGCGGCAAGCTCGGCCGGTGGCTGAAACTCATGGCGCCGTCGGTCATCGACCGCATCGCCGCGAAGGCCATTCGTCAAAGGCATTAATGGGGACCATTACGACGCGTCGGGCGGCAAATCCAGCGACACCAGGAAATACTCGAACAGGTATTTGAGGAACCGCACCTCGTCCTGCAGCCGGTGATCGCTGTTGAGGAGGTGCAGCGCGCAGCCATGGCGGCGAGCGAACTCGATGCTCTGCTCCACCGGCACCACGTCGTCCTTCCAGCCGTGCACGATGGTGGTCGGGCAGTCGAGCAACTTCTCGCGCAACGGCGGCAGGCCCGGCATGGTGAGCGCCGGCGCCATCAGGAACACGCCCCTCGCGTGCAACAAGGACGCCGCGGCCACGGACACGTAACCGCCGAGGCTCGAACCACAGAGCACCAGCTCGCCCTTCAGGTCCTTGCAGAACTCCACCAGTTTATTGACCCGTTCGCGCGGATCGTCGATGCCGCGATAGTCGACGGATTCGACTTCGTAACCTTCACTGCGCGCATTGCCGGCCAGCGCCGTGATCTTGACGCCCCAGGGGCCGGCGTCCCGGCCATGTGAAAACACCACGTAACGGTCGGTCACGTTGCCCTCACATCTTCCACAACAGGGCATCGAGGCTGCGCGCGCTGGTGTGCGCCGCCTTCGGCACCACGCGATTGCCCCGCGCCTTCACGCCTTCGCGCGCCAGGCGAGTGAGCTGCTCGCGGGCATGCTTCGATCCTGTCGGAAACGCGATGCGGCCGCCCGCGCCCGTGACGCGATGCCACGGCAGGCGCGGCTCATCACCCGATTCGCGCAGCACCTGCCCGACCAGGCGTGCACGCCCCGGCAGGCCGGCGCGCCGCGCCACTTCTCCATAACTTGCGAAATTGCCGCGCTTGATGGCGCGCACGGCCCTGCGAATCGCGGCCGCACGCTCCTGCGCCGTGTTCATCGAAACCAATTTTGACCCCCCGGTCATGTCAATTCGTGCCGATCGTGATTACGATGGACGCTCGGCACCGATCAGAGTTTCGTCCCTCATGGCGCGAGTAGCAACCGAAGTTCCGCAGTCCGATTGGCTCAATCGGTCTGACACCACGTCAGCGGGACCGACGCTGCGCGCATGGCAGCGTTTGCAGGGCAGCACCTTCGGGCGCTGGCTGTTCGCGCGCACCGTGTCGAAGCGCGCGCCCTACTTCGGCACCATCAAGCCGCGATTCCACGACCTGCAGCCGAAGTTGTGCCGCGTCTCGATGCGCAAGCGACGCGCGGTGGAGAATCACATCCGCACGGTGCACGCGCTCGCCATGGGCAACCTGTGCGAGCTCGCCGCGGGCTTGTGCACCGAGGTCACGATTCCGGTCGGCATGCGCTGGATCCCGCGTGGCATGACCATCGAGTACCTTGCCAAGGCCACCACCGACGTGGTCGCCACCGCGCGCCTCGACAAGACGGAGTGGGCGGGCGCCGAGAATGTGGCGGTGCCGGTGACGGTCACCGATGCCGCGGGCCAGGAAGTGGTGCGCGCGGTGATTTCGATGTACGTCTCGCCGCGCAAGGAGACCTGAGCGAGCCCCGATTCAGTTCGCGGGCTGCGGAGCCGTGCACTCGGCGGCGGTCAACTTGAAACTGTCGAGTTCCATACCGTTGGAAGTCTTGACGTTCATCCTGACTTCATTGACGCCCATGCCCGGGAAGAATTGGCACATCCTGGGATCGTTGCGCAAGATATCGCGGAACCTGGCCTTTTCTTCAGGGCTGAATTGTGACTCGCGCTTGACCACGGTATCGAAGGCCAATGTGTTCTCATCGATCACGGAAAGTCGATTCGGCGCATCGGCGGTCATGAACCTTGCGTTCAGCTTGTCCACCATGATGCGCAGCCCCTCGGCCGTCATGCGCATCGATTTCATCTTGCCGTTCTCGAAGATCGCCTGGCCTGCGAAGTTTCCGTCATCGTCGTAGACCCGCGCCACGCCGTCGCGTTTCCCCGCGTGGTTCGTTCCTTCGCCCGCCAGCTTGCCGTTGGCTCGAATTTCGCGTTCCGGTCCTTCCTTGAGCCCGGTGACGACATCGACGCAGAAATCCCGCGTCCCGCCTTCACTCATTTTCTGCCCGGCTTCGAGCCGTGTGCCCGGCGGGCATTCGAGCGGCGCCGGCGTGGATGCGAGGGACGAAACCGCGAGCAGGGCGATTGCGCATCCCAAGACACGGCACCCCCGCATCTCTATTTCGCCATGTCCAGCGCACGCGGCATGCGCGCCGTGTCACCCAGCGAGGGATCGCTGCCGGCCAGGGGCACGAGGCCGCGCAGGATCGACGACTCGATCTCCAGGTCCACGCTCGGCGAGTAGTTCGCGAAACGGTTGACCGTGATCAACCGCGTGCTCGAGCCCGACGGGCTGTGCGTGACCAGGAAGGCGTGGTACTCGCCCGGTTTGCTGGCCGCGAAACCGAAGGCCAGGTTGAACTTGCCGGCGCGCATGGTCTCTTCCTTGTTGATGCGCTCGTCGCACACCGCGAAGTACCCCTCTTCGCCCGTGCGGCCGACGAAGGCACCCTCGGCGTACAGCGAGGCCAGGAAGGCTTCCACCTGCGCGCGCGCCAGGATCCAGGTCGACGGCGCATTGCGCTCGAACAACATCCAGCGCGTGCCGCGTTCGATGCTGGTGACCACGAAGAGCGCCAGGCGGCGCGCCGAGAGGTAGCGCCAGTCGCTCACGGCGGCTGCACCGCTCGCCAGCGTGCGCGGGCTGGCCGCGAAGCGCGGCGGGATGCGCACGGATTGCAGCAGGTTGATGCCGGCGTTGATGAGGCGCGCCCGGTCGGAGTTGGAAACGGTCCACGCGGGACGCAACCCGGGGCGCAGGATGGCGTCATCACCCTCGGCGGCGGCCCACACCGGCCAGGATTCATCGCAGCGCGCGATCATTCCCGCGGCCACACCGCAGGGCGCGAACAATTCGAAACGTCCACGCAGCCGGTCGAATGCCACGACACGCGGGAAGAACATGGCCGCGTCCTCGCTGCGGAACGGCCAGTGGCGCAGGCCGTCGAGGGCCGCGGCGTTCGAAGCCCATTGCGCCGGCGGATCGACGATCAGCATGGCGCGGCGTTCGCGGCAGAAGCGTCCGGCCACCAGCAAGGTCGACAGGCCCACGTCCTGGTCGCGCGTCAGCGGTGGGATGCACAGCAGGTTGATGTCCGGCGCGGCATGCAACGCGAAGATGCCGGTGCCCAACTGGGCCGAGCCGATCAGGTCGTAGTCGGTGATCGGGCCGCCGTCGTCGCCATCGGGATTGGAGGGTGTGTAGCCGATGACCGCGCCGTTGGCCGCCGGCGGCGTGCGCGTCGGGCGTTCGGCCGGCGCGCTGCCATGCACGCGTACCAGGCGCGACTCGAGCAGGGCGTCTGCGACGAAGCGGTCCACGCCCGGGGTGATCGACAGGCGACGGAAGATTTCCTGGTCTTCGATCTGCTCGGATCCGGCGGTCCGGACCCGCTGCACCACCAGGTTGAAGCGGTCGTGCTCCTTGGATTCGATGCCGTCGTAGTCGACGGAGGCGCGCAGGAACTCGCGCGAACCGGCGCCCACGCCGCGCAGGATGAGTCGGCCGTTGGAGGTCGGCAGTGTCAGTGTGGGCGGTCGCGCCCCGTTGACCACGCGCACGATGACCGCGCAGCGCCCGCCATTCTCGAAGAACTGCTCGACGGCGTAGCTCAACGTGGACGGCTGCCACAGGCCGCCGAACACGCGCGCGTAGTCGGCAAAACTGCGGATTGGCACGGGTTCGTTGACGGGCCCCTTCAGGGCGCGTCCGACAAAGGCGGCGATGTTGGTCGCGGCTCGCGCGATGACGCGCATAGAGCCGGGTTGTTCGGCTGGAACGAGTTGCGAGTCAGAAGGCTCCGCCAAAATTCTCCCCTACGCGGGGCTCTTCGACCCTAAAGCCCGCGCGACGCCCGCGGAATGTAGCAGCGTGTCAGTGTTGCCGCCACAGCGGCACGCCGCGTCGTTTGAAAAGTGTGACGAGCAGGAGTCCGGCGACGAATCCCCCCGCGTGCGCGCCGAAGGCGATGCCACCTTCCTCGGTGCCCGGTGCATGCGTGAGGCTGAGCCCGCCCATGAGCAACTGCATGACGAACCAGATGGCGAGCACCCAGACAGCCGGGAATCGTCCGAGCTCGACGATCAGGAAGCCGAGCGGCAGTCCTAACAACACGCGCGCGCGCGGATAGAGCAGCATGTACGCGCCAAGCACGCCGGAGATCGCGCCACTGGCGCCCACCATCGGGATGATGGAACCGGGATTGGGCAACACCTGGGCGAATACCGCCGCGACTCCGCACAACACATAGAAGATGAAGAAGCGCGCATGCCCCATCGCGTCTTCGACGTTGTTGCCGAAGATCCACAGGTACAGCATGTTGCCGGCCAAGTGCAGTAAGCCGCCGTGCATGAACATGGAGGTGAAGACGGTGGCCGCGGCCGGCAGCCAGTGGATCTCGGCCGGCGCCACCTCGCGTCCCGTGAGCACCGCCGGTATCACGCCGAGCGCATACGCGGCCTGCTGGGCACCCGACGGCGACAGCAACAGGTGCTGCCACACGTACCCCAGCGTGCAGGCGATCAGGATGCCGACGGTGACGTAGGGTTTCGTGCTGCTCGGATTGTCGTCGTGGAGCGGCAGGACCATGGTAGTTAGGCCGCACCCACCGGCACGAGGAAGTCGCCTAGTTGGCGGACGGCTTGGTGGTCGGCGCGGAGGCCGCGGCTTCCACCGGCGGTTCGCGATCCGACATCAGCTCCTGGAAGGTGGCTTCGTCGACCGGCAGGTCGCTCACGCCATCCCAGGTGGCGCCGGGCGCGACCTTGTTCTGCACCAGCGTCGCGCTGGCGACGATCTGGCTGAGCGAATCCGGCCCGCCCGAGATCGATACCGGGATGCCGCGCGGCTCGTGCGTGAGCTGCGACACCGCGTCCCAGTCGATCTTCTCGTTGCGCGCCGCGAGTTCCTTCTGGATGCGCTCGGCGAGATCCTTCTTGAGCAGCTTCACCTGCGCCTTCTTCCAGTCGCGCGTGTCGTCTTCGAGCACGTCGTAGGCCTGGATGTGCAGACTGCCCTGGTGCCAGCCGAACACGAACGGCTGGTTCACCACGCGCACCGTGGTGCCGATGGGCGCCATCTCGAACAACTGCGCGATGTCTTCCGGATACAGGCGGATGCAGCCATGGCTGGAACGCAGGCCCACACCCGAGGGCTTGTTGGTGCCATGGATCATGTAGCTCGACCAGCCGAGGTAGAAGGCATAACGCCCGAGCGGATTGTCAGGGCCCGGGCCGATGACCTTGTCGAGCTTCTCGCCCTTCTCTTCCAGGTGTTCCTTGATGATGGATGGCGTCGGGCGCCAGGTCGGATCCTTCTGCCGGCGCACGATCTTGGTGGCGCCTTCGGGCGTCGCCCAGCCGACGCGGCCCACGCCGATCGGAAAGGTGTGTACCACCTGCTTCTCGCCCTTCTTCATCTTCGGGTAATAGAAGAGACGCATCGCCGGCACGTTGATCACGATGCCGTCGCGCGGCGCGTTGGGCAGGATGAACTGCGACGGGATCACGATCTCGCGTCCCTCGCCGGGCAGCCACGGATCGACGCCCGGGTTGGCGCGCACGATTTCCTCGTAGCCCACGTTGAAGCGGCGCGCGATGTCGGTGAGCGTGTCTTCCTTGGTGGCGCGGGTCTTCTGCACGACGCCGACCACGTCGGTGGTCGGCTCGATCTCGAAGCGATGCGTGGCGACCGGCTCGGGTAGTGTCGGAACCACCTCGGCCTTTTCAGCCTCGCGCTTCTTGCCCCAGCTCGGACCGTCGGAGAACAGTGAGCATCCGGAAAGGAGTGCCGCGATGGACACCGCCACTATTGTCGATCGGATGGATGACCGCAGCGCAAAGTGACTTTTCATGTTCGAAGTATGACACCGAGAGGACATATCAGGCTGTCGGCATTGTGCTACAGCAGCGCGGGCTGGTTCGGGAGTTCATCACGATTGCGTGCGACGGCCGGGAAGTGCCGCGCTAACAAGCCGCTCACCGCTTCGACACCCGCCAGCGAGCCCGCCGCGAAGTGCTGCTCGCGGAAATGCCCCTCCATCACCCGGCAAACCCCTTCCCAGTCGGCCTGGGCGATGCGCGCGCTGGCGCCCCGGTCGGCCACGATCTCGACGTCGCGATCCGCAACCAATACATAGATGAGTACGCCGTTGCGGGCTTCGGTATTCCACATGTGCAGGCTGGAGAATACGTGCAGTGCGCGTTCGCGCGGCGGCACCCCGGACCACAATTCGCCCAGCTCGAGCGCGGTTTCGACCACGAAGCGGATCTCGCCGCTGGTGCGCGCCTCGGCCGCGGCGATCGCCTGCTCGATCGAGGTGAGCACCTCCGGAGAAAATCGCCGGCGCGTGACCGCGCGCGAGGCGGCCAGGTGACGCATGAGGCGCGCGAAGTCCATCTAACTACCAGCGGCCGGAGGCGCCGCCCCCGCCCCCGCGTCCACCGCCACCGCTCCAGCCACCACCGCCTCCGCCCCAGCCTCCGCCACCGCCCCAGCCACCGCGGCCGATGTCGCGAAACACGCGGCCGCCGCCGCCCGGACGCATGCCGCCACCGAGGCCGACGAGCAATGCGACCAGGAAGAAACCGCCGAAGCCGAGCGCCGCGAACAACACGCGCGAGGTGAAGAGCCACACGAGGCCGCCGCCGATGGCGCCTGCGACCAGCGACCCACCGAGGCGACCCAGGATGCGGTTCAACATGCCCGCGAACATCACGAGGCCGACGAACAGGACCGGCCAGGGAAAATTCGGATGCGAGTTCGGACTCCAGCTCTGATCCGGCGCCGGCAGCGGCTCGCCGTCGAGCACACGCAGGATCTGGTCGACGCCGGCGTTCACACCACCGGCGAAGTCGCCCTGCTTGAACAGCGGCACGATGGTTTCCTCGATGATGCGCTTGCTGGTGGCATCGGTGAGCACACCTTCGAGCCCGTACTGCACCTCGATGCGCAGCGCGCGGTCATCCTTCGCGACGATGAGCGCGGCGCCGTCGTCGACGCCCTTGCGTCCCAGCTTCCAGCTCTCGAGCAGGCGCACGCCGAATTGCGCGATGTCCTCGGGCTGCGTGGACGGCAGGATGAGCACCGCGATCTGCGCGCCCTTGCGCGCCTCGAAAGCGCGGAGTTTTTCCTCCAGCGCGGTCTGTTGCGCGGCGGTCAGCGTGCCGGTCAGGTCGGTGACCGGCGATTCGAGCTTGGGCAGCGGAACCTGCGCCCAGGCGCGCGGGCCGAAGCCCGCGATCAGGACGAACGCGAGAGACAGCAGCGCGTGCTTCACGATATCGCTAGTTCGCCGGCGGATTCGCGGGCGGCGTGTTGGATTCCGGCCCCGTCGGCGCCGGCTGCGAAGGCGTGGTCGTATCGAAGGACACCGCGGGCGGCGCCGCGATGGCGGCCTCGTTCTGCACGGTGAAGTTGGGCTTCACCTCGAAGTCGAACATCTTGGCGGTGAGGTTGGTGGGGAATTCGCGGACGGTGACGTTGTAGGTGCGCACCGAATCGATGTACCGGTTCCGGGCCACGGTGATGCGGTTCTCCGTGCCTTCGAGCTGCGCCTGCAGGTCGCGGAAGTTGGCGTTCGACTTGAGGTCCGGATAGGCCTCGACGGTGGCCAGCAGCGTCTTCAGCGCCGAGCCGAGCTGCGCCTGCGACTCCTGGAATTTCTGGAAGGCCACCGGATCGTTGAGCAGTTCGGGCGTGAGCTGGATGGACGTCGCCTTGGCGCGCGCCTCGGTGACCCCGACCAGCACGCGCTCTTCCTGCGCCGCGTAACCCTTGACCGTGGCAACCAGGTTCGGCACGAGATCCGCGCGCCGCTGGTACTGGTTCACCACCTCGGACCACGCAGCTTTCACCGCCTCGTCCTGTCCCTGAAGCTTGTTGTAACCGCAGCCGGCGAGGTTCGTGCTCGCAGCAACTACGACGAGACTGACGATGAGCTTGCGCATGGGTCCTCCGCGCTCGCGTGATGTGTCACCAGATTTTGACACGCTCTCCGGGCGCCCGATACATGCGATCTTGCGCGTTCACACTGAATGCGTCGTAGAAAGCGTCGATGTTGCTCGTAGGACCGTTCGACCGGAACTCGCTCGGACTGTGCGGATCGGTCAGCAGGCGCTTGAGCAACTCCTCGTCGCGGTACTTGCGGCGCCACACCTGCGCCCAGCCGAAAAAGAAGCGTTGCTCGCCGCTGAAGCCGTCGATCTCGGGCGCCGGCTTGCCGCCGAGCGACAGCTTGTACGCCCGGAGCGCGACGGCCATGCCGGACAGGTCGCCGATGTTCTCACCCAGGGTGAGCTTGCCGTTGAGGTGGCGGTTGTCGAGCACCGAGTAACCGTCGAACTGGGCGGCGAGCGCGTCGGCGCGCTGCTTGAACTTGGCGGCATCCTCCGCCGTCCACCAGTCGCGCAGGTTGCCGTCGCCGTCGTACTGGCGGCCCGAGTCGTCGAAGCCGTGGCTGATCTCGTGCCCGATGACGCAGCCGATGCCACCGTAGTTCACCGCGTCATCGGCTTTCGCGTCGAAGAACGGCGGACGCAGGATGGCGGCCGGAAAGGTGATCTCGTTGGTGGTCGGGTTGTAATACGCGTTCACCGTCTGCGGAGTCATGAGCCATTCGCCCTTGTCCACCGGGCCTCCGGCGCGCGCGACATTGCGCTTGAGCTCGAACTCCTGGCCGCGAATGACGTTGCCGACCAGGTCGTCGCTCTTCACGACGTAGGAGGAGTAGTCGCGCCACTTGTCCGGGTAGCCGATCTTGACGGTGATCTTCGCGAGCTTCTTCTTCGCCTCGGCGCGCGTCGCGGGGCTCATCCATTCGAGGCCGTCGATCGAGGTGTCGAAAGCCTTGAGCAGGTTGTCGACCAGCCCGAGCATGCGTTGCTTGGCCTCGGGCGGGAAATGCGCTTCCACGAACATGCGGCCGAGCAGTTCGCCCATGTTGTTGTCCATGGAATTCACCGCGAGGCGCCAGCGCGGCTTCTGCTCCGGCACGCCGTTCAGCGTGCGCTGGTGGAAGTCGAATTCGAGGTCCGCGTACTGCGCCGACAGCAGTGGCGCGTAGTCATCCAGCAACTGGAACTTGAAATACAGCTTCCAGTCGGACACCGGCACGGTCTTCACGAGCTGCGCGATGCCCTTGATGAAGGACGGCTGGCTGACGTCCATGCGCTGTACCGGCGCGCCCAGGCCTTCGAAGAAGGCGAGCCAGTCGAAGTTCGGCGCGAGCTTCTGGTACTCGGGCAACGACATCGGGTTGTAGGTCTTGACCGGGTCGCGGTTCTCGACCTTGGTCCACTGGTAGTTCGCGATGCGCGTCTCCAGCGCCGCGATGCGCCGCGCAGCCGACTT
>Ga0315910_10003844_pt1 | contig 12668 bp, 10 predicted proteins | sample EdamamesoilMG_FD_204470 | JGI IMG/M metagenome (GOLD analysis project Ga0315910, IMG submission 204470) | Garden soil microbial communities collected in Santa Monica, California, United States - Edamame soil | ecosystem: Environmental > Terrestrial > Soil > Garden | place: USA: California... | reverse complement strand
GTGGCCGTAGGCCGGGTGAGGGGTTGTTTCGCGTGAATGCTCGCCCAGCCCGGTTTCAACTTTCAGTCCCGGATATTTTTCCCGTGCTCGCCGGGCGGCGAACTGTGAAGCCAGCGATGAACGATCGAACAGGTGCAACGACGACACTGGGTTCGCGCCGAAGAAATCCAGATAGGCCCGGCTCGCGATGCCGCTACCGCAGCCCCAATCAAGCAGGTCACCTTTCGGTGGCATCCAACCGCGGCGTTTGAGTTCGGCTAGCACGTAGTCCCACTTCCAGCCGATGCGCTGGGCAAACGTGGCGTCGTAACTGGCGAGGTCCGTTTCGCTTTGCCAGTAATCGCTCGTGCCGGCTGTGCCAGCGAGAAACGCGGTGCGCAAGCGTTCGAGCGATTCCCAGTTGATCGCGTCCCAGTTCATTTCTGTGAACCCAATCCATCGAGCGCGTGATGCTTGATGCCGAAGAACGATTTGAGTTCGTCAATCCGCTGCTTGGCGACAGCATCCGTAAACGCCTCCCGTTCGCGAATCGCTGCGATCATCAGGTTCTTCGGCGTGTGCTCGGATGCGACGAATTCCATCAGCTTCGTGCGGTAGCCGGCCCATTCGAGGAACAGCGCCCGCAAACCGTCCGTGACCCATTCGGCCATGCGCTCCTCCATCAGCCCATGATGCAAAACGGACGCTAGTGGCTCGGGGCTGCCGAGTTGCGGACGCAGTTCCTTGTGACAACACGGCGCGACGATGATCAACTTCGCACCCAGCTCGACGCCGCGGCGGATGGCATCGTCGGTGGCGGTGTTGCACGCGTGCAACGCAATCAACGCATCCACCGCAGGCAGCTTGGCGGATTCGATGGTGCCGGAAACGAACTCCAGTCCATCGGCCTTGATTTGCTTCGCGAGCTTGTTGGTCGTCGCCACCAAATCAGCGCGCGCTTCAACGCCGAGAACGGGCACGGGTTGCTTCCACACGCGGTGAAACAAATGCCACGCGCCAAATGTGAGATAACCCTTGCCACAGCCCATGTCGGCGAGTGTCAAAGTGCTGCCGTGCGTCCCGCCAGCAGAACCGGCTTGTGAAGATTGTGCTTCCGGCGAGACGCCGGGAGCACGCTCCAGCCACCCGCACTCCTTCGCAAGGTGGGAGAGAATTTCCAGATAGTGAGAAATCTGCCGATGCTTGTCGGCCATCGAAGCGCGCAGCTTGCCGTCGCGATCCAGCACACCGAGGCCCATTAACCAGTCCTGCGCTGATTCATCCAGTAACGTGGGCTTCGGCTGATCGTGCGTTCGCACCGGCGTTTTCTTGGTCGTGGCCTTGTGACTGATGAGCCGGGCTTTGCCTTCCGCGTTCGAGATGAACTGCCAGTCCGCCTTGGTCGTGCCGAGCAACGCGCTGCGATAATGCGTTCCAAGTTGTTCGCGCAACCACGCCGAGCATTCGGCAGCGGGAATGTTTTTGGTCACATCTTTGGTTGCGTGACGAAACGTGAGCGAGAGATGCGGTGTCTTACGCAGCGTGATCGCGCGACCAAGAATTTTCTGCGCCGCCTCCGTGGCGTTGACCGGCGACGAAAGCACGAGCCGCACGAACGTGCCATCCGTGAGGCTGGTCGCGGTTTCCTGCGCGAACGTTTCGGCCGCGCGGGTGGGGTCCACGCCGGAGGTTGCCATGATTATTGTTTGGGCAGAAAGGTGAACGCCACCGCCGCGAAGATGCAGACGAAGGCAGCGATGTGATTCCACCGGATGTTCTCGCCGAGATACAGGATCGCGAAGCCGCAGAACACGACGAGCGTGATGACTTCCTGGATGATCTTGAGTTCGGTGGCCGAGTAGTTGAGGTTGCCCCAGCGGTTCGCCGGCACCATGAAGATGTATTCAAAGAACGCGATGCCCCAGCTCGCGAGGATGACGATGAGCAGCGGTTTGGACTTGTGCTTCAAATGACCATACCACGCGAAGGTCATGAAGATGTTGGAGACGGACAACAGCGCGATGGGAAACCAGCGGGATTGGATGAGTTCGTTCATATCCGGCGACGAACTCTATTGAGAACGCCGCCGAATTCAAGTTCGCCGCATTGAACTAATCGACACCGTCGTTGCCGATGGACTCAGTTGGACAGCCACACTTTGCTTCTTCAGCCTGTTTTACCTGTTCTGGAGTAACAGGCTGCCGGTAAGCCACCGAAAACCCAATGTCGTCGTTCCGCCGGAAGAACTCGGGTGCGGTTGTGCGGCACATGTCGCAATCAATGCATGAAGAATCCACATAATAAGGGCCGGGCGCGTTTTCCGGCAGTCGGTCAGTTTTGTTTGCCATAGTTTGCCTTTCTTTCGTCTGTGCTTGGACGGTAAGGCGGCTTCGTTGTTGAGTGAAATTCATTAGTCACATACACTAATGCAGGATATGCATGAGTATCTGGCTACAACGCCGTTCGATCTCTACGAGCTGTATTTGTTTCACCTCGTCGTGAAGCACCGTAGCTTCACCAAGGCGGCGGAGATTGCAGGACTGACTCAGAGTGCGATCACTCGGCAGATGCAAGGCATGGAGAACAGTCTTAGCCTTGATTTGCTTGAGCGCACGACACGAAGCGTGCGGGTGACGGCGGCTGGAGAATTTCTATATCGCGAATCGGCAAGGCTGCTGGGAGATGTGGAGCAATCGCTCCAAAGGTTGCGTGAAGAATTTGCCGGCGCGAAAAAGGAAATTCGAGTGGGCGTGTCGCGCACTGTCGGACTCGCTTACCTGCCAGGTTTCTTCCACGCGAATCTGCGGCGAGAGCCACAGGTTTCCTGTCGCCTGTCCCACCAATCGAGCAGCGACATTTTGTCAGCGCTCGAATCAAACGAACTCGACCTTGGAGTGCTCTGCCCGCCGAAGAGATTGCCGCGAACGATTCGGAGCACTCACAAGTTCACTGACGGCTTCACACTTATCGCTCCGACACACGCAGCCCAATCTTTCGCCAATTTGGCGAGCGGCCGAAAAGCCCGAAATGATTGGGTAAGTAAACAAGATTGGTTGCTGATTGGTGAAGACTCATACACGGGACAACTGCTGCGCGCATGGATTAGGAAGCAGGGCTGGCGAGTCGAACCAACGATGCAGCTCGATAACTTTGACCTCATCATCAACCTCGTTTCGCTTGGAATGGGCGTCAGCTTCGTTCCAAGTCGCGCGTTGGCGCTCTACGGACAGAAGCGCACGTTTCAGCGATTACATCTGCCTGAGCGATTCACCCGGGAACTCGTTGTTGTCGTCCGCAAACATCGGAAGCTACCCGAACATCTCGCCAAGTTTGTTGAAAACGTGTTGTTCTGACTTCTGGTGTCACAGCCGCACCGGAATCTTCAGCTTCGCCAGAAACTGTTTCACATCGCCGACGGTGTATTCGCCGAAATGGAAAATGCTCGCGGCGAGGACGGCGTCGGCTTTGCCTTCGAGCAACACGTCGGCCATGTGTTCGAGCTTGCCCGCGCCGCCACTGGCCACCACGGGTACGCCGACGGCTTCACTGATGCGCCGGGTGATAGCCAAATCAAATCCCGCTTTCGTGCCGTCGGCGTCAATCGAGTTCAACACAATTTCGCCCGCGCCGAGCGACACGGCGCGTTTGGCCCAGTCCACGGCGTCGAGGCCGGTGGATTTCCGGCCGCCGTGCGAAAAGACTTCCCATCTGTCCGGCGCGACGCGCTTGGCGTCAATCGAGACGACGATGCATTGGCTGCCGAATTTTTCCGCGCCCTGCCGGATGAGTTCGGGATTCGCGAGCGCGCTGGAGTTGATGCTCGTCTTGTCTGCACCCGCGCGCAGCATCGTGTACATGTCGTCCACGGACTTGATGCCGCCGCCGACGGTGAGCGGCATGAAGCATTGCGAGGCGGCGCGTTCGATGACGTCCACCATTGTGCCGCGGCCGTGCGCGGTGGCAGTGATGTCGAAGAACACCATCTCGTCCGCGCCTTGTTCGTTGTAGCGCAGCGCGAGTTCGACGGGATCACCCACGTTGCGCAGGCCGCCCTGTTCGGCGACACCGAATTGCACGCCGCGGGTGACCTGGCCGTCGTGAACGTCGAGGCACGGGATGACTCTCTTTGCCAGCACAAGCAAGTTTTGCCTGAAAGGGCAGCAATTTGAAGTGCAGAATTGTTGAATTCCCGACGTAACTCCTACGTCGTTGAAATTGCAATGAGCCTTAGGAGGCACAATCGAAACACAAACAAGTATGAACGATCCAAAAGACCAAATTGAACGTGAAGGATATGATGCCTTCATACACGGTGACAGGAAGGCTGAGGCGAATCCGTACGCGTACGGCACTCCAGAAGGTCAAGCGTGGGAAAGGGGAAGACAATCAGCTTACAATGACGACGGAGACGACTAGCCGTTACTCCTCGTCATACTAAATAAACTCGCCAAAACGCCCATCAATCTCTGGTGGGCGTTTTGCATGCCTTTTGCAAGTTACGATTCTGCCCCATTTACCCACAGGCACTTCCGTGCTAACTTGGCCGCGCGAATAAAGACCGAAGTCGGTCGTCGAAACAGGAGTTAACAGGAGTTGAATATGAAAAAGCTGGTTTTGACTCTCGGATTGGTGGCGGCACTGATGCCGGTGCGGGCGCAACTCTTCAGCCCGGAATCCTTCTCGGGCGCGGCGTTCGGCGCGATGATGGGCAGCATCATCGGCGGCGATTGCCACGGACCTTCCGGAAAAGGCGCGGCCATCGGCGCGGGCGTGGGATTGGTCGCTGGCGCGCTGGCGGGCGAGGCCAATCGGCGGAACAGTTACTACGAAACGCCCAGCTACGCATACACGCCTGCTCCCTCAGTGAGCGTCGGCTACGGTTACTCCGGCCAGGGCAGTTCCGCTTACGTTTACTGCGCGCCGAATTCTTACACCGCGCCGGGTTATTACTACCGGCCTGCGCCGGTTCAAACTTATCAACAACCTGTGCGACGCCCCAACTACGCGGTGAACACCACGTTGCTCGGAGCGGCCTCGGGCGCAATGATCGGTTCGGCGAATCACAACGCAGGCGAAGGCGCGGCCATCGGAGCGGCGGCGGGGCTGGTGCTCGGTGGCATTGCAGAACATCAGGCACGCAAACAGGAACGACGCGTCGCCGCGCAGAACACGGTTCAAGTCCAACAAGCCGAGCCGGCCACAACGCAAGTTGCCAGCGCGCAGACACAGACGGTGCGTAGCGAAGTCACCTCCGCGCCGTGCGCGACTTCGACCTACACGTGGACACAGCGTCCGCAGCAGCAACAGATTGCTGATGCGCCGCGCGTGCCGGATGCGCCGACATTCTGAACGGAATTCAACCGCGAACCGCGCGAACCAAATTCCCGAGTTCAATTTCTGTGAGTTTGCCTCTTTCCTTTTCGCGTATTTCGTGTATTTCGCGGTAGCAAGCAGATCAACCAATTTAACGACTATGAAAGCGAACCTCATCAAACTGTTTCTCCCACTCACCGCCGTCGCGCTCGTTGCAGGTTGTGCGTCCAGCGGCGTCAAGAATCCCTCCGGCGTGCCCGTCACGCGCATGAACGCCGATGAGCAGGGCTTCGTGGCTGGCACGGGCGTCGAATCGCAGGACCTCGTGGCCGTGACCGACAAGATGGCGCGCAACATCCTGGGCGTTTCGCAGATCGCCAGCGCAGCCACGCCGCCGATCATCGTCCTCGACCCGGTGGAAAACAAAACGCGCTTCCCGATCAACAAGGACATCTTCCTCACCCGCATCCGCTCGGAACTGAACAAGAAATCGGGCGGCAAGGTGACGTTCCTCGCGCGCGACCGCATGGCGGCGTTGGAAAAGGAGCGCAACCTCAAGCGTGAAGGTGCGGTCACCGCGAGCAGCGACGCGAACGTGCAGGAGTTCAAGGGCGCGGACTATTTCCTGACGGGCTCGCTGGAGGGACTCTCCACGCGCACGAAAGCCGGCACGAGCGACTACATCCTCTACGCGTTCCAGCTCATTGACGCCCGCACCAGCGCCATCGTCTGGGAAGACAACGCGGAAATCAAAAAGCAGGGGCTGGAAGACGCGGCGTATCGGTAGGAAACACTCCGCCAGCGTGCGAACGGGGTCTCAACACTATGCGGCCAAACACCGCGGAGATGACGCCAGTGAGTTCTCTCACAGATGAAGAATTGCGAGAGCTTGCAGACGAGGCCACTTCATTCATTTCCTCATTTCGATGGTGTAGCAAAGTGCGCGAAATGTTTTTTGCGGAAGGGATCAGCGGTAAAATCGGCGTATTCTTGGTTCGAATTGAGCCAGCATTGATCGGTGTGGATGAGGAGCATTGGGTAGTTGTGGGTGACCTGCCCCCTGCGTATCTGGTCTGTGATAACGCGCCGGACTGGCGCGGAGCACTACGATGCTACATTTATGAAATGCGGAAGTGGGTAGAGGCAGTCCAGTCGGGTGGCAGCCTAAAGGGTGTAATTCCCGTGAAAGCTGAACCCACTCGTGAGCACGCTGACATGCTTGCCTCACGGCTTGAGTTCATCCAAAACCACATGATTGACGATTTGCCATTTGATGAAGAATAACGCGCATAACGTTGGATTGCTTTCGGGCTTCGCTTTCGCGTCGAAAGGTCTGCCGTTAATCGCGCTTTTGTTATTCGTTGGCTGCGCCACCACGCCGCCCCAAATCCCACTGACCGGCGACATCATGGTGGACGGGCCGCGGATGATCGCCGAAGGGCCGGCCAAGGACAAAGTCCTCTGGCAGTATCGCACCGCCGCCGCCGCCATGCGCCAGGCCAAGTTCGACGAGGCCAAGCCGCTGCTCGATGACGCGTTGCTCACGTTGCGCGGCATCTACGGCAGCGACGCCGAAGCGCGTAAGGCGCGCGGTTATTTCAGCAAGGAAGCGCGCAAGACGTTCATCGGCGAACCGTTCGAGCGCAGCATGGCGTATTTTTATCGCGGCGTGATCTACTGGCGCGACGGCGAAATGGACAACGCCCGCGCCTGTTTCCGCAGCGCCGAGTTCGAGGACAGCGACGCTGAGCAGAATGAATACAAGGGCGACTGGGTGCTGCCCGATTATCTCGATGGGCTCGCCTCGACCAAGCTCGCGGGCGACGGCAAGGACGCCTTCGAACGCGCAAAGAAAAGTTCCCGGAACATCAACCTGCCGGACTATGAGCTGAAAGCCAACGTGCTCTTCATCATCGAATTTGGCGCCGGGCCGATGAAAGTTGGTGCGGGTGAGTATCACGAGCAGTTGCGTTTCACGACGCGGCGTACGTCATTGGTGGCGGCGCGCATCAAGACAGCGGGGGTGGACCTGTCAGTGGCGCCGTGTGACGATCTGAACTTTCAGGCGACGACCCGCGGCGGTCGCGTGATGGATCACGTGCTGGGCAACAAGGCGGTGTTCAAATCCACGACCGACAAAGTTGGGGATCTGGCCCTGATCGGCGGACTCACCACCGCCGCAGTCAGTGATAGCCGAACCTCGCAAAACGTTGGGCTTGGCATCGCGGCGGCGGGGCTGGTGGCCAAGTTGATCGCATCTGCCAGCACGCCGGAAGCTGACACGCGCACGTGGGACAACCTGCCGCAGTTCATCAGCTTCGCGGCGGTGCAATTGCCCGTGGGCGAACACGCGGTGACAATCGAGTTTCTGGAGGCCGGCGGCATGGCGCAGGAGAAGCTGACCAAGACCGTCACTGTGAACGTGACCGCAACGGACCGTGACAAAGTGGTGTTCGTCAGCGATTGTTCCACCTCGCCGCAGAGCCAATGAGTAGCCAACCGGATTGAATTACCGAGCCGATTTCTCGTCACACGAACAACGCACAAGCCTATGAAAAATTCCATCACGCCAATTCTCGCCCTCGCTGCCGCGTTGAGCCTTGCCGGCTGCGCGTCATCACACGATAAAGGGCCGTATCTCCCGCAGAACTCCAAGACTCCACCATACGAAAACACTGAGCCCGTCGTGTTGATGGACCCGGGTGTCCAGTATTCCATCACGACGGTGGGCCAGCCGGTCGCGCGGTTGCTGGATGATGGCCGGATGGAAGTGGTCGTGTCGTTGCGCAACCGCGAGAACCGCCGCATCGAAGTGCAAGGCCAGTGCGTGTTCAAGGATGTGGGCGGTATCACGACCGGTGACGAAACCCCTTGGTTGACGCAGATCCTGACCGAGAACTCCACCGAGCAGATCAAGTTCACGTCCTCGAATGACAAGGCCAAGCGCTTCACCATTCGCGTGCGCCAGGCGAGATAATCTCAAACCCGCTGCACTCGAAGGCGGACGTAGGAAGCGCTGGTGGTGTCCGTCAGTGCCGTCAGGCGGACAGTGATTCGCTGCACTGCGCCTTCGTCCACGCATTCCACCTGCTCGAACAGCGCAGGATTCACCGACCACGACAGGAGGTCGGTGGAAGTTTCCAACGTCAACACAACGTCCGTGGCGGCTTTGTTGCGCGTGTATGTGAGGGTGAAGTGATTGGATTCAATTCGTGGAGTGAGTGGATTTGCATTTACCACTTTCGGCGCCAAACCCAACGCGTATTCCATCAGGTTTGCCAGGCTATCGCCGTCGGGATTGGCAAGATCACCGCTGATGGTCGAACTGCCGAGTTCGCCCACAGTGAAGTTCGCTTTGCGCCAGTCATCCAACGGGCGGTCCTTGATAATCACCGTGGCATTGCTGAGCAATGTCAGCTTGTAACTCGCTGAGGCGTTGAGTGTGAGCGTCACAGTCTCATCGCCTTCTGCCAGCGCGTCGGAAATGGGTGTGACAAAGACATTCGTCGCCGTCGCGCCCGCCGCGAGTGTGATGCTGCCGGGCAACGCAACGTAATCCGCGCCCGGCGTGGCTGAGCCGCTGGCGGAGTAGTTGAGCGTGACGGACGGGGTCAAATCGCCGCTGCGCACAAAACTGAACCATCCTTGATTCGTCGTGAATTCATTCGCCCCCGCATCGCCAGCAACGATTTCGATGGTGGGTGGCTCAGGTTGCGGTGCCGCGGAACCGATGCCAAGAAAGCGCACTCCGTCGGCGACACAGTATAGGCCAGCAGCTGTATTGTCATTGCGCATGATGACCTTGCCGCTCGTGCCCGCGTTGAAATTTGTGGTCAAAAGTTTGAACCAGCCGCCGCTGGCAGCGCGCTGGTTCACGAGGACGCGATTCGTGCCCGCAGCGTGGATGATATCGTAGGGTGTGTTGGTCGCGCGATTCGAGGACTCGACCCACCAGGCATAGACTTCATACGTGCCGTTCGTCGGCAGCGTCGGCGTGTAGCTCACCCACTTCGTGCCTTTGCCGGTCGAGCCGTCGTGCCAGTAGTCGCCGTTCCAGCCGCCGGCGTTCGCGCCGGGAGTCCAGCCGCTGCTGTTCGCTGTGCCCGGGCTGCTTTGGTCAAGAATGATTCCATTGGTGGAAGCCGCGGCATTCGTCCAGACGAGCAACTGGCCATCGGCGCGCAACTGCGCAGACAGCTTTGCGTAGCTGAGTTGCTGAACGGAAACGTTGTCATCAATCGAGAGCGCCGCTGCCACACCGGCAGCGTGACTCGACATCATGAACACCGGCTCCATCCGACACGAGGCGAATGCCACATGACTTGCCGAAAGCGCAAAAGTGCTGAACACATTCTGACATTCACCGGCGCGGGGAATAATTGAACGATAGCTGATGGGATACGGAAATGGCGGCGTGCCCCCAATGCTGCCTTCCCAGCGGGAGAAATTGCCGGAGGCCAACCGTTGCACACCGTGCGAATCAATGTTGTAACGAGCGAGACAGATGCCATCGGGCGCAGTGACGCGCGATTCACAGTTCGATTGAGTCATCACGTAATCGCTGACCATGCGGCGGGCTTCGCGGACGTAGATCTGCCAGGGCCAGTGGTTATTGTCGGTGAACTCATCCTTCGCCAGCCCCCACGACTGCGCCTCGATGTTCAGATTTGCCGGGATGTTTGTGCTCGTCGCATAAAAATAGAGCAGGCCGCGGATGTAATTCTCGTGGGCCGCGCGGATTTTCTCGCGCGCGGTATAAGTATTCGTGGCCCAAGTGTAATTGTAGCCGACCCAATCCGTGCTGAGTTCGCCGTTGGCGTTGATATCCGTCTTGCCGTTGGGAATTATCTGCTGGATGTGGATGAGAGAACTCAGCGAAACCGAGCCGTCCACTGCAAGCCGGTTCGTCACATAGCGGCGGACGAGTTCGTAACTCGCCGCGGAATAATTCGTCGGCGCGGTGATGGCCACCTTGTTCGTCGCATTCTGCGTCAGGCACAACCGGAAATTGAAGGCCTGCAGTCGCTTGTCCCCCTGACCTACCGAACCGCCAGTGTTGGTGTTCACGTGCGGGAGCAAGCCGCTGGCGGGATTGCCCGGCACGACGTAGGGGTCATAGTTGTAGCTGCCTCCAAGCGCGCGAATACCTGCCAGCGATTCGTTGTAATTGGTTGTTGCCTCCCGCCCCCAGGTGAACGTCGCGCCCGCTGCCGCCATCAGGTCGCCCTCGTATGTCGTGTCAATGAACTGCTTCGCGCGAAACACCGAGCCGTCTTCCATCGTGATTTGCGTGATACGATTGCTGGCGAGTGTGGCGGAGGCGAGAAGCTTGTTGGAATAAACCGGCACGCCAGATTCAGAGAGCATCTGCCAAAAAACCTTCTCAGCGACTTTGGGTTCAAACCAGATGACCAGATTTGTTGTCCCGTAGGCGTTGCCGACGCGTTTGTAGAATTCTCGTGCAATGCCGGCGACATAACTGGTGTCGTTGCCCGGGCCGATGTCCGTTACGCCGAGTCCGCTCGCGGTCATGCCGCCCACGTGATTGTTGAGCGACAGTAGTGCGACGGATTTGCCGAGCCGCGCCGCCGCGACTGCCGCCGCCACACCGCCAGAAGTTCCACCATACACGACGACGTCGGTTTCGACGATGTTGGTGCAGGCGAAGACCGGCCCGCAAACGGACAGGTACAGAATCAGACTGAGGGCGCTAACTGGTTTCACGACTGTTGCAAGGATGTCACTACGGCTTACGCAAGGCAACGGGTGGTTACGCCAAACGCGTCAAAACCGGGCGAATCCGCAGTTGCCCGCGTTGACACTGTCAGTCGGCTTGTGTAGCGTGCGCCAGTCGTATGAGTTCGTTGCTCAATCAGCATGTGCTCGTGCTCAACCGCCTCTGGCAGGCGGTCAATGTCTGCACCGCGCGCCGCGCGTTGACTTTGCTTTTTCAAGGCCACGCGCAGGCCGTGCTGTCGATGGACGACGGTTCATTCCGCACGTTCGATTTTTCCCAATGGCACGGTCTCTCGCAGGCAGAAGATCATCCCGAGAGCGTCAAGACGATCTCCTTCCGCATCCGCGTGCCGCGTGTGATCCTGCTGCTCGTCTATGATCGCCTGCCGAAGAAGGAAGTGAAATTCACCCGGCACAACATCTTCGAGCGCGACAAAAGCACGTGCCAGTATTGCGGGAAGGTTTTCGAGCGGCAGGACCTCAATCTGGACCATGTCATCCCGCGCGATCGCGGCGGGCCGACGAGCTGGGAGAACATCGTGTGCTCGTGCATCCCGTGCAACACGCGCAAGGCGAACCGCACGCCGCAGGAGGCGCACATGCATCTCATCCGCAAACCCAAGCGGCCGAAGTGGCGTCCGTTTGTGCAGATCAACTTCACGATCTACCAGCACGACAGTTGGAAACACTTCATCGACCTGGCCTACTGGAACGTCGAGTTGGGTGAGGATGCGAGCTAGAGAACTCGCATCAGGTCAACCAGTGGGTGCAATTTCCCCTCACCCCGGCTCTCTCCCACTGGGAGAGGGAGAATCATCCGCCGTCTTCTTGAATACCTGCGACGAAGCTTGCGCTGCGCGTATTGAATTGTGAACACACTTCCAAATGCTGTTCCCTCTCCCGACGGGAGAGGGTTAGGGTGAGGGGAGCGGCGCAGAATTCTCTCCGGCTGATCTTTCAGACACAGCCGCACTCTACAGAAAGTTCAACAACACCGCCGCACACCGGTGAAGCGACGTTCCGTCGTCTCCACGTAAATCTGTTCGTCACTTTTGGTCGTGTGTTGGTGATGATCTGTGCAATCGCAAACCGCCGCTTCCTGCCGCGCGCGTTCCAGATGTGATTCGCCGGACAATTCCTTTGCCAGCGCGATTGTCAACGCCGCCGTTCCTGCCACGCCGCCAAGTTTGGCACCGGGTTCAGTCACCGCATAATCCGGCAGCCAATGTGGTTCGCTCTCGCGTAGCACTGCGGGTTTGCGTTTGGACAGAAGCGAAATCCACTCCCATACGCTCAACAGAACCACGATCGAAACAAGAATCAAAAAAACGACCGCAACGATGACATCAAGAATTAAGTTCCAATAAAGGCGCATCTGCGTCGCGACATCTTGTTGGGCTCGCGTGAATGTTTCGTCATCCTTTGCACCTGCCCTCGCAATATTTGCTGATTCAATCTTGAGTGACTGAACTTTTGCTTGTGCCAAGAATCCGATGCGTGGATCGGAGTGCCATACCTTCTGAATCCCTGCGGTGAAAGTGACCGACAGCAGCCACACCAACGGAATCAGTGTCACCAAGGCGAACCAAGGACGCATTCCCCTCTCCCCGTTCGACGGGGTGAGGGCAGGGAGAGGGGCG
>Ga0315910_10003843_pt1 | contig 12670 bp, 13 predicted proteins | sample EdamamesoilMG_FD_204470 | JGI IMG/M metagenome (GOLD analysis project Ga0315910, IMG submission 204470) | Garden soil microbial communities collected in Santa Monica, California, United States - Edamame soil | ecosystem: Environmental > Terrestrial > Soil > Garden | place: USA: California... | reverse complement strand
GCGCCATTCATGGCGCCCTGGGCGTGATGGATCACGCCCCTACCAACACCATCCCCGTCATTTGCGGACCGTGATGGTCCGCAAGAGCTTGCCGTCCTTCGAATAGACCACTTGATAGTCCCCCGCCGGGACCTCGGCCCCTTGCGAGTTGGTCCCGTCCCATTCCAACCAAAGGTCGCTCTCCCCCACCACCTTCTCGTCCAGGAGGACCTTCAGGACCTTTCCCGTTCCGTCTTCCACCTGGGCCCTGTAGCGGCCAGGTCCGTCGCGGAAGGTGACATAGAGGATGGCGGCCCCCATCTCGAACCTCACGTCCGCGGGAGGGCGGGGTTTCGGGGTGGGCATGGGGACCGGGAGGTCCGGGACCCGGTGGAATTCCGGCGAGGCCACCGCGGGGGCCCGACGGATGATGGCTTCCATGGTCTCGCGGGAGATGACCCGAACGGTGGGAGTAGGGGTCGCGGTCTTGGGACGGGGCCTTGGCGTGGCCGTGAGGACGACCGGGGCCTGGGGACTGGGAAGATACTTGGCCGGCATGGACGGCAGGTGCGTGAAGGTCCGGGTGGCCGTGGCGGTCCTGGTCGGCGCCTGGGTGTGGGTAGGGACCGGGGTCCTGGTCGACGTGGGAGGCGGGGGCGGGATGAAGCTCTCCGGCTCCCTGCGAGCCCCTTCCGGGACGACCTCGGGCCTCGGCGCTGGGGTCGGGGTCGGCGGGACACAACCAGGCCTTGGGGAGATGTTCAGGTAGAAACGGCGGCGGAAATAATGCTCCTCGCCCTGGACCCTGGTGCGGTAGGAACCCGACGCGGTCATGAACTTCACCGGTAAGCCCGTCCCAGGGTGGATCACGGAGGAGGGATGCGGGAGCTTCGTGGAGTTCCCCAAGGCTTTCAGCCACCCGCTCTCCAGGAACCGACGGCCTGCCCAGCCGACGAAACCCCTGGGTTTCCCTTCCTGCGCGTAATAGGCCGAATGTTCCGACGTCTCGTCGGAGGAAAGGTAGACCTTGCTCCCGTTCGACAACCCGATCTCCAGGACGTAGGCGATCCCGACCTGGTCGTCCTCCAGGTCCTCCGGCCGCTTGCCGTCCGTCAAAACGATGCCTAACACGTTCTCCCGCCCGAAATTACAGAGGGAGCCCGGCTGGTCCGCGGGGTTCACGAGGGGCCGGGAGCGTGTCATGGGAAGGTTGATGAAATCCCAGAGGGGGTACCCATTGATATAGAACTCCCCCCAGTAGTCGACGGAGCAATGGAGCTTGGCGGAGGTGACGTAAGGCGCGGCCTGGGCGCGCGCGGGACGGGGCGCCAGGAGCAGGGCGAACAGTAACAAGGAGAGCAGGATCCTCATCCGCTTCGGGCCTTTCAGGGTCCTTGGGACCTAAGAAAACGCCATACTATAGCGGCTCTTCCGGCGGGAAGGAACTTTCCGGCCTTCCCATCCGTCCAACCCAGTGAAGACATACCCTTTGGGACTTCGAAAGGCCCGGGTTTAGAATGAGCCCCATGAAAACGGCTTTCCACCGGTCGCTCGCCGTCCTCCTATTGCTCCCTCTCGCCTGTTCCAAATCCTCGGAACCTCCCCAAGCCGAACAGCCGACCGACCTTGTCGTGATGACCCCCGTCCTTTCGACCGAGGGGACGACTTCCCTACCGGTCAACGGGACGGCCCCTGACACCGCCCCTTCCACCGCTCCTGAACCCTCCGCGAAGGCCTCCGAACCGGCACCCCAGACCCCTTCCGAACCTGTCCAGGCCCTCGACCTCTCCGGGGGCGCCGAAAAAACGGGCCTCCATTACGTGCTCGACGACCTCAAGGGAACGGTTCAGATCATCCCCAAGGGCTCTACCCAGCTGGAGACGGCCCAGGACGAGGATTCCGTGGAGGAGGGGGATACGGTGGTCACGGGAGCCGCCTCGGAGGCCACCCTGACCTTGAACGAGGACACCCTCTTCAAGCTCTCCGAGAACAGTAAGGTCGTCATCGGCAAGCTGGTTCCCCAGGGTGAAAAGGGCTTCTGGAGCCGCTTGAGGCTCCTGAGCGGCAAGGTGCTTTCCGAAGTGGAGAAACTGACCGAGTCCCGATCGACCTTCGAAGTGGAGGCAGGCGGGGTGGTGTGCGGCGTGCGCGGGACGGCCTTCGAGGTGGTGAACACCGGCTCCAACGTCCAGACCAACACCTTCCACGGACTGGTCGAGGTGAAGGAAGGAACGAGGATCCAGAACGTGGGAGCGGACGAGGCCCTGGCCTTCTCCTTCGCCCGCCGTTCCTTCCTGGCCAAGCGGGTCGTGAACGCCCAGGAACGGCGGCGTTACGATTCCTGGCGGGACTTCCAACCGAGGGTCCGGGAGAGGGCTGCCCGAAGGGCCGAGCTCTTCCGGGCCGCCTCCCAGCTCCCCGCGGCCGACCGGGCCAGGATCTTCCGGGAGTCCGGCAGGGAAGGCCGACGCAACCGCGTGAGGGGCATGAGGGAGCGTTATCTCAAGATGCGGGAAGAGGGGAAACTCCCGGGCCACCGGTCCTTCCGTCCCGGGGACAAGCGAGGGAAACCGGGAGAGGCCCGCCCGGACCTCCGACCTGGCCAGGACCGGATGAGGGAAAGGAACCAAGGCCAAAAGCCCCAGCGCGACTCCATGGACCGCCGCCCCGGTCAAAGGAACGCCGCGAACAACAACATGCGAAGGGACGATCGTCGTCCCGGTCGCCCCTCCCTCCGGCCAAAAGACCCAACCTCGGCTCCCGTCACGGCTCCCCCAGTCGACCAGGGACGATCGGTCCTTCCCCAAGGGACCGGCGACCGAAAGGAAGGGGTCCGCGCCACGAGGGAACGCAAACAGGACAGGACCGACCGGTCCCAACCAAGGAACAGGATCGGCGCCTCCAAGGAGAAGAAGGTAACGACCGCCAAGGAAGGTGAGAAGCCGAAGGAAAAGAAAAAAGACTTCTTCCAACTATTGGCCGAAGAAGCCGCCAAAAAGAAGGAAGCGGACAAGGTGTCGGCGGCGCCAGGGGACAAACCCGGCAAGAACGATAAAAAGAAGAAACGCGTGAAGCCCGGGGAGAAGGATGAGGATCCGGAGCCGGACCCACTCCCCCATCGCCGACCCGGACAACGTCAAGGCATCCGGGGGATCGAACGTCCAGGGAACTGAGATGACCCTGGGCCTCAATCCCTCTCCTGTTCCCTTCCCGTCTGCGTGAAATAGGCCGTCTCCGCCCCGAACAGCACCACCGCCCATCCCAGATAGAACCAAAGCAGGATGACCGGGAACAACCAGAGGGCCCCGTAGACCTTCGAGGCCGCCACTGAATGCTGGGCGTACCAACCCACCCCCCACCGAACACCTTCCAGAAGGGACGCCGCTAGGAAGCCGCCCCAAACCGCTGGGCCCCAACGGACCTTCGCGTGGGGAACGAGCTTGTTGGCGAGGGCGCAAGCGGTCCAGAGCCCCAGGAAGGAAACGAACCACCCCGCCTTGAACTCAACGGTCACCCATTGACCCAGCCATCCGAAGAAAACCAACCCTGATCCAGCCAGCAGGGGGATGCCCCCTAACAGCAGGGCGAAGATGGCCGATTGAGCGAGGAAAGGCCGTCCTTTTTGAACTCCCCAAAGGAAGTTGAAGGAGTCCTCCACATCCCTCAGCAAGTAGAAGATGACCAGAGCAAAGGCCGCCAAACCCGCCCATCCCATCCTTTGGGCCTGCCCGGCGAACTTCTTCACCGTCACGCGGACCTCCTTCTTGCCAGCCTCGTTGAGCCGCTGGAGGGCCGCCATCTCGGAAGAGGGGGGCCAAGGTCCCACGGCCATGGGATCCACGGGATAAAGGACATCCACGACCCGGTCCAGGACCGCCTCCCTTTGTTTCGTGAAGGCCTCGTGGGAGAGGACCGCCATGAGTACCGCCAAGGCCGGGACCAGCGCCAGGACCGTCTTGAAGGTCAAGGCGCCGGCGTAAAGACGCTTGCGGCCCTTGAGCGCGTGGGAGGCCCGCCGAAGGGCCTGGACCGCCGCCCAAACCATCGTCCAGAGGGCCTGGGCCGGACGACTGACGCTGAGCCTGAGCCACCATTCCCTCTCAACACCCATTCCCTCGCTCCTTGGTTACAATGACGTTTCGTCGGTCATTCTAAACGCCGGTCCCGACCCAAAGGACAAAATGAGCGCCGCCCCTTCCCACCCCTTGAAGCGCGTGACCCCTCCCGGCTGGGCCGAAGAGGTCCTCCGGGATCCCTTGGCCTTGCTCTCGGACCAGGCTTACCTGGAGAAGAAGGCCGCCAACAACGCCTTGGAATTCCTGAACCTCTGGCCCGGCGGGAAACCCCCGGCCAAGTGGCTCCCTTCCATCGCGGCCATCGCCAGGGACGAGACCCAACATTTAGGCCTCGTCCTCAAACACCTCTCCGAAAGGGGCGGCATCCTCCAAAGGGTCCATAAGAACCCCTATGCCGCGGACCTCGGGAAACTGGTGCGCAAGGGGCAAGGGGGCAAGGAACTCGTGGATCGCCTGCTGGTCTCAGGATTGATCGAGTCCAGGTCCTGCGAAAGGTTCGAGCGATTGGCGGAGGCTTGCGAGGACAAAGAGCTGAGCAAGTTCTACAAGGGTCTTGTGGCCTCCGAGAACGGCCACCACCGGATGTTCTTGGAGCTGGCCAAGACCGTCCTCCCGGCCAAGGAAGCCGCCTCCCGATGGGAAACCCTCTTGGAGGAGGAATCAGGGATCATCGACCGGCAACCGCCGGGCCCCCGCATCCACAGCGGGATCACTTGACCTTCGAGGGACCCGTTCTCGAAAGGGTGAAGGAATAGGTCGCGTCCCCGACCCTCGGCCTCCCCTTCCCGTCCAAGATGAGCAAGATGTCCTCCCCGACCATCAGGAAGTCGCGGAAACCCTCCGGGGCCTCTGGTCCCAATCGGATCACAGGACCCTTCCCGTAAGGGGAGCCCAAGGTCCTTTTCCAGACCCCTTGGGAGACATGGCGCTCATCGCCCTTTCCGACCCCCACACGCTCCAGGAGATAGCGGGTCGGGAAATGGTCCTTCGCGTCCCAATGGAGGGTCAGGGCCACCTTTGTTTTGTTGCAATCCTCACAAGGCACCTTCCCCTCGAAGACCCCGCAAAGGACCGACCCTTTTGGCGGCATCCTCAACCGATGGATGGCCGGATCGGTCCCAGCCAGCGTCAGCTTCCCGACCTCACCCCCGGAAGCCTCGGGACTTCCGAGCAAGACCGTGATCACGAGCGCGGTCGCCGTCCTATGGATACCCATCCCCATCCTCCCTATATCCCCTCCGACCGACATTAGCTCGCGATGACCGTTATCCTCTTATGCTCATCGGGATCGTCCAGGGGTTCCCCCAAGCGTGACATCTCGGTCAGGGTGACCCGAGTGAACCCCGCCTCCTTCAGCCAAACCCGGACCTCCCCCAGAGGGAAGGTCCTGTTCGAGAGGGTCTCATCGAAGGTCCGGCCCTGATAACGGCCCTGGAGCCTCATGGCGGCCCGACCCTCTTCCTCCTTGAACCAGCCCGTCACCTCCACCAACCCCTCTTCCCATTCCGTGGACTCGGAATAAGCCCACTCCTTGAGACCTTTGCGGGTGTGGTAATCGAACAGGAAAAGACCTCCCGGTGAAAGGCAGGCCCGGACGGAACGGAAACACCCCCTCATCTTTTCCGGGTTCTCCAAATGGTTCATGCCGTTGTAGGTGCAGACCGCCACCTCGAAGGTCCCGGGCGGGGGAAAACCCGTCATGTCCGCTTGGAGGAATCTCGCGGTCCCCAGCGCGAGGTGCCTGGCGCACCGGGACTCGGCCAAAGCCAGCATGTGGGGGGAGAGGTCCAGGCCTGTCACCCTGTACCCCGCGTCCAGGAACCGGGAGGCCAAGCGTCCCGTTCCGCAGCCCAGGTCCAGGAGGGCGACCTCCTTCCCACTTGGCATCCGGGAGGCGAAGTACCGTAAGAGGACGGGGGAGGCGTTCTCCGCGTAATCCCCGAAGTACTTGTCATAGACCGCCGCGAAGGCTTCGTCGTACCCCATCGCGCCCCCTGTCCAAACCCATCCCAGGGGCCTAGAATAGCAGGGCCGTCATCCTGGGGACCACCGACCAAAGGAGCAAGACCATGACAGGAAGCTTCCGCGCCATCCGCAACGAAAAGGGGGAGGGCTTCCTTCCCAATCTGCTGCTCTTGCTGGTCATCGGCGCCATCGCTTATGGCGCTTATTACTTCTACAACAAGACCTCCAAACCGGCCGCCACCGCCCCGGTACCAGGCGCCCTGGAGCGGACCGAGAAGGACGCTCGGCCCGGTTCCCCCGCCGGCGCGGCGGTCCAACAGGCCCAGGAAATGGGAACCACCGCGGCCCAATGACCGGTCCGAACGGACGGGGATGTTTCACCTGAAACCGCCCCGACCAACTAAGGCTTGTCAGGACTATCAAGGCCCTTAAAATAGGGCGCGCCCTGGGGTCCTTCCCCAGGCGCCTTATTCTCTGCCCCATATCCCGATAGGAGCCCCCATGAAACTCTGGACCGATAGCTTCGGCGAAGGAACCAATTTGCTCGAGGAGTACACCTTCCTCAAGCCCCACCCCACCGCTTTCGCCGAACTCTCGCGCAACCGCAATCCCCACTTCGCCTGGGGCGAGATCCCGTCCGGGTGCAAGTCCATGGCCATGGTCATGTACGACGAGGACGCCCCCACCAGCAAGGATTTCGTGAACAAGAAGGACAAGATGGTCCCCTACGACTACCCCCGCACCGAGTTCTACCATTGGGCGATCGTCGACCTGGACCCGAAGGTCTTCATCCAGGCGGCCGAGTTCGGCAAGGAAGTGACCTTGAAGGGCAAGATGGGGCCCGCTTCCGCCCGAGGGACCCGCTGCGGCATCAACGACTTCACCTCTTGGTACGCGGGCAATCCCATCATGGAGGGGAAATACTTCGGTTACGACGGACCGGCGCCGCCCTGGAACGACGAGAAGGCCCACAAGTACATCTGGACCCTCTATGCCTTGAAGGAGAAGAAGTTCCCCTTGGAGGGGGACTTCACCTGCAAGCAGGTCGTGGACGCCATCAAGAACGGCGGCCTGTCCCTGGACAAGGCCGTGATGAAGTCGACCTACAGCATCTTCGGCCGCGCCCGGTAAGGAGCGGCTTTTGAACCACAAAGGGCACCAAGAACGACAAGATCCTCTTCCAAAATCAGAACGACTTTCTTAGTGCCCTTCGTGTCTTCGTGGTTCAACCCTGCTGGGACCTCTCGAACTCGTCCTCGAGGCTGAAGTACCTCTCCCCCATGTCGCAACAGAGTGTGACAACCCTGGCCCTCGGGCCCAGCCTCTTCCCCACCTTCAAGGCCGCCGCCACGTTCGCCCCTGAGGAGATGCCCAGTAGTAGCCCCTCCTCCCGGGCCAAGCGCTTGGTCATGGCGAAGGCTTCCTGGTCCTCGATCGCCACCACCTCGTCCAACACCGACCGGTTGAGCACCGGCGGCACGAACCCCGCCCCGATGCCTTGGATGCGGTGCACCCCGGGCTTCCCGCCCGAAAGCACGGCGGAAGCCGCTGGTTCCACCCCGATGATCCGCACCTTCGGGTCCTTGGCCTTGAAGTATTCCCCCACCCCCGTCACGGTGCCGCCGGTCCCGATCCCCGCCACGAAGGCGTCGAACTTCCCCTGGGTGTCCTTCTCGATCTCGGGGGCGGTGGTGCGCTTGTGGGCCTCGGGATTGGCCCGGTTGGCGAACTGTTCCGGCATGAAGTATCCGGGATGGGCCTCCTTGATCTCTTTGGCCTTCCTCAAGGCCTCTCCCATCAAGCCCTTGGCGGGAGTGAGGACCAATTCCGCGCCATAGGCCTTGAGCAGGACCCGGCGCTCCAGGCTCATGTCCTCGGGCATGACCAGGATGAGCTTGTAACCCCTCTGGGCGCAGACCACGGCCAAGCCGATCCCCGTGTTCCCACTCGTGGGTTCCACCAGGGTGCCTCCCGGCTTCAGGACGCCTCTCTTCTCAGCGTCCTCGATCATGGAAAGGGCGATCCGGTCCTTCACGCTGCCCCCCGGGTTGTAGAACTCCAACTTGCAGAGGACCTCCGGACCGTCGGGGCCAGGGATCCGTTTGAGCTTGAGCAGGGGGGTGCTCCCGATCAATTGCGTGATATTGGAGGCAAGGGGATAGCGGTTGAAGGTCATGGGGTCACTCCCGCTCCTCCGGAAAGCAACCGGGCGGGACACTTGGCGCTGGGCGTCACGGGGTGGATCAGGGCCGATCCTTGGGAAGGCAGGAAGAGTTGGACCCGCCCCACGAGCGGCGAGCTCCCCTTCAAGAGCCAAAGCAGGGCTTCTGTCGCGGCCGCCGCGCCAAGATGCCTCTGCGCCGCGGAGGAAGCCTTCCCCTTGAAGACCTTGGGATTCAGGGTCTCGAAACATTCCAAGCAGGGACACCCCCCTTGGGGGTCAGGGGCGAACAAGGCGTGACCCCCACCGGCCAGCCATCCGAAAAGGGCCGAACCTTCACCGGCCCTCGCCCTGCGACTGGCGCCCCTACGAAGGTCCGCGTCCCCGGTCAGGACGAGCAGGATGTCCGAAGGTGGAAGGGACTCCGGTCCGGTCAGGAGCTTCAAGGTCCCGATCCCCGAGGACTCCAAGGCCGTCCGGGCGGAGGCCAGGGCCGCGCCCTCCCCCAAGAGGGCGATGGAGGCCTTGGCCCAGGCCGCTTGGCCCTCGGGGCCGACCTCGGGAAGGAGGACTTGTCTTGCGAAGATTCCGGATGGAAGGGCGGGGGACATGGTTATTCGATGACGTCCTTTTCGATGGGATTGACGTCGATCCCCTGGGCGGCGAGGTCCGCCAAGGCCTTCTTGACCTCCGCCTCGACCCCAGCGATCTCCATCTGGACGTAGCCGAACCCCTTGGTGATGGAAGCGCGGCGGATGCTGACCTCCACGTCGTATCGCTTGATGAGACGGGAAAGGACGGGAGCGGTCACGAGGTCGTTGGGATAGTCCAGTTCGACGAGCTTCTTGAAGGGGGCCACGGGCGACCCGGGCTCAGACGCCGCCGGCGATGGCAGGGACGATCGAGACCTGGTCCCCGGACTTGACCGCGGTGGCCTCTCCCTGCAGGAAACGGATATCCTCTTCGTTGAGGTAGATGTTCACGAAACGGCGGATCTTCCCGCTCTCGTCGCAAAGGCGGTCCTTCAGGCCGTTGTGGTTCTTCCCCAGGTTCTCGATAAGGTCCTTGATGGTGGCGCCTTCGGCGTCCACCTCGGCTTGGTTGTTGGTCAGGTTGCGCAGCGGGGTAGGGATCAAGACTTTCACGGCCATGGAAAAGCCTCCTGGTTGGTTCGTCGATGGATTATGGCAAAAAGGCCTCGGGGATTTCCAGCCCAAACCGAGGGAAGATCAGTAGTCGTGGTCGGTCTCCAGCCGTGCCTTCTGACGGCGGACATGCAGGACCCTCTGGAAGAAGGCCTCGCGCCACTTGCCCGATACGGGCTTGGTGCTCTGGTGATAAGCCACGACCAGCACCCCGACCAGAAAAGCCGCCAGGGCCCAGCCCAAGGGACCCGGCGTGGCATAACGCACCAGGATGGGGGCCAAAAGCACGGAGACGAGGTTGACCACCTTGATCATAGGGTTCAAGGCCGGCCCAGCCGTGTCCTTGAGGGGGTCCCCCACCGTGTCTCCCACCACCAGGGCCTTGTGCCGGTCGGATCCCTTGCCAAGGTCATGACGCGGGTCGGAAGGTTCGTCCTCGACCGCCTTCTTGGCGTTGTCCCAAGCTCCCCCCGCGTTGGCCATGAAGACCGCCAAGAGCTGGCCCGAAAGGATGGCCCCCGCCAGGAACCCGCCCAGGGCCTCCACATGAAGGACCAACCCCACCAGGAAGGGGGCCAGCACCACCAAAAGGGCCATGCTCAGGAGTTCCCTTTGGGCCGCCGAGGTACAGATGGTGACCACTTGGTGATAATCCGGTTTGATCCTCCCCTTGAGGACCCCCGCCTTGAACTGTCGGCGCACCTCGTTGACGATGAGCATCGCGGCCCGCCCCACCGCCTTCAGGGCGAAGGAGGAGAAGAGCCAAGGGAGCACCCCGCCCAAGAGCATCCCGACCAGGACCACGGGATCGGAGACCCGGATACCCAAGGCCAAGAGCCTCGACCCCTCCGGAACCCCGAGGGATTCCTGCACGTTGCTGACGTCCACCACGAAGGCGCCGAAAAGCGCGACCGCGGCGATGACCGCGGACCCGATGGCGATGCCCTTCGTGACGGCCTTCACGGTGTTCCCGGCCTCGTCCAGGTCGTTCATGATCTTGCGGGCCTCGAGGGTGACCTTGTCCTTCCGACCGGTCCAGGCCATCTCTCCGATGCCGTTGGCGTTGTCGGAGATGGGTCCGAAGGAATCCATAGCCAGGTTATCACCCGTGAGGGACATCATCCCGATGCCCGTCAAGGCCACCCCATAAAGGATGTAAATGAACCGTTCCCCCGGGGCTAGGTCGGGGATGGTCCCAAAGATGGCGATGGAGGCCACCAGGACCGCGCAAATGGTCACCAAGGCCCAGGCGGAGGACACGAACCCCACGGAAAGGCCCGTGATGATGACGGTGGCGGGACCGGTCTTGGCCGAATCCTTGATCTCCCGCACGGGGTGCTTGGAGACCTCCGTGAAATACCGGGTCAGGAAGAACAATCCGATGACCAACACCACGCCCAAGGCGATGGCCAGGAAGGGTCGCCACCAACCGCAAGAGAGATCGCCCAGGTAGGCGTAAGCAAGGACCCCGGAAAGGACCGTGGTGGCCCCGGCCGAGAAGAAGAAACCCCTCAGGATCGGCCCCAAGGCGTTCGACTTTTCCTTGGCCTTGGCCCGCACCAGGTAGAGCCCCACCATGGAACAAACCACCCCGATGGCCTGGACCATCAGGGGATAAAGGACCCATTGCATGTTATGCGTGGCTTGGTAAAGCCCGATACCGAGGATGAGGACCGAGACCAGGGTGACCCCGTAGGACTCGAAGATATCCGAGGCCATCCCGGCGCAATCCCCCACGTTGTCGCCCACGAGGTCCGCGATGACCGCGGGATTACGGGGATCGTCTTCCGGGATACCGGCCTCCACCTTCCCTACCAGGTCCGCCCCCACGTCGGCGGCCTTGGTGTAGATGCCACCCCCCACCCTCATGAAGAGGGCCACGAGCGTCCCGCCGAACCCGAAGCCCAACAAGGCGTCCGGCGCCGCGACCCCCAGGAGAATGAAGACCAAGGTCCCCCCCAGGAGCCCGAGCCCCACGGTCAACATTCCGGTGACAGCCCCCGCCCGATGGGCCACCAGGAGCGCGGGACCGAACCCCCTACGGGAAGCATGGGTGACACGAACGTTGGCCCTGACCGCCATCCCCATACCGATGCGCCCGACCACCAGGGAGAAACCCGCCCCGAGGATGAAAGCCAGGGCCCTGGCGAGCCCGATCCAGACGCAAACGGCGTCATGGGAAAGGTCGGGGAACCTTTGGACGGCTTCCCGGGAGGGCGGCACGATATAGACGGAGAAGAAGAGAAGGACCGAGAGGATGGCGATGAAGGGTCCGATGCGGACGAATTGCTGACGGAGGTAAGCCCTGGCGCCGGAACGGATGGCGTTCCAGACCTGCCGCATCTTGCTGTCCCCGATGTGCTCCTTGAGCACCCATTGCCGCAAGAAGAAGGCGTAGAGAAGGCCCCCTAAAGAGACCGCCAAGATGGCCCAAACGGCGTTCTGTTCGAAGGGGGAGAGACCTTGCATCATGGGGAAGGACCTTTGCGTGGAATGGCCTAGCGTGAACCTTAGGCGCCGTATTTTAGGCCGGAACCAGGAGGACCCGGTAGCCTTTTCCAAGCGGCCGATAAGGTTGGGAGCGTTTTCGGGACGGGCCCACCCTCAGCCCAGGTCCCCCAAGGACCCCAAGGGCGACCATCGCCCATCCTTCGGGACCAGCGCTTGGAGATATTTCCCCTTCGACCAACGGACCCTGTAGACGTTCGCCCCAGGCTTGGAGGCGATGGCCCTGAAGCGGTCCCCCACGACCTCCAGGGCCGCGCAATTGTCCAAGGCCACGGCCACGCCGGAGGTCCTGCGCATCATGGCCTTGAGCTCGGGCTTTCGGTCCTTCTCCTTGTCATAGTGGGGACAGGCCAAAGCGTCCAGGAACCCAAGACCCGTGACCTTGATGAGCTTGGCCTTGGGATCTCGGTACTTTCGGGAATCGGAATTCCCTTGGCGGAACCAGCAAAGGGCCCCGGCGCTTGTCCCGCAGAGGACCCTTCCCTTCCGATGGGCCTCCCTCAAGAGAGTGACGACCCCCAACTTCTTCCAGCGGAGCATCATCCGGAGGGTATTTCCCCCGCCCACGTAGAGGATATCGGCGGCTCGGACCTTACGGGCGATCTCCTGGCGGGAAGGGTCCCCCTTGATGAGGCGAAGGTCCTCCACGCGGCAACCCAAACCCGTGAAATGGGACCGGACCGCCCGAATGTAAGCGGGGTCATCCAGGCTGGCGGTCGGCAGGAAGAGAAGGCGGGGGTTTTTCTTCCCGGAGAGCCGGATGATCTCCCGGCTGATGGGCGTCACCTCGGGCTTCGCGGCCCCAAAACCGATGCTTCCCCCGCCGATGGCGACGA
>Ga0315910_10003842_pt1 | contig 12670 bp, 6 predicted proteins | sample EdamamesoilMG_FD_204470 | JGI IMG/M metagenome (GOLD analysis project Ga0315910, IMG submission 204470) | Garden soil microbial communities collected in Santa Monica, California, United States - Edamame soil | ecosystem: Environmental > Terrestrial > Soil > Garden | place: USA: California... | reverse complement strand
TTGTGGCGTTGACCAATTTCAAAGTCCGCCTTGTCGTGCGCCGGCGTCACTTTGAGCACGCCCGTGCCGAATTCAAAATCCACATGCTCGTCGCCGATAATCGGGATCAGCTTCTGTTCGCCTGGTAATTCCGCCGGCAACGGCCGCACGATGTGCTTGCCGATGAGATGCGCGTAACGCGGATCTTTCGGATTCACCGCCACCGCCGTGTCACCCGGGATGGTTTCCGGTCGCGTCGTCGCGATGGTGAGCCAGGTTTCGGTAAGTTTGATGTCGCCATCCTTGTAGCGGCGGTCTGTGACCGCCGAGCCAGCACTCGCGCCCGCCGAACCCGGCGCTGACACAGCGCCGCTACAGTCCGCCACCTGCACCTTGAAGTGATACATGAAACCCTTCTGCGATTTCATCTCCACTTCCTCGTCGGACAACGCGGTCTGCGTGGCCGGACACCAGTTCACCATGCGTTTGCCGCGATAGATCAGGCCCTTCTTGTAAAGGTCCACGAACACTCGCTGCACATTGCGGACGTAATCAGCGTCCATCGTGAAGCGTTCGCGCGTCCAATCGCACGAGCACCCGAGTTTCTTGAGCTGCTCGATGATGATGCCACCGTGCTTTTCCTTCCATTGCCAGACGCGCTTGATGAATTCCTCTCGTCCGATGTCGCGCTTGGATTGTTTTTCATCCTTCCAAATCTGCCTGGCGACCATGCCCTCGGTGGCAATGCCCGCGTGGTCCGTGCCCGGCAGCCAGAGGACTTCCTTGCCGTCCATGCGCGCCTTGCGACTGAGGATGTCCTGGATGGTGTTGTTGAGCACGTGCCCCATGTGGAGCATGCCCGTGACGTTTGGCGGTGGAATGACGATGGAATACGCCGAGCGCTGGTCGGTCACGCGCGCCGGGTCGGCGGTGAAGCAACCCTGCTTCAGCCAGAAGTCATACCATTTGTCCTCGACGGACTGCGGTTCGTAGGCTTTGGGAATTTCAGACATGATTCAAAAATTCAGCGCCGCATTGAACACGGATTGGGCGCGCAAGGCGAAAAGAAAATATACGATTTCGAACTGGGCGAGGCCAGGGGAGTTACCGCTAACGCCGCGCTCCTGAAGAATCTCCGCACAACACGGCCATGTGGCGCTGCGGATGTAACCGTCAGGATTTGGGCGGCGCGGTTGCAGGCGCGGCATCCTCGACAAACTTTTGCAGCTTCGCTTTCAACTCCGCCTTCGGGCGGACGCCGACCACCTGATCCACCACTTTGCCGTCCTTGAAAATCAGCAGCGCGGGGATCGCGGAGATTTTGTACTGTCGGGAAAGCTCTTCCTGGGAATCCACATCCACCTTGCCCACCCGGGCTTTGCCGGCGTACTCGGTGGCGAGTTCCGCAACCACGGGGGCCACCATTTTGCAGGGGCCGCACCAGGCCGCCCAGAAATCCACGAGCACCGGCTGCGTTGACGCGAGCACTTCCGTCTGAAAATTATCCTTGGTGAGCGTAATGACGTGCTGGTCATCAGCGGGCGCTGTCTTCGTCGTTTCGCGCTGGCCGCAACTCGTAAAGAGGCCCAGAACGATGATGGCCGCCGCTGCCTGTGCGGCGGCTTTGCGGAGTGCTGGTCGGAACATTTTCATCGCCTAAGGTTGCCTGAATACGGGCGAATGCAACTGGGTTTCTTACCGGCGCCGCCGGTGCCGCGTTCAATGCTTCAACAGCGCGTATTCCAGCGAGTCCACCAGTGCCTGCAAACTGGCTTCAATGATGTTCTCGCTCACGCCCACCGTGCCCCATTCGCGTTTGCCATCCGTGGAAGTAATGAGCACGCGCGTCCTGGCGGCGGTGCCGGTCGTGCCGTTGATGATGCGAACCTTGTAGTCCATCAGCTCGATGTTCTTCAGCCGGGGGAAAAACTTCACCAGCGCGCGACGCAACGCGCCGTCGAGCGCGTTCACCGGACCGTCGCCTTCGGCCACCGTGTGCGCGATTTCCTCGCCGACGCGGACGCGCACCGTGGCTTCACAGATGGATTCCATTTTGTCGCGCCTCATGGAGACGTGATACGTGTCCACGGTGAACAACAACTCCGGGTTGTGATCGAGAATGCCGCGGATAAGCAGCGCCAGCGAGGCCTCGGCGGCTTCATACTCGTAACCTTGCGATTCAAGTTCCTTGACCTTCGAGGTGATCTCGCGTGTCTCCGGTGCGTCATTACTGAGCTTGAAACCCAGTTCCTTCGCTTTCATCAAAATGTTCGTGCGGCCCGACATGTCGCTCACGAGCACGCGGCGGAAATTGCCGACGGCTTCGGGGTTGATGTGCTCGTAGCTGCGCGCCACGCGGTCAATCGCGTGAACATGCATGCCGCCCTTGTGCGCAAAAGCCGTCTGGCCAATCCACGGTGCACGCACGTCGTGACGCATGTTCGCCACTTCGTTCACGAATTCAGAAAGCTCTTTCAGCTTGGGCATGGACTTCTCCGGCACACAGCGCAAGCCCATCTTCAATTGCAGCGCGGGAATTACGCTGATGAGATTGCAGTTACCCGTGCGTTCGCCATAGCCATTGATGGTGCCCTGCACCTGGGTCGCCCCGGCTTCGACGCCGGCGATGGCGTTGGCCACGCCGAAGCCGCAGTCATTGTGCGTATGAATGCCGATGGCGCAATTCAACTTCGACTTCGCCAGCGCTGTCACGTTCGCGATCTCGCGGGGCAACCGTCCGCCGTTCGTATCGCAAAGCACGATGCACTCGGCGCCGGCTTTTTCCGCAGCCTGCCAGGTGGCGAGCGCGTATTCGGGTTCGTCCGCATAACCGTCGAAACTGTGCTCGGCGTCGTAGATGACGTGTTTGCCGTGATCCTTCAAGAAGCGGATCGTGTCGGCGATCATGGCCAGATTTTCATCCGGTTTGGCGCGCAGGACTTCCGTGACGTGTAAGAGCCAGGTTTTCCCGACGATGCAAACGACCGGCGTCTTCGCTTCGAGGATCAGCCGCATCAACTCGTCCTTTTCCACAGCCACGCCTTTGCGGCGCGTCATGCTGAACGCGGCAATTTTGGCGCGCTTCCATTTGCGACGGCTCGCCTGTTGGAAGAACTCCATGTCCTTGGGATTGCTGCCCGGCCAGCCGCCTTCAATGTAATGAACCCCGAAAGTATCGAGCCGGTCGGCAATCCGGAGTTTGTCCACGGCTGAGAAATTGATGCCTTCGCCCTGCGCACCGTCGCGCAGGGTCGTATCGTAGATTTCGATCTGGGGTTTCATAAATCGCCCGCCTAAGCGGAACAAATTACTACGCGAAAGGGATGGCGATGCAAAGCTGAATTCCCGCGTCACCTGCGATGAACCGGCAGCGGTTTACTTCTTCTTCTTGGCCCCGGCGGCGGGCGGCCCGCCGAAATACGGGTAGCGATCCCATCGGTCGTCGTCTTCCGTGGCGCGTGGGTCGTTGGTCCGGGCCATCCAGTTCTCCAGTTCGCGCTTCAATTTTTGTTTCGCTTCCGCGTACTCCGTGCGGGCAGCGACGTTCTCGATCTGGTGCGGGTCTTTGGCCAGGTCATAAAGTTCTTCGTCGGGACGTTTGGCGAAGCCGAGTTGGAAGAACTGCTTGAACTGCGGATCGTCGCGGTGATCCAGGATGAATTCCTTGCTCGGCGAACCATCGCAATCGCCGAACGGGCCAACGGCTTTCCACATTTCGGGATCACCAACCGGCCAGCGCTCCGGTCGGAAGTTGCGGATGTAGAGAAATTCCTTTGTCCGCACCGCTCGCGCTGGGTAACTCAAATCTCCTTCGCGGACGTTGGCGTGGCGTTCGCGCTCCACAAAAACCATGTCGCGCCCGGTTTGTGATTTGCCTTCCAGCAGCGGCAACAGACTTTGCCCGGTCATTTCCGGCAACGGCTTCAGCCCGGCAGCTTCGAGAAAAGTGGGCGCGAGATCGGCGAGATTCACAAAGGCATCGCTCGACTTGCCGCCTTTGAACTTGGCCGGCCAGCGAATCGCCAACGGCTGACGCGTGCCGGAGTCGTAAAGATTTGCCTTGCTGCGCGGGAACGGCCAGCCGTTGTCGGCGGTGATGACGACGAGGGTGTTCGATGCGTGGCCTGACTGTTCAAGCGCCTGCAGCAACTCACCCACTTCGCGGTCGAAACGCTGCACCTCAAAGTAATAATCCAGGATGTCGCTGCGAATCTCTGGCGTGTCGGGCAGGAAAGCGGGCACGACGACGTCGCGCGGATTCATGCCGGCGGCAAGGCCGCTGCCTTTCTCGTAAGGGCGATGCGGATCCTGACTGCCGAACCAGAAGCAAAATAGTTTTCCGGCCGGGACCGCCTTGAGGAACTCCTCAAAGTTCCTGAAGTTGTTTCCGGCCGGATTCCGTGTCCGGCCGCCGGCTTGAAAGTTTCCCGGCCCCCAGCCTTTACGCGTCACGCCAACCACGTAGCCCGCGTTCTCCAGCAGGTCGGGATACACGGGAAATTTCTTCGGAAGAAACCCGTGCAGATTTCCGCCCTCGGCCAAGCGGTGCGGTGACTGCCCGGTGAGAATGGCGGCGCGTGATGGCGTGCAGGACGGTGCTGCGGAGAAGGCGTGGGTAAACAAAACTCCTTCGCGCGCCACGCGATCAAACGTAGGGGTTTTCACGACCGGATCGCCGCCGGCGCTGGCGTGCGGCCAGGACCAGTCGTCCGCGATGCAGAAGAGAATGTTGGGGCGTTCAGCCGCAGTGGCCGTGCTGATGGCGGCGGTACAAAGCAGGACAGCGGGCAGACGCAGGGTTCGATGACGCATGAAACGGTTTGTGCATTCGCCCGGGCTCGGCGTCAACGAGATTCTTGACACGAGATTCTTGCCGCAGGTTGCCGGAACCTTGTCTCTTCTCGCTGCAGTCTGATGGAGGGGACGATTCGGGGACGGTTGAATGAAAGCCTTTGGGAACATTTGAAAGGGCGGTTGATTCCGGCCCCGAAAAAGTTTGTGGAGGACTTACGCAGTCACCTTCGCGACAAGGTTCGCGAGCAGTCCCACCGCTGGCGCGAACGCGTGTGATAGCCTGCGCCACTGGCGGCAACCACAAAATGCGTGTGACACGCTTGCCTGGGGTATTCGTCCCGGGCGGAAGCAGGATTTCACCCCATACCAATCAGGTCGGGGACACTCAAATGTCGCTTCGATAAGACAGCCGACCGTAAATCATCACAAGCCGCCAGACTCAGCGGACCAATAAGAATGAAAACGATGCAACCTCGCACCGTCTCTCCATGCTTCGTCGGCGTGTTTTTCTGCATGCTGAGCAGCGCGCAGGACATTTCGGGATCATCTTGAACAGAATCAGCAATCAACTTCTGGCCGTCCTCGCCGCGTTTCTGATCGGCACGTCCACCACCAACCTCCACGCTGTGACTTTCAGTGACGCCAACTGGGTCTGTATGGGTGATCTTCCCGGCGCCAATGGCTCGGTGCGCGCGGCGGTGGTGGATGGTTCCGGCAATCTCAACATCGGTGGAACGTTCAGCATCGTTGGCGATGTATTTACCACCAACATTGCCAAATGGATCGGCACGAATTGGTCTGCTCTCGGTTCGGGACTGAACCGCACCGCTAAAGTGACGTTCTCCAGCCTCTCAGCCACCCATCAGTAGGTAGTTCTGATTACGCGCACAGATCATGTTTTCCTTTGCTCAAAGATCAAACCAGATGAAAACGAAACTGCTTTTACTGTGCGGGGCCGGTTTGCTCGTCGCCCTCACCAGAGCCTCGGCCGTCACTCTCTACGTGGATGCCGCCAGCACCAACGCCGTCCCGCCGTTTACCAACTGGGCCAACGCCGCCGCCGTCATCCAGGACGCCGTCGATGCCGCCGCTCCCGGCGACGAAATCGTGGTGACGAACGGCGTGTATGCAACAGCGGGAAGAGCGGCGAGCGGAACGAGCCTGACCAATCGTGTTTGCGTGGATCGTGCGATTACGCTGCGAAGCATCAACGGACCGGAAAGCACCTTCATCAACGGCATGGGGAACGCAAGATGTGTTTACCTGACAAGCGGTGCCATTGTGACGGGCTTCACCCTGACCAATGGCGCGACACTGTTTGACGGGGATTTGTACACTGACAGTTGCGGTGGCGGTGCATGGTGCGAGGGGCTTGGTGCGGTTCTTTCCAACTGCGTGGTCGCCGGTTGTTGGGCCTTCAACGATGGCGGTGGAAGTTTCAGCGGCACGCTTAGCAACTGCATGTTGATGGGCAACCAAGCATGGGGCTACGGCGGCGCAGTCTACGACTCCACGCTGACCCACTGCACGCTCACCAGCAACTTTGGAGACTACGGCGGTGGAGCTTCGGGCTCCGCGCTGACCAACTGCACGCTGACTGGCAATGCAGCGGGCACTGCCGGCGGCGGGGTCGAGGGGAGCACATTGGACAACTGCACCTTGACGGATAATTCATCCTCAATATACGGCGGCGGAGCCTATGGAGGCACCCTGACCAACTGCACGCTCAGAGGCAATTGGATCGACAGTAACTTCAGCGACTTCTCCTTCGGTGCCGGCGCTTACGGCTCCACGCTGGATAACTGTCTCGTTACGGGAAATAGAGCACGCGGCGAATTCGGCCAGGGCGGCGGGGCTTACTCAAGCAGGCTTAATAACTGCACGATTTCGGGCAACGGAGCAGCGGGTGGCGCCGGTGTGATTTACAGCACGCTCACCAACTGCCTGATCGTCGGAAATTCAGCCAGTGAGGAAGATTGCGGCGGTGGGGCTTATGGCTCCAGGTTGGATAACTGCACGCTCATCGGCAATTCAGCAGGAGGAGGCGGAGGCGCCTGCTCCAGTACACTCAACAACTGCAGGGTCGTGGGCAATTCAGCATCCGGAAGCTACTTCGGTGTTGGCGGCGGCGTTTACGGCAGCACACTGAATAACTGCATCGTGACTAGCAATTCGGTTACCGGGTGGTACCCGGGCTACGGGAATGGCGGCGGCGCCGCTGGGAGCAACCTGACCAACTGCATGGTCATGGGCAATTTAGCATTGGGCGGTGGAGGCGGGGGGACTTTCGGCGGCATTCTCGTCAATTGCACCATCACAGGGAATTCAGCCGGCGGCCAATATGGCGGTAGTGGCGGCGGGGCCTCGGGCGGCACGTTGAACAACTGCATCGTCTACCACAACAGCGGGGGATCGAGCGGCGCCAATTACCATGGCAGCGTGTTCAACTATTCCTGCACCACACCGTTGCCCGACGGCGGCACAGGCAACATCAGCGCTGAACCGCAACTGGCGGGCAACTGGCATCTGAGCGCCAGTTCTCCCTGCCGCGGCGCCGGCAGCGCGGCATACACCCGCGGCGTGGATTTGGATGGCGAACCGTGGGCCAACCCGCCCTCGATCGGCTGTGACGAGTATTCGAGTGGTTCGGTGACCGGGTCGTTGAGCGTCGCCATCGTCGCAAGCTTCACCAACGTCGTGGTGGGTTTTGCGGTGGATCTCCTCGCGGTGATCGACGGACGCGTGAGCGCCTCGCGGTGGAACTTTGGGGATGGGTTGGTGGTAAGCAACCGACCCTATGCGTCGCACACTTGGGCCGCGCCAGGAGATTACGTGGTCGAGTTGATCGCCTATAACGAGAGTCATCCGACGGGCGTGCTCGCTACCATGCCGGTGCGGGTGCTGGCGCAACCGGTGCATTACGTCTCCGTGGGCAGCACTAACCCGGTGGCGCCCTACACGAGCTGGGCCACCGCCGCGTCGCACATCCAGGACGCGGTGGATGTGGCAGCCGTGCCCGGGGCGCTGGTTTTGGTGAGCGATGGTACATACGGATCGGGTGCGACGCCGGGGTGGGGTTCGAGCAATCGTGTGGCGGTGACGAAGCCGGTGATGGTGGAGAGCGTCAACGGGCCTGCCTTCACGAGCATCGTGGGCTATCAGCATCCGGGCACGATCGTCGGGGCGTCGGCGGTCCGGTGTGTGTATTTGGCAAGCGGCGCGGTGCTGGCCGGGTTCACATTGACCAACGGAGCGACGCAACTTTACGAAAACGGCGGCGGGGTGTGGTGCGAGTCGGCCAGCGCCGTGGTGACGAACTGCACGCTGACGGGCAATTGTGCCTATTACTACGGGGGCGGGGCTTACAAGGGCACGCTCAACAACTGCGTGCTGACAGGCAACTTGGCCTATAGCGGCGGCGCGGCATACTCTGGAACGCTCAACGGCTGCACGCTGACGGGCAATTCGGCTGTTGGCTCCGGCGGCGGGGCCTCCGACGGCACACTTAACCACTGCACGCTGACGGGCAATTCGGCGACCGAATACGGTGGAGGGGTCAACTCTGGCACGCTCAACAACTGCATCATCTATTACAACAAGGCGCGGCTGAGTGGGGACAATTACTACGGCGTCACCTTGAACTACTGCTGCACCACGCCGCTGCCTGCCAGCGGCAGGGGCAACATCAGTGTTGATCCCCAACTGGCGGGCAACTGGCATCTGAGCGCCAATTCTCCTTGCCGCGGCGCCGGCAGCGCGGCGTACACCAGTGGCGTGGATTTGGATGGGGAGACGTGGATCAACCCGCCCTCGATCGGCTGTGACGAGTATTGGAGTGGTTCGCTGACCGGGGCATTGAGCGTGGCCATCGTGGCGACCTACACCAGCGCGGCGGTCGGTTTTGCGGTGGACTTTCAGGCAGTGATCGGCGGACGCGTCAGCGCCTCGCGGTGGGACTTTGGGGATGGATTGGTGGTGAGCAATCGCCTCTTTGCGTCGCACACTTGGAACGCGCCCGGTGATTACGTGGTCGAGTTGCGAGCCTACAACGAGACGTATCCGATGGGGTTGGCGACCAGCAATACGGTGCAGGTGTTGGCCCAACCGGTGTATTACGTGTCGGTGGCCAGCACCGACCCCGTGCCGCCTTACACGAACTGGGCCACGGCCGCGACACGCATCCAAGATGCGGTGGATGTCGCCGTGCCCGGAGCGCTGGTCCTCGTGACCAACGGCGTGTACCAGACGGGCGCGAGCTTGGTGAACGGGATGAGCAACCGCGTGGCAGTGACTAAGCCAGTGACGGTGCAAAGCGTTAACGGGCCGCCCTACACGAGCATCGTCGGCTATCGGCATCCGGGCACGATCACCGGGGCGTCGGCGGTGCGGTGTGTACACTTGGCAAGCGGCGCTGTGCTGGCCGGGTTCACGCTGACCAACGGAGCGACGCAAATCTACGGAAACGGTGGCGGGGTCTGGTGCGAATCGCCCCGCGCCGTGGTGACGAACTGCACGCTCACCGGCAATTCAGCGGCACAGTACGGCGGCGGGGCCTACGATGGCACGCTCAGCCATTGCACGCTAAAGGGCAATTCGGCGCGATCCTATGGCGGTGGCGCATCATCCGGCACACTCAACAACTGCACGCTAACAGGCAATTCGGCTGGCTACGGTGGCGGAGCCTCCTCCAGCACGCTCAATCACTGCATGCTAACGGGCAATTCGGCCCAATACGCCGGCGGGGCGAGTTGGAGCACGCTGAATAACTGCACACTCGCGGGCAATTCGGCTGCTGACACCGCCGGTGGAGCCTACGGGGGCACGCTGAACAACTGCATCGTCTATTACAATTCGGCTTCCACCGGCCCAAACTATCTCTACTCCACATTCACCTACTGCTGCACGACACCTCTGCTTGAAAGCGGAGTTGGCAACATCACCAAAGCCCCGCTGTTCGTAAATTTGGCCGGCGGTAATCTGCGGCTCCAATCCAACTCTCCCTGCATCAACGCCGGCAACAATGCCTACGTCACTGCCGCCACGGACCTGGATGGCCTCCCGCGCGTCGCCGGCGCCACGGTGGACATCGGTGCCTACGAATTCCAGTCCCCCGCCAGCACGATTTCCTACGCTTGGCTCCAGCAATCCGGCCTGCCCACCGACGGCTTAGCCGATGACGTGGACACTGACCACGACGGTCACAACAATTGGCAGGAGTGGGTGGCTGGGACCAACCCCACCAACGCCCTGTCTGTGCTATGGCTGGCTTCGCCGGTGATCACGCCCACCAACGTCACCCTCACCTGGACGAGCGTCACCAACCGCACTTACACCCTGGAGCAGGCGACGAACCTGGGTGGCGCGCCGGCCTTTTCAGTGCTCCGCAGCAACCTGGTCGGCCTGCCCGGCACCACGAGTTGGACGGACACCAACGCGCCTGTTTCAAGTCCGCGTTTCTACCAACTGCGGGTGTCGCCCTGAGCCGCAGCGTGATGAACAGCACCAACCATCATGCGGCAGACGTGGCCCGAAAATAATGTTGAGGGCGTTCCCCCCGCTGCGCCCGATTTCGCGGGTTACAACTGGCGTTCACCAAACGGTGAGGCCGACTCTCAGCAAAGTTGTTCAACCCTTGCGTCTTTGAGTCTTTGCGTTAAAAGTCTTCTGCATGGTTCCGGCTGGTTGGAGCCAAAGAACGAGCACGCACCGTCAGCTGCTTAAACGACCCCAAACAACTGCATCTCAGACTTGGATTGGGTGGTAAAACACTCCAGCGCGCTGAAGTGAGATGATCGGCTGCTGGCGTATGCAGTTGATACCGAGCCGAACGCGAGTGCAACGCTCCTACCAATCCGTCTCGCGATAGTCTTTCAAAAACTTTCCCCAAATGTGTTGGCCCGTATTGAAGCCGGCGATGATCGGGTCCACAATGCGCGCCGCGCCGTCCACGATGTCGAGCGGCGGATGAAAGCGGTGTTCCGCCGTCTTGCGCGCGGCGATGTGGACCGGGTCTTCGTCCGTCACCCAGCCGGTGTCCACGGCGTTCATGTGAATGCCGTCGGCGTGGTAATCCGCCGCCGAAGTCCGGGTCATCATATTCAGAGCGGCCTTGGCCATGTTCGTGTGCGGATGGCGGGTGGTCTTGAACTTCCGGTAGAACTGCCCCTCCACTGCTGAAACGTTGACGATGTGTTTGTCGCGTTCCGGTGTGCGCAGCATCAGCGGCTTGAGCCGCGCGTTCAGAATGAACGGCGCGATGGCGTTCACGAGATGAACCTCCAGCAATTCGACCGACGGCACTTCCGCCATCATCAAGCGCCAAGAATTTCGCTCGCGCAAATCCACCTGTTGCAAATCCTGATCGAGTTTGCCCTCAGGAAATAAACCTTTCTGTGCCGCAAGTTCATCCGGCAACAGTGGTACTTGCGAGAGTTCCGCAGCGTGGGTGAGTCCGGCGAGTGCGTCGGAGGGACGAGTTACATGAGTCCCGCCCTGATTCGATGGGGACTCGTGTAACTCGTCCCTCCGAATGTTTTGCGTGCCTTCCGGCAGCATGTGATAACCGCGCAGGCCTTCGTATGCTCCCAACAGCCGCGCGGCTTCTGGTGGCAGGTCATGCAATGACCCGTTTTCCCGTTCCATCATGTGCTGATAAAAATCCGGCGGTCGGCGCACGGTCTGGCAGGCATTGTTAATGATAAAGTCCAGGCGGCTGTGCGTGGCGAGCAGATGACAGCAAAAAGCCTCGACGCTCGGCGTGTGGCGCAGGTCGAGGCCAAAGATTTCCAGGCGGTGACCCCAATCCTTGAAATCAGGTTCGGCGGCGTAGCGCAACGCCGAGTCGCGTGGGAAGCGCGTGCTCACGATCAGGCGCACGCCGGCGCGCAGGAGTTTGATGCCGGCCTGGTAGCCAATCTTCACGCGCCCACCAGTCAACAAGGCCACGCGCCCACGCAAATCCGCCAGTTCGGTGCGCTTGCGGAAATTCAGTTCGGCGCACGCTGGGCAAAGCTGGTCATAGAAATGATGGATCGTCGCGTAGTCCTGTTTGCAGATGTAACAGTTCTGCGGTTCGACCACTTCGCGGAAATCGGGATCATTCGCCGCCTCGCGTTGCTCGAAATTCTCCGGCGGAAACACATTCGGCGTGGTAAAAACTTTCTGACGACGCAATTTGCGGATGCCGGTTTCGTTGAGCTTGGATTGATCGCGCTGGAGTTTGTCCGCCTTGCGCTGGCGGACCTTGGCCTTGACCAGCCGGCGGCGCTCGCTGACGTCGGGGGAATAGATGTCGCCCGCGGCTTTGAGCAGACGGGTGCGTTCCTCGACGGACAAGGTGGCGAGCAGGGCGCGATTGCCGGCGACCTTTTCCAGCAGTTCGGCGGCGGCTTTCAATTGCGCGGTCAGTTCGCCGTTGGGATCGTGATTTGGTTTTACGGCCATGTTCAAAAGCGGCGCGAAAAGTAGCAGCCGTCTGGCGGGCGGGCGACTCAATAAAGCTGGCGGTGAAAGTGCCGGGATTGGCTGGAATTGCCATCCGGCGCAGGAGAGTCCGTACTTATTGCCAACGCCTTTGGGGATTTCCCTGGGTTGCGGGATGATCAGAACCGGAGGATGTTGTGGCACGAAAGGAGTTGGGATTCATGGAAAGATTCAAAGCAAAGTTCGCTGTTCTTGCGCCGGTGGCCTTGGTTAAGAACTCCCCTGCAGTCCGGGGCAACTCGGCTCGGCTGGCGGGTCACGCCCTCAAACAGATTCTCGCCCTTCTGGTCGTGGCGGCACTGGCGTTCGGGTGCTTTCAATTCAGCCAGCGCTACTTGCTGCAATCCGTTCAAGTGACCGGCGACAGCATGTCCCCCACGTTGCCGGATACCAATTGGTATCTGCTCAACCGCCT
>Ga0315910_10003841_pt1 | contig 12671 bp, 8 predicted proteins | sample EdamamesoilMG_FD_204470 | JGI IMG/M metagenome (GOLD analysis project Ga0315910, IMG submission 204470) | Garden soil microbial communities collected in Santa Monica, California, United States - Edamame soil | ecosystem: Environmental > Terrestrial > Soil > Garden | place: USA: California... | reverse complement strand
CTGACGTGCGCGTCCTCATGAACAACCACAACGTCAGCAGGCTCGCGACGAACAGCAGGATGCTCGCGCACAGCGCCGCGAGCACGGCGGCCTGCGCCGTGGCGGCGTAAGCCGGAAGGACGATCTGCGGAAGCACGTTCCATTGCCCCGCGCCGATCAACGGTAGCCATTGGAGGACGACCCAGCCCAACACGAGCGGCGAAACGATCACGTGGAGCGCGGGCAGAACCAGCCAACCGCCGATTCCGACGGGCGCGTCGCGATCGGCGGCGGCCGGCTCGGGGTCATAGCGAAGGCCGAGCGTCAGAGCGACCCAGAAGCCGCCGCCGAGGGCCAGCAACAGCGCCAGCATGGGCACTACCGCGACGGCGCTTGGTATGCCGCTCTCGAGCTCCGGGTTGTACGTGAGGATGTACCCGAGATCCTCGTACATCCGCGCTCGGTCCGTCTCGTACTTCGGAACGGCCGCCGCGGGCACATGGTCGTCCAGCGCTTGATAGTCGTACGTCAGCCGGAGCGTGTTGCGCGCATAGCTGACGGCTGCTCGATAACGAAACGCCGGGTTGTCGACGTCGACATTCTCGGCGGTGACGGGCCAGGCTTGCGGAAGCTGAACGACGATGCTTTGGCGGACACGAATCGGATATTCGAGGGCGAGCGGCGTTTGCCGAGACCCCGCCCCGAGAGGCTCGCCGTAGGAATAAAGCTCGTCGGGGTGCAGCACGAGCTCGAGCACGCCGTCGTCGTTGGCCGCGAACGCCGTGTCCAGGGAGTAGTGCTCGCGCACCTCGAACACGTTGCCCTCGCGATCGTCCGCGACCGTCAGCGGCGCAGCAACCTTCGCCGTCGAGTAGTAGCGCGCGATGTAGCTGACATAGTCGTTTTGCCACTGCTCCGGCGTGTAGCTCGAGAACAGGGTGCGCATGCTTTCCGCGAGCTCTCCCTTGTACTGCGTCGTGACGTCGAGCTTTGCGGTTGCTTCGATGCCGCCGCGCGCGTCGAGCACGATGGACACTTCGCGCTCCCGCACGTCCGTGCCGGGCTTCGGGATGACTTCGAAGCCAGCGGAGGCATCGGCGAGCACCAACGCGCGCGCGAAGTTCGGGCTGCGGTCCGCGGCCAAACGCCCGAGCTGCTTGGAGCTCGTGGCGTCGAGCCAATAGACGCCGGTGCCGAGCCGAGCTCGCACGATGGCGTGATCGAACGCATAGGGCGTCGGCAGCATCTCGTCGAGCGCGCGACCACGCCACGTATTCACGAGCGCGACGTCGGCGTCGATACCGAGCTCACCGAGTAGCGCGACGAGCAGCAGCGACTTGTCCTTGCAGTCTCCGAAGCGCCGCTCGATGACCGAGTTCGGCGGTGTCGGCTCGTGCGACCCGCGGCCGATCGAGATGCTCGTGTAGCGAATCTCCTCCTGCACCCATTGCAGCGCGCGTAGCGCCTGCTCCTCGGGCGAACCGCCGCCGTTGCGGATCGCGGCGACCGCTTGGTCCACGAACGCACCGCCGCGCGGAGCCTGCCGGTAGAACGGGTTGACGCGCTCGACCACCTCGCGCCAACTCGGGAGGTCGCTGACTTCGACGAACGGCCACTGCGAGTACCAACCCGGCACGCGGCCGTCGGCCGTGATGGCCGAAACGTTGCGCGACTCCAGCACGACCTCGTTCACGGCACCGCGTCTCACCGGCTCGGGCACCGGCGAGCCATCGCTCGCGCGATAGCGCAGCGCACGCCCAGGCGGCGACAGTATGCGCACGCGCTGTCGAGCGACCGGCACGCTCCAGCCGAGGTCCACGCGCGTGTAGAAGTGGCCGGGGAACAGTTGCTCGCGCGACCGTAGCGAATAGGCATAGTCGACGACGTCGCCGGGCCGAACGTCGCTGAGCAGCACATTGATCGTGTAGCGCCCGTTGTAGATCCGGTTACGCAGATCCGTCTCTTGAGCCAGCTCCGTGATGCGCGCCGTCGAGCGTAGATCGAGCTCCGCGCCGTCGCGGACGATCCTGAGCCAGTGGATGTCGAGCGTCTGGAAGCTCGGATCGACCTCGAAATCGAGCTGCGAGTACTCGTCGACGCCGACGGAGTTCAGCACGCGGGTTACGAGACGTTGGTAGTACTCGTCACCCGTAGCGGTGACATTGATCTGGCGATCGAGCAGCAGCGCCTCGGTGCTCTCGACGCGCGCTGCGCCACCGGCAGGCGCGAAGTCAACGGCCGTAGTGTCGATCCAGTCGGCCGGCGGCGCGAACCGGTGATACGGCTGGGCCTGCACGCTCGCGGCACCAAACAGCGCCCACGCGACGACCGCCGCGCAGCGCTCGAGCCACGTTGCGCCCCACGGCCGAACTTGCCGCGCGACGACCGAATTCCCCCCGCTCTGTTTCCGCACGGACGCCGGAGTGCTCCCGTCTGCCAGCCGCTTGTCGCGGTCTTGTTTATTAAACGGAACTTTTACAGGAGCGGGATCGCGTGCGCAATTGCGCCGGCTACGACAGGTACGGGCGCGTGAGCTCCTCCGATACCTGCCAGAGGCGCGCGGCGAGCGCCGGATCCTTCTGCAGCGCGCTCTGCTCCGCGGGATTGCAGTCGACGAAGTAGAGGCCCGTGACGTTCGCGAGAGCGGGGTTGCTCGCGAGATAGCAGCTCGTGGCAGCGCCTTGGGCGGGCTGCTCGAACGAGAAGCCGCCGCCGCCACTACCGCCGCCACCACCGCCGCCGGCCGGTGGGCGGAAATTCATGTTGCGCATGATGTTCGTCGCTACGACGCCGGGGTGCAGAGAGTTCGAGGTTGCGCGCGTGCCGGCCAAGCGTTTTGCGAGCTCGAACGAGAACAGACCGTTCGCGAGCTTCGAGTGCCCGTACGCCTGCCGCTCCCAGCCCTGCCCCGATAGATTGTCGAACTGGATGCCGCCGGGCGGCGTTTGGGCATGCGACATGCTGCCGACGACGACGACGCGGCCTTGCGGCGCCGCCGTCACGCGATCGAGCAACCGATTCACGAGGATGAAGTGGCCGAGGTGATTGACGACGAACTGCATCTCGAGCCCGCGTACTTGCTGCAAGTCGGTCAGTAGGACTCCGGCGTTGCACACGAGCGCGTCGATCGGCGTGTCGAGCGCGCGGATCGCCTGCGCGCACGCGACGACGGAGTCGAAGTCGCTGAGCTCGAGCACGACGGGCGTCGCCTTGCCCTGCACGCTCGCGCATGCCTCCTGCCCACGCTCCGGCGTGCGCGCCGTGCCGATCACGTGCGCGCCGCGCAGCGCCAGCACGCGCATCGTCTCGAGACCAATGCCTGAGTTGCACCCGGTGACGACGATGGTCTTGCCGCGCAAGTCGATGCCTTCCGTCACCTGCTCGGCCGTCGCATCGGCTCCGAACGAGCTGCGCGGCGGTTCTTGTGCCCCGGCGCGGCCGACGTAGGCGGCCACTGCGAGCAGCGTGCTGCTTTCGATGAAACGGCGGCGGTCAATGATCGTCATCGGCATTCCCCCTTGCGCGCTCGAGCGCCCCGGTGAATGGGGTGAGCTCGAACTGTACCGAGGGCGATAAGCTCGCGCGCGTGAAGATTTGTCGATGCGGCTAGCGGGGGTGCAGCGTCGGCGGCAGCTCCGGCGGATTGACCTCCGCCGTGATCGACAGGCGCAGTGTCCGCGAATCCTCGGTATGGATGACGACGCCCGCTTCCTCGCCGTTCAACACGACGAGTCGCGGCTGGCTCACCGCGACTTCCACGCCGCCGTCGCCCTGCTCATAAACGCCGACCTCGAGAAGTATTTCACCGCCGTCGCGAACGCGGGGCACGATCGAGAAACGTAGATTGCCCATGCGCAGGTCGTTCACGCCGTCGACGAGCGTGCCGTCCTCGACGACGATCTGCGTCGCCAGCGAGCGCGACTGCTCCGACGAATCGAGCGCCAGGTTGACGTCCATCAGGATCTGATCGGCCGAGCTGCTCGTCGCGAAGAACAAGGCACCACCCGTCGCGCATGCGGCCAATACGCCGGCGAGCGGTCGCCAGGACATGCCGGTCCGCGCGGGCGGCGCCGGCGCTTTCATTTCCACGACGCGCAAGTCGGCCACGTCGACGCCGAAGACGGCCGCGAGCGAGCGCGCCGATTCGTACGACGCCGCCCCGGTCTTCTCGATACGTTGAATCGTCCGCAAGCCGAGGCCCGTGACCTCGGCCAAGTGCTCTTGGCTCCAGGCCCGGCGCTCGCGCTGCTCGCGGATGTACGAAGGATCGACTTTCACTTCCACGTGGCGCTCCTGAAACCTAGGAGCGCCTAACCTCGTCGACTGGCCGCAAAACCGCTAGGAGAAACGGCCGCCGACCTACCGCCAGCTTGCCGCCACTCCACCGCCACCGCGCTATTCCTTCGTGCAGGTCCAGTTCGCGGCGTCTTTGAGGTCGCCCGAGCCGTCGTACCTCGCGTACGCGGGAAAAGCACAGATCGGCCGCGCGAGCCCAGATTCGCGGCCCGTGGCCGGCATCTGGCTCGGCGCGACGTCGCGCTCGCGCCATTGCTCGAGCGCCGTCAGCGTGTCGAACGTGTCGACGCCGGGGCCGCCGCGGCAATGGCCCATGCCGGGCGCCAGGAACAACCGCATCCAGTCGTCCTGCTCGCGGTTGCCGGCACTCGCGTCGTCGCGGCCCATTTCCGCGCGGACACTCTCGTAATAAAGGACGGTGTTCTCCGGCGTGATGCCCGTGTCGCGCCAGCCGGCGTATAGCAGCAGCTTGCCGCCTTGAGCTTTGAACGCGCGCAGGTCGGGGTCGACGGCGTCGACGAAGCCGGTTCGTGCGTCGATCAACGGCAGGTCGCGGTCGAGATCGAATTGCCGCCAGTCGTAATTGGCGTTCTGGAAACCGAGGATCCGGATCGAGTCGGTCAGGTTATCGCCCGGCCCCTCGCTCCTGCTGACGAGCTCCGGAATGGGATTGCCCATCGCCTGCCCGGAAAAAACCAGCTTCCCGTCGCTCGTACGCAAGCCCTCATAGAACGTGTGCACGGACTTGAGCTCGCCGGGCGACAGGCAGCGGTCGCCGGTTCCGCCCGCGGGGCAAGCGAGCGTGTCGAAATCGAACGTGCACTGGCGGGGGTTGTTCAAGAAGCCCTCGCCGAGCGTGTCGCACTGCTTCATCACGGCGTCGTTGACGAGCTTCGCTTTCGCTTCCGAGAGCGCCTCGTCGGGATGGCGCGCGAGCCGGATGCTGCGATACGAGCCGGCCGTGTGCATGTGCACGTGCCGATTCGCGAGCGCGCCCGCGATGATGCCGTCGTAGTCGCCGGGGTAGCGCTGCGCGGCCATGACGCCTTGCCGGCCGCCCGTCGAGCAGCCCTTGTAATAGGAGTAATCGAGCGGCTCCGTGTAGAACACGTCGATGAGGCGCTTCGACTTCACGGTCATGTCGTGCAGCGCGCGATACGCAAAGTCGACGACTTTCTCCGTGTGCCCGAGCGCGAACATGCCGCCCGGGCCGTCGGCGGCGGAGTGCCCCGTGTCGGTCGCGGCCGTCGCATACCCGCGGCGCAGCGCTTCCTGCATGTCGCCGTAGCCTTGAATCGACCCGGCCCAGCCGCCGTTGCCAACGGCGAGGAACTTGCCGTTCCAGTTCTCGGTCGGCAGCCACAGCTCGACGTTGATGTTCGAATCGGGCGTCGGCGTCAGCACGAGCGTGAGGCGGCAATGCTGCGGAATCGGCTGCGGCGGCGGACCCGATTGCTGCGGCGGATTGGCCGGCGCGTTCGCGGGCTTGAAGAGCCCCGCCGCGACGTCGACGGCGCTCGTGATCCTGGCGCGCTCGAGCTCGATGCTCTTGAGCTCGGCGCACGGCATGTTCAATGCCCCAGCTGCGGCAATAGCGATGGCTAGCATGCTTCCCCCTCCGGACGACGCCACGCGGGCACCGCAACCTTGATCTTGGAGCTACATTGGCGCCGGCCCGGCCCGCGGGTCAAGCCATTCGGGCTTGAGGTCGAAGCCTCGCGCCCTCACCCTCTCAAGCCTATGACGGATGTGATCACCATCAAGTGCCCGAGCTGCGGCGCGGCGAATCGTGTGCCGCGCGAGAAGCTCGAGCAGGGCCTCCGGCCAAAATGCGGCCGCTGCAAGCAACCGCTGCCGGAAGCGGCCGCTTCACCGCTCGTCGTGACCGACGCCACGTTCGCGGCGGAGGTCGAGCGAGCGCCGCTGCCCGTGCTCGTCGATGCGTGGGCCGCGTGGTGCGGGCCCTGCCGCATGATCGCGCCGGCGATCGACGAGCTCGCGGCCGAGCTCGCGGGGAAGGTCCTCGTCGCGAAGCTCAACGTCGACGAGAACCCTGTGACGGCGAGCCGCTTCGACATCCGCAGCATTCCGACGCTGCTCGTGATAGCCGGCGGTCGCGAGGTCGATCGCATCGTCGGCGCACAGCCGAAAGAAGCCATTCGCGCCCGGCTTGCCCGCTTCACTTGAGCGCGGGCGCCGAAGCCGGACTTCGACTCAGAGAACCTCGACGACGACGGGCCGGCCCCAGAGCTGGCTCGTGATACGCGTGGCGGAGCGGCCGTCGCCAGTGGTCCAAAAGCGCTCGGTCGCCTTGAGGTCGATGCGGCCGATCAGCGATTCGGGCAAGCGGCGCACGACTTGCCGCGCGACCGCCTCGCCCGTGTCGATGAGCTGCACGCCGGCGCCGACGGTCTCCGTGATCAAGGATCGAAGAAAAGGATAGTGAGTGCAGCCGAGGACGATCGTGTCCGCGCCGCGCTCGACGAGCGGCCGCGCATAACGTGCAACGAGCGCGCGCGTCGTGGCGCTCGTGAGATCGCCGGCCTCGACTTGCTCGACCAGCCCCGGGCACGCTTGCGTGACGATCTCGACGTCGCCCGCGTATTGCTCGAGCAACGCCGCGAAGCGCGCGCTCTCGAGCGTGCCGACCGTCGCGAGCACGCCGACGACACCGCTGCGCGTGGCGCTGACGGCCGGCTTAACGGCCGGCTCCATCGCGATGATCGGGAAGTCGAAACGGGCCCTCAGTGGCGCGGCTGCGGCCGCGGTCGCCGTGTTGCACGCGACTACGACGGCTGCGGCACCTTGGCGCACGAGAAACTCCGTGAGCACGAGCGAGCGCTCGCGGATGTAGTCCTGCGTCTTGTCGCCGTACGGAACGTGGCCGGAATCGGCAACGTAGAGCAGCGGCACGCTCGGCAGCTGCGCGCGAATATGCCGGAGAACGGAAAGGCCGCCGACGCCGGAATCGAACACGCCGATTGCACTAGCGTTCACCAATGGGCGTACCACTCGCGCATCACGACAACCTTCGACGCCGATTTCCGAGTGCGACTCTAGTCCGGCCGCCGGACCTACGGCAACTTGGCGACCCGCTTGACCAGCACTTTGATTCGGTCGCCGCTCCCGTACCGAGTGACCTCGAACGAGATGTCGACGTGCTCGTCGCTCGGCGACATCGTGAGCCCCGAGAGCTGCGCGACTCGTTCAACTTGATGCGTGCGTCGTGACGGCACGCGTGTTGCAGCGAACGGGCTCACGTCCCGTGAGGCTCGGGCGATTCTCTAAAACGGGAAACAGACTCAAGAAACGTCGGCGAACGATTCCAAAATTTGGAACACGGACGCTCGTTAGCGTCTACACAAACCGATTCGCGCGCGAAGGGTTGCGAGCGCTCGAACGAAAAGTATATTTGAGAGGGATGGCTGTCCGGGTAAATACCGACGGCGATGATTCTGGAAGAGCGTTCATGGATAAAGATGCGGCACACGTCGCGACTTCGGGTATTGCGGGCCTAGACAACATTCTGCGCGGCGGCTTTCCGCGCGATTGCATGCTGCTGATCGCGGGCACACCGGGAACCGGAAAGACGACGCTCGCCATCCAGTTTCTTCTCGAAGGCATCAGCCGCGGCGAGACGAGCTTGTACGTCACGCTCTCGGAAACGCGCGCCGAGATCGAGAAGGTCGCGAGCAGCCACCGCTGGGATCTATCGAAACTGCACATCACGGAGCTCGTACCCTCCGAGCGAAATTTGTCTGCAGACTCGCTGCTGACGGTCTTCAACCCGTCCGAGCTCGAGCTCGGCGAGACGACGGAGGCGCTGATCGCCGCCGCCAACGAGCATCGGCCGCAGCGGCTCGTCATCGACTCGCTGGCCGAGCTGCGGCTCATCGCCCAGAACCCTCTTCGGTACCGGCGCCAGATCTTGGCGCTGAAGCAGTACCTGAGCGATCGCGACTGCACGGTGTTGATGCTCGACGACCGCACCGGCGGCGGCGAAAGCGACCAGGTTCAAACCGTCGCGCACGGCGTCATCATGCTCGAGCAGCTCGCGAACCAATACGGCGCTGAACGCCGCCGACTGCGCGTGAGCAAGATGCGCGGCGTTCCTTTTCGCGGCGGCTACCACGATTTCGCGATCCGCACCGGCGGTCTCGAGGTCTACCCGCGCCTCGTCGCCTCCGAGCATCCGCAGAACTTCGTCGAGCGCGAATTGCCGACCGGCAATGAGCAACTCGACTATCTGCTCGGGGGCGGCTTGCCGGCCGGGACGAGCACGTTGCTGCTCGGTCCTGCGGGCACGGGCAAGTCGACGGTCGCCACGCAGGTCGCGACGGCCGCGGCCGCGCGCGGCGAGCGCACCGCCATGTTCATCTTCGATGAGAACATCGGCACGTTCCGCTCGCGCTCGAAGAAACTCGGCATGCCGGTGGACCGCGCGCTCGCCGGCGGGTTGATCACGATTCAACAAGTGGATCCCGCCGAGCTTTCGTCCGGGGAGTTCATCGCGGTCGTGCGGCGCGTCGTGTCGGGCGGCAACGGCGACGGCCAACCCGCGAAAGTGGTCATCATCGACAGCCTCAACGGCTACTTGAACGCGATGCCCGAGGATAAATTCCTCACGGCGCAGCTGCATGAGCTGCTCGCGTTCCTCGGCCAGCAAGGCGTAGCGACGATTCTCACGCTGACGCAATCCGGCATGGTGGGCTCGATGCAGACCCCCGTGGATACGACCTATCTCGCCGACAACGTCGTGCTGTTTCGCTTCTTCGAAGCAGGCGGTTGGGTACGTCGAGCGATCTCCGTCATGAAAAAGCGCAACGGCTATCACGAGCGCACCATTCGCGAGATCGACATGAACGAGCGAGGAATCGTCATCGGCGACGCGCTCGAGGGTTTTCAAGGAGTGCTCACCGGCGTTCCAACCTTCGTCGGCCGGTCTGCGGAACTGCTGGATAAACGCTAGATGCAACGCACGCCGTCGCAACGGCTCGCCGACGAGATGCGAGTGCTCGTGCTACCGGCCACGGCGGCCGACGGCGCCGCCATCCGCAAGCTCCTCGACTCTTGTTGGATCGCAAGCGCCGTGATGCCCACCGTGGCCGCGACGTGCGCGGCCGTGAGTGCCGGAGCCGGCGTGCTCGTCGTCGCAGAGGAGACTCTCGGGACGGATCATTCACGCTTGGTCGAATGCATTCGCGCGCAGCCCGTATGGTCCGATCTGCCGGTGATCATGTTGTCGAGCTCGGGGCGAGCGGAATCGACGATGCTTGCGGAAATTCTTCCGCAGCTCGGCAACGTCAGCGTCGTCGAGCGCCCGGTACGCATGTCTACGCTCGTGAGCCTGATCCGTTCGAGCCTCCGCGCACGTGGCCGGCAATACCAAGTGCGGGAGCACCTCGCACAGAAAGAAAGTGCACAGAAGGCGATACGCGAAGCGCAAGAGCGGTTTCGACTGCTCGTCGACAACATCAAGGACTACGCGATCTTCATGATCGACACACGAGGCCTCGTCGCGAGCTGGAACAGCGGCGCCGAGCACATGCTCGGTTACTCCGCCGAAGAGATCTTGGGGCAGCCGGCGGCGCGCTTCTTCGTCTCCGAGGGATCCGACGATATCGTGCTCGCGCGCGAAATGCGGGAAGCTCAGGGGGCGGGACGAGCGACGAGCACGGGCTGGCGCGCACGTAAGAGCGGCGAGCATTTCTACGTCGAAGGCGTCTTGAGCGCCGTGCGCGACGACGAGGGCCGGTTGCTGGGCTACGCCAAGCTCATGAAGGACGTGACCGACAAGCGCCGCATCGAAGCCGAGCGCGAGCAGCTGCTGCAATCAGAGCGCGCCGCTCGCGGCGAAGCCGAGCGCACGAGTCGCATGAAGGACGAGTTCTTGGCCACGCTGGGGCACGAGCTGCGCACTCCGCTGAACGCCATTCTCGGCTGGTCGCAAGTGCTGCGGCGCGTCGGCGACGTCAGCACGGAGCTCGACGACGGCTTGAAGGTCATCGAGCGCAATGCGCGAGCGCAGGCGCAAATCATCGAAGACTTGCTCGACATGAGCAGCATCATCTCCGGCAAGGTGCGGCTCCAGATGCGCAAGGTCGACCTGGCTTCCGTTGTCGAAGCATCGGTCAACGCCGTAAGACCCGCCGCCGAGGCCAAGGGCATCGAGCTCGAGCTGGCCGTCGATCAGTCGGTCGTGCTGGTTCGCGGCGATCCCAATCGTCTGCAGCAAGTGTTCTGGAATTTGCTGACCAATGCGGTCAAGTTCACGCCGAAATCGGGCCGCGTAGCCGTAACGGTCGGGCTGGCGGGCTCGCACTTGAAGGTCAGCGTCGAGGACAGCGGCGAGGGCATCGAGCCCGCGTTCTTGCCGTATATCTTCGAACGTTTTCGCCAAGCCGATGCGTCCACGTCGCGCCGCCACGGCGGCCTCGGCCTCGGGCTATCGATCGTGAAACAGCTCGTCGAGCTGCACGGCGGCAGCGTCAGCGCCTCGAGCCGCGGCAATGGAACGGGCTCGACGTTCAACGTCGAGCTTCCCGTCATCGCCATCGACGCGGATCTAGCGACACAGGACGGGCCTCGACACCTGCCGGCGCGCTCGAGGTCCGAGCGCCTCGACGCCTATTCACCGCCAGCGAGCCTCGAGGGCATACGAGTGCTCGTCGTCGACGACGAGCCGGACGCACGCTCGCTGATCGAACGCTTATTGCAAGAATGCGAAGCGACGGTTACGACGGCCAGCTCGGCGAGCGAGGCCTTCGATCAGGTCGAGCGCGATGCACCGGACGTTCTCTTGAGCGACATCGGCATGCCGAAAGAAGACGGCTACAGCTTGATCCGCCGCATCAGAAAACTCTCGGGCGAAGCGAGCCAGATCCCCGCGATCGCACTGACGGCCTATGCTCGCGCCGAGGACCGCGCCAAAGCGCTACAGGCCGGCTATCAGGTGCATCTCGCGAAACCGGTCGAGCCCGTCAAGCTCATCGCGATGGTCGCGAGCCTTGTGAGACAGGGCTCGAGCATCCGCCACTGAGAAACCGCCGCAACGAACGGCGCGGGCGGCTGCGTGCATGGTGGCCGGGCACGCCCGCCGCAACAGCGGGCGGCCCGTGCCGAACGGTCAATGCCAGTAGGGCTTCGTGCCGTAATGGGTGAACGCGCGATCGCGATAACTTCGACCGTCGCCTTTCGTCAGCACGTCGATCGAATCCGCGGGAGCGCTCTTCAATTGCTCCGCGGTGAACGAGACGACGTACCCGCCGCGATCGGGATCGTAGTCGAGCTCGCTCCACGGCACGGGATGATATTTCTCGCCCATCCCGAGCACGCCTCCAAAACTTACGACCGCGAACAAAATGTTGTTGGAAGTTTTCTCGAGCACGATGTCCTTGACCTCGCCGATTTTGTTCCCGGTGAGGTCGTAGACGTTCGTCCCGATTGCTTTGCCGGCGCGGATAGCGCTCGTATGACCCGTAGCTGTTGGCATGGTTCGTACCTCCTTGTCGAAACGCCCCGTTTGCATGCACGCGGCATGCCAAGAACACCGCGCATGCGGCGGCCGGCGAAACCGCGCTGAAAGGGGCGATCTCGGCCTAGTCGAGATCGATCGCGACCGAAATCTGCAGCGAATTTCCCTCGAATGTGGATTCGTTGGAAAGCTCGTCGAAATAGCGGAACGCCAGCGTTACTTGGCGGTCCGGAAACGCGACGATCGAGCCCACGCCGAGCGCATTCACTCGATAGCGTGAGTCGGCTTCTGCAGCCGTGACGCTCGGCCCCGTCTTGGCCGACGTTTGCCACGCGGCGTAGCCGACGGCGCCGACTTGGATTCGAGCAGCGCCGCGCTGGGGCAGCGCCTGCATCACCGAGAAGTCCAAATCGAAGGTGTCGCCCGGGCGAATGCCGGTTCCAGATTGGCTACCGTGGACCTCGTACATTTGAAACGCCGAGATGGCGGTACGCTTACTCTCGGTCGGGAAGAACGTTTGGCCCGATAAGAGAACGTGGGTCCAATAGCCGGAGCCGACGTTGTCGTTGGCGCCCGCATCGAAGCTGCCCGTCGGCGCCAGAAACCCATACGCGGCCTTGATGTCGGCGCGGTCGAAGTGCCAGCCGACAATCGCGGGCTGATAGAACGAATCCGCGAGCCCGCCGCCGCCGCTGATCGACCCCGTGACGTCCGAGCTCAGCGAGTTGTTCGCGATCGGTATCGTCGCGGCCATCGAGAACTTGGCGTCGCCGAGCACGCGCTTCTCGGCGACCCAGGCGATCGTGTTCATGTCCATGAGCACGGAGTTCTGCCCGGTGGCGGTGACCTCGCCGGCGGGCCCGACGGCGCGAGCGCGCGAGTAAAAAAAGAACAGGTTCGAAAAGCTGAGGCCGGCGGCCGC
>Ga0315910_10003839_pt1 | contig 12673 bp, 9 predicted proteins | sample EdamamesoilMG_FD_204470 | JGI IMG/M metagenome (GOLD analysis project Ga0315910, IMG submission 204470) | Garden soil microbial communities collected in Santa Monica, California, United States - Edamame soil | ecosystem: Environmental > Terrestrial > Soil > Garden | place: USA: California... | reverse complement strand
CAGATCCAGCCGCAGCCGACCATTGGGCTCCGCCCGTGGCGCCGTCTCGTGCGGGCTCACGCCAGGCTCGAGCGTGGTCGAGGCGAGACTCGAGACCGAGAGCGCGATGCCGAGCTTCTGCGCCACGCGCTCGCGAGAGACCGCGGGCACGGCCTCGGCGCGAGCGGCTGACAACAGCTCGTGCACCAGCTCGCTGCTGCCGGCAGACGGACGACCGCTCATGGTCCTTCTCCTTTACTCGCCAGCGCGCGCAGACGCTCGGCGCTCTTGGCGAACGCGCGCCGCGCGCGGCCGAGCCGGGACGCCGCCGTGCCCTGCGGGATGTCGAGCAGCTCGGCGATCTGCGGCACCGTGAAGCCTTCGAGCTCGTGCAAGACGAACGCGGAGCGCTGCTCGTAGGGCAGCGCGTCGAGCGCCGCATAGAACATCTCGAGCTCGCGCTTGCGCTCGAGCAGCGCCGCCCCGTCGCGAGCGTCGGCGTGCTCCTCCACACAGCCGGGGCGATCGAGCTGACGCGCCGAGCGGCGCCGCTGATTGGCCGCGATCCTGATCGTGACGCTGATCAAGAAGCGCCGCTCGGCGCCACTGACGATCGCCGCCGCGCGGCGGCTCGCCGTGATGAAGACCTCCTGCACCACGTCGTCGATGTGCTGGCGCGGAACACCCAGTCGGGCCGCGAACCTCCAGACGGTGTCGAAGTGGTCCCGGAACCACGCCACGAGCCGCTCATCCGAGGGCGGCTTGGCGCTCTCGAACCGGGACGGCGCCTCGGGTAGAGATGCCGGTGTGGAGGCCGGGGCAAGGCTGGGCCCAGGGCTCGCCGCGGCAGCCTCCGGCGCGGTCCCCCGAGCCGCCGCAGCGGCAGCCTCGGCAGAATCATTGGGGAACCCGTGCAGCATGGAACTCGGCCGCGCCTTCCATGTCGCCTCGGACTCCGAACGATCCATCAAAAGAACACCCCGACCAGCGCAGCGACGCGAATGGAGAGCGCGGGCACGCGGAAGGCCGTCGTCGTGTCCGGGCTGAACGAGTATTCATGCCGCGCCAGCGGCACCACGGCCGCGACGCTGGCCGAGAGCCGGAGCGGACCCCACACGTCGGCGTCGCCGCGAACGCCGAGGTTGGCGCTCGACCACAACCCGGAGCGCGTCGTCGCGCCGCGCACCGCCGATCCGCTGCTGGTGCCCGAGAGCTGGCCGAGCTCGAGCTCGAGGCAGGGTCGCAGCGCCCACAGACCGCGCGCCGGAAAGCGCAGCGGGCAGAGCTGCGCCGCGCCGGCGAGCAGCTCGAAGCGCGCGCGCGCCGTGCCCTGCGCGAGCGACACGTCGTCTCCGCTGGCGCGGAACGCGCTCACGAGCAGCGCCGGCTGCCAGCCTCCCGCGCGCCACTCGAGAGCCAGCGCGCCGCCCAGGCCCAGGGCGGCACCCGGGGCCGCCGCGCCGTTCGCGACGGCGAGCGCTCCGAAACCGAGCGTGAGCTCATCGTCCGCGTCGGCGGGGAGCGGCACCGCCTCGCGCGCCGCGCCGGTGTCACTCTCGGCGGCACGAGCCGGCGCGGCGAGGCTCGCGCCGTGCTCGACGACAGGCGAGCGCGCCCCCGCGTCGAGCCCCATCGCGGCGATCAAGCTCAGCGCTTCGATGACCTCGGCGCAGTCGGCGCCGACGACGACACGCCGGGTCTGCTCGGGACCGTCGCTGACCTCGATCGCGCCGGAGTAGGCGGCGCCGGCGCCTGCCTCGATCGCGACGTTCACCCGCAAGCGCTCGTTTGCCGGGGCTGCAGGGGCCGAGCGCCGGCGCTCGACGGCGCCGAGGAACACCCGCAACTCGGGGCACGTCGCCGCCGCGTGATATCCGGCGAGCCACGCGGGAGCTCCGTTCTGGGACGGCTCGGCGCGCGCCAGCCGAGTGGCGCACGCCACCACCACGATGCTGGCGAGCGAGAGCCCGAGGCGCGCCCTGCCCGCTCGCCCAACACGCGCCATTCAGCCAGGCAGGTCACGCGCCCTGGAGCACGTCAAGCCACGCTCCGCCCTCGCAAACGCCCGGCGCCGCCCGCTCAGCGCAGCCGTGCCGCGCCGTACCAGTTCCCCTCGAAGGAGAACACGGGCGTAGGATCGCTGCCGTCGCTCGGCACGCGATACATCGTCGTCTGCGTGCCGGCGCTGCCATCTTCCCAGTAGGGGATGAAGTTTGCGCCGCCGACGTTCACGTAATAGAGGTTGCCCGCCCACACCGGCAAGGTGTCGATGCGCCGCGACGTGTTGGTCGCGAAATCGCGGTGCCACACCCGCCACACGGGGTCCGCGGCGTTGGTGCCGTCGTAGAGCGTCTCGTCCACGCTGGTAAAGTAGAAGCCGTTGGCACCGTCCGGCACGCCGCCGGTGCTCGGCAGGCCATCACCCATCGCCGAGACGTCGACCACGCCGCTCTCGCTGGCGTCGAAGACGCTCTGCCCGGCGCGCACGACGGTCACACACGTCGGCTGGTGCATGTCGGCGTAGAAGTGCGGCATGGCGCTCCAGTCCGGAGGCATGAAGAACACGTCGCCGTTCGGCATCGGGATCGCGGCGTAAGTCTCTCCGCAGCGCTCGTCCTCATCGACCGAGATGACCTGGTTGGTGTCGACGTTCAGCGCCAGCACGCCGGAGGCGTACATGGAGTTGAAGTCCTGATCTTGCCAGCCGAGCGGGATCAGCAGCGTGCTGTCGCGCCGCACGATGCCCGAGTGCTCGAACACGAGGTTCGGAACCCAGCCGGTGCGTTGCAGCATGGGCAGCGGGATCTCCACGCCCGTGAGCTGCATCTGGCTCGGGTCCCACTCGATCAGGCGCAGGCCGGCGGGGTCGAACGCATACCCCTGGGTGTCGCTGACGACGAACACGTGCCAGCTCTCGAGCCGCGTCATGCCCACGCCGGCGAAGCTCAGATCGGCGCCGCGCACGAGCCGGTCGCCAGCGCCGATGTCGAAGCGCGTGATCACGGGCGCCATGGCGTCGGGCGCGAACACGGCGCCGTTCCAGATCGTCGGCACGACGCCGCCGAGCAGCTCGGGGCCGTCCGTCGAGTCGAGCTGCGTGGTTTCGTCGAACGTGGGCGACGTCACGAAGTAGGTCGTCTCGGTGTCGCCGGTGCTGAAGAACGTCGCGACCAGGTAGAGGGGGCCGGTCCCCGTGCCCGACGTGCTGGTGGTGATGTCGTCGCTGCCGCAGCCGATGCCAGCCGCCGCGAGCCCGAGGCACGCCCACGAAACCCGAGCGCGCACCCCTCGCGATCGCGCTGCTCCGCCATTGCCGTTCTTCATCCGTCTGCTCCTTTGGTGGGCGCACTCTAGCCCCGATCGCGCGACGGAGAGCAGCGCTCAGAGAGCGCTCGAACGCAAAAAGGCGCGACCGGGCGGGACACCGAGCCGGCGCCGAGCAGCGCCGCGGATCCGACCGGGTCGGATCCGCAACATGCCGGTTTCAATCGAGGTTTTTGACCAGGATCGTGCCGTGTTCGCCCACGGCCCAGAGCCGCGACGGCGTCCCCCACAGAGCGTGCAGCGCCTGCGTCGTGCCGCTGAACTGGGGCTGCCAGGACGAGCCATCATAGTGCAACAGCGTGCCGCCGCTGCCGGCGGCCCACACGTCGTCGCGGGCGCGACCCCAGAGCGCGTTCAGCGAGAACGTCGACTCATCGCCGAGCGAGCTCCAGACGACGCCGTCCCAGTGCAGCGCCGTGCCAGCGGTGCCGACGGCCCAGACGTCGTCGTCGGCGCTGCCCCAGACCGCGCGCAGGTCCGCGCTGACACCGCCGTTCGGCCCGCTCGGGATCTCGACCCAGGCGGAGCCGTCGTGCCGCAGCGTGACGCCGGCGGCGCCCACCGCCCAGACGTTGCCCGACGGCAAGCCGACGACCGCGAGCAGATCGCGCTCGGTCGGCGTCGCGAGCGGCACCCACGTGCGCCCGTTGAGCAGACCCCAGCTGCCGCCGCGAGAGCCGACGAGCCAGCCACTCTGGCCGTCGCTGAACAAGGCGTGCAACCAGGCGTCGGCGCGCACATCCATGTCGTGCCAGGCCTGGTCGGCGTAGCCGCGGGCGAGCCCCGCGGTGCCCGCGATCAACGTGCGCCCGTCCACCAGCGGCTGCACCGCGTACACCGCGCGCGGGCTGTCCATGCCCACCTCTTGCCAGCGCCCGTCGCGGCGCGCGAGCAAGCGATCGCCCGCGATCCAGGGCTGTCCCGCGCCGGAGCCGGCGATGTCGAGGTAGTTGTCGGACGCGCCTTCGCTGACCAGCGTGCGCGCGTCGCCGTACCAGCGCGTGACCGCCCCGAGCGCGCCCACGGCCAGTGTCGTGTCTCCGCTGGCTACCACCCCGTGGATCGGCAGCTCGCTGCCCGTGCTGCGCACGCCACGCCACTCCGGGCACGGCTGCTGAGGCGCCCCCGCGTCGCCCGGCACGGGGCAGGTCCTGGCGCCGTCCCAGGTGAACAACTGCCCGAGCTCGTTCGCGACCAGCGCTTCGTCGTCGCCGAGGTGCAGCGCCGCGAGGCGCCCTTGCGGCGCTGGCCCCTCGCCGGGCGGCGCCTGCCAGGTGGCGCCCTCGGCCAGGTAACGGCGCAGCGCGCCGCCGTTGCCCGCGATCCAGACCTCGCCCGGGCGGCCGCGCACGGCCAGCAGATCCTGGCTCACGCCGGCGTCGACGCGCACCCAGCCCTCGGCGCCACGGTGCAACACGGCGCCCGCGTCACCGACGGCCCAGACCTCGTCGCCGCTGGCCCAGACCGCGTTCCAGTTGCTGCCCGCTGCCGCCTCGACGCTCGACCACGCGCCGGCGCGCCGCTCCAGCAGGACGCCGCCGCTGCCTGCGACCCAGACGCTGTCGCCCGAGGCCCAGACGCCGCGCAGCGAGCTGTCCCAGGGGATGCCCGGCACCGTCTCCGCGGCCCAGCCGTTCTCGGTATGAAACACGACGGTGCCGTGATCGCCCACGGCCCAGAGCTCATTCTCTCCCGCCCACACCGCGCGCAAGGACTCGCGCGTCGGCGCCCACGACAGCGACCAGCTCTGCCCATCGAAACGCAGCACGGTGCCGAGCTCGCCCACAGCCCAGACCTGGCTGGCGGCTGCAATGGCGTTCAGCGCGTTGTTCTGGATGCCGAAGCCGTCCCAGCACCAGCCGTCGCTGCTGCACGAGGCCGGCGCCGGCGTTTGCCCCGCGTCGCTGGCGGGCGGGCCCGCGTCGGGAAAGCCGACGGAGGGCAGCTCGCCACGCACACGCCGGCCTTGCTCGCAGCCCGCGAGCAGCAGCACCGCACCCGACACCCACAGCGCCCGGAAACGCATATTCGAGCCTCTCATCCTCAGTGCGGCGAGCACGCCGGGCAATCCAGCACGCCGCCGCAACCGTCGTATTTCGGCTGTCCGCACGTCGCGCCGCAGGTGTCGGGCTGGCAGCACGTGCCGCCGTCCAGACACACCTCGCCGTCGCCGCACGAGCCGCACGCGAGCGTGGCGCCGCAGCCGTCGCTCACGCTGCCGCAGGAGCGCCCGAGCCCCTCGCAGGTCGCGGGCGTGCAGCAGGCGCCGCCGCTGCAGGCCTGGCCTTGCGCGCAGTCACCGCATTCCAAGACGCCACCGCAGCCGTCGCTCTCCGAGCCGCAGCTGCCCTGGCACGTGGTGCGCGGCTCGCACACCTCGCACACGTTGGCCGTGCCCGCGCCGCCGCACACCAGCGGGCCTTCGCACGCCGCGCACGCGATGCTGCCGCCGCAGCCGTCGCTCACGCTGCCGCACTCGGCGCCCGGGCTCGCCTCGGCGCACGAGCCTGCCGGCGTGCAACACGCGCCCTGGTAGCAGCTCTGTCCGTCAGCGCAGGTGCCGCACTCGAGGATGTTGCCGCAGCCATCGCTCTCCTGGCCGCAACTCCCCTGGCAAGCTCGCGGCACGCACAGGCCGCAGACGTTGGCCGTGCCCGCGCCGCCGCAGGTGTAGGGTGCCTCGCAGCTGCCGCAGCTCAGCGTTCCGCCGCAGCCATCGCTCACGCTGCCGCAGTCCACTCCCAGCTCGGCGCAGCTCTTCGGCACACAGGCGTAACACTCGTTGCCGATGCAGCTCTCACCCGCCGGACAGCTGCCGCACTCGACGCGCTGCCCGGTGCAGCTGCTCTGGATCGCGCCGCAGGTCGCGTTCTGATTCTGGCACTCGGCCGGGCGTGACAGCTCGGCGCACTGGTTTTGCCGGCAGCTCAGGCCGCCGCTGCAGGTGCCGCAGTCGAGCAGGCCGCCGCAGCCGTCCGAGCGCTGTCCGCACTCGGCCCCCGCCGCCGAGCAGGTGGTGGGCACGCACGGGCCACACACGTGCGTGAGCGCGTCGCACGCCTGACCCTCGGGGCAGGCGCCGCAATCGAGCGAGCTGCCGCAGCCGTCTGGCACGCTGCCGCATGAATCCGCCGCGCAGGCCAGCGGCTCGCACGCGCCGCAGGAACCCGTGCGCCCGCTACAGACTTCACCAGAGCCGCACGAGCCGCAGCCCACGCCGACGCCGCAGGCATCGAGCACCAGGCCACAGCTCAGGCCACCGCGCTCACAGACGACGCTGGCCGCCTCGCAGCGCCGTGTATCATCGCTGCAAAACTCACCGCCCGCGCAAGTGCCGCAAGCCAGCACCCCGCCGCAGCCATCGCTCACGGCGCCGCACGCGGCGCCCGCCTGCTCGCAGGTGCGCGGCGTGCACGAGGCCGCTCCACCCAGCCCCGCAGCGCCGCTCGAGCCCGCTGCGCCGCCCCCCGCGCTGCCGCCGCTCCCCGCGCCCGCGACACCGGCGTCTGCGGAGGTGAGCACCTGCGGACCGCTCAGGCGATCGCGCGGCTCCGAGCCGCTGCTGCACGCCGCGAGCGCGCCGAGCCAGACCAGCGCGGAGATCCAGCCCAGACCCTGCCGGCGCGAACGCTGCTCGATACGTCGTGATTCGATCATGAGGAGCCCTAACTCGCCGCCTTCGTGCGGCGCGGACGCGGCCGGTCGAGGCCGAAGACCGGCCCCGTCTGCTCAGCGAATGATGGGCGGCGCGATCTTCTTCAGATCGAGCCCTCCCGGATACATGTAGCTGGTGAAGGCACCGTAGCCGTACACCACGATGCCGATAGGCTCGCTACCACCGATCCGGAACACCTCGCGATCGTCGGGCAGCATGTGGCGCGCCACGCGATAGCCGGTCGTGCCGATCTCGACGAACTCGGACTCGGGTAGCGCCGCACCGTCGAGCAGAACGGTCGCGCCGCGGGGAGCTACAACGTTTACGAAGTTGTAATCGTACGTCTTGGACACGGCGAAGATGTAGTCGTCCCGGTATTGCGCACGCGGCACGGCCATCGCCATGGACGGGTCGCCCGCGCCGCTGTCGACCGAGCTCCGGCCCTGTAGGTAAGACGCGACCAGCACGGGTTTGTCCGCGCGCAGCCGAAAGTCGACGCTCACCGAGCCCAGCTCGAGCGGACCGTCCCCGGGGCTGCGCACGATCTCTGCCGGCACGCCGGGCAGCTCGGGCGAGAAGCTGATGGTGGTGGTGTCTAGCACCGGCAGGACGCGGACGACGTGCGGCGACTGGCTCGCCGGCGCCGCGGGGAACGTCACCACGTAGTCTGTGCCGAGCGTCTCGGCCGGCAACATGGCCTGCTCGAGGTGATCGCACGCCTGCGTGGAAGCCTCGGGGACGAACCCGCACGAGCTGCCGCCGATCACCTGCACGGGCGCGCTGGCGTCCACGATGGTGCCGCTGATGTCGCTGCCGAAGGCCTGCTCGGCGGGGCTCTCCGCCATCAGCATCAGCACGTCGCCGCGGCCCAGCGTGACCTCGCCGTCGCCGTTCGCGGCGAAGCCCGCTCCGGCGCGGAACGTGCCCTGGCCGCGCACGCGCACGCGCGTGTCCGGCTGCGTGCCGACGACGCTGATGAAGCCCGCGCCGGCGGCCGTGCTCGGCCAGCTCAGCACGCCGTACGAGCCCGTCAGCACGTTGGTCGGAAACAGCAACGAGGCGTCGTTGCTGAACGAGAGGCAGCGCGACTCCTCCCACTCGCCGATGCTGCACTCGCTCGGCAGCGGACACGCCTCGGGCGCCGGATCGAGCTCATACTCGAGCGGATTGAACTGGTACACGCTGACCGGGCGGGTCGAGCGCAGGCGGTAGGCGCCGCCCGCCACCACGCGCGTGGTATCGACGGGCGGCGGCCGCTGACAGCTGTCCTGATCGCCGCCCTTGAGCTCCGTCACCCAGGGCAAGCGGACCATGCTCAGCTCGCCGCCGGCCACGCTGACGCTCGCGACCTGCTCGTCGCCGCGGGTCACGACCACCTGGGCGGCGTCTGCGCCGTAGTTGGCGACCGCCACGGCGAAGCTGAAGCCGCTGAACACCGGGTTGGCGGTGACGGTGGGATAATAGTCGCAGCCGACGTAGCTCGAGCCCAGCTCTGCCGGTGTACAGGTGCCCTTGCAGCCATCCGGCTCGCACGTCATGCCCTGGTCGGCGTCGCAGACATAGTCGAGCCAGGCCGTGCCCTGCGCGTTGCAGGTGCGAGCGATGCCGCCCTCGCAAGAGCCGGTCAGCGGCTCGCAGACGATACAGCCGTGTGGCGCGCGACAGGAGTGGCCCTCGGCGGCACAGTCGCGCCGCGGCTGGGCTGGGTCGCAGGCGACCGCGACGTCCCCATCACACGAGAACGTACCGACGTCGCAGCCGTCCACGAAGATCTGCGGCGCGCCGCCGCTGCCCGCGGCGCTGCCGTTGCCCTGGCCAGCGCCCACGCGCGAGCCGCCGGGGTCATCCGAGCCGCAGCCGAGCAGCGTGCCCAGGGGCAGCGCCGACAGCGCAGCCAGAGACACGAAGACGCACGGAACGGCGGCGCGCGAGCCCAGCGCGCGCCGATGGAGTGGACGAAGCCGCATCCCGGAGTTTAGCGCGGCGCGCGCCCCGACCGCTCGTCGGCGCCCGCAAACGTGTGCGGCGGAGGCCCCCGTCAGCGCTCGGGGTGTGGCGCGCGCAGCGGAGGTGGGCTCAGCGCTCGTGGGCTCGTCACTCGGGCGGACGCAGCAGCGCCGTGGGCACGAGCGCGACCGCCGAGGTCCAGCCCGCCCGCGCGTTGATGGTGCGCGCGGCGACGCGCTGGCCCGTCGCGATGATCTCGCCCGTCGCGCGCACCACGCCCGGCGGCACGTTGAGCGCCCCCGCGAGCCCGCGGCCGTCGGTCACGGACATGCCGATGGTGGGCAGCCCGTTCGTGAACGAGAACGCGACCCCGCCCGCGTCGTTGCTGACCCGGATGCCCGCCGCCAGCGTCCAGTTGCAGTCGAACACCTCGACCGCGAGCAGCGCGCGATCCTCGCGCAGCGTGGTGCCGTTGGCCGCCGCATAGGCCGCCAGCGCATCGAGCGGCGCGACCTGCACGGGGATGTCCTGCACGCTGTCGGCGTAGAGCGGCTCGCGCAGGTACGAGACCGAGGGGATGATGCCATCCGCCCGGATCTCGATGTAGCCGTCGAACCCCCAGAACAACGGGACCTCGACCACACCGAGCGCGTCGACGGGGAGATCGGGCGTGACGGGCTGCGTACAATTCAGATCCGCCGTGCTGCACGCGCGCACGAACGTGTTGGCCGGCACGTCACCGAACAGCGTCTCGATCCGCACCGTGTACACGAAGCGGCGCGACTCGTCGGTGAACGGCGCCTGGATGACGCCGTCGTCGACCAGGCAAGCCCACGCGCCCGTGGGCGCGACGGGAGCCGCGGCCGCCGCCAGCTCGCTCGGCGACAGCTCCTGCGTGTCCGTCAGCGGCAGCTCGTCGTCGCCAGGCTCGAATGCGGTGCACGCGGCGCTGCACGCAACTATCGCCCAACCCGCCGACCAGTTCCCACACCGCACGGCGCGAGTCTACACCGCACGTGAGCCACGGCTAGCCCTCCCCGACCGGAACGCGCGGCCTCATCCAGTGTTTGCTCGACGCTCGAGCAGGCGCTGGGGCTGCCGGGGGCAACCGGGTGACATATCGACGCCCCGCCGGCCGCGGGCGAACGCGCGGCTGCGCTCGCGCGCGTCTAGCGAGTCTCCAGGGCAGTTCGTGCCGACTGCGGCCCGCGACATTGCACGAGGCAACACGGCGGTGCGAGCTGCCCACCACGGCGCTGGGCGGGTTGGCCGCGCACCCGAGCGGGCGACTTTCCCGGCGGCCAGCCCTGTACTACGCTGCGCCGATGGGGTGGCGCCAGGCACGGGACGAAGACGACGCGGCGATCGTCGAGCACATGCTCGCGCTCTATGCGGAGGATCCGGCGCCCGCGCCGGTCAGCGCCGAACAATGCGCTCGTACGCTGCGCCGGTTGCGCGCCGAGCCCACGCGTGGGGTCGCGCTCGGCCTCGAAGGCCAGGGCGACATCACCGGCAGCATCACCGGCAGCATCACCGGATATGCGCTCCTCTGCTCGTTCTGGAGCAACGAGCTGGGCGGCGAGGTGTGCATCATCGACGAGCTGTTCGTCGCCCCGAGCGCGCGCAGCCGCGGCGCGGCCAGCGAGCTCGTGCAGGGTCTGTGCGAGCGGCGCTGGCCCTGGTTTCGCGACGCCGTCGCCGTCGAGCTGGAGGTGACGCCGAGCAACGCGCGCGCCCGCGCGCTGTACGAACGGCTGGGCTTCCGCGCCTACAAAAATGCGCTGATGCGCGCCGCACGAGTCGGCTGAGTCATGCGCCCGTGGCAGCTGCTGTCGATCGCAGGCGGGCTCGCGTGCGCCGCCAGCCGCCCGCCATCCCCGCCCCCCTCCAGCGTCGCGCGGCCCAGCGGCGTGCTGGACGCTCGCATCGACGCCGGCGGCATCGCGCTACACATTCACTGCGAAGGCACCGGAACCCCCACGGTCGTCTTCGATTCGGGCCTCGGCCTCGACGGAAGCGGCTGGTTCGGCAGCGAGTCCGAGATCGGTCTCACCACAGCCAGACGCACCCGAGCGTGCGCCTACGACCGCGCCGGCCGTGGCCAGAGCGATCCCCCGCGGTCGATCCCGCATTCAAACCGCCAGATGGCGCGCGAGCTCGTCACCCTGTTACATAACGCCGGCGAGAGCGGCCCCTTCGTGCTCGTCGGCCACTCCATGGGAGGCACGAACATGCAACTCGTGCTCGCCGACCACCCCGACAGCGTCGCCGGTCTGGTCCTGCTCGACGCCTCGCCCGATCCGCCGCCCATCGAGACCATACCCGCCGCAGAGCGCGCCGACTTCGAACGAAACATCCGCGCCCTCGAAGGCCTCGACATCCCCACCCTGCTCCAGAGCTTCGTGGACCTCGAAGCCTCCGGCCGCAACCTCGGCGACAAACCCCTGCTCGTGCTCGTGGCAGGCCGCGTGCCGGAAGGCCTGCCCGCGCACATCGCCGAGCAAGCACGCGCCGACCTGGCCAAGCGCCAAGCGTCTCAGCAGCGCCTCACGCAACTCTCCACGAACAGCCTCCTGCGCGTCGTCGACACAGGCCATCACATCCCCCACGACGCCCCCGCCCTCGTCGCCCGAGCCATCACCGCCGTCGTCGACGCCGCGCGCAGCGGGACACGCCTCGATGCGGGACGGCTCGAGCCGGTCGAAGGGGCATCTCCGGGCGAAGCGGGAGCGCCCTGAGTAGCTCCTTGCATTGAATTTTTGGGGCTCGCGCCCGATCGCTTTCACGTGCCCGCAGTAGCCACCCGAGGCGAGCCGTCCGTGCGCGTCCGGGGATGCGGAGTCGGTCGCGCTCGCTTTTTTTGAGCGAAACGATTCAACCTGGGTCGATGGCGTCAGGTGAGCCAACGACCTGCCTGCTCGTCATCGGCATCCGCGACTCGCTTCTTAGCAGCCGATGCTAGGATCTGCCGGCATGAGCGGCAGGCAGCTCACGCCATCACCGCCGAGCGTGATTCGGCGGTTTCCCAAGCTCGCCCTCCTGGCGGCATGGGTTGCCTGCAGCAGGGCCGCCGACGACACATCGAGCGCCGGCAATGGTCGGGAGCGGGCGCGCCATCAGCGGCCGTCACGGGCGATGCCCGTGCGGATGCCGATGCCTCCGTCGTGGCTCGAGACCCTGGCGACACTCCGAGGCCGAGCCGCACCGATGCAGTTGAGCTGATCGACGCTGCGGCGGCCGACTCTTCTCACGGCTGCACTCGAGATTCCGACTGCTTCGTTTATCGGCGCCCCCGAAAAGTTGTGCCTACTTCTGCGGGTTCTGGGCGGCCGTCACGGACGCCTCCGACATTGACGCGACCATCGATCGGCTCGACACCGAGTGCCCCTGCGCCGGTCGTCCCCCACCCTGCCTCGGTACGGGAGGGGCCGCGCTCACGACCTCGTGTGAGTCCGGCGAATGCCAGCTGCTGGTCGATGGCCGCCTGGTGCAGCGCTCCGCCGAGCGTTGACGAGTGGAGGCCTGGTGATGAGTGGAAACTTGGCGCAGTGCACCTCGCGACGGTCGGTCTTCTCCATCGAGCGCGCGAAGGCCCAGTGAGTTCAGTTGGTCGCAGGCCATCCGCAAGACCGGGCCTCTACTGCAGAGTGGCAGCGCATTCGATTGTCGTTCGCACAGCGAAATTTGTCGGCCAGCGCCGGGCCGCCGCCGCCAGCCTCGGGCGTTGGACTCGGGATCGTCGGCGCAGCCGCTCGAGCCGAACGGCTG
>Ga0315910_10003838_pt1 | contig 12674 bp, 9 predicted proteins | sample EdamamesoilMG_FD_204470 | JGI IMG/M metagenome (GOLD analysis project Ga0315910, IMG submission 204470) | Garden soil microbial communities collected in Santa Monica, California, United States - Edamame soil | ecosystem: Environmental > Terrestrial > Soil > Garden | place: USA: California... | reverse complement strand
GCGACGTCATCATCGACGCCTCCATGCCGGCCGCCATCCGCTCCTCGGGCAAGATGTACGGCGCCGACGGCAAGCTCTACGACATGAAGGCCGTGATCCCGGATCGCTCCTACGCCGGCATCTACCAGGCCGTCGTCGAGCACTGCAGAACGCACGGCGCGTTCGATCCCAAGACCATGGGCAGCACGCCCAACATCGGCTTGATGGCGCAGGCGGCCGAGGAGTACGGCTCGCACGACAAGACCTTCAAGATCGCGCAGGCCGGCACCGTGCGCGTCGTCGACGCGAGCGGCAAGGCCCTGCTCGAGCAGGCGGTCGAGCCGGGCGACATCTTCCGCGCCTGCCAGACCAAGGACATCGCCATCCGCGACTGGGTCAAGCTCGCCGTCGGCCGCGCCCGCGCCACCGGCGCCCCCGCCGTGTTCTGGCTCGACGAGAAGCGCGGCCACGACGCGAACCTGATCACCAAGGTCAAGGCCTACTTGCCCGAGCACGACACCAAGGGCCTCGAGATCCTGATCAAGAGCCCGGTCGAGGCCATGCGTTACACGCTCGAGCGTGCCCGCGCCGGCAAGGACACCCACTCCGTCACCGGCAACGTGCTGCGCGACTACTTGACGGACCTCTTCCCCATCCTCGAGCTCGGCACCAGCGCCAAGATGCTCTCCATCGTCCCGCTGCTCGCCGGCGGCGGCCTGTACGAGACGGGCGCGGGCGGCTCCGCCCCCAAGCACGTCCAGCAGCTGCAGAAGGAGAACTACCTGCGCTGGGACTCGCTCGGCGAGTTCCTCGCCCTCGGCGTCTCCATCGAAGACCTCGCCAACAAGACCGGTAACCAGAAGGCCAAGGTGCTCGCCAAGGCCCTCGACGTCGGCATCGGCTCGTTCCTCGAGAACAACAAGAGCCCGGCGCGCAAGGTCGGCGAGATCGATAACCGCGGCAGCCACTTCTACCTGGCGCTGTACTGGGCCCGCGCGCTCGCCGAGCAAACCGACGACCGCGAGCTCGCCGGCAAGTTCGCCCGCCTCTACAAGACCCTCTCGGAGAACGAGGCGAAGATCGACAAGGAGCTCATCGACGCCCAGGGCGTCGCCGTCGACCTCGGCGGCTACTACCACTTCGACGACGCCAAGGCCTCCAAGGCGCTGCGCCCGAGCGCGACCCTGAACCAGGCCATCGACACCTTCAACTGAGAGCCAAGCGCCAGCCCCACGCGGGCAGCGCAGAACACCGCGGCGAGCTCCCGAGAAGGGGCTCGCCGCGGGGGTTTTGTGGGCGGGGGAGGGGAGGCAAACCCGAGCTGCCTCAGCAAAAATTCACGCTCTCGAGCGCAACGGCCGCGATCTCGACCGGCATTGCCAGGTCCGAGCGCGTCATGTTGATCTGCACATAGTAGTAGAAGCGATCGAAGGCGAACGGGCTCGGCCCGCAGTTTCCGAAGCCTGCGGCCGCAACGGCAAAGTTGGTGACGCTGCTCGTGTTGGAATCGAACTGGGCGAGGGTGTCCACCGCCCCCGTCTGCTGGTCCATCCGGCGCAGCGTGGCCAGCACGCGCGCGCCCGCTCCAGTGCCGTCGGGGTCCCGATAGGCGACTGTCAGGCTCGTGTTTATGCCATGCGTGAAGGGCATGGTGATCGGGCAGGTCAGGATGACCTCCCCCACGCTCGAGGCATTGAACGTCGTCCGCCCAGCGCTGTTGAAATGTATGTTGGTCTGCTGCGATTGCCCTGTGGGCACGCAGCCGGCACCGATGCTGGCCCAGTGCGTTTCCGCTCGGCTCACGCCAGCTCCGGCGAGAACGCAGGCCGCGATCGCCATCGACAACATCGAAGTCACGAATTTCATCTGATAGACCTTTCCTGGTTTGTTCCCGCCATGGCGCGGGCGTACCTGGCAATGAGCAAGTCCCGAGCCAACGCGAGCGACGGGCTGAGCGGGGGCCGCTCGGCACCATCAGCGGGCTGAGCACGAGATCGGCTACGATGGTGAGCGCTGCCGCCGGAGCTGCAGGCGAGTGGTTGGTCTAAGCCGGCGACCAGCTTCGTTTTGCCTGTGCATGAGTCGGCGAGAGCCAAGCGCGGCCATTGGTCGGCCACTGGTCGGTCTCGTCAGAGGCCGACGCCGCTCGCGCGAGCCTCGGGGACGTGTCTGCCCGTGTTCGATTGCGCGCGGAGCACGTGCTTCGCCTGGCACATCTCGTGCTTTGGTTCGAGCTCGTCTGTCAACGCCAATCAAACGAAGGGAATCATCAATGCAACATAGAACGCTCAGGGCACGTCTGCTTCGGATCTGCTTTTCGCTCACTTGCTCCGCGGCCGTTGCTGCTTGTGCAAGCTCCGACGACTTCGGCCAGGGAGCGAGCGACGGTTCACTTCAGGCGGTCGAGCAAGAGCCTGCCATCCACCTCGACGTCGCTGCGGACGCGGAGGACGATCTCACGTTCGACGACGGCGCACCGGAAAGCGCCGACGGAGACGAAGCGAGTGGGCCGGGCCAGGACCTTGTCCTGGAACTGCCCGCCGAGGTCGAGGCGCTCGCGCTGCAGAACGACGGCAGCGCGGGCGGCTACGACACGGACTGCAACGCAGTCTACGACAAGTGCATGGAGCAGAGCGGCTGCGAATACAGCAGTGTCTGTCTGTGCTGCATCCCCTGTTCTCTAAAGTACTCCCGCTGCGTGCTGGGCCTGCCGGCCACGGGCGGAGGGGGAGTCTTCATCCCGTGATGACGCTCGCATCCCACCACCGAATGGCGAGTGAGGCCAGCGAAGGAGGAAAGGCATGAATCGGAATAGAGCCACGAAGACGTCATCCAAATGTTTTGGGTTCTTCGCGATGTTCGTGCTCGCCGCGTGCGGCGGAGAGGTCGGCGATGGGCTCGATCCACCCGGCGAGAGCGACCTCGAGATGCAGAGCGAGGAGTTGGGCACGGTAGAAGCAGCGCTGCAGAGCTGGGGGGGCTCGACGCCCGGCTCGTGCCTGGATACCTGCCTGAATCTGTGCCCGCAGGACCAGCACGGCGGGATCGAGGCGGGGTGTCTCCTCACCTGTCTCAGGGCTTGCTCCCGAGGCGCAACACGCGCCACGTCGGGGGGCATCATGGAGTGACGCGGCTCGAGCCTGTGGAGCGTGCTGCCCTCAGCCCGGCGGCGGGCGTTGTATCCGGTGGCCCGCCTGCCCTGGGGGCCGCGCGCTCAGCGTCCGCCGTTCACCGGCCCTGCGCGGCCTTGCCCGCCCGTCTCGTCGCTCGATGCAGCGACGCGGCGGAGCGCGCAAACGTATCTCGACGATTTCCAACGCGAGAGGGGGCGTCCCATTGGGTGAGTGCGAAAGCATGCTCGTCGTCGAGCAGCCGCGATATCATGACTACTCGCTTGTCATGTGCTCTGCAAAGGCAGCCCAGCAGTTCGCGCTAGCAACCCTCGGCGTTCTGGGGGCGGGCGGGTGCTGGGATTTCGAAGCCCGGTGTGCACCGGGGGCCGAATGCCCTGACGGCTCCTCCTGCGGGCTCTCGTCCGAGCGGTGTGGGCAAGGCTCCGCTCCGCCCGCCGTCGACGGGGTGCCGTCGGCAGTCGGGTGCGGTAGCGCCGGCGAGCCTTGCTGCGACGATGTCGAGCCATGCAGGCGGGGGCTGTCCTGCGACGCGGCCACCTCGAGCTGCGTGCGCTGTGGCAGCTTCGAAGCCTTGCCGGCGCTGCCGGGCCGGCGCTCCGCCGCGGTACTGGCGCTCAGTCGCGACGGCTCGCTGGCAGTGGGCTGGAGCGAGGGCGATGGCTCCGAACCCGCAGCTGTTCGGTGGCCAGCGGGCAGCGGTGACGTGGTGGCGCTCGGTCGCCTTCTCCAGGACGCGGATCTGCTGTCGAGCCGGGCTGTAGCGACCAGCGGCGACGGATCGATCCAGGTGGGCTGGGGGACGGCGTTCCTTGGCCTCACGGAGCGCGCCCTGCGTTGGGGCACGCAGTTGACCACGATGGCGGATGGCAGAGCGCTGGGCGTAAGTGACGATGGGACTGTCATTGTGGGCGCGCTAGCCGGGACCGCCTACGGGTTTCGCTGGGCACAGGATTCTGGGCTCGAGCTCTTGATGCCTGGGCGAGCTGGGATGTACCTGAACGTTCGGGCCGTAAGCGGAGATGGTAACGTCGTGGTGGGCGACGCAGAAAACGAGTCGCGGGAACAGGGTGCGTTCCGCTGGACCCGCGGCGGGGGCACAGCCGGCCTTGGGGCGCTCGACGGCGGCCGGCGCAGCTTTGCATCGAGCACGAGCTTCGACGGCAGCATCGTTGTCGGCGCGAGCGAGGGCGCGGAAGGCTGGCAGGTCTTTCGCTGGACTACCCGCGAACCGACGCTGCAGGCGGTCGTGCCGTACACGGAAGGAGATGTCTTGCCGCTGACTGATCGAACGGGAGCGCGCATCGTCGGTGCGACGAATGGCGCGGCGTTCGTCTGGGACGCCGAGACGGGAAGCGTGCGGCGCTTGGAAGAAACGCTGGCGGCATGGATACCAGCCGGTTGGGTGCTCCAGAGCGCAACCGGCATCTCGGATGACGGCGCCGTATTCGTGGGCAACGGAACGGAACCTGGTGGCTCGGCGCGAGCCTGGCGTGCTACCGTTGGCGTAGCGTGTCGGGGTGATGGGCACTAGAATGCTCGTGAGGTCGCTTTTCAGTGAAGCGTCGCCCGTCGCACTGCTCGTTGCGCTTTTGAGCGGTTGCGGTCAGGGCAGCGACTCGACGTACCTCGTCCCCGACGAGCTCGATCGCTCGGCAGCCGAAGCCACGCCAGGCATTCCCGGATTGCCCCTCCTCCCGCTACCGGCAGGCGAATCCGTTGGCTCCGAGATGAATCCAGCGGCTAGCGCTGCGCCGAGCAACGGCCCTGAGCCGTGCTCATCCTTCGGCGTCCTCAGTCCCTTCCCTGGCCATAGCGTGGCATCCGCGAGGGGCATTTCGGGGAGTGGGCGCTGGGTGATCGGTCGAAGCAGAGGCGAAGGCGTGAGCGACCGCGCCGTGGTCTGGGACCTCGAGACGGGCGATGTCGCGGCGTTGGAGCCGCTACCCGGCGGGACCAGCAGCGTGGCGAACGCCGCGAGTCGTGACGGGCGAGTGGTCGTCGGGCAAGCCGACACCGGCGACGGGCGCTCGAGCGCCGTGATCTGGACCGATGGCGGGCCGCCCGAGTGGCTCACCGAGGGGGCGGCGCTGGCGGTGAGCGCAGACGGTTCAGTGGTCACGGGGTACACGACCGCGTTCGGCCGTGAGGAGGCCTTTCGCTGGACCCGCAGCCAGGGCTCGATCTCGCTCGGCGAGCTCGATGGGGCGCCGGCACGCGAGGGGTTGGCCATGAACGCTGACGGAACGGCCATCGCGGGTAAGCTCTACACGTCGGAGCCGGACGTGTACCGTCCGATCCGCTGGACCGAGGCCGGAGGGCTCGAACTGCTCGGCGTCGCCGAGGCAACAGATGAGGGCAGGGCTTCGGCTATCAGCGCCGATGGCGAGGTGGTTTTCGGTTTGCGCAGCGAGGGGGCGGCAGCCCATATCTTTCGGTGGACCTCGACCACCGGTGTCCAGCCGCTCCTTCCAGCACGAGATACGTACGAATCGGCGCCGTTTTCCAGCGCTTCGGGCGACGTGGTGGTCGGGCGCAGCTACGGGCAATCCTTCTTTTGGGACGCTCGCACGAGTCAGCACGCTCTCGTGACCGACCGGCTCGGTGCCATCGTCCCCTGGGACTGGGACTGGGACCTGGCCATGGCGACGGGGGTGGCGGACGACGGTCGCACGATCGTGGGGCTGGGCGTGTCCAGCGCGTACCCGCAGGGCGGCGCCTGGGTCGCGGTGCTGGGGCGGGAGTGCGGGCCGCCTTTGCCCGTGGCCGTCCGTGACTCTCCCGAGCCCGCGGTGCTGAATGCGGGGCTCGAGTGCGGCGCGGTCCCAGGCAGCGCCTGCTGTGCGGCGCCCAGCGAGCCTTGCGGCGCTGGGCTCGTGTGTGAAGAGGGCGCCTGCGTGCAGTGCGCGGCGTTCACGCCCCTGGGGTTTGTTCCCGGGCACCTCGACGTGAGCGTTGGTGCGGTGAGCGGTGACGGGCGGGTGGTGATCGGCGTGGGCTGGCCCGCAGACGGCACGTCGCGGGCCGTGCGCTGGCGGCTCGACACCGGCGTCGCAGAGCTCTTGTCGCCCGATCCGTACGTCGAGCCACTAGCGGTGAATCACTCGGGTTCGGTGGTGGTGGGTCTAGCGCAGGTCAGCGACGTGCGCATGGACGCGTTTGTCTGGACGGAAACGGATGGGATAGCGATCCTAGCGCCAGAAGCGGTAGCCACGGGAGTGAGCGCCGATGGCAGCGTGGTGGTTGGCATTCGCCTGGTGCTGGGGGGCACTCAGGCGTTTCGCTGGACTGCCGAAGATGGTGCGGTGGACCTCGAACGGGGGCAGGCCCCGTTCAGTGAAGCCATGGGCGTCAGTGCAGATGGTTCGGTGACGGTGGGGCGCTTGCAGGACGGCGATGGCAATGGCCCCGTAGCGATTTGGAGTGGTAACGGACTGCGCATCCTCGAACCGTCTAGTGCGGGATTGGGACGGGGCACGGGAGTAAACGCGGATGGCTCGGTCGTCGTGGGCATGCGCCAGGGCGCCGGCGTAGCGTCGGTCTTTCGCTGGACCGAGGCAACAGGGATGGTCGACCTCAGCATCGGTGTGCCTGGCGCCTTGCCCGCCACCACTCGCTCGGGAGCGACGGTCGCCGCGACGCTGCGTTCGCGAGCGCACGTCTGGCGCAGCGATACGGGCGTGGTGAAACCGGTGCATGGCGTGCTGCAGGGCATCGTTCCAGACGGCTGGGTGCTGCCCGAAGCGCACGGCATCTCGGCCGACGGCCGAACCGTGATCGGTAGAGGGCCCAATCCCCGCGGGCAATCCCAGGGCTGGGCCGCCGTACTCGGGCCACACTGCACGGCGCCGGAGCCCTGAATGGCAGCCCGCCGCGCGCGTTCGGCCGCGGGGGGGGGCTGGTTCTTTGCCGGCATAGCCGTGCTGTCGGCGGCTTGCTGGGACTTCGAGCTGGGGTCGGACGCCACCAGCGCCGGCGCGACGCGCCCTGCTTGCGACCCGGCGGAGACGTGCTCAGCAGGGCCAGAGTCTCCCTCGCCAGTGCTTGAAGACGCGGCGCTGCTACCAGGCACGACGGGCGCGAGCACGCTCGATGCCCCCGCGTGCGGGCGGCGCAACGCAACCTGCTGCGCCGAGGGCTTGGCCTGCAACCCGGGGTTGGTCTGTGATCCAGCGGTGCAGCGGTGCAGCGCCTGCGCCGCGTTTCGAGGGCTCGGTTTCGACGCGGATCAGTCCGACAGTCACGCGACGGGCATCAGTCCGGATGGCTCGCTGGCGGTCGGCTACGCGCGCGCACAGCGCGGCTCGGACGAAGCCATCTATTGGAGCCTCGAAGAACCGCGCCTTGGGCGGTTTCCTCGCCGCACGTTTCGGGATCGGGAGGAACTGGTCGTCCTCGAGAGCATGGCCAGCGCAGCGAGCCACGATGGCGGTGTGATTGTGGGTTTCGGCGAGTTCACCAGCATGGGAGTCGCCGCGCAGGTCACGCGAGTGATCAACGCCTTCATCGCGGAGCTGCCCGGCGGGCCCCGCGATATGTTCGAGGGTGAAGCGCGCGCCGTGAGCGCGGATGGCTTGGTGGTTGTCGGGGCGCTCGACGTGGATGCGGAGGACAACCCGAGCAGAGGGTTCGTCTGGTCCGCCGCCACGAGCCGTCAGGTTCTTTCGCCTCCGCCGTCGCTCGAGTCGGCGCAGGCCCTCGGCGTGAGCTACGACGGAAACGTGGCTGTGGGGTATGGGGCGGCGCCAGGCGGGGTTGGTCGCGCGCTGCTCTGGCGAACGGCAACGGGGGAAGTGCAAGAGCTGGGCGAGCTCGCGGGAAGCACGCGCACCGCCGCTCGTGCGACCAACCAGGACGGCTCCGTCGTTGTCGGTGTCGGCGAGAGCGATGGTGCGCGGCAGGGGTTTCTCTGGCGAGGCAGCGAGGGGAGCATGCGATCGCTCGCCCCGCTGGAGGTGGCGAGCGCACTGGATGCTGTAGGCGAGCTCATCGGCGGGACGGGTGGGGGCAGGGCGTTGGTCTGGGATGTGACGCGGGGGGAGGCCCGCGCGCTCGACGCAGACTTGGGCGACCTCGTGCCCAGCGGTTGGGAGCTGCAGGAGGTAACGGGCATTTCCGCCGATGGGCGTGTGCTGGTGGGTTACGGGCGCAGCCCGCGGAGCGTCGTCGAGGAGGCATGGGTGGCCTACCTCGGCCCACGCTGCGAGGGGTGACGCCGAGGTCCCCTGCGTTGCCTACCTCCCACGCGGCTCCTGCTCGGGTTCGATATCCATCAACCCGTCCAGCGGGTCATCGGACGGCAACGGCGCCGCGATAGGGGCGGCCGTCGCTGGAGCCTGAGGCGACGTTGAAGGTGGTGCCGGCGGCTCGCGCGGCGCGGACGCAGCGGGTGTGCTTGTCGGCTTTCCCGGCGCTGGCCGCCGCGCGACAGGTGTTGGCGAGGGCGCCACAGCCGCGGGCTGCCGACACTCCCCGAGCTCGGTCAACACGGCTCGCGCCGCGTCGCGTGCGAGCGGATCGCGCCCCACCGCGAGATAGGCTGACCACAGGTCGCGCGCTTCGTCACAGCGCTCGGCTTCGGGCTGGCTGCGCCAGAGGCGGGTCTGCGCGTCGGCGCCACGCCGCAGCACCTCCGGATCGAGGCTGACGGCATAGGCACGGCGAAACGATGTGACGGCCAGGGCCAGTTGCCCTCGAGTCAGCTGCTGCTCCGCCTCGGCCACGAGGGCGTTCGCGCGCATTGCCGAGTCCGCTTCTCTTGCCCGTGCGGCCTGCGGCGGCGCCTCGACGCCCGCCGGACGCAGCGCCTGCGTGGACGAGGGCGGTTCGTTCAGGGCGTCAGCGACCTGCGCTTCTGGCGCAGCAACGGGAGACGGCGCAGGCTCCACGGGGCTCTGCGCCAGAAGACCCCACGCGACCGCCGCTGCGAGCACGGATGCTCCGAGCAGCAAGCGGACCGACCGCCGCTGACGCGCGCCCGTCACCGGGCGCGCGTGCACGGATTCCCCCAGCGTGGTCGACAGCGCATCCGCCGCGGCGTGCTTCTGTGGCGTTGCGACCGCGACGACGCCGGAGCTGCCGAGCTCCGCTGCGTAGGCCGCGCGCACGCCAGCGCTGGCGAATGGGAGCAGCGCTTGCCCCAGCGCCCGCGTCGAGGGAAAGCGCCGCTCGGGATCGCGCGCCATCGCCTGCAGGATCACCTGCTCGAAGGCGCCGGGCAGCGAGGGGTGCACCTGGCGGGGAGGCGGGAAGTCACCGTGTACCGTCCGCTGAATCAGCGAGTAGAGCGGCACCCCCTGCAGGGGGCGCCGCCCGGTGGCGCACTGATAGAGCACCACTCCGAGCGAGTACTGGTCGGAGCGACCGTCCACGACCTCGGCGCCCTGGGCTTGCTCGGGCGACATGTAGTGCGGCGTGCCCAGCACGGCGCCGGTCCCGGTCAGCGTGGCGCTGGCTTCCGCATCCGCCAGCTTGGAGATGCCGAAGTCCAGCACCTTTGGCACGACGCCGCTGTGCTCGATCGCCAGAAAGATATTCTGCGGCTTCAGATCGCGGTGCACGATGCCCAGATCGTGGGCGGCGGCGACCGCGGCCACGACGGGGACGAGGATGTCCGAGGTGCGCTCGAGCGAGAGCGGGCTCTCGCGCGCCACCAGGCTGGCGAGGTCCTCGCCCTCGAGGTACTCCAGGACCAGATACGGGCAGCCCTCTTCGATCGCTACGTCGAACACGTCGGCGACGTTCGCGTGCCGGATCTGAGCCGCTGCCTGCCCCTCTCGCAAGAAGCGCCGACGCGACTCCGGGGAAGCGGCGTAGCTCTCGCGCAGCGTCTTGATGGCGACGCGCCGGCCCAGGTCTCGATGCGTGGCCTCGTACACCACGCCCATCCCCCCCGAGCCCAGAAGGCGCCCGACTGCATAGCGACCGAGTACGGTGCCCGCGAGAGAGGCCGAGCCGTCATTCGGGCCGTTCGCCATCCGCATCAAACGTAGCACCCCCACCCAGGGCGCGAAAACGCCCCTCCTGGGTGGGCGCGCCAGCTCGCGCGCTTAGCTCTTGAAAACCTTCACGTCGACCGCGTGGCGCTCGAGCCAGCGCCGAACCCGGTTGCGATCGACTCCCAGGCGCCGGGCAGCTCCCAGCACGTTGCCGTGCTCGGCCTGCAGCGCGGCCGCGAACTCGTCTGCGGGGAACGTTGCCGTTGGAGCACCCTTTGGACCCAGGGCCGCCGCCTCGCTCGTGATGGGCTGACCGGCGCTCGGGGACAAGTCCTCCGCTCGCAACGCCGCCGAGCGGGTGACGAGGGCGCTGGCGGCCGCACGCCGGACTTCCGCGCGCAACTCGCGCACGTTGCCGGGCCAGTGTCGCTGCGCACACGCTTCGATGAAGCCGGCCGTCGGGCGCAGCCGCCCAGGCTCGCAGACGGCGGCGAGCGCTTCCTGGACATGCCAGGGAATTTCCTCGACCCGTTCGCGCAGCGCCGGCAGCTTCACCTCGGGCTGACCGATGCGAAAGTAGAGATCCGCACGGAAGCGACCGGCGGCGACCTCGGCGCGCAGGTCGCGCCAGCTGGCGGTGCAAATGCTCACGTCTACCCGCTCGGGGCGCGTATCGCCCAGGCGCAAGACCTCGCGTGTTTCCAGCATGCGCAGCAGCTTGCTCTGAACCTCTGCCGGCAGCTCCGCCACTTCATCCAGGAATAGCGTGCCACCGGAGGCGGCCTGGACATGTCCAGCCGCGTCCGTCGCGCCCGAGTAGGCTCCGCGCCGCGAGCCGAACAGCAAGCGTTCCGCCAGATCCTTGGGAATGGTGGCGCAGTTGACGGCGACGAAGGGCGCGCCGGGCCTCGGGCCCGCCTGATGGAACGCTTGCGCCGCGATTTCCTTGCCGGTGCCCGACTCCCCGTGGAGCAGCAGCGTCGGCGCGGTGCCGGTGCGGCGTGTGAGCGCGATCGTTTCGAGCACCTGGCGCAGCGACGGACCGCTCACGACACCGCCGTGAGCTCCCAGCCCCTGATCCAGGAAGGGCAGGACATCTCGCACCCCGACCAGCAAGACGCCGCCCACGCGGAGCGTCGCACCGAAATGAAGGCGTGTTTCTCCACCGATGCGCGCTCCTGCGACGAAGGTGCCGTTGCGGCTGCCTAAATCGCGGACGCGAAAGCCGGCATCGTCGAGCTCGATGCGCATGTGGCTGCGCGAGATCAGCGCTTCCTGGGCGTCTTCTTCCGCGAAGTCCGCGCGACCCAGCTCGAGCGGCCGCTCCCAGCGGAATACTCGCTGCATGGGACGGCGATCGGCAAAGATCACGACGAGACCGGGGACCATCGGTCGCGGTTGCAGGATGCGCGAGCTGACCTCTACCGATCGAGTCGTTGCGCCGCCGACATCCTCACCCATCGCGCCGTACTTTAGACCAATGCGCCAAGGCCGACCAGCGCTCGACGAGACGGACGACGCGGACTCGCTTACCCGCCGTTCGCGCTTTTGATAGCCTGCCCGAGCATGGGCCCGCGTGATGTGCCGATCCGTGAGACTCGTCACGGGGGGTGGTGCGTGACGAGCATCACGCTGCTCGTCGGGTTGTGGGTTGAGCCTTGTCCAGCGCAGCCCGCGTCTTCCCCCCTGCCGAGCGCGCCCGCCGCCGAGCTGCCGTCCGACAGCCCCGCGCCGACGGCTGAAGCCGAAGAGGCGAACGACAGCTCCAGCGCGCAGAGCGTGGGCGTGGCGCAGTTTCTCCTGGAGCTCGCCAAGGACCGCTTCAACCGCGGCGTGCTCGAGAAAAACCCGGCGGAGCTCGAGCGCGCCCTGGACGCGCTGCGGTTCGGGTACAGCCTGTCGGCAGCTCCGGCGCTCGCGTTCAACGCTGCCCGGGTCGCTCGCGAGCTGGGCCACTGCGCAGAGGCGCGCGCCTGGTACGAGACCTTCCTCGCACGAGAGCAACGGCCCGAACGCCGGCAGCGCGCGGAACACCAGCTCGCGGGGCTCGCCCCCTGCGATCCGAGTCAGCCGACGGAATCGGTCTGGGTGCTGCCCGCGCAATCGGTCTGGGTGCTGCCGGTGCCCGCATGGGGGCTCTCGTCGGCGCAGCCGGCGACATTCGCCCAGCTCGAGTCGAGCGCGAGCGAGCCCGCGCCGTCCGCTTCCAGGCCGTGGTTTTGGGGGGTGGCGGGTGCTGCCGGCGTCTCCGCCGTGCTGAGTGGTGTGTTCCTGGTGCAGGCGGGCTCGAAAGATGCCGAGCTCGAGCGCCTGCAGCCCGATGCGGCGGACCCGGCAGCGTCGGCGGAGCGCGTCCAGCACTTGCAGGCTGAGGGCCGCGCTGCCCAGACCCGCGCTCAGGTCTTCGGTGCCATCGCTGCAGGGTTGGGCGTCACGGCGGCGGTCGGGCTGTGGGTGACGCGTCCGCGACCCGACTCCGAGTTGCTGCTCCAGGCCTCGCCGTCGGGTGCGATGGCCTCGTGGCGCGAGCGGTTCTGAGTTGTAAGGGGAGAACCACGGCCGCGTTGGGTCGGCCACTGGTTGGCCACTGGTCGCCATGACCTCGCGAACCTCGAAGGAGTTTCCG
>Ga0315910_10003837_pt1 | contig 12674 bp, 8 predicted proteins | sample EdamamesoilMG_FD_204470 | JGI IMG/M metagenome (GOLD analysis project Ga0315910, IMG submission 204470) | Garden soil microbial communities collected in Santa Monica, California, United States - Edamame soil | ecosystem: Environmental > Terrestrial > Soil > Garden | place: USA: California... | reverse complement strand
GCGCTCGACTGCGCCACGCCCGGGGCCGTGTCCCGGCAGGCCTGGATGCTCTCGCACGTGTGCGACACGGTCGACCACGCGCCGGGCTTCCCGCGCGCCGGGGCCTTCCATCCGGACCGCTCCTACACCTTCGTCGGGCCCTCGGCGGGCTTCGTCCCGGCGCCGGTGGTGGCCATCGAGGGCACGCCGGGCTCGCCCTTCTCCTACGTGCGCCGGCTGCGGCATCCGGTGCCCGGCACGACCGGCCCGATCCGCTGCGAGTACGAGGAGCGTGCCAGCCACGTCCTGCCCAACGCGACCTTCTGCCTGTGCACCGTCGGCCCGGCCCTCAGCATGCAGTGGAACACCGGACCCCTGACGATGCCGGGCGCCTGCGGGACCAGCATCTCCCCTCCCGGCATCCCCGTCCCGGGCTTCGTGTCGATGGGGATCGGCTCCTGGACGCTGCCGGGCGTCTATCCCGGGGTCGAGGACCTGCGCTGGAACGTCGGGGCCTACGCGGACGTCGATCCGTGCACCGGGGTGACGCGCAACGCGATCTTCTACGGCGTGACCACGCTCGGGGGCTACGGAGCCGTCGACCTGATGAGCGGCGGCCTGGGCGCGCCGCTACCGTTGATCTTCATCGATCAGGCGGACTCGATCTCGACCCCGGGCACGGGCGTGGCCAACGTGCCGTTCCGGAGCGAGATCGTGCTCAACCTGAATCACTGAGGAAGCCGATCGCGGACACGCGGGGCGGCGAGCACGGACGGGAGTGTGGCGCGCTCGTGCGGTGGGCTTCGCCGGCCTCGAGCTACTTCCCGTCCGTCGTCGCTTCGCGCGGCGTCAGCGTGCGGCCCTTCAGGGCCGGATGATCCGGGCCGTGGCGCGTGGCGCGGAAGAGGGCGTAGCCCGAGACGCCCGCGTCCTTCATGTCGCCCTCGATGGAGCTGGCCCAATCCCACACGACCTCGCCGTCGGAGGTGACCTCGAACACGCGCCCCTCGGGGCCCTCGCAGATCAGCGTGTTGCCGTTCGGCAGCCGCTGGCAGCCGGAGATGAAGGCGGCGTAGAAGTCGGGGCGGGCGGTGTAGCGCCAGACCGGCTCCTCGGGGCCGAAGGCCGCGCCCTCGCGCGTGAAGCCCTTGCCCGGCTCGAGCGGCAGGGCGAGCTCCTCGATCGACGAGTACTCGCCGTCCGGGCGCTCCTGGCCGTTGTTGAAGACGAGCAGGTGCCCGGCGCCGGGGAGTCCGGGCGGGATCCACTGCACGTTGTGCTGGTAGAAAAGGCGCCGGTCCGCCTTGGTGCCGGCCCCGTGGTTCTTCGGGTTGCCCCAGCGCCACAGGATCTCGCCGCCCTGCCTGTAGCGCCCGCCGCTCCGACCCGCGGCCTGGTCGGTGGTGGTCGAGTGGTCGATCACCAGGATCTCGGAGAGGTGCGGGCTCGAGAGCGCGATCAGGTCCAGCTCCGGGTTGTAGGTGAGCGCGTTCGTGTGCAGCCAGTCGCTGCCGTGTCCGCCGGGCTGGGCCAGGGCCGGGACGCCCCCGACGACGGGGCTCGGCGCGTCGTCCTCCTCCTCGCCGCCGGCGTAGCCGAGCGCGCGCATCTCGGCCTCCAGCTCCTCGCGCTTGCGGCGCTCCTCCTCGCTCTCGGGCGCGGCGTCGCGGTGGTCGTAGTTGATGTCGATGCGCCCGGGGTGAGCCGCGATCGCGCCGTGGTTGTCGAGCGCCGGATCGAGGTCCTGGACGAGGTGGTCCCACGCGTGCCACTCCCACACGATCTCGCCGCCGTCCTGGCCCACGGGCTGGATCTCGAGCACCGCGTCCGGCCACAGGCCCTTGTCGGGCGTCACCCTGGGATCGCGCCCGGCGGCGATGCAGTCCTCGCGGTAGCGGTGCTCCCAGGTGATCACGAGCACGTTGCCGTTCGGCATCGCGATCGCGTCGTGGTGCGTCATCTGATCCTCGTTGGCGAGCTCGTAGGACCACAGGAGCTCCCCGTCCCAGCCGATGCGCTCGATGCGCCCGCAGATCCCGCCGCCGGCGAAGACGTGGGTGCCCTCGAGCCGCGCGTGGCGCAGGATCGAGCCGTCCGGCAGGAGGTGCACCGAGGAGGGCCCGTGCTGGCTCTCCCAGCGGTGCACCTCGCGGCCCTGCATGTCGACCAGGTAGGTCGTCTTCGAGGCGAGCGGCGCGACCAGCGTGTAGCCCTCGAAGGCGCCGGGCTTGGCGAGGCGCAGCCCGCGCGGCTGGTCCTGGCCGGGGACGGGCGGCGGTGCGGTCTGTGGGGCGGGCTGCGGGAGGAAGGCGGCTAGGAGCGGGAGCAGCATGGCGACGACGATAGCGCCCGCGGGGCGGCGGTGGTGCTCGCGCTTGCCCGGGCCTGCGCGGCGGCGGACGATGGGGCCATGCAAGCCCTCCTGCTCGCGCTCCTCGCCGCGCCGCTCCAGGAGCCCGCGGCCTCCGTCCCGGCCCAGGCCCCGGCCCCCGCCTTCCGCCACGAGCCCGGGCGCATCCCGGTCGGGCGCGTGCACCTCTACCGCAAGGCCAACCGCGACGGCTCGAACCCGAGCCAGATCGCGCTGTACCTCGCCAGCGAGACGCGCCTCGAGGCGCTCAAGTGGCACGCGGGCGAGCCCGAGGCGACGCTGGTGGTGGCGGAGATGGACTGGGAGACGGCCTCCGTGGCCTCGTTCCACTCCTTCGGGCTCGACGCGCACGGCGAGCGCAACCTGCGCGCGTACCTGACCACCAGCCCCGACCGCAAGCGCATCGGCGGCAAGGTCGGGGACGTGGACGTCGGCTGCGAGCTCGCGCGCTTTCCCTGGCACAGCTACGACTTCGATCTCGCCAGCCTGAACGTCGCGCTGCGCTTCCTGGTCGATCCGGTGGGCGAGACCGAGCTCCAGATCGTCGACTTCCAGCCCGGGCCGAGCGGGCCGGTCTTCGGGCCGAAGGGGCCGGTGGTGCTGGCCTACGAGGGCGAGGAGGAGCGCGCGGGCCTGCCTTGCCGGCGCTACGTGATCGACGGGCCGGGGCTCGAGGAGCGCGGCGGCTCGCTGTGGGTCGCCAGGGGTGCCGAGGTCTTCCTGGTGGCCTACGAGATCGCGCTCCCGGACGAGCCGGGCATGAGCTCCGGGCTGCTCGAGTGGGTGCGCAACGAGACGATGGCCGCCGACGAGTGGGCCGGCTTCGTGCGCACGCGCGAGCGCCTCGGCAGCAAGTGAGCCGGCACGCGCGGCCGGCTCGCTACCATGCGCGCCGGCCCCCGACGGACGCGACCATGAATCCGAAGCACGCCCTCCCCGCCCTGGCTCTCCTCCTGTCGTTGCCCGCCCTCGCCGCGCGCGCGCGCCAGGAGGACCCGGACGAGGCCCAGGAACGGCGCGAGGAGGCCTTCGCCGAGCTCCTGAGCGGCGCGCGCCTGGTCGGCTGGTTCACGGACGACACGCGCCCCGACGCCGCCCCGACGAAGGACAGCTACGTGATCTCGCGCTGCGCCAAGGCCGACGGCGGCAAGTGGCTGTTCGAGAGCCGGGTGGGGGACTCGGAGGTCACGATCCCGCTCTATCTCCAGGTCGAATGGGCCGGCGACACGCCGGTGATCACGCTCGACCAGTTCCCCGTGCCGCAGATGGGCACCTTCGATGCGCGCGTCCTGTTCCATGGCCAGAGCTACGCCGGCACCTGGCGCGGCAAGGACCACGGCGGGGAGATGATGGGGCGGATCGAGCGCGTCGAAGCGAAGTGAGAATCCGCGCACCGGATCACCGGGCGGGCGCACGCCCGCCCGGAGAACCGGTGCGGTCACGCTGACGCCGAGTAGCCCATCGGCGATGGGCTAGCGCGCTACTCCGCGCACCAGAAGAGCGCGCGCTCGGTGCCCGCTCCCACCCCGACGCTGAACACGGTCGGCTGCAGGCACACCAGGCGGCAGTCCAGGCGCGCCAGCTCCTGGTGGGCGTGGCGCAGCTCGCAGCGGTGCGCGGCGCACTCGGCCTCGAGCACGGGCAAGGGCCGGCGCCCGCCGGCCGGCTGCTCGCGCTCGACCAGCAGGCGCTGGAGGGCCGTGGTGCGCTCGCGCAGCTCGCGGCCGATGGCGGCCAGGAGCGGCCCGAGGTCCTCGGCGCGCTGGACGCTGCGCGTGGCGGCAGGGCGGAGGGTCGTCATCCGCTCCTCCATCCGCGCGCGAGCGGCCCGGGCCTTCACGCGCTACAGGCCGACCTCGGTGCGCAGCTCGGCCAGCCACTCACCGAGCTCGGGGTCGCGCGGGGCCGCCGCGCTGGCCTCCGCCAGGCGCAGGAGCTCGGCGCGGGCCTCGCCCAGCCGGCCCGCACCCGCCAGGGCCGCGACCTGCAGGGCGTGCGCGGGCGGGGCGAGCTCGTCCGGCGCGGCGGCGAAGGCGGTCAGGGCCTCGGAGAAGCGATTCAGGCGGACGAGCAGCATGGCGCGCAGGGCCTGCGAGCGCGGCTCGGCCGGCAGGGTCAGCGCGGTTTCGAGGAGCTCCGGCGGCAGGCCGGGCTGCAGCACGGGCCACCAGCCCTCGGGCCGGGCCGCGCCGTGCAGCTCGAAGGAGCGCGCCACGAAGCGCTCCAGCCCCGGCGGCGGGCGCGCCACCACGGCCTGCGCCAGGGCGCTCAGCTCCTCGCGCGCGAGCTCGATGCGACGCGCGCTGCGGGGCGGCTGGCGCGCCTCCTCCAGGGCCGCCAGGAGCTCGCCCTCGGCCTCCTCCAGCGCGCCCGTGGCCCGCAGCGCGTGTCCGAGCAGCCGGCGCGCGTCGCTGCGCAGCCAGTGCCCGGCGCTGAGGCGCTGCTCGGCGGCGCGCACGAGCGCGCGCGCCGCTGCGACCGCCTGGGGACCGACGGCGACGCCTTCCTGCAGGCGCACGTGCACGAGCGTCCACAGGAACGTGACGCGGCGCACGTCCGCGGGCGGCAGGAGCGCCTGGGCACAGGCCTCGAGGCGGGCCAGGAACTCGTCCGCGCGCCCGGAACCCTGCTTGACGATTTGCACCGCCGCCTCGGCCAGCACGCGCGCCGTGACGCCCGACTCGTCGCCGCGCACGACCGCGTCCGGAAGGTCGGCCAGCAGCTCCTCCAGCGCGCCCAGGGCCTGCGCGCCATCGGTGGGCTGGCCCGCGGCGAGCGAGAGCAGCGTCTCGAGCGCGGCGTGGAAGTCCGCGTCCCGTCCGGCGAAGACCTCGCGCGCCGTCGCCAGGGCCTGGCGCACGTAGCCGCGTGCGCCGGAGAGGTCGCCCGTGCGGCGCGCCGACTCGATCAGGCCCTCCAGGATCTCGAAGCGGTCGAGCGGATCGTCCGCCAGGGCCGTGGCCCCGACCGCCTGGGCGCGCAGGTACTGCTGCAGGGCCTCCTGCTCGAGCCCCAGCACGAGGTAGGCGCGTCCGAGGGCCGAGCGCAGGGCCGCCTCGGCGCCCGGGCCGGCCTGGCCCAGGCTCTCGACGTGCGTGGCGAGCACGCCGAGCAGCTCCTCGACCGAGAGCGGAACCTCGGCCCCCTCGTCGGCCTGGGCCAGGAGCAGCGCCTCCTTGAAGGCGCGCACGAGCAGGTCGGCCTCGGCGCGCTCGCCGCGCTCGCGATCGCGCACGCGCAGGGCCTCGGCCCGGGCTTCCTCGGCCGCGTGCGAGGCCGCCTCGGCCGCCAGGCGTCCGCGCTCGGCGACGGAGCGGGCGCGGAGCGCCAGGAAGAGCCCGAGGGCGAGCGAGAGGAAGAGCAGCGTCCCGAGCGTGGCCCCGATCCAGTGCCGGCGCAGGAAGTTCCGCGCGCGCACGCGGGCCGGCGAGGGCACCCCGACCAGGGTCTCGTGGGCCAGGAAGCGGCGCAGGTCCGCGGCCAGCGCGGCGGCCGAGGGGTAGCGCGCCGGCGCCTCGCGCGCCATGGCGCACAGGATGAGCGCATCGAGCTCGCCGCGCACGCGCGCGACCAGGCGCCGTGGGCTCGTGCCGCGCTCGGCGGCGACCTCGGCCAGCTCGGGACCGAGGGCGGCCAGCGTGGCGCTGGGCGCGCGCGGCTCGGCCTCCAGCGCGCGCAGGCGCTCGGCGCGCGTGGCCGGCTCGAAGGGGTGCCGGCCGGCGACGAGCTCGTACAGCATCACGCCCAGCGCGTAGACGTCGTCGCGCGTGTCCGTGCCGGCCTCGCCGGAGAGGCGCGCCGGGCTCATGAAGGCCGGGGTCCCGAGGCGGTCCGCGAGCGGGCGCGCCGGTTCCCCGGGCACCAGCGAGCCGGCCAGCGCGCGCGCCAGGCCGAAGTCGATCACGCGCGGCGCGTGGCGCCCGTCGCGCACGTCGACGAGCACGTTCCCGGGCTTCAGGTCGCGGTGCACGATGCCCTTCTGGTGCGCGTGCTCGACTGCGTCGCACACGCGCGCCACGAGCGCCAGGCGCTCGTCGAGCGGCAGCCGGTGGCGCTGGCAGTGGTGGTCGAGCGGCAGCCCCGGGGCGTACTCCATCACCAGGTACGGAAGGCCGGCCTCGGTGCGGCCGCCGTCGAGGATCTTGGCGATGCCCGGGTGGTCCATCTCGGCCAGGGCCTGGCACTCGGCCGCGAAGCGCGCCGCCGCCGCGGGCGAGAAGCTGCCCAGGCGGATCGTCTTGAGCGCCACGCGCCGCCGCACGGGCTCCTCCTGCTCGGCCAGGTGCACGGTGCCCATGCCGCCCTCGCCCAGCACGCGCACGAGGCGGTAGCGGCCGATGCGCTCGGGGGGCTCGGCCGGCGGCTGGAGGCCTGGCGTGCGCAGCAGGCCCTGCGTCCCGCGCGCGTCCTCGTCGAGCAGGGCCTGCACGCGCGCGCGCAGGGCCGCGTCGTGGCCACAGCGGCGTGTCAGCAGCGCCGCGCGCTCCTCGGGCGGCGTCTCGAGGGCCTCGTGGAAGAGCGCCTCGACCTCCCTGGCGTGCGCGCGCTCGGGCATGGGGCTAGCCCAACCTATTCATGAGCTTTCGGCAGCAACGTCGCGACTGGCCGCATCTGCAGGCTCCCTGCGAGGCCTCAACGGCCTGTTCGAGGCCGTCTCCGGTGCTCTCCGTCGCGAAGGCCTTGCGCTGCGCGGGCTGGCCTTGCATCTGCGGCCATTCGCGACGCTTCGCTCGAAACCTCATGAATAGGTCGGGCCAGGGTTCAGCGGGAGCGGGCCGCGTGCCTCACGGCTGCCCACCCTCCATCGCGTTCTGCAGCCAGGCGCGGCCGAAGCGCCAGTCGCGCTCGGCCGTGGCCAGCGAGATCCCGAGCGACGTGGCGACCTCCTCCATGGCGAGCCCGCCGAAGAAGCGCAGGATGACCACGCGGGCGGGGCGCTCGTGCTGGCGTTCCAGGTCCTCCAGCGCGAGGTGCAGGGCCAGCACGTCGGTCAGGGGCTCCTCGGTGACGAGCTCCGGCAGGTCCTCGGCCAGCTCCTGGCGCTGGCCGCTGCGCTTGGCGGCCGAGCGCCGCCGGGCCCGGTCGACCAGGATGTTGCGCATCGCGTTGGCGGCCGCCCCGAAGAAGTGCCGGCGGTTCTCCCACTGCGGTTCGTCGCCGCCATAGAGCCGCAGCCAGGCCTCGTTGACGAGCTCGGTCGTGCGCAGCGAGTCGCGCCGCGCCAGCTTCGCGCGCCGCGCGCGCGCCAGGTCGAGCAGGTCGTCGTAGACCATCTCGAACAGCCCGTGCTGGGCGGCCGCGTCGCCGCCGGCCGCGCGCGCCAGCGCTCGACGTCGGTCCTCTGTCCGCGGCCCCACGGCGGTCAGGATAGCGCGGCGGACGCGTGCGGAAGCGTGAAGGCCGGAGCGGGGGCTCCGCGGATGTCCGGGTGCTGGCGGACCCCCGCGGGGCCGCCTGGATCGCTGGGCTCCTTTCCAAACGCTTGCGTCCGGTCCCGGAGTGCCTCCCCCGAGGGCTCCGTCCGGGTTCGGGCGGCATCCGCAAGGGTGCCGATCCGCCCGGGGCGGCCCCCCGTGACCCCTCCTCCCTCCTCCTGACCGTGGGGTCGTGGACCGGACGTTTTTCTCCCGCCGGCGGGGAGCCCCTCAGCCCAGCCGATTCACGAAGGCCTCGAGCGAGACGCCGCGAATGGCCCCTGGCCGGGGTACGAGCACCGATGCGGGCTTTCGCGACCGAGAGGACCGGAACCGACCATCCTCGGGTCGGTGAGGACGAGGGAGAAAGGCCGCAGATGGCCGAGGGCTTCGTGAATCTGCTGGGCTCAGATCGTGAAGTACTTCGCCTCGGGGTGGTGCACGACCAGGGCCGAGGTCGACTGCTCGGGCCACAGCTGGTGCTCGTCGGAGAGCGTGATCCCGAGGCGCTCGGCGCCGAGCAGGGCGAGGAGCGGCTCCTGGTCGGCCAGGTTGGGGCAGGCGGGGTAGCCGAAGCTGTAACGCGAGCCGCGATAGCCCTGCTTGAAGAGCGCGCGCATCTCGCGCGCGTCGTCGCCGGCGATGCCGAGCTCGGCGCGGATCTGCCGGTGGACGTACTCGGCCAGGGCCTCGGCGGCCTCGACCGAGAGCCCGTGGAGGTGCAGGTAGTCCTGGTAGCGGTCGGCGGCGAACCACTCGCGCGCCGTCTCGCTGGCCTGCTGGCCGACGGTCACGACCTGCAGTGCGACCACGTCGGGCTGGCCGTCCTCGCGGAAGAAGTCGCTGATGCACAGGCCCTTCTTGCCCTTCTGGCGCGGGAAGGTGAAGCGTGCGGCCTCGCGGGCCTCGTCGCGCGGATCCAGCAGGACCAGCGTGTTGCCCTCCGGGATGCAGCGCCAGAAGCCGTAGGCGGCGCGGGGGACGAGGATCTGCTCCTGCTCGCAGCGCTTTGCCAGCGCGTGGTACAGCGGGCGCACCTCCTCGGCCACGAAGCGCTCGTGCTCGCGCGTCGAGCGGTTCTTGCGCCGGTAGCCCCACTGGAACTGGAACAGGGTCGTCTCGTTGACGTAGGGCAGGAGCGTCTGCAGCGCGATGCCCTCGACCAGGCGCGGACCGAGGAAGGGCGGCGCGGGGTAGGCGATGTCGCGGCGGATGCGGGCGCGCTCGACGCCCACCAGCTCGTCGGGCACCGGGCGGCCGTTCTTCTTGCCCTGCTCGAGCTCCTCGACGGCCTCCAGGGCGCGCGCGGCGGCGCTCTTCGCGCTCGACTTGCGGGCGCGGGCCTCGGGCTTCGCGTCGCCGGCCGCGACGCGCTCCATCACCTCCAGGCCCTCGAAGGCGTCCTGGGCGTAGTAGAGCGGTCCCTGGTAGATCGCGCGGCAGTCCGCCTCGACGTAGGTGCGCGTCAGCGCGGCCCCGCCCAGGATCACGGGGATGGAGACGCCGCGACGGTTCATCTCCTCCAGGTTCTCGCGCATCACCACGGTGCTCTTGACCAGGAGCCCGGACATCCCGATCGCGTCGGGCCGGTGCGCCTCGGCCACCTCGAGGATGCGCTCGATCGGCTGCTTGATGCCCAGGTTGAAGACCGTGTAGCCGTTGTTCGTGAGGATGATGTCGACCAGGTTCTTGCCGATGTCGTGCACGTCGCCGCGCACCGTGGCGAGCACGATCTTGCCGCGCGTCGAGCCGGCCACGCGCTCCATGTGGGGCTCGAGGTGGGCCACGGCCATCTTCATGGTCTCGGCCGACTGCAGCACGAAGGGCAGCTGCATCTCGCCCGCGCCGAAGAGCTCGCCCACGCGCGCCATGCCGGCCAGCAGGTCCTCGTTGATGATCGCCAGGGGCTTCTTGGAGGCGCGCGCGAGCTCGAGGTCCTCGACCAGGCCGACCTTGGCGCCCTCGACGATGCGCCAGGCGAGGCGTGCGAAGACGTCCTCCGGCACGTCGCGCTTGGCCTTCGCCTCGAGCGTGACGCCCTCGGTGAGCTGCATCAGGCGCTGCAGCGGATCGTAGTCCTCGCGCCGGCGGTCGTAGATCAGGTCCTCGCAGGCCTGGCGCACCTCGGGGTCGAGCTTGTGCAGCGGGGTGATGCGCCCGGCGTGCAGGATCGCGGCCGTGAGCCCGGCCTCCTGGGCATGGTGCAGGAAGACCGAGTTCAGCGCGTGGCGCGCGGCGGGCTTCAGGCCGAAGGAGATGTTCGAGACGCCCAGCAGCGTGCCGACGCCCGGCAGGGCCTCGCGCACGCGGCGCACGCCCTCGAGCGTGTGGATGCCGTGCTTCCGGTCCTCCTCGTTGCCGGTGCAGATCGTGAAGGTCAGGACGTCGAACAGCAGGTCCTCGGAGCGCAGGCCGTGGTCGAGGGCGATGTCGTGGATGCGGCGCGCGATGCGCACCTTGTCCTCGACCGACTTGGCCATGCCCTCCTCGTCGATCGTCAGCGCGATCACGGCCGCGCCGTGCTCCCTCGCGAGCGGCAGGACCTTGCCGGCGCGCTCCAGGCCGTCCTCGAGGTTGATCGAGTTGATCAGCGCGCGTCCGCCCAGGAGCTCCAGCGCCGCCTGTAGCACCGGCGGCTCGGTCGTGTCGATCGCCAGCGGCGCCGCGACCTCGGTGCGGTAGCGCCGCACCAGCGCCTCCATGTCGGCCTTCTCGTCGCGCCCGACGTAGGCCACGCACAGGTCGAGCGCGTGGCTGCCCTCGCGGAGCTGCTCCTTGCCCATCTCGACCAGGGGGTCGGGACGGCCCGCCAGGAGGTGCTCGCGGAACTGCTTGGAGCCGTTGGAGTTCGAGCGCTCGCCCACGATCAGGATCGAGCTCTCCTGGCGCAGGTCGACGGCGTGGTACAGGCTCGTGAGCTGGGGCTGGAAGGCGGGCTTGCGGCGCTTCGGGACGCGACCCTCCATGGCGCGCACGACCGCCGCCAGGTGCTCGGGCGTGGTGCCGCAGCAGCCGCCGACGAGCGCGAGGCCGTCCTCCTCGACGAAGCGCGTCAGCCAGTCGGCCAGCTCGGCGGAGGTCAGCGGGTAGTGCGGCTGGCCGTCGACGAGCTGCGGCAGGCCCGCGTTCGGGTAGCAGCCGAGGGCGCGGCGCCAGGTCTGCCCGAGCAGGCGCACGTGCGTGCTCATCTCGCGTGGGCCCGTGGCGCAGTTGATCGAGAGCACGTCGATCGGATAGGGGTCGAGCAGCGCGATCGCCGCCGCCATCTCGGTCCCGACCAGCATCGTGCCGGTGACCTCCATGGTGACGCTGACGATCAGCGGGATCTCGCGCCCGACCTCGCGCCGCGCCGCCAGGCACGCGTTCAGCGCGGCCTTGGCCTGCAGCGGGTCCTGCACCGTCTCGATCGCGAAGGCGTCCACGCCGGCCCGCGCCAGGGCCACGGCCTGCTCGGCGTAGGAGGCCTTCAGCTCGGCGTAGGTGATCTGGCCCAGGGTCGCGAGCTTGGTCCCCGGGCCCATCGAGCCCAGCACGAAGCGCGGCTGGTCCGGGGTCGCGTGCTCGTCGCAGGCCTCGCGCGCCGCGCGCACGGCGGCCGCGTTGAGCTCGGCGCAACGGCCCTCCAGCCCGAACTCGCGCAGCACGTGGGGCATGGCCCCGAAGGTGTTCGTCTCGACCGCGTCGCAGCCCACCGCCAGGAACGAGGCGTGGATCGCGCGGATCACGTCCGGACGGTGCGCGCTGACGATCTCGCAGCAGTTCTCGAGCCCGCCGAAGTCGCGCTCGAGGTCCAGGTGGTGCGCGTGGATCGACGTGCCCATGGCCCCGTCGATCACCAGCACCTTGCGCCTGAGGACCTCGAGGAACGTGCTCACGGCTTGACGGCGGTCGCCACCAGGGTCATGAAGTGCGGGGGCTGCGGGTCGCGCGCGACGCGGGCCACGCGCACCTTCTCGAAGCCCGCCTGGCGCACCAGCTCCTCCAGGCCCGGCTCGGTGAAGCCGAGGTGCAGGTGCTCGAGCTTCTCGCGCACCCACTCCTCGGTGTGGGCCAGGAGGTCGATCACGAGCAGGCGCCCGCCGCGCACGAGCACGCGCTTCGCCTCGGCCAGGCAGCGCGCCGGCGTGCGCGCGTGGTGCAGGGCCTGGCTGGCGACGACCACGTCGTGCGAGCCGTCCGCCAGGGGCAGGTCCTCGATGTCGCCCTCGACGTATTCGATGTTCGCGATGCCCTTCGACTTCGCGCGCTTCTCGAGCTGCCCGAGCATCTCGGCCGAGAGGTCGACCGCCGTGACCTGGGTCGCGACCTCGGCCAGCATCAGCGTCAGGAGCCCGTCGCCGATGCCGAGGTCCGCGTAGCGCGCGCGCGGCGCGAGCTGGAGCAGCGCGCGCGCCAGGCCCTCCCAGGTGCGGCCCGGCAGGAGCTCCTCGCCGAAGCTCGCCGCCACGCGGTCGAAGTAGGCGCGGCGCTCGGAACGGTTGCGCTCGCGCAGCGCGCGCAGGCCGGCCGTGTCGGCCTCGAACTCCGGCGCGCTCGCGTTCTCGCTGGCGACACCCTCCCAGAAGCCCGCCGCCGGTCCGGGAGCGACCGAGTAGAAGATGCGGCGCCCGGCCTTGCGGTCCTGCACCAGGCCGACCTCCTTGAGCAGGGCGAGGTGCGTGGAGACCCGGCTCTGCCCCATGTTGAGGATCTCCATCAGGTCGGTGCCCGAGAGCTCCTCCTGGGCGAGCAAGTGCAGGATCCGCAGGCGGGTCTCGTCCGCCAGGGCGCGCAGGAGGCGGGAGGTGCCGGTGAGTCCGATCATGGTATTGGCATTCTATGATGGATCTCTTCGTCCGGCGCGTGGGGGGGCCCCGAATCCCTCGTCCACGGCCGTCAGCGCTGGAGCAGGACCTCGAGGGCCCCGTCCC
>Ga0315910_10003836_pt1 | contig 12676 bp, 14 predicted proteins | sample EdamamesoilMG_FD_204470 | JGI IMG/M metagenome (GOLD analysis project Ga0315910, IMG submission 204470) | Garden soil microbial communities collected in Santa Monica, California, United States - Edamame soil | ecosystem: Environmental > Terrestrial > Soil > Garden | place: USA: California... | reverse complement strand
GCTTGCCGGCACACCTCCATGGGCGAAGAGGGATTCGAACCCCCGACATCCTGTGTGTAAGACAGGCGCTCTGAACCGCTGAGCTATTCGCCCGGCCAAAGGCGCCCGCTGGGCTTCTCGCTGGGGGGGACGGCAAACCACGGGCCGCCCACACGCCCTGACTTCTATATGGCGATGCCGAGCGGAAATAGCACGCAGTAACCGAGCACCAGGAGCACTGCTCCGGCGCTTGGATGTCCAGCCGAGAGGACCGCATAACCCGCCGCAATGGACAAAAGTCCGGCCCCGAGGATCACCAGGTTCCGGCGTGGAATCGACTGACGAGTCGCTGTCATGGCGGATTCAGGGGCGGGCATAAGGCGTAGAGACTACTTATCAGCCGGGGTCTGGTCAAGCGAAGTCACCGCTTCGCTTTGCTCCTCCTCCGGGACCTCCCATCCCTGATCCAGCGCCGCCCGGCGCGGCCGGTCTCTCCTTCGCCGCAAATGTGTGCCCACGATCACACCCAGTCCCACGACTGCCCAGACACCACCAGCGATCAGCCAGGTGAAGAGGCTGTACCGCTGCCTGATCGTCCGTACCCATTCCTCATCGAAACGGTCCAGCGTGAGCCCGGTCGTGGCAAGGACCGCGTCCGGGAATGGAACACCTGCCTCGAGACGCTCCATCAGCGGCTGCAGCGTCCCGGTCGGGTTCCGCCGCGCCAGTTCCAGCACCGCCGTTGCCGACAGTGCATAGGCCGTCCCGATCCCCGCGGGATGCCCCCGCAAGGCCTCCGTGAGCGAGTCCAGCGACGGCGTCGTGCCACGCACCACGGCGTAGTTGAGCGTCAGCTGGTCGAGCGCGTCGAGGGCACCGGTGGCATAGACCGCGTAGCCCTCGTCGAACCAGAGCGGGAGGCGCGATCGCGAGGCGTCGTGAAGGATCAGGTGGGCCAGCTCATGCCGGAGCGTGCGCGCTGGATCGGCATCGGCCCGGAGCATGATCAGGCGCGGCCCCGGCAGCATGATGCCGGCGCCCCAGGAGGGCGCCCGGCCGCCGGAACGGCGCTGCATGTCGGCTTCGTCGTGGGCGAGGGTGAGGCGGAAGGGCGGCGGCGTCCGCCGCCCCAGGCCCGGCCACTCGGCCGGCTGCTCCGCCTGCTCAGCCAGGGCGATGCCCAACGGGAGGTCGGGCTTGGCGGCCATGACGGTGACGGTGCCGACCTGGACCTGCAGGAGGGCGATGACGAGCGACAGCATGGAGGGAAACCTACCCTGGTCTAGCTCACCATCTCCTTCGGCACGGCTTCACCCTTGGCGGCGACCTCCAGCATCTCCCCGCAGCGCTTGCTCCACGGGTTGAACCGGTTGGCCTTCTGGCCCTCGGTCCAGGTGGCGACCGCGCCTTCCTTGTCGCCCGCGAACCACTGGGCCCGGCCAAGCTCGAAGTAGGCCTCGATCAGGTTGGGACCGAGCTGCAGCGTCTTCCGGAAGAACGACTGCGCGTCCTCGAACATCTCCCGCTCGAGATAGACCAGCCCGAGGTAGAAGTGGGCGTAGAGGGTCGCCTTGCGGTCGTTGTCGAGGCGGATCGCCTTCGAGAGGTGCTCGATCGCCTCGCCGAAGATCCGCTTCTTGAGGCAGATGAAGCCGACGTTGATGCGCGCGAGCGAGTTGGCGGGTTCCTTCATCAGCACGCGCGAGAAGGTCGCGAGCGCATCGTCGTAATCCTCGTGGAGCATCTGGGCCCAGCCCAGGAGCGACTGAGCCTGGGTATCGCCCGGCGCCAGCTGGAGGGCGCGCGAGAGGGACTGGATCGCGCCGGCGTGGTCGCCCAGCGAGATGAGGCTCCATCCCTTCTCGATGTAGGTGCTGGCGCCGAGGTGATCGGCCTGCACCACCGGGAAGGTCCCGGTGAACTGCGGCGCCTGCGCCGCCTCCGCATCGGCCGCCACCTGCTTGTAGCGGTTCACCAGCGTACGGATCTCTTCCTTGATCTGGGTCAGCTCACCCAGGGCGCCATCCACGCGCTTGAAGAAGCCGATGATCTCGCGCTTCAGTTCATCGCGGGCGATGGCCGTCTGGGCCTCGTCCAGCCGCCGCGCGATGTCGGCGTGCCGGGCCCGGAGGCTCGCGATCCAGGCATCGCCCGGCGCCGCGGTTGGGTCACTCACGTGTTCGCTCCAATGTCTTCGAGTGCGAGCCGCTCGCCATCGGCGAGGATGCGGCCCGCATTCAGGATGATGATGGTCCGGTCCTGCCGTGCGAGGATGCCGGCGATGTAGCGCGCTGCCAGCCCCTTCACCATCGGCGGCGGCGCCGCGATGGCCGTGCTGTCCACCCGCAGCAGTTCCTTGGCCGCGTCCACCACCACGCCGACCCGGTTGCCCTCGAGCTCCAGCACGATGGTGCGGGTGTCATCGGTCACGGAGGCGGGGAGGCCGAGGCGCTTGCGCAGGTCCACGACCGGCACGGCGGCGCCCTCGAGCGACACGACGCCCTCGAGGAAGTCGGGGGCATCCGGCAGCGGCGACGGTGCCTCGTACCGGAGGATCCGCTGCAACTGCAGGATGTCGAACGCAAAGTCATGGACGCCGCAGCGGAACGTGACCAGCTGGACGTCATCCCCGTGCATCATGTGCCACCCTCCGAGAGCCGCGCACCCAGCGCGGCAAGGTCGAGCAGCGGGACGTAACTGCCGTCCTCGAGCGGCACGATCGCACGCGCCCAGGGGAGCGTATCGTCGGCCGCGAGCGCGCCGCGCCCGCCACTCACCACCACTTCGGCACTGCGGACCATCAGTCCCACGCGCCGGGCATCGATCTCCGCCAGGACCAGCGCCGGCTCGTCGCCCTCCGCCGCCACCACGTCGAGGCCCACCAGCGTGGCCAGGTCGAACACGGGGATCAGCTTGCCCCGCTGGTTCATCACCCCGAGCAGTGCCGACTGCACGGCGGGCACTCGCTCGAGCTCCCCCGGCGTCAGCACCTCGACCACCGCCTCCAGCGGAAGGCCGACGCGCCGGTTGCCCACCTGGACCAGCAGGCACGAACCGCTCATGCAAGGCGCATGCGGCGAAGTTCCGCATCCACCTGGGCCGCCACCTCGGTCACCCCCAGGACGTGATCGGCGCCACCGGTCGCGCGTGCAGCCGCTGGCATGCCGTCGATCGTCGCCGTCTCGTGATCCTGGGCGATCCCGACACCGCCGGCATCGTGAATCCGCCGGAGGCCATCGGCGCCATCGCGGCCCAGGCCGGTCAGCACGACGCCGATCGCGACCGGACCGAAGACCTCCGCCACCGACGCAAAGAGCGGATCCGCCGCGGGCCGCACGCCCCAGACCGACGGTTCACGGCTCAGCACCAGCTGCACGCCATCGCGTCCCATGGCCACGCGCATGTGCCAGTCACCGGGGGCGATGTACGCCGTGTCGGCGACGAGCGGTGCGCCATGCTCGGCCTCCACCACCTGCAGCCGGCTCTGTCCGTTGAGCCGCTCGGCCAGGCTACGGGTGAATCCCGCCGGCATGTGCTGCACGATCACGACCCCGGCGCCGAGTCCGGTCGAGAGGCGCGGCACCACCTCGGCGAGCGCCCGCGGGCCGCCGGTCGAGGCAGCAATCGCGACACATCCGCGCGCGCGTCCCGGCAAGGCGTAGAGTGCCGCGGGCGGCAGCGCCACCGCCGGCCGCGCCAGCACCGGCAGCCGGAAGAGGTGCGCCTCGACCGCGGCCCGCGCCGCGTGTCGCACCTTCGTGGCGAAGCGCCGCATCGATTCCTCGTCGCGCGATTCCTCCTTCGCGACGATCTCGACGGCGCCGAGCTCCAGGGCGCGGATCGCGGCCGACGTGCCCGGCCCGGCGTAGCTCGAGACCACCACCACCGGCCGGGGCGACTCGGACATGATGTACCCGATGGCGCCCAGCCCATCGAGCTCGGGCATCTCGAGGTCCATCAGCACCAGGTCGGGCTGCAGCCGGTGCACCTTCTGCAGCGCGTCCATCCCATTCCGCGCGGTCCCGACCACCTCGAACTCGCCTTCCTGCGCCAGGATGTCGGTCAGCAGGCGGCGGAAGAACGGGCTGTCATCCGCCACCAGCACCGACCGCCGCTCAGAGCTGCTGGACACCATGCGCGACGGACGACACCTCGATCCGGCCGTCCTGCCCGTGGAGCCGGACCGTGCGGCCGTAGTCACCGCCCACCGCCTCGGCGGTGAGTGGCAGGTTGTGCGCATTGAGCGTCTGCCGCGTGGCGACGAGGTTCCGCTCCCCCATCTGGATGGTGCCCGGTGGCGCCAGTGACGCGAACATGCTGGCACCGCCCGCGAGCCGCGCGGTCACGCGGCGCGGGTTGGCGCCCCGCTCCACCATGCGCTCGAGCAGCGTGGGGATGGCCGTCTGGGGAAAGCGCGCCGGGTTGTCGGAGTGCCGCGTCAGTGCCTTCGAGGGCAGCAGGATGTGCGCGAGGCCCGCGACCTTCGCCTGCGGGTCGTACAGCATGATGGCGACGCAGCTGCCCAGGCCCACGGTCACCAGCACGTCGTCGGGCCCGCCGACGGCCATGTCGGAGACGCGAACCACGATCTCGTTCGCGCTCATGCCGGCCTCCGGTAGATCCGCTCGCGCACGTCCACCAGCTCGAGGGCGTCGCGCGCGGGGCCGACGAGTGTCTCCACCTTGCCGAGCACCAGGGTGCCACCGGGCACGAGGGCGTCGTGAAAAGCCATGAAGAGCCGCTCCTGCAGCGCCCGGTCGAAGTAGATCACCACGTTCCGGCACACCACGACGTCGTAGCGCTTGACCGGCAGCGCCTCACGCGTCAGGTCGAGCCGCGCGACCTGGATCCTGGCGCGGAGGCGCGGGTCCACGATGCGGCCGTCGCCGTCGGGGCGCGTCCACCGCTCCACCAGCCGGCGGGGCGTCTCCACGAACGCATCGGTGCGATACCACCCCTCGCGGGCGCGCTGCATGCATTCCTTGTCGATGTCCGTGGCGTCGATGGAGAGGTAGTCGAGACCGGAGGGCACCCCGCCCTTCTCGACCGCCTCGCCCCAGAGCATGGCGATGGTGTGCGCCTCCTCGCCCGACGCGCACCCGGCGCTCCAGAAGCGCACCGGCGCGCGGCGCGCGACCAGCGGCGGGATCACCGACTTCGCGACCGCGTCCCAGGTCTCGGGATTCCGGTAGAAGCGGGTGACGTTGATGGTCAGCGCGTCGTGCAGCCGATCGATCTCTTCCGGCTGGTGCGCCAGCACCTCGCGATACTGCTCGTACGTGTGCACGCCGCAGGCGCGCATCCGCACCGCGATCCGGCGGCGGAGGCACTTGGGCTTGTACGCCTCCACCGCCACGCCGGTGCGAAGCGACAGGTCGCGCGCGAGCGCGTCGAACCCGGGATCCTCACGCACCGTCACGTCCCCGCTCCGAGCATGTCGAGGTTGGCCCGCGCCAGCTGGTGCCCCGGGTTGAGTTCGGTGGCCCGGGTCCAGAATTCACGGGCGCGACCGGCATCGCGGCGCTTGTAGGCGATGTTGCCCAGCTTGAAGTAGAGGTCGTCGCCCAGGTCGGGCGCGAGCTTCGCGGCCCGCTCGTATCCCTCGAAGGCGTCGTCGTAGCGGCCCGCGCGGTAGAGCAGGTCCGAGAGGTTCTTGGAGAGCTGGGGCAGCGCGGGATCCGACGCCATCGCCTGTCGCAGCAGCTGCTCGGCGCCGGCGACATCGCCCTTGAGCTCCAGCAGCACCGCCAGGTTGTTGCGGAGCACCGGATGGTCGGGATAGGCGGCGATGCCGGCCTTGGCGGTCTCCAGCGCGGCATCGAATGCATCGGTCGTGGCCTGCGCCAGCGCCATCGCCCAGTACCATGGGGCGGGCAGCGCCTTGCCGCCCGCGAGTTCGCGGGCGCGCTCCAGCCGCCCCAGCGCCACCGCCGCTTCACCGCGCTTGAGGGCGACGATCGCCCAGCCGAGCATGATGCGCCCGTCATCCCGCGCGCGGCTCGCCGCATCACCCCAGGTCGACTCGGCCTCGTCCATGCGACCCAGCTGCTCCAGCGCATACGCGAGGTTGTGGAGCGCCGCGGGCCGCGGGCCGCCCTTGTCCACCGCCTGCCGGAAGGCATCGACCGCCTCTTCCCAGCGTGCCTGGCGCAGGGCGATGAGCCCGAGGTAGAACGGTGCGCTGCCCTCGGTGGGCCGGAGGTCGGCCACGCGGCGGAATTCCCGCTGCGCCTCGTCCAGCATCCCGGTGCGGAAGAAGGCGACGCCGAGGTTGCGATGCTCCTCGACCCGCGTCTCGTTCATCCGCGGCGTGATGGTGCTCGCCGACGTCCCGGTGCGATGCGCGAAGCCCGCCGTGATGAGGCCGAACAGCGCCTGCCCCACCGTGAACTCCACCAGGCCGGTCTCGTCCACCAGTTGCTGCACGTCGCGCGTGCCATCGAGCAGCGGCAGCAACTGCCGCTCCGCGTCGCTCATCGGCGCGGCCGCGGCCTCGACCCGCGCCATGTCGACCGTGAAGATGAGGTCGAAGCTCGGGATCTTCTTCTCGATCAGGCTCCACTCGTCCACCCGGCGGGCACCCTCGAGCAGCAGCCACTCGGGATTGATGCTGACGAGGAAATCCTGCTGGTCGGGCCGGACCCCGGCCTCGAAGTTGAACGTGCCCGTGGTCCAGGTGAACAGGTAGTACACTGCCTCCTCGATCTGGAGGCGCATGTAGTCGTCGAGCTCCTGGCGCGTGAGCGCACCGAGGCCCACGAGGATCTCGCCCAGCCGCTGTTCGCGGGACGAATCCTGCCGGTCGATGGCCTCGCGCAGCTGCTCCGCCGTGATCCGCCCGTTCCGCACCAGCATGTCGCCCAGCCGGTCGCGGCGGTTCACGATCGAGGCGTAGGTGATCTTCCCTTCCTCGAAGTAGATGTGCCCCAGGTTCTGGCGATCGGCCACGGCGAGGCAGCCGGTGCGCCGCCCCAGGTAGAGGAGCTGGATCACGTCGGGGAGGCTGGCCTCCTTGAGCGAACCCTTGATCGCCATCGCTACCTCCACTCCTCGATGACGCGGTCACTCACCCCGGGCCAGTTCCACACCATCTTCTCGCGGCTGCGCACCCCGTTCGCGGCAACACCCGACACCGGGCGCGGAGCGACGGCGGGTGGCGCCGGCGCCCGGCGGGCCGTGCCCTCGAGCACCTCGCGCGCGAGGGCCGCACTCACCTTCCCATCGCCGGCATCGGCGGCATTGAGCACGCGCTGCACCGCACCCTGCACTGCCCGGGCCGACTCCGCGGGCCGCGCCGCGAGGTAGTTCACCAGGTCGGCATCCGCGCCGCCCCGCGCGCCGAGGATGCGCTCGATCATGCGCTGGCGCAGCTCGCGGTCGGGCGGCGGCAGTTCCACGACGAGCCCACCCTCGAGCCGCGTCAGGAGGCGCGACTCCACCCCGGAGAGCTCGGTGAGCGGGACCGCCGACGCGAAGGCCAGCTGGCGATTGGATTCGAGGAAGAGGTTGAAGAGGAGGAAGAGTTCCTCCTGGGTGCGATCCTTCCCCGCGATCAGGTGCACGTCGTCGATCAGGAGCGCGGCGCAGCGGCGGTAGCGATTGCGCCAGGCCGGGACGCTGTCGCGGTCGATCGCGTCGATCAGTTCCTGGGTGAACTCGTGCGCGCTCACGCACGCCACGGGCGACGCGCCCTGCGCCAGCAGCGCGTTCCCGACGCCGTGCAGGAGGTGCGTCTTCCCGACACCGCTGCCGCCCACGATGACCAGCGGGTTGTACCTGGTGCCCGGCTCGCCGATCGCCGCGAGCGCGGCGCGGAGCGCCATCCGGTTCCCGGTGCCCTCGATCAGCGCCTCGAGCCGCCACGTGTCCGACGGCGATGACGGCGGGCGGCTCGCGTCCCGCAGCCGCTGCATCCATGCCTCGGCGGCGGCCATGTTCGACGGGTCGGTGAGCTGCGGGGCATCGGCCATCTCGGGCGCGAGGTCGAGCGCCTCGCGCCGCAGCTCGAGCAACTGCTCGGCATCGGCCTCGTACTGGATCAGCGCCGCCTCGGGTTCGCGCGGCTCCTCGGCCTGCAGGAGCCGCTCGAGCACCGTGACCCGGAATCCCTCGCCTTCCCAGCGGAGGATCGCCTCGCCCACCCGGCTCCTCCACGGTTCCACCTGGCGCGCCAGCGTCTCGGCGAGGTCGGAGAGGAAGTCACCGAACTCGTCGCGTGGCGCGCTGACCGGCGGCTTCTCCTCGAGGGGCGTGAGGTCGGCCGGACCGCTGGGGCGATGGCGCTCCGTCGCTGGCTCGAACCCGCTCACCGAGTCCATGGACTCGTCGCCGGCGCCGGGAAGCATCGCGGACGAGTCGAACTCGTCCTCGAAGGCGTGGTCCTCGTACCTGGTGTACTCCGAGGTCGTCTCCGCCTCGATCCCCATCCACGCGTCATCCGCGCGCTCGAAGTCACTCTCGGCAAGACCGCCGATGAGGTCGGACTGCCCCAGCTGCACCCCGGGGATCATCTCCTCCGAGGCGCGCGTCGCCGCCGGTACCGTCACCTCGGCGTGCTCGAGCTGGGGCACCTCGATCGCCGATGCCTCGTCCTCGCCACCGATCAGCACGCGCGCCTTGTAGGCGTCGAGCGGCACCTCACTCACCGCCTGGAATGCGACCAGGCGGTTGAGCGCGCCGATCAGCTCGCGCACGCTGGGGATGCCGAGACGGGCGATCGCCTCGAACACGCCCTCGGCGAAGGTGACGCCCTTCTCTTCCGCCTTGCGCCGGAGGATCGCGACCTGGGTCTCGTAGTCGGGCGGCCCGATGTCGATGACGAGGCCGCCGGCAATCCGCTTGAGCAGCCGGTCATCGAGAAGGTCGATGTCAGCCGGGCTCCGGTCGCTGGTCAGGACCACCTGCTTCCCTGCCTGCTGCAGGTGATCGAGCAGCCGCAGCAGTTCCGCCTGCATCTCGCGCCGCTGGCCGAGGAACTGCACGTCGTCGATGAGCAGCACGTCGGTGGTGGTGAACCGGGCGCGATACGCGTCGGCCTGCCCCGCGCCCACCGCCGCATGGAACGCCTCGACGAACTCGTCGAGCGTGAGGTACTCGACCTGTGCCGTCGGGTTCACCTCCCGCACCAGGTTACCGACCGCCACGAGGATGTGGGTCTTGCCGAGGCCGGGAAGCGAATAGAGGAAGAGCGGGTTGTACGACGACCCGGGCGCGCTCGCGACCGCTCGCGCCGCGGTGGCCGCGGTCCGGTTGTTGGCCCCGACCACCAGGCTCTCGAAGCGATACGTGGGATGGAGCGGGCTCATGCGGGCACCCCGGCACCACTCGCGAGCTTGCGCAGCACCAGCTCCGAGATGCCCTTGAGCGTCTCGAAGACGCCGCTGCCATGGAGGGCGTCGGCCCCGAAGCTCGGGACGCCGCGGAAGTTCAGGGCCTCGTCGAGGTCGGGCTGCTTGAGCACGAGGTCGGCGGGCAGGTCCTGCTTGTTGTACTGGAACACGACCGGCATCGACCGCACATCCACGCCCTGGCTCAGCAGGTTCTCCTGCAGGTTCTGCAGGCTCTCGACGTTGTCGTCGAAGCGCCGCGCCTGGCTGTCAGCCACGAACACGACGCCATCGGCGCCCTGCAACACGAGCTTCCGCGTCGCGTTGTAGTAGCTCTGTCCCGGGACGGTATACAGCTGGAACCGGGTCTGGAAACCCGAGATGGTCCCGAGGTCGATGGGCAGGAAGTCGAAGAACAGCGTGCGATCACCCTGGGTCGCGAGCGAGACCATCCGTCCGCGGCGCGCGTCGGGGACGCGGCCGAAGATGTACTGCAGGTTCGTCGTCTTGCCCGACCGTCCCGGGCCGTAGTAGACGATCTTGCAGGTGATCTCGCGCGCCGTGTAGTTGACCAGGGACATGCTACCGCCCGAAGAGCGAGCGCAGGCTCGCGTTGAGTTCGTGCTCGAAATTCTCCGCCAGCACCGGGACATTCCCCGGACCCGCCGGCGCCGCGCCCGCCAGCGCCTCGGTGAGCTGCTGGAAGAACAGCTGCACCAGTCCCGCCGAGGACTCAGCGCCGTACACCACGAGACCGATCCAGCGCCCGCGGGGTGTGTCGAAGGCGCGGAGGTAAAGGCCCTGCTTCGACCCCTGGTGCAGCACCGCACCGAAGCGGCCCGCGCCCGTCAGCTCGGCCAGTGCATCGGTCGAGGCGTTGATCGCCGCGCCCAGCGCCGCCGCCGCCATGACGTCCACCGAGCGGGTGAAGCCGTCCTGCGCGATCACCTGGCCCGCCGTGGTCATGAGCAGCGTGAGCCGCGCACCCGACTCGTCCAGGAAGGCCTGAAGGGGCGGCGCGACCCACGATTCGATGACTCTCATGACGCGAGCCGGGTCGCTGCATCCTTGAGCTCGATCCGTGCGAGGCCGAGGTTCGCGTCGCGCTCGGCGACCGCGACGAGGAGCAGGTCATCACCAGCAGGCACCGTGATCAGGGTGCCTGTCTCCGCCTTGAGTTGTACCACGGCCGGCACCGCGAGTCCCGCCGTCTGCGCGGTGCGGCGGAGCCGGAGCGTCAGGCTCGCCGCGAGGGCAGCCACCGCGGCGCCCTCCAGGCCTTCCGCCAGGGCTTCCGCGACCACCAGCCCATCGCTCTCCGAGACGAGCATCGCGCCCCTGATGCCGGCCACGCGCGTCACGCGCTCGAGCGTCTCCATGAGCGAGTTCATGCGAGCCGCTCCAGCCAGGCGCGCGCCGCGCGCGATGCCTGGTCCGCCATGAGCGCCAACCGCCCCACCGGCACTCGGGGATCACGCACCAGCAGCAGGACGGTGGCCGATGTCGGCGGCTGTACCACCAGGTGGCCGTCGGGTGACTCGGCCGACACGCTCTGCCATGCGCCGAGGCCCAGCAAGCGGGCCGCGCGACCGGCCTCACGGGAGACACCCTGCAGGTGAGCGGCGACGGCGTCACCGACTTCGGTGCCGTCCGGCGCGGCGAGTTCCCCCGCCAGGCGAAGTCCCTGGGCATCGAGCAGCACCACACCGCGAGCCGACTCGAACGGCTCGAAGGTCTCCACACCCGGGAGCTGCCGCACCGGCTCGGGCTCGGGCTTCCGTGCGGCCACTTCCATCGAGGCGCGGATCCGCGTCACTGCCGTCGCGAGCCCCTCGTCGTCGGGCGCCGAGGCGAGCGCCGCCTCGAGGTACGGCAGCGCCGACGCGGGATCGCCGGCCCGGAATGCGAGGAAGGCGAGACCCTTGAGCGCTCCCACGTGCTGGGGCGAGAGGTCGAGCACCCGCTTCCAGGCTTCGGCCGCCGCGTGGCGATCGCCCTGGTCCGCCAGGATCCGCGCGAGGAGGTCGTGCGCCTCGGCAAGTTCCGGATACCGATTGGTACCCATGCGCGCGACCTTGTACGCCGCACCGAGTTGGCCCCGCACGCGGAGCGCCTCGCCCAGTTCCAGGAACACGAGGCTCTGCGGATCGGCCGCGAGCCGCGCCGTGAGGTCGCGAATCGGGTCAGTCATACCAGCCTCGCACCGCATCGGCGAGGAGGCGCGCCGCCGCCTGGAGCCGGTCTACCGATTCCTGGAGCGCGAGTTCTTCTGGCGGCCGGTCCGCGATCTGGCGCCAGCGCTGCCAGTTCGCGATCGCTTCCTCGAAGCGCCCGCCGGCCGCGAGCGTGGTGCCCAGGAGGCGCCGTGCCGCGGCGAAGTCGGGCTGCAGCTTGAGCGCCTCGAGGAACGCCTCCTCGGCGCTGTCGAGATAGCGCCCTGCGAGCAGGACCCGCCCGAACACGGCGTGAGCCGCCGCCTGCTCCGGGAATGCCGTGACCGCCTCGCCGGCCACGAGGCGCGCCGACTCGACATCACCCAGCGCGAGGTGCTCCTCCGCCCGTGCCAGCAGGTGGGTGACATCGGGTGAATGGAGCGCCGGCTGGGCCCGGGTCGGATCGTCGAGCTGGATCACGCCGGTGCTGCTCAGGCCGAAGATGGTGCGCGCGACCTCGAACTCGGGACGGCCCAGTGTTTCCGCCAGGGCGCGCACGTCGCGGGTGCCGTCCACCGAGGCGACCACCTGCCACTCGAAGGGCGTGAGGTCGAGCAGGCCCTGCTCGCCATCGCCATCGGCGAGCCGCGGCACGACCCCCAGGTGCGGCACGCGGGTCTCGATGCGCGACCACTCGTCGATCCGCCGGGCTGCCTCCATGAGCAGCGACTCGCTCTGGATCCGCACGGTGGCCTCTGCACTCACCCGGGGCGATGGCGTCTCCTCGAACGAGAAGTAACCCTCCGACCAGTTCATCAGCTCGAAAATCACTTCCTGTACCTGCTGCCGGACCAGTCGCTCGAGCTCACGCCGGTTGATCGCGCCGGTGTCCACCAGGATGTCGCCCAGCCGGCGCGTATCGCCCATCGACTGCACGTCGCGCGCGCGGGCCAGGTCGGCCTCGCTGATCTTCCCGTTCCGCAGGAGCAATGTCCCGAGCGGGTGCGGATTGCTGCGAATCTCCGCCGCCACCACCGCGCCGCGCTCGAAGTAGACCATCCCGGAGTTCTGGCGCAGCTCGGAGGTCACGCACAGCACCCCGGTCTTCCGGCCCAGGTCGAGCAGCTGGAAGACGTCGTGGATGTTGAGCTCCTTGAGCGGGCCTTCGATCGCCATGCGTCAGTCCGGCCGGACGGTGAAGATGTGCTGCAGGTCGCG
>Ga0315910_10003835_pt1 | contig 12677 bp, 8 predicted proteins | sample EdamamesoilMG_FD_204470 | JGI IMG/M metagenome (GOLD analysis project Ga0315910, IMG submission 204470) | Garden soil microbial communities collected in Santa Monica, California, United States - Edamame soil | ecosystem: Environmental > Terrestrial > Soil > Garden | place: USA: California... | reverse complement strand
GCTGATAGACGAGGACCGGGCCGAACGAGAACGAGTCGCTCAGGTTTGCCGTGAAGTTTTCCGTGAGCCGCAGCCGCCATGCGTCCTGCTCATCGGCGCGGATGAAGGTCTGCCCGTCCTGCGTGAAGGTCTCGAAGCCCGAGTTGAGGGTGGAGGCCGCACCCGTGCCGAACTGGATCGAGGCCTTGTTCACGCCGTCGGCGCTGAACACGCCCTGACGCGTGTGGATGAACATGCCGGAAAACCCGGTGGAGACGGGCGCCTGGTTGCCCTCGGAGTCGAGACCGCTCGTGGTGCGCGACATCACCAGGCCGAACTCACCCTTGCCGCCCGGCACGTCCACGTCGTAGAGGCGCAGGTCGAAGCTCGTCTTGCTGAAGCCCGCCTTGTTGGCCGCATCGGGCTCGGGCGCGCTGCTCACGCCGCTGCTGCCCGGCGTGCCGATCCAGGCGAGCGCGAGCCTGCCGTTGCCCAGCTGGTAGTCCTCGAAGCCGCCACCCGTGCCGCTCATGTTCGAGAAGAAGAAATCGTTCAGGTGGATGTCGTGGCGGCGGTAGTAGCGGTTACCGGCCCAGAACTTGAGCGAAGGCTGCGACGACACGACGTTGCCGATCGATCCCCAGATCTCGGCGAAACTGAAGCTGGCCTGGCCGGAGTTGATCGCGTCGATGATCGGCGTGTAGGCCGCGATGGTCGTCTGGAAACGACCGATCGGGCCGGCGCCCGCCGCGACCTCGCCGGCACCGTCGCCGAGCTTGAACGCGCCCGCGCCGTAGAAGTTCTTCCCGAAGGTGATTTCACCGTAGGTGTCGGCCTCGTTGCCGAGGCGGTACTTGGCCAGGGCACCCGGTGCCTGGAAGCCGACCATCGAGCCGCCGCCGCTGTTGCGACCGTACCCGGCCCGGAAATACCCGTGGATGTCCATGAAACCCTGGAGCACCTCCTCGACGCGTCCGGCGAACGGATGGTCGGCATGGATCAGGGCCTGGTCGCGCGCCTCGGTGTCGCGCTGGAATTCGTGCTCGGCAAACGCCCGCGCCTCCCGCACCGCGGCCTCGGACCCGGCCTGCGCGTCGGCCGCGGAGGCGGCCGGGGCGACCGGTGTGGCCGGCGCCGCCGCCGGGGCGCCGGCGGCCACGGCTGCCGTGGCCGGCCGCGCCTCCAGCGCCTGGATACGCGCCTCGAGCGCCTGCATGGCGGCGGCGTGCGCCTGCTTCATCGCCTCGAGCTCGGCGCGGAGCTTTTCCGCCTCGGTGGGTTCGGCGATGATCGCCGCAGGGAGCAGGCCCAGGGCGCAGGCGGCGACACGCAGGTGACGAGAGGACGCGACCAGCCTGCGCAGGCCGCACGAAGGACGGGGGATTTGCATGGTAAGGATCGGGGTGAACGCAAACTCGACGCCGGCCCACGACTCAACGGCGGGGCGCGCACGGCCTCAATCGATTTCGCGTGTGCGCGGCCGGTCTTCGCACACACCACTCGAGGCACACGCTCCATCCTCGCGGCGGCGCGGGAGCACCGCCCTCCACGCTGGCGCGCGTGTCGCTCGCCTGGAGGGCCGCGCTCCTGCGCGGCCGCGTAAGCGTGGGATCCTCGCGGGCAAGGCATCGGACGTACGCCCTTCGTCCTCGCGGCGGTGCGGGAGCACCGCCCTCCACGCTGGCGCGCGTGTCGCTCGCCTGGAGGGCCGCGCTCCTGCGCGGCCGCGTAGACGCTGCGGCTCGCGCACGCCACAACCGCTCGCGCACCTTCCGTCCACGCGGCGGCGCGGGAGCGCCGCCCTCCACGCTGGCGCGGCGTTCGCTCGCCTGGAGGGCCGCGCTCCTGCGCGGCCGCATGGGCGGGCGCGCTCTCGCTGACCTCGTGCACACACGCGGCCTCTCCCGGAAAAAGAAAAGGGACGGTCCTCAGACCGTCCCTCGAAAACTCAGGTGAAGGCGCGTGGCGCCAGCGTCACTTCTTGGCCGGCGGCATCGGCGCCTGGCCGACAGCCGGATAGCTCGCGAGCAGATCCCTGACGGCGTTGCCGACGTTCGTCGCCTGCTCGTCCGTCTTCGACGTCATGCGGTTGGAACCCCAGCCCACCCAGATCATGTTCTTGGTCGGCACATCGTAGACTTCGACGATGAGCGTGCCCTCGTCATACTGGTCGACGGTGACGTTCGAGCCGCCATACATGCCGCCGTAGGGATAACCACCATACCAGCCGCCGCGGCCGTAATACATCCCGCCGGTCATGCCCCAGTCGGTGACGTCGGTCTTCGGCACGGACTTGCCGTGGATCACGACGGCGATGTCGGCCTTGGACTTGTCCGAGACCTCGATATAGCCCTTGCTCGTCATCGCCTGGCGGGCGGCCGAGGTGGCGGACGGGCCCACGCGCATGACGAGTCCGGGATCGACGCCCGGGATGTTCTGCGGAATCGGTTTGAGGATGAAGGTCTTGGCCTTGGTGAAGTCGGTGTTCTTGTCGAAGTCGACGTTCAGCTTCGGGGCCGTCGTGCAGCCGATGACGGCGAGCGCGACAAATCCAGCGGTGATCCATGCAGTCAGAGATGTGCTTTTCATACGGATGGGTGTGATGAGAAGGGCGGAAAACTGACACAACAGCAGGAACGGAGCAATTCCCCAGTGGGCTTTTCGCTGGAGGATCGGTTAGGAACAATCAGGCGGGAAAACAGGCGTGAGAGCGCCGCGGCGGCCAGCGGAGTGGCCGCCCTACCGGACTGCTTCAGTCAAACAAGGAGTAGACCATGCCGACCTGGAAGCGCAGGTGATCGCCGCTGTCGACGCCGTTGCGCGCCTCCTGGATGCCGTAGAGGCCCTCGATGCCGAGGCTGAGCCGGCGACGGATCTGCCAGACAAGGTTGGCGCTGGCATAGGTGCTGGTGTGATAGAAGGTCGGCGCCTGGCCGTCGGTGTTGTCGAGGTTGACGTAGCCGTAGGTGAAGGTGGAGCGGGCGACGTCGCTCCAGTGGTGCGTGAAGCCGAGGTGCGCGCTCCAGTAGGGCATCGCCTCGAGCTCGCCGTCGGCGTTGTAGGCGGCGTCGCTGTTGAGGAAACTCGTGTCGTTGCCCATGCCGCCGACGCCCTCGCCGTAGACGACGAGCGCCTGCACGCTGGCCTTGTCGCCCAGATCGAGACCGGCGCTGGCGTTGATGCCCCAGCCGGTGACGAAGTCCTCGTTGCCGAGGCCGTCGCGCGCGCCGAGATCGCGCAGCATCGCGCTGAACTGGAGGTGTCCGAACCCGTCCTTCTCGTAGCGGGTGTTCAAGCCGATGTCGGGCACGCGCGTGATCTGCGTGACGCCGCCGTTCGGCCCCGAGTCGAGGTCGACGTAGATGTCGGGCTTTTCCAGGCCGTAAGTGGTGTGCCAGTTCTCGTTCCACGACTGGGTGAACTGCGCGACGGGGCGGCGCGAGAAGATGACCGCGTTCGGGCCCTCGTAGTCGACGGTGTCGGGCCAGCTGTCCGGATCCTCCCACACGCCGTAGGTGAACCCGGCCTTGAAGCCATGGAACTGACCGTAGAGATGCTGCAGGCGGTAGCGCATGTCGCGCGAGTCGTCGCCGAAGAAGTCGTTCTGGTAGTAGAAGCGGAAATTTCCGCCCAGGTCCGGCGCGCGCACGTCGACGCGGATCTGCGTGGCGTTGGCACTGACCGTGGAATACTGGCCCTCGTCATACTCCGGGCTGCCCTCGAGGGGAAACAGCGCCGGCACGAAGCGGTGCCGGCTGCCGGGCGCCTTGTTGTCGGCGATGATGTCGAGGTGCGGCTTGGCGTTGAGCTTGATCAGCGCGACCGTGTTCGGCACGGGAATGAAGCCGGTGTACTTCGGGTCGAGCACGTAGTTGAGCGGCCGTGACGCCGCCTCCTGCTGGTCGTTGAGCGCGCCGCGGAAGACGATCGGGCTCGCGGTGCCCACGGACTGGCCGGCGGCCACCGCGTCGATCGTCTGCTGCGAGGGCGAGGTGGATGCCGTGGCCGGCGCCGCCGGCGCGGCCTTGGCGCCCTCGAGTTCCTTGATGCGGGCGTCCTGGGCCTCGACGGTTTTCTTCAGGCTCTCGACGAGCGCCTTGAGTTGCGCGAATTCCGCGGCGGTCTGGGCGCGCGCGCCCGGCAGCGCCAGCGCGACCGCGCCCGCGGCCACGAGGGCGACGCGCGCGGCGCGAAGGGAGAAGCGTGGTGTGGTGTTCATGCGATGGAGTCGGGTTGGAGGTGTCGGTTCACTTGCCCGGGCCGAAGATGCTCAGGCCGAGCTGCTCCGAGATGTACTGGATGGCCTTCTGCGCGCGCACGCTGTTGCCGAAGGCGTCGAGCGGCGGCGAGAAGCCCGTGATCGCCATCTTCCCAGGAACGACCGCGACGATGCCACCGCCCACGCCGGTCTTGGCCGGCAGGCCGGCGTTCCAGGCCCACGCGCCCGAGCCGTCGTAGAAGCCCGCCATGGTCATCACGGCGAGAACCTTCGGGACGTGCTGCGCGTCGAGGCAGCGCTCCTTGGTCACGGGATTGACGCCGCCGTTGGCGAGCGTGCCACCCATCACAGCCAACTGCCGGCAGGTGACGCCGACGGAGCACTGTTTCGTATAGACGTCCGTGCACTCGAGCGGCTCGGCGTGGAGGTTGCCGGAGTTGAAGAGCACATGGGCGATGCCGCGGTTGCGGAAGTTGGTCGCGGCCTCGGAGGTGTAGATGTCGTCGAGCACGGTGAGCTTCTCGCCAGCGAACCGGCTGTAGCAGCCGAGGATCTTGTCCCAGCGCTCCTGCGCGTTCTTCGCCTTGACGAGACTGACCGTCGCAATGGCCCCGGCGTTGACGAAGGGATTGTCGGCCCGACCGTCGCCCTCCTCGATCGCGCGGATGGAGTTGAAGGCCTCGCCGGTCGGCTCGACGTTGATCTTCTCAAAAACCGTGGCCGCGCCGGACTCCTGCATGACCAGCGCCATGGTGAACACCTTCGAGCACGACTGGATGGAGAAGGGAGAGTTCACGTCGCCGACGTTGATGACCTTGCCGTCGACGGTGACGATGGTGAGGCCGAAGAGGTGGCTCGGCACCTTGGCGAGCGCGGGGATGTAGTCGGCGTTCTTGCCGCCGGCGTCGTCCTTGAACTTCGCGCGCGCTTCCTTCGCGAGTTTCTCGAGCGTGGCGGCGTCCTGGGCGGACGCGAGGGGGGCGAGGGCGACGGCCAGCAGGCCGACGATCGTGGTGAGAGTCCGTGTATTCATGGTCTGGTGTGGTCGACTCGTGTGAGGGGTGGTGAGTGTGGATTCAAAGGTCCGGCGAGCCATCCCGGGGAGCCGCCTCGCACCGTGGGTGCGCCGCGTGGCGGCTCGGCCGGCCTGCCCCGCGTAGCTCGCAGAGCGAAGAAGGGAGGCCTCGCCCTACCTTCGGGCTTAATACTCGTAGAAGTACTGCTGGAGTTTCTTCACATCGGTGGTCTTCGTGAGTCCGAGCATGAGGAGGATGCGGGCCTTCTGGGAGTTGAGCTCCATGCCGGCGATGAAGCCGAGCTTGTCGTCGTCGACCTCGATGTTGCGGTCGGCGACGCCGGCGGAGGTGCGCGAGCAGCGCACGACGGCCACGCCCTTCTTCGCGGCGCGCTCGAGCGCGGCGAGCGCGGCGTCGGTCGTGTTGCCATCGCCCACGCCGGCGAGCACGATGCCCTTCGCGCCCTGCGCCACGGCGGCATCGATGAGGCCTCCATCGAAATTGGCATACGAATACACGATCTCGACGCGCGGCAGGTTCGCGACCGTCAGGCCCTTCAGCTCGAACTCGCTGGCCGTGGTGTGGCGCGTGGTGTTCTTCGAGTAGAAGTAGACCTTGCCGGTGTTCATCACGCCGGCGGCGCCGCGGTTCGGCGACTCGAAGGCGTGGAGGAAGGTCGTGTGCATCTTCTGGAGCTCGCGGGCGTAGTGGATGACGTCGTTGATGACGACGAGTGGTCCGCGTCCCTTCGCCGCCGGGCTGCCGGCGAGCACGACGCCGTTGTAGAGGTTCATCGGGCCGTCGGCGCTGATGCCCGTGGCGGGGCGCATCGCGCAGACGAGCACGACCGGCTTGTCGCTCTTCACCACGAGACTGAGGAAGTAGGCGGTCTCCTCCATCGTGTCGGTGCCGTGGGTGATGACGATGCCGTCGACGTCGTTCTGCGCGAGCAGCTCGTTGCAGCGGGCGGCGAGCTTGAGCCAGACCTCGTGGTTCATGGTCTGGCTGCCGATGTTGGCGGTCTGCTCGCCGGAGAGCTCGGCGACGTTCTTGAGCTGCGGCACGGCGGCGATGAGGTCGTCGACGGAGAACGTGCCGGACTTGTAGCCGGCATCGGCCTGCGAGGCCTGGGCGCCGGCGATGGTGCCGCCGGTGGCGAGGACCTTGATCTTCGGAAGCGCCTGCGCGATGGGCGCGAGGGCCAGCACACACGCGGTCGCAAAGGCGACGAGCGGGAGGCGGAGTTTCGGTGTATTCATGGTGAGTTACGGGGTGTGAATTCAGGGATTGTCTTCGGTCGATGGCACAAGGCAGGGCGAGGCCTCAGGCCGATCCGCCACGCATGTCGATGGCGCTCGCGGCTCCGCCAGAGGCCACGCCCTACCCCGGGAGCTTCTGTCGAGAAACGCATGTCTTCCCTTAGCGGGTCAGCCGCGGGTGGGTCATGTTTTCCGGCCGGAGCAGCTCGTCGAGCCGCTCCTTCGTCAACCAGCCCCTCGCGATGACAAGGTCATAAACGCTGCCGCCGGTCTTGAGCGCCTCCTTGGCGATGGCAGCGGACTTTTCGTAACCGAGAGCTGGATTCAGCGCCGTGACGAGGCCGATGGAGTTCTGCACGTACTGGAGGCAGCGCTCGCGATTGGGCTCGATGCCGGCGATGCAGCGGCCGGCGAGCACGATGGCGGCATTGCGCAGGAGCGTGAGGCCGAAGAACAGGTTGAAGGCGATGATCGGCTCGGCCATGTTCAGCTCGAGTTCGCTCGCCTCGCAGGCCATCGCGATCGTGACGTCGTTGCCGATGATCTGGAAACAGATCTGGCTGACCACCTCGGGCACGACGGGATTGACCTTGCCGGGCATGATGGAGGAGCCGGGTTGCATGGCGGGCAGGCGGATCTCGTAGAGCCCGCAGCGCGGACCCGAGGAAAGCCAGCGCAGGTCGTTGCAGATTTTCGAGAGCTGGACGGCGGCGACCTTCATCGTGCTGCTCATGAGCGCGAACTCACCGGAGTCCTGCGTGGCCTCGACGAGATTTTCAGCCAGCCGCACCGGCGCGCCCGAGATCTCGGCGAGGTACTTCGTGCAGAGCGGCGCGTATCCAGCCGGGCTGTTCAAGCCGGTGCCGATGGCCGTGGCGCCCATGTTGGTCTCGAGCAGCTCGTTGCCGGCGTGCTCGAGGTGGCGGATGCCGTCGCCGATCATCACGGCATAGGCGCTGAACTCCTGGCCGAGCGTCATCGGCACGGCGTCCTGGTTTTCCGTGCGACCCATCTTGATCACGTCGGCGAACTCCGCGGCCTTGGCCGCGAGCGCGGTCTTGAGCTCGCGCAGTCCGGCGATCGCGTCGCGCACGGTGAACCAGACGCCGAGTTTGATCGCGGTCGGATACGCGTCGTTGGTCGACTGCGAGCAGTTGACGTGGTCGTTCGGGTGGCAGTGCGTGTAGTCGCCCTTGGCGTGGCCGAGCAGCTCGAGGGCGCGGTTGGCGATCACCTCGTTGGCGCACATGTTCGTCGAGGTGCCGGCGCCGCCCTGGATCATGTCGACGCGGAACTGGTCGTGCAGTTTCCCGGCGATGATCTCGTCGCAGGCCTGCTCGATCGCGCCGGCGATCTTCGCGTCGAGCACGCCGAGTTCGGCGTTGGTCTTCGCGCAGGCTTTCTTCACGCACGCGAGCGCGCGGACGAAATGTTCGTAGTGGCCGACGTGGATGCCGGAGAACGGAAAATTCTCGATCGCGCGGATGGTCTGCACGCCGTAGTAGGCGTTATTCGGCACCTCGCGCTCGCCGAGCGAATCGTGCTCCTTGCGCACGCTCGTCATGGGCGTCGCTCCGGTCTCGCCAGCGATGCGTTCGGAGGCGAGGCGGATGCGCTCGCTCAACCGGCGCGCGATTTGCGCGACGAGTTTATAGAAGACCTCGGGCTTTTCCGCGCGCACCTTCTCGATCTCCGCACGCGAGACCTGCCAGACCGTCGCACCGTGACGCGTCACACCGGAGGTGCCGTGCGCGGAGTCGTCGAGCATCACGCCTTCGCCGAGGATCGCGCCAGCCTGCGCCGTGCCGACGACCACGCTGCGTCCACGCTGGCCGCGGAGGAGTTCGACCTCGCCGTCGGTCACCACACCGAGCCACTGGCGCGGGGCGGATTCGTGAAAGAGAGTGTCGCCCGCCGGATACGTCACGGACGTCCCGCGACGGGCGAACTCATCGAGTTCCTCGGGCGTGATGCCGATGCGTTTGGCTGCGGCGGCGAGGGTGGTCGTGTCGAGTTTCATGAAGAGGATCCGTCAGCCTGAGCAGAGCAATTGAGCCACCGAGGGCACGGAAGGAACACAGAGACCACAGAGCGTGACTTCGCTGGCGTGCGAGTTCTGGTCACCCCGAACGGGCGAAGGAGTATCAGGTGCATGGAATGTTCCGATTCGTCACTCGGTGAAGCTCCTCTGAAATCTCTCTGTGGCCTCTGTGTTACCTCTGACTGCACGTTCCGGGCTCAGAAAAACAGCCTGGCGATGAGCAGGCCGGTCCCCACCCCACCGACCGTCGTGATGAGGCCGGGCAGCATGAAGGAATGATTCAGCAGGTATTTGCCGATGCGCGTCGTGCCGCTGCGGTCGAACTGCATGGCGGCGATGAGCGTACCGTAGTTGGGAATGAAGAAGTAGCCATTCACCGCCGGGAACATCCCGACGAGAGAAGCGGGTGGAATCCCCAGCGTAAGACCCAGTGGCATCAGGGCGCGGGCGGTCGCGGCCTGGCTGTAGAGGAGCATCGAAGCGAGGAAGAGACCGATGGCAAACGACCACGGTGCGGCGCGGGCCATGTCGCTCAAGGCGCCGATGATCACCGCCTCGTTGGCGGAGATGAACGTGTCGCCGAGCCAGGCGAGCCCGAGGATGCCGATGATCGCGGTGACGCCGGACTGGCAGGTCTTGCACTTCGGCACCTCGGCGGCCGGCGCCTTCGTGACCACGAGGATGAGCGCGGCCACCGCGAGCATCACGATCGCGATCGCGACCGGCATGCCGATTTCGACGGACGCGCCGCCGGACCCCGCAGGCACGGTGCGCAGCGCCGGGAAGAGGCCGGCGAGCACGACCATGGTCACGCCGCCGAAGAAAATAAACGCGCTGGCCCTGGCCCGGGGCTTGAGCGGGGGCGGCGCCTTCGATGTATCCGCCCCACCCCGCCCGGGCGGCGCGAGTTCGCCGGCGGCGAGCCGCCGCTGGTATTCAGGATCGTCCTTCAGGTCGACGCCGACGCGCAGCTGCACGAACGCCGCGACCAGCACCGCGATCAGCGTCGACGGCACGCAGATGCACAGGATCTGCACGAGGCCCATGCCGTGCGTGGCGAGCAGTCCGATCATCGCCGCCGTCGCGGCCGACACCGGGCTCGCCGTGATCGCCTGCTGCGAGGCGATCGTCGCGATCGCCATCGGGCGCTCCGGCCGGATGCCGCTCTCGTGTGCAACCTCGTAGATGACGGGAAGGAGCGGATACACGATGTGACCGGTGCCCGAGGCGAAGGTGAACCCGTAGGTCACGAGCGGCGCGACGACCGTGACCTGTTTCGGATTCTTCCGAATGATCCGCTCCGCCACGCGCACGAGGAAGTCGATCCCACCCGCCACCTCCATGGCCGAGGCCGCCATGATCACGGTGAGCACGATGATCAACACCTCGCCGGGGATCGCACCCGGCGGCACGCCGAAGCCGACCACGAGCACCAGCAGGCCGACCGCGCCCCACAGGCCGAGGCCCACGCCACCGGCGCGCGCGCCCATGAGCAACGCGCCGATCAGCACGGCGAATTCCAGGACAAGCTTCAGGGTCATGCACCACCTCGCCGGCAAGAGTCCACGCAGGACCAGAAGCTACAGGGAAACCCCGAGGGTTCGATCGCGTTATCCGGACCCTTCACCAAAGTTCAGGTTCGGGACGCGCATGGGGTCCGACACAGGTCGATTGCCGGGAGCATTGCGCGGCGGACCGGGAAGTCCGCGCTCCACGCTATCGCCCAGCGCGTGAGCGTGAGGCGCGAGGCTCATGCCGAGCCGGGCCTCCCGACATTGCCCGCGTGTCAGACCACTAGAAATATTTCAGCACCGACTCAGGATGCGCCGCCTTGAACGAACGGAACCAGCGGCAGGCCGGATAGATCGCGACAAGCAGGACGAGGGAAACCCAGTAGGTCGTCGTGATCGCGCCCGCGCCTCGCAGGCCGCCGTAGGTCGCCGGCACCTCAAACACGAGGCGGTGCACGAGATAGAAGAACATCGAGGTCTGTCCGAAGACGAGAAACGGACCGTTCGTGCGCACGCCGAGGACGGGCTCGAGCTTGATCATGACCCAGAGCATCACGCACATCAGGCCGAGTTCGAGCGCCGCGTAACTGAGCGACGGCGGATACTTGCTCACGTGCAGCCACTGCTGCCACGACCCGTCCGCGCGCGGCAGGAACATGTTTCCGTATCCATTGAGCCAGCGCACGAGCAGAAAGACACCGAGGGCACCCAGGCCCGACACAAGCATGGCCGCGGCCGGCGACACGCGCGTCTGTCCGGCGTTGACCCGCGTGATGTGACGGCCGAACACCCAGCCGAGCACCATCATCGCGAGCCACGGCAACACGGGGTATTTGATGATCATCGTGTCACTGCCATAGGTCGCAAACGCGAGCGCCGCGGCGACCGACGAGGATCCGGGAGGCTGCCAGAACAGACCCGTGACCCACTCGCCAACGACAAACCAACCCAGGCCGAGGACGAGCAAGGCCCACGTCGGCAGGCGGCGCAGCGGAGCCATGCACATCATCGAGAGACCGATCGCGAGCAACACCTGCAACGTCCACCGCCCCGAGCCCAGCGAGATGACCGTGAGGTCGAGCATCGCGATGATCGCACCGCGGACGAGGATGCCGCGGTCGATCTCCCAGGCGTCGGCGCCCTTCGCCACGCGACGCTCCACGCTCAACGCCAGTGCCGTGCCGGCGAGGAAGACAAACGTGGGCGCACAGAGGTGCGTCATCCAGCGGGTGAAGAACGCCGCCGCCGGCAGTGCCATCGTCGCGGCATCGGGATAGAGGGCGGAATCCTTCGCGATGTGCCCGCCGTCGAAGGCCATCGACGCGTGGTCGACGACCATCAACAGCATGACGAAGCCGCGCATCCAATCGATCGCGGTGATGCGACCTGAGCGCGGCTGGACGGCAGCGGCGGTGGTCTGGTCGGTTTCGGACATGGCGGGCTTCTGGCCGGCCCGTGGGGGGAGTCGGGCCCGCGCGATGTGTGATGGTTCTAGAGTTCGATCACCTCGCCCATCCCGGGCAGGGTGCTCGTCAACTTAAAGCGCTTCTGGATCTGCTTGGCGAGTTCGGCGCGCGCCCTGTCTTCACCATGGGTCAGGACCACGCGCGGCTTCCGCGGCGCGAGGGCGCTGAACCAGTGCAGCAGGTCGGACTGCCCGGCGTGGGCGCTGAAGCCGCCGAGCGTGTGCACCTTCGCGCGCACCGCGATCGGCTCGCCGAAGATCTTCACCTCCTCGTCGCCTTCGACCAGGCGGCGGCCGAGCGAGCCGTGGCTCTGGAAGCCGACGATGACGACGTGGGTCTGCGGCTTCCAGAGGTTGTTCTTGAGGTGGTGTACGATGCGGCCGGCGTTGCACATGCCGGCGCCGGCCATGACGAGACAGGGGCCGGGCACGGCGTTGATCTCGCGCGACTCGTCGCCGGTGGCGCACAGGCGCAGGGTCTTGAGGTCGTCCTTCATCGGGCGCTTCGAGATGAACGCGATCATCTCCTCGTCGAAGAGTTCGCGGTGCTTCGCGTAGATGTTCGTCGCCTCGATCGCCATCGGGCTGTCGAGGAAGATGGGGAACGGCGCGACGAGCTTCTTGCGAAACATCATGGCGAGCAGGCTGGTGAGCAGCTGCGCGCGGCCGATGGCGAAGGTCGGCACGAGGATCTTGCCGCGCTCCTTCACGCACTGCTGCACGATGCGGACAAACTCGTCGATCGTCTCCTTGAACGGCCGGTGGTCGCGATCGCCATAGGTCGACTCGAGGAAGACGAGGTCGGCCTCGCGGAACGGCTCGTACTCTTTGAGGATCGGCGCGGTGCGCGGACCGAGGTCGCCGGAGAAGACGATGCGCTTGGTCCGGCCGTCCTCCTGCACGAGGAGCTGGATGCTGCCCGAGCCGAGCATGTGGCCGGACTCCGCCCACACGGCCTGGATGCCGGGCGCGACGGCCACGGGCCTCTGGTAGGGCACCGGGCGCAGCAGGCTGATCGTTGTCTCGGCATCCTCCGGCGTGTAGAGCGGCTCGACCGGCTCCCGGCCGGCGCGCATGAGCTTGCGGTTGCGCCGCTCGGCATCGGAAGCCTGGATACGGGCGGAGTCGCGCAGGATGAGCGCGGTCATCTCGACCGTCGCCTGCGTGGCGAAGATCGGCGCGGTATG
>Ga0315910_10003834_pt1 | contig 12679 bp, 9 predicted proteins | sample EdamamesoilMG_FD_204470 | JGI IMG/M metagenome (GOLD analysis project Ga0315910, IMG submission 204470) | Garden soil microbial communities collected in Santa Monica, California, United States - Edamame soil | ecosystem: Environmental > Terrestrial > Soil > Garden | place: USA: California... | reverse complement strand
TTGTAATAGCTGGTCTTGTTATGACTTCCAGGCTACAACTGGATGCCCATACGCCTAGAGAAGTAATGGTTGGAAGTATGCTTGGTTTTGGGATCAGCTTTGCCGCCATGATTACCATGTTTTGATACTATCGTTTCTATGGAATATAAATTCTTGAAGTACACGCTTGAGGGCGGTGTCGCAACGATTACCCTAAACCGGCCAGAGGTTTATAATGCACTGAACGACGAAATCACCTACGAGCTCCAGGATGTTTTGAAGGTGGCGGGCAAGGATGATCGTGTCCGGGTCCTGGTTTTAACAGGAGAGGGCAAGGCATTTTGTTCCGGGCAGGATTTGAAAGATTCGGCATTAAGGAAAAGCCGTTCGTTCCTGGAGTCACTTCATAAACGTTATAACCCGATCATAAAGGCCATGCGTAGTCTTCCCAAGCCAATCATCTGCAGATTGAATGGGGTGGCCGCGGGTGCTGGATGTTCGTTGGCCCTGGCTTGCGACCTGATTATTGCCAGTGAAGAAGCTACCCTGATCGAAGTATTCATCAATATTGGTCTTGTTCCTGATTCAGGATCATCTTACTTTTTGCCAAGGCTTGTAGGTATGGCTAAAGCTTTTGAATTGTGCAGTATGGGTAGTAAGGTCACTGCGGCGGAGGCAGAAAAAATAGGATTGATCAACAAGGCTGTGCCCGCAGATACCCTGGATGCTGCTGTGAAGGAGTATTCAGATTATTTTGCCCATGCGCCGACAAAGGCTGTTGGCCTTATTAAACGGATGCTTCATAAGGCAGCAACTTCATCGCTGGATGACATACTTGAATATGAAGCCTATTCCCAGGAGATCGCCGGAGGTACCATGGATCACAAAGAGGGCATAAACGCATTCCTTGAAAAGAGGAAACCCCATTTCACGGGTAAATGAAAAACAGCGCTTTGTTTATTGAACTGTCCTAAACAAGGTTAGGTACAACAAACGGCGCCCGATACGTCCGGGTCAGCAATTTGTCGGCTTCACTGTCTCCGATAAACTTTTCTGCCACGGGATCAAAAGTTAGAACCCTTCCCACACGGTAAGCGATATTACCCAGATGCGCCAGCCCCGACGACAAATGTGCCGTTTCTACAGGCCCGTTGCAAAGGGCCGGATTTTTTGCGAATACAGCATCGACAAAGTTCTTGTAGTGGTCACCACCTTCTTTGCGGGCTGGACCGGGCGTCTTTTCCTTACCCAGAAAGGTAGCGTAGTCGTTATAACCCTTGACAACCATGTACCCTTCGCTGCCATAAAAGATATTGCCAATTCCTGTTCCGTCCTCGGCATTGGTATTCCACGGCCTGACTTCAAATTCTATCATCTTTTTCTTTGACGGATAATGATAGTTAGATGTCAACACTTCGGGTGTCTCCTTTGAATCATTCCATAAAAACTTTCCGCCCATGGAAGTAATTTTTTCCGGAAATCCAACATCAAGCCCCCACATACATAAATCCGTTTCATGAATTCCCTGGTTCCCTACATCGCCATTGCCGTAGTTCCAATGCCAATGCCAGTTGTAGTGTACATAATTGCGCGAGAAGGGTTTCATTTCGGCAGGTCCTGTCCACAGATCATAGTCGAACCCTTCCGGTACCGCTTCTGTTCCCTTATCACCAATATCGGGCCTCCATTTGAACACCAGACCACGGGCCATATAGACATCACCGATTAGTCCTTCACGCAGGTGTTTAATGGCTTCCTGAATGGCAGCCGAACTTCTGAGCTGCACACCGTGTTGAAAAACCCGGTTGTACTTTTTAGCCGCTTCGATCAGCATCCGTCCTTCAAACATATTGTGCGAGCCTGGCTTCTCTACATAGACATCCTTTCCCGCCGCCATTGCCCATATCGCAGCCAGCGTATGCCAATGATTGGGAGTAGCGATACTAACTGCATCGACCTTCTTCTCATCAAATACTTTTCGCATGTCCTGCTCAATACTTACTTTCTTAGAGTATTCCTTCTGGAATTCGGCTGCACGTTCGGTGAGAACATTCTTGTCGGGGTCGCAGAGATAAACCACCTGGGCATTTGACAGCTTTTGAAAATTCTTGATATGATCTTTCCCTCTTCCGTTAACACCCAGAACAGCAATCTGGATCTTGTCATTTGATCCAAATGCACTGGCCGGAATAATCGTGGGTATGCTGAAGAGTGCTGCTGCTCCGGCGGTATTTTTGATGAACTTTCTCCTGGATATTTTATTCTTGTTTTTCATCACGCGGCTGGTTTATAGTTAGTGGTAAAGTTGTTAGCTATTGGAAATCATTCGTGTAAATATTTCGCGTTGTTCACGCATGGCTTTTACTTTGTCAGCAGGGTTTGTACGACATTCCAGCAGTATCCATCCGGCATATTCCATTTTAACAAAAAGTGTCATAAGCTCCTGGTAGGGATAGTTGCCGATATTCAATTCACGAACATGGACGGTGTCTCCTAATCTGTTCTTAACCAGATTAAAATTATACGCTAGTCCTCCTCCCAGCAAATCTTCGTCATTGGAATTCCAGCACACAACAACGGACTTGTTGTCGGCGATATCCATCATCGCTTTTATGTTGGGTAGTTCCTGCGTCTTTTCGCCGTGTACCTCCAGCCTGATCTTCTGACCATAGTCGGATGCAATTTTTCCTACCTCGTTAAGTGACCTGCCGATTTGTTCAATGGTTTTTTCAGGAGGAACTCCGGGATGGAATGCATTGGGCTTTACTTTAACACCTGTGCCCCCGATGTCATGGCTTAGTTTGATGAACTGAACCGTCCGCTCAATCGACTCCCTGACCTTTTCCGGTTCAACGAAATCATACTGCTGATTGGTACCTAATCCAATAATCTTTACCGGACTGTCAGAAAACTTCTTTTTGACATCAGCCCGCTCGGTTACAGATAACGAGGGTTCAACTTTGTGGGCATGTTCCGTGCGAAGTTCAACACCAAGGACGGATGCTGCCGTACAATTTTTGATCAGGGTTGGTACATCCCAATCCTTTCCCCACAAATAAGTAACCAGCCCCATCTGCATTCCCGGTCCCGTTGGAACACTTGCGCCACCAGAGTAGGGAAGAACGCTAAGGGCACCAAGTGATGCAAGTTTCTGAAGGAATACTCTGCGATGTATGGACGAATCGTTAATCATTGCCATTCCGGAAGTAGTATAAATCTGGCCAAAAAAGTATTGGTTACCTAATATAGTTACATTAACGGAATTATTTGTTGATTACAAACCCTCGAGACGGGTGTCGTCAACGATGTTTTCAGGATTGAGTTTAAAGGTATTTTGTTACATCCTCTGCTGTAATTTCGTCGCTGCTCATAATAACCAGTCTCTCCAGTACATTTCTGAGTTCACGGATATTACCTGTCCAGTTGTGCTGTTTCAGTGCATCCAGAGCTTTTGGTTGAATGGTCTTCTTTCGTGCGCCATGTTCGTCAGCAATATCCTCCAGGAACTTATCGGCAAGCAAAATGATATCGTCTCTCCGCTCGTTTAATGCAGGAACCTTAATTACAATAACGCTCAACCGGTGATAGAGATCTTCTCGGAATTTATTGTCTTCGATTTCTTTCTTTAGATCCTTGTTGGTGGCGGCAATAACCCGTACATGTACACTGATTTCTTTGTCGCCGCCAACGCGTGTGATTTTATTTTCCTGTAAAGCACGTAATACCTTAGCCTGGGCTGACAAGCTCATATCACCGATTTCATCAAGGAAAAGTGTTCCACCTTCTGCCAATTCGAATTTACCCAGCCGTTGTTTAATGGCCGATGTAAAGGAACCCTTCTCATGACCGAAAAGCTCACTTTCAATTAGCTCCGAAGGAATTGCAGCGCAGTTTACTTCTATCAGGGCACCGTTGGCGCGTTTACTTTTTTCATGAATCCAGCGCGCAACAAGTTCCTTTCCCGATCCGTTTGGCCCGGTAATCAACACGCGGGCATCCGTAGCCGCCACCTTTTCAATCATCTCCTTCACCAGGCGAATGGGTTGCGATTCGCCAACCATCTCGTTCTTTTTTGAAATCTTCTTTTTAAGAGTTTTTGTCTCTTTGACGAGGGATGATTTATCCAGGGCATTTCGTAATGTTATTTCCAAGCGGCCGAGGTCAAAGGGCTTTTGAAGAAAATCAAAGGCGCCCTTTTTTACGGCCTCAACCGCGACATCAATGGTCCCATGGGCAGAGATCACAATAAAGTTTGTAAAGATGCCTGCTTCTTTACTTTTTTCCAGTACCTCCAGGCCATCCATTTTGGGCATTTTGATGTCGCACAGGCAGAGGTCATAATTGCCCTGTTCCAGTTTTTTTAAACCTTCCAGACCATCAGCTGCTTCATCGACTTCATGATCTTTTTCTTCCAGTATTTCTTTCAGTATGGATCTGATCTTGTGGTCGTCTTCAATGATTAGAATTTTCGACATGGACGTTTTTGTTAAGGTCTAAAAATAAAGAAACCTGCCAGCTTTCTAACACTGGCAGGTTTTTAAAAATTAGCAAGCCTGTAAGCCGGGTTCTGTACTCCGATAAATCGGAGCCCTTATCATTTATCTGGTCCAGCCATCACTGACGGGATCAATCAGTCTACCCACCCCGATATTCCGACTACTGCCGGAAATTAAACGAGCCGCTCAGGATCGGGGCTTATTTGACCTTTCAACGCGTAAGGTTTGCCGTGCGCAACATGTCACCATGTAGCCGGTGAGCTCTTACCTCGCCTTTTCACCTTTTCCCTGTCCCGATAAATCGGGACGGAGTAGTTTGTTTTCTGTGGCACTATCTGTCCCCACACCGACAAGTCGGAATGGAGCCTTCCCGTTAGGAAGTACGCTGCCCTGTGTTGCCCGGACTTTCCTCCCCGACAAGTCGGGGCGATAAGGCGGCTTGCCAACGCAAAGTTAATGCTTATCCGTTAACGATGGTGTTTCTTTTTGGCGAGACGCGCCACCATAGAAATGGCTGGCTGTAAATTGACGGATAGTTAGTGAACGTCTGCACCTGTAAAACGGAGCTCATAGTGGTCTGCCAGTTGGGCAACTTCCTGGATCATTTCCCTTACCTGATCCTCCGAAGCTGTGGACGCCAGACAGGAGGCCTCTACTTTAAGAAATCCATCCTCCAACACAAACTTACTGTAATCAAAATTCGCATTCTGTTCAAGCAGTAACTTCAGATCGAGGTCGTCTGAATATTCGCACACCTTTGAAGCAAAAATTGCCTGGTCACGACCGGATACGGGGCTGGGTTGAGTGAGAGCCAGAACAGTCTGGTAGCGGCTGCCGCCCAGTGGAACGACTACAATGGACTTTGAGTGGTCGTAATCAGTAAACTCTCCACCGATTTGCGCTGCAAATTGCTGGACATAATTCATGATATTCATATGCGGTTTTTGGTTTGATACAGGGAAGATATGAAAATAGCTGTATCAAAGAATACCACGTGGGCTTTAATTTTTCGATCAGAAATAGAAAGCGTAGGCTTTGACCCCCTTTGAGGAGAACTCGATGGTGGGAGAGGGCAGCTTGATCATACTGGCGATAAAAATCAGGGTGTTGACGGCCTTCGATTTTGACTTGATTGCACGGAGATCAAAATCGAGGGACAAGTAGTATTGGCGGTAGGCTTCCGGATAACCGGCTTCCGTGTTCTGAGAATCGCGTGCATAAACCATTCCCTCTGCACCATAGCCAACAGCCAGGTTCAGCCATTTGGGAAAGCGAAGGAACTTATCCATATCAAACGAAAGCCAATAGGTCTGACCGTTGTAGTCTTTAAAAATTTCCTGAGTTAACCCGTCACCCAAAACGGAAGGCCTCTGGGATGCATATTCTGTTTGGTGGAAAGAGAACTTTGGATAGATCCTTATTTCCTTCCAAAGCCTGGATTGGCCAAGGTAAAGTGCAGCGCCTGCCGCATTGGCAAGTAAATCACCCCCTGAAGCACCGTAAGCGTCAGAGTAGCCGTCCATAATTTCAATGGGTATCAACATACCGAACCCAACAAGGGAACCGATAAGGTCCGACTTTTTCGGTTTTACGTTGCACCAACGTAACGCGCTGGCAGCGCCATAACTAAGATAAAAAGCGGAAAAAAAATGACCCGCCTTATCGGCTTGTTTCCACTCGCCGTTGTCATTGAAAAATTGAAATGACTGTTTTCCTGAATCATCATACCAGAGTTCATTCAGACCAACGAGGGTGATACCATAGCCGATAGTGGAACCGAGTACCAATCCGCTCAGACGTTTCTTATTTACCTGTTGTGTAGTATCGGAGGGTTGGGCCAACAGAAGCATCGGCAAGACTACAAAAAGGAAAGTCAGTTTACTCGCTGCCATCTTCCTCTTTTAATGCTTCCTGGTTGACTTCGGGATTCTCCTGTTCTCTTTTATCCTGATTCCGCGATGAATGGAAGAGATCCCTGAGTTCGTCAAAACTTTGTGTGTGAATAATACTGGCCCCCGTTGTCATTGGTGTTTGGGAATTCACTGATGTTAGTATAGGGTTTACGTTGGTCCTGCTGTACATTTTTACCCGAAGCTTTCCGTCCGCCGTTAATTTATAATCGACCGTCCAGTCGCCCGCAACGGTGGAAGGGCTGTTGCCCGTCGTAGTTGGCTGGCTGCTGGTATTGTTAAAGGTACCATCGCCGGTTACCCGCAATCGTCCATTCATAAACGTGTATGAAAACCGCAACTGGAATGTATTGTAAGACTCTTGATCCATCGCCGCAATGTCTACATCAATCTCCAGGTTTTCATCGACCTGGCTCATCCAATAACTCAGCTGGTTGGACAACAATTCACTCAAGCTGCTGACTACCGAACCGCTGGTATTAAATGATTCTGGCGGAGAGAATCTTCTCAAGATAATCAGGCTGAATACCTGCCGCTTCAATTCCTGTTCATCAAGTCTGTTCTTGAACGCGGTAAATTCCAGATCCAGATTCACAGGTGCGCCGCTCGCTGTAATAATATTCTGGGGAAGGTTTTGTGCGGTAATGTCAAAATTGATTGTGGGGGATAGCATGGGTCCATCGAGCGTAAGCAGTACTTTCACCGGGTACTTTCGCTTCACTTGCGGATCATTGGCAAGCGTAGGATTAGTCATAATAGGATAAATGGACGCTAATTGATTATAGGAAGCATCTATGTCCATCATCGCCTGGTAAGGGTCACCCAGCCAGGTGATGCGGCTGCCTCTTTTTATTTCAAACTCTTTGTTGATGATGTCATAAAGGGTGAAGTTGTACCAGCCTTCAGTAAACTCAAAGGGACCAAACATGCTGAATTCGCCCTTTGTATCGACTTGAAGTTTTAATTCACCATTTCCGCGGCCACGGATAATATCACCCGCTTTTAAGTCAAAAATAATTTCGCAATACGCTTCAGGCGTAACATCAAGGTTCAAGTCAAAGGTTATTCCCGTGAGTTTTATTTTCTTGGTGACGTTGGCTACAACCTTCTTGGTGATGGTCGTATCGGTAAAGTTTACAAAACTGATGAACTCCTGCTGATCCGTGGAGGATGTGCCGCCAATAGGGATATAGACACGGGTGTTCTTTTCTGTTCGTGCAGAAGAGGTAATCCTCAAATTTGATATCGGTCCTGCCAGGTTCAACGTGCCGGTTGCATACGCTTGTCCATAAAATAAGCTGTTGTCTTTTATGGAGGTGTTCAATACCTGGAAGTTTCTAAACGACGCATCGAAGCCTACGGCCATGTTTGAAAAGGCCGTATGGGTAATCGCACCATTTAGTTTTCCCTTGTTCTTAAAGCCATCGGTTAGTTCCATATCTTTAAAGTAGATCGATGTTGGCGTTAAGCCGACTTTTCCGGTAACGCGATACATCGTTCTTAAGTAATTGATCATAATCTGCGCATCCGCAAGGGAACCCTCTCCTTCAATCTGAGGAGATTCCAGAGCGCCCGTTATTTTAAATTCGCCGGAAACGGTTCCCCCCATCTGACTGAATAAGTCGGCAAGAAAGGGTTCCAGAATTTTCAGATTTGCCTTTTTTAAATGAGCATCAATGTCCAGCGGTGATTTTTTATCATAAGGATTGTATTCGCCGGCAAGATTTACAATGCGGTTTTGTTTATGATCAATAAAGAAATTGATATCGAATTTGTGGTGTGCAGTATCCCAATGATTTTTGCCCGTAACGTCACCTATCAAAAAATCGTTGATGGTTAGTCCGCTGATAGTGATATCATTTTGAACGGCAGGATCCCGGTAGTAATTACTCATGGAAACAGTCGCGTCCAAAATCCCTTCGAATTTTTTATTGGTAAGCACATTCAGCAGAGAAAGATCGAGCTGATCAATATTTAGCGAGAGAATTTTACTTGGGTCCCCTGACAGCCGTCCTTCCAGTCCCACCGATTGGTCTGAGTTGACGAGCGAGAAACGGTTAAACTTCCAGTCCGTTCCCTTGATGGTTATCGAGTTATCAGATGCAAAATTCCACTCGCGTTCCAGTAGTCGAAGGACTGATGGAGCCATGGTGAGCACCGTACTATCCTTCAGGAACTCGACTGCTCCTTTCAACCTTACAAAATTTGTTTGTTTTTCCTGATCAACGTCCAATCCAAAATCAATGAGGTTTTGATTCCATATGGCTTCTACCAGCAGATTGTTGGTTTTGAGGGTTGGACCTATCTCCTGACGTGCTGAACTAACGGATGCCATAGCGAGCACATTCGTACTGTCTGCAATTTTAGAGGCCGTGAAATCTACTTCGGTATCAAGAAACAGATTGCCGTTATAGCTGAGGGAATCAAATCCTGAGTACGCCTGAAGAATGGTAGTATAACCACTGGTAAAGCTTCCTTTCACTTCTGTGTTTTGTGAGATGTCGAGGTCAATTCCAAGCAACGTTGCAATGGGTTTAACATTTCTCAGGTTAATTTCAATGTTGGCCTGATAGGATTTTGGTCTGTAACGTTTGGTCTGGTAGTAGTTGGCAATGGCCGACTTGTCGTTTTTGACGTTAAGTGAGATCTCTTTTGACAATGTTTTGATATTATTAAAAAGATCCGAGAAATTATAAGCTCCATAAACGCCGACATCGGCCAATGAAGTTTGAAGTACAAAAGATCGCTGTTCCTCATTGCGCTTTGCATCAAGGTGAATAGTATCCAGCGCCAGCGATTCCTTTTTGTACGATATCTGGAAATCCCGGAAATCTGCCGTGCCTTCAAGAGAATCTAAGGACAGACCTTTAATGTCCGCCACGAGTTCGGTGCGAAGGAAGACGCTATCCCTTGTCAGATTCAGGTTTTGAAGATAAGCGGTATCCAGCAACGCCCTGATTTTAATGGTGTTCTTTCCCTGCCGCAGGTCGATTGAGCCTACGGCTTTCATCTCAAGATTCGGATCATTGATTGATACCAATCCGTTAAAACGTTCCGAGGCGAGCCGTGCATCAATAACAATATTGGTATAGTTGTATCCCTTTATTCCAACGAGGTCAATCTTTCCGTCAAGCTGAAAATCGGCGATATACCTGGACAGACCCTGACCGGAAATCCTTCCGTCCATACTCACCTTTTGGAAGGTAAGCGTGTCACTGAGGTAGGTCCCCAGGTCAAATGACATCAAAGACAAACTGCCGCTGTAGACGGATCTGTCAAAATCCTCTTCGTTTACCTTGAAGTTGATATCCGATCGAACGCCACCCAGGCTTCCTGAAAAATTACCATTCGCCACAAAGTCGCTGGGATATCCTATAAATTGCCCGTCCATCGTAAGTGTACCCATAGGAGTAAGCCGGCTAAGGGTTCTTTCATTAAACAGGAATGAAAGATCGATGGGGTCAACGATTGAGTTTCTCAAGTCAATGACCATAAAAGTTTCATTGATGTTAGGTAGTCCGTCCATGTTCATTGATCCCGACAAGTGCGTATTCCCGACATCTATTTTCATTCTGGTGAGCTTGAAATTTTCTATCCTGCCATTGAACAGCCCACTGAGCTGAATGGGCTTTTCAATACGTTCAACATATGGCGCAAATAGTGCGAGGTCTTTGGGGTCAATTATGGTATTATTGAAATTCGCATGGATTCTTACTTTGCTGACAAAATCATTTAGTGCCAGGGCGTTTTGATAATGGAAAATAATGGTATCTGAAATAACTGTTTGTCCGGCACGAAGGTCAATTCCAACAAACTCCATCGTTGTCTGACACATTCGATAAAAAGTGGAAAGTTGATCGATCTTGAATTTGGTTTGAAGGTCCTGCGCAATCAGCGTTCGCAGCTGGAATTCGGTAGTATCTCCCAATATCACAAAGCTCTCCAGTTGTGCCTCGTCTACACTTAATGAAAAATGATTATAATTAAATCCTGTTCTGATACTATCGCGGTCCTGGTTAATAAACGTAAATTGACTCTGATTGACGAATGCTTCTCCGATATTGATTTTTGGTGATTTTCCACCACCGCCACTGCCGCCGTAATTTTTGTTAATTTCCGCAATGAATACATTTAGATTCAAATCTCGCGAAGTATCCGACTCATTGATTTTGGTGAGAAAGACATGAGCACTATCGAGGAAAACACCATCGATGTTAACATGTTGGCGTTGTAGTAAATTGGTCAGTTTAAAATTGATCAGGATCTTCTTTGCCCGGATCATTTTATTGCCTTCGGTATCGTAGACGGACACACCTTCCAGTTGAAGCCTGTCGAACCAAAGCATCTGGAAACCATCGATAGAAGTCTTGAATCCGGTTACTTGCGTGAAAGTTTTAAGGAAGTCACTGACAAAATAGTTTTGTACCGGGGGAATCTGGAGTACCAGAAAGGCGGAGATGATCACGAATACAATGCCGGTAACGGAATACGCCAGTGCTTTCTTTAGTCTATTTTTAATAACTTGCAGGTTCATTTCCTAAGACATGCGTTCTGTTATCCTTGCTATTGAATCTTCGTGCGATGAGACATCAGCCGCCGTACTTGTAAACGGCAAGGTACTTAATAATATTATTGCCACCCAGGCAGTACACCAAAAATACGGGGGTGTTGTGCCTGAACTTGCCTCGCGGGCTCATCAGCAAAATATTCTCGCTGTTGTTGACGAAGCACTTGAGAAATCCGGTATCATAAAAACGGATTTAACGGCTATTGCGTTCACCCGGGGTCCTGGATTAATGGGATCGCTTCTGGTGGGAGTTTCTTTTGCAAAAGGAATGTCACTGGGACTAAAAGTTCCCCTGATTGAAGTAAACCATATGCAGGCGCATGTACTGGCGCATTTCATTGAGGAACCCGTACCCCGTTTTCCCTTTCTTTGTTTAACGGTGAGCGGAGGGCATACTCAAATCGTTTTGGTGAAGGACTATCTCGAAATGACAGTTATTGGACAAACTCAGGATGATGCAGTGGGTGAGGCATTTGACAAGGCAGCTAAAATTCTTGGCCTGCCATATCCCGGTGGTCCCTTGATAGATCAATACGCCAGGAACGGAAATGCGAATGCATTCAGATTTCCGGAGACGATTATGCCAGGTCTGGACTTTTCATTTAGTGGTATCAAGACTGCTTTTCTTTATTTCCTTCGCGATGAGAAACAGAAGAACCCGAACTTTGTGGACGAGAACCTGAATGATGTGTGTGCGAGTCTGCAACAGCATCTGGTGAACATGCTGCTTACGCGGTTGGTGCAAGCCAGCGAACAAACGGGAATTAAAGAAATTGCTATTGCAGGGGGTGTAGCTGCAAATTCCGGGTTGAGGGGAGGGTTAGCAGCGTTGGCAGAAAGAAAGGGCTGGAAGATTTATATTCCTAAGTTTGAATACTGTACGGACAATGCTGCGATGATAGCGATGGCTGCTCACTTTAAGTTTTTGAAAGGAGAGTTTAGCGGATTAGAAGTTACTCCCCTGGCAAGGATGCCGCTATAAAAGTTATGCCGGTGCATTTGCCTTTCGAATGGATGTCGCATTTATTTCAACCAGAGCATGAAGCAAATTTTTGACATCGGCGACTCTCAGGTATTTCGAAGAGTTGTTGAACAGGGTGATATAGCAGCGTTTCAGGGTACGGTTGTTCATCCCGTGTGTGCTACATTTGCACTGGCAAGGGATATTGAGTGGACTACCAGGCAGTTTGTGCTACAGATGTGCGAGGATGGTGAGGAGGGTATTGGAACCATGTTGATAATTAACCATGCCAACCCTGCTTTTGTCGGTGATGAGATCATCTATTCGGCACAAATCCAGGAAATAAATGGGCACGAACTAATTTGTTCCTATGAAGCAAGAGTTGGCGACCGATTAATTGCGTCGGGTAAAACCGGTCAAAAGATTTTAAAGCGGGAAAAGGTTAGCAGGTTATTCAAAATATAAATGCACCTTCGGGAATACAGGAAGTAGAGCAGTATGAAACAACAACGTTTTTCCAATGATATCAACATTAAAAACCGGCAGGCGGGATTTGAGTATGAACTGCTGGACAGATATGTGGCGGGGATGGTTCTGATGGGCACAGAAATCAAATCTATCCGGGAAGGCAAAGTAAATCTTCAGGATGGTTATTGTTATCTTAGCAATGGAGAAGTGTTTGTCAAAGGAATAAACATTACACCATATGCTCAGGGTACGCATTATACCCACGAAGCTACACGTGAAAGGAAATTGTTGCTGAAAC